>Ga0208561_100002_pt1 | contig 100485 bp, 87 predicted proteins | sample Shrwel1BS1Day9_FD_187536 | JGI IMG/M metagenome (GOLD analysis project Ga0208561, IMG submission 187536) | Subsurface microbial communities from deep shales in Ohio, USA - Utica-3 well 1 S-1-Day9 (SPAdes) (version 2) ... | reverse complement strand
GTCCCTCGACATCGTAATGGTGGAGCGTTTGGACCACGTTGCCCACGAAAGTACCGATGGATGGAACAACGCAGGCACCGGTCATGCCGGCTACTGCGAACTGAACTACACGCCGGAAACCGACGATGGCGATGTGGCCATTGAGCGGGCGCTGAACATCAACGCCCAGTTCGAGCTTTCCTTGCAGCTGTGGTCGTACCTGGTGGAGCAGGGCATTCTGCCCGAGCCCAACAACTTCATTAACCAGACCCCGCACCAGAGTTTTGTCTGGGGTGAGGACAACGTCAAGTTCCTCAAGCGTCGCTGGGAGCGCCTGAAAGCCCATCACCTGTTCCAGGAAATGGAATACACCGAAAGCTTTGAGAAGCTGGAAGAGTGGATGCCGCTGGTGGTTCAGAACCGTGACCACGGCCAGAAAGTGGCTGCAACCCGCATCCAGCACGGCGCCGACGTGGATTTTGGCTCGCTGACTCGCAGCATGGTCAAGTGGCTGGAAACCCAGCCGAACTTCGAACTGATGCTCAACTCCCCGGTGACTTACCTGGACCAGCTGGACAACGGCAGCTGGGCGTTGCGTGTGAAGAACCAGAAGACCGGTGAAACCACCAAGCTGGAAGCCAATTTCGTGTTCCTGGGTGCCGGTGGTGGTGCCCTTCCGCTGCTGCAGAAGTCCGGCATTGATGAGGCCCGCGGCTATGGCGGCTTCCCGGTGAGCGGCCAGTGGCTGGTCTGCCAGAAGCCCGAGATCGTGAAGGCCCACAACTCCAAGGTTTACGGTAAGGCTCCGATTGGTGCACCCCCGATGTCGGTTCCACACCTGGATACCCGTATCATCAACGGCAAACCGGCCCTGCTGTTCGGCCCGTTTGCAGGCTTCACCACTCGTTTCCTGAAGCAGGGTTCCATCTTTGACCTGTTCGGCTCTGTGAAGGCCAACAACCTCAAGCCGATGCTGTCGGTGAGCAAGAACAACATGGACCTGACCCGCTACCTGATCGGCGAAGTGTTCCAGTCTCACAAGGCCCGCGTAAACGCGCTGCGCAACTTCTTCCCGGATGCCAAGGAAGAGGATTGGACGCTGCAGATGGCCGGCCAGCGTGTGCAGATCATCAAGGAAGCCCCGGGTGGCGGTGGCAAGCTTGAGTTCGGCACCGAGATTGTGGCAGCCAAAGATGGTTCCCTGGCAGCCCTGCTGGGTGCGTCTCCGGGTGCTTCCACTGCCGTGAACGCAATGATCGACGTGCTTGAGCGTTGCTTCCCCGAGAAGGTCAAGACCGAGCAGTGGCAGGAGCGCATGCGTGAGCTGGTTCCGTCCTACGGCCAGTCACTGGTAGACGATGCCGAGCTGCTGCACAAGGTACGTGAGAGAACGCTTTCGACTCTCAAGCTGCGGTAATTCTGTAAGTTCCCGGTTGTTGACCGAGGAACGAGCAGGAAGGCTCAAAACGGGCGCTGGAAAAAATCCAGCGCCCGTTTTTTTATGAATGTTCGAAAAGTGAGCAGTTGCTATTTCCCGATATCCGGTCCACTTTTTAAGAATACTCTTAAAAAAGGAGACTGATCGTGACGGAGCAAAAGTACGACCCCAACAAAGGTTATGTGGCGCTTCTTGGCTGGAGTCTCAATGCCGTGGAAGCGGCGGACAAGTTTGATCGCCGTTACGTGGTGGTGGCCCCGGACTGGGCCGAGGAATACTGCGAAAAGCATAATATTCCCTACGTGCCCTGGAATTTCGAGCGCCTGAACGACCGCTCCATAGAAATTGCCCAAACCCTGAAGGATATGGGTGTGGATGTCGCCATTCCGCTGTTTGAGGAGACGGTGGAATGGGCGGGGGCCATTAACTCGGTGTTGATGAATAACCCGAGGTTGCTGGGTCAGGCCATGTTGCTGCGTGACAAGGCGCTGATGAAGCGCCGGGCTCAGCTTGGCGGCATCCGGGTTGGTATTTTCGAGGAAGCCCACGACAAGGAAGACGTGATCCGTTTCCTCAAGCGGGTGAACCAGACCTTGCTTAAGCTCGACGGTGACCCCAACGACCCCATTCACCTGAAGGCGTTCGACAAGGCCGGGTGCCTGGGGCACCGGGTTATCCGTACCCCGGATGACGTGGATGCCATCCCCGATGAGGAATTCCCGGCGTTGATGGAGTCCCACCTGGATGGCTGGGAGTTCGCTGTCGAGGCCTGGATTCACAATGGCAAGATCCGCTTCCTGAATATCTCCGAGTACGTCACTCTGGGCTACTCGGTGTTCGTACCGGCAACGCCGGACCTGGAAAAGTATCGGGCACAGATCACTGCTGAGATTGAAAAGCTCATCAAAACCTTTGATATCGATTTTGGTTTTGTCCATCCCGAATACTTTGTCACCAGCGACGGCACCATGTATTTCGGTGAGGTGGCCTACCGTCCGCCGGGCTTCAAGGTATTCGAGCTGCTGGAACGCGCCTATGGCTTCAACGCCTATCAGGGCCTGATTCTGGCCTTTGACCCGAAAACCACGGAAGAAGAAATCACCGCGTTCTTCCCGAAAGAGGTGGTGGATGCCAAAGGGTATGCCGGCTGTTTCGGCGTCTATCCGCGTCGTCGGGTGGTCAGTCGCCTGGAAATGCCCGAGGAAACGGAAGATCACGAGTACTTCGAATCCCACGAGTTAACGCCGCCGCTGGAAGAGACGGTCACCAAACGGACCGCGTTTGGTACCCACTGGGGCCTGATCTATTTCTTCGGCGACGATCCTTACACCATGCGTGATTTGCTCAAGCATCAGGAAGATCTCGATTTCTATGTATAATCGGGGTCTATATTAGCGGCAAGAGCCCGGTTCGGGCTCTGGAGACCTGACTTTGAGTGATGAGCAAGCGGCGACCCACGTGGCGGACGCCAACCTGGATAAGCTGTTGGACAGGCTGGATGACGCCATACAGGCGCTGGAGGAAAGCCGGTCGTTTGCCAAGGCTGGCAAATTGCCCAAACTGTTCAGCATCGCTCGGCGGGTGCTTTTACAACCCGGCGGATTTGAGGCCGTCGAAGCGCGTGCCGAGCGACTGGAACGCGCCGGTGTGTTCGAGGGAACTGACTGGGCCGACCCAGCAATACTGCTGCCGGCCTTGAGTACGTCGTCGCTGCAGAGTCCCAACTCCGACACCGTGGTGATCGAGGCTTTCAGTGAGCTACGTCTGTTGGCCATCGTCCGTGGGCTTTATTTTCACCCATCTTTCTCAGCCGAACAGGCGCACCACTATCTCACCCAGGTGTTGGCGATCAATCTTGGGCTGCTGTTTGGTCTGGGCGGCGAGGCCGAGCGCGAACAGGGTAAGTTGGCGCTGATTAGCCAGGGACTGGTGCAGTATGTTGCTGCCCACATTGGCTATGAGCACGTCATCGACAGCCTGATCGAAGAAATCTGGCGTATCCTGGAGCAGCGCCCGATACAGGTCGATCATGTCCGTAAAATGATTGTCCAGATTGCCATGTGCCGGGCAGACCCGAATACTGATCTGGGCGGTGCGGGCCTTGGCGCGGACCGCCTGATTTCCAGCCTGTACGGGCCAACCCGGGCCTGCAGTGAAGACCCTGGCGTGGTGGTTTATCAGCAGCGGCTGGAAAGCATGGATGGTCAGGCACTTCACAATGAGGCCACCGGTTTTGCCCGCTCCATGCACGATACCGGGCTGGTCTCTCCCTACCACGCAACGTTTCTTCGGTTCGTACTGGAAGGGCAGGATTCCCTGATAACCGAAACCCTGGGCCTGTCCAGTACCGGTCGGGATTGCTTCCTCTGTTACCAGGACCTGGTGCATCAGCTGATGCGCGAGGCTATTTTTCCGGAAACCTGCCAGGGTATTTATGGCCTGGCGCTGCTGCTGGAGCGGGGTATTCTGTATCAGCCACCGGTGGCCCCGGCACTGTGGCGCCAGGTTCGCCTGTCGGTATGCCCGCAGGCCCGTGAGCGGCTGGAGTTGGCCTTTGGCTACCAGCCCGCGCCGTCGGCCTGGTTGTTACAGGGGGTGCTGAACATGCTTGGCCAGCCGTTGGGTGTTGGCCAGGGTAATAACCCGACGTGCCAATCGGCCCGGGCTTTGTCCATGTGGGCGTACAATGACCCGGATTACCTGCTGCAGATGGTAGCTTGGGCGGTGCGCGACAACGAGATCATCATGCACTTTGAAGGCCAGCCGGTGTCTTCGGCCACGAGTGCCGGTGGTGTTGCCGCAGCCGTAACCCTCGACCTGGATCCCGTTTCACTGGTCGTCGTGCCGCACCTGGACCGGATTTACGCGGAAATGGGGCGGCTCTGTGTCGGCCGTGAAGGCGACCCTCATCGTTGGGTGAATCCCGAGTTCCACGGCTGGGCAGCCGGTCGGGGGTTTGCCATCAACGTGGATGTGGAAACAGGGCAGCTGGTGGACCTTGAAACCTTTATCCGCCACTTTTACGCCTCCTACCATCCTTATTACAACGGCAACCAGCCGCTGATCCACCCCCAGCCGGCTGGCGTGGCGGTGACCGACAGCGCCGCGCGCTTTATTGGCTGGCATGCCATCACCATCCTGCGTGCCGCCCTGGATCCGGATGGGGAAATGCGGTTGTATTTCTTTAACCCCAACAACGACAGCGGCCAGAACTGGGGCGATGGCGTGCAGGTGAGTACCTCGGGCAATGGTGAGCGTTTCGGGGAATCGTCACTGCCGTTTGGGCAGTTTACCTCCCGCCTGTACATCTATCATTTCGACCCACTGGAGCGCGGTGAGCCGGCCGATGTTTGCGAAGAAGAATTGCAACAGGTGATTGGGATGGTGCATCGCAGCTGGGGTAAGAACCGCGTGCCCGCTGACAGCTTGCAGGCTCAGCCGCCGGCAGGCGAGTAACGCCTGCCGCTGGTGTCCCGTCTGGTTAATGAATTAACCAGACGGGACACTAACTGGTTCAGCCGGCTTGTTCTCCGGCAGCCCGAAGCATGGCGTGCAGCAGTTCGTCGGCATCGAACTTGGTCAGCGCCTCGTTGGCCCCCACTTGGTTGGCATAGCTCAGGCTCATCTCGCTGTTCAGGGAGGTGTGCAGGATGATGTAGGGCTGCTTCAGGCTCTTGTTATCGCGAATATTGAACGCCAGTTCGTAGCCATCCAGCCCCGGCATTTCAATGTCGCTGACCAGAATATCGATGGGTTGCCCCGAATCGTTTTCCCGTACAAGCGTCTCCATGGCCTCGTTACCATTGCTGGTAACGTGATAGGAAATGTCCTTGGCGTCCAGTACATCGGAAAGCTGTTTGCGAGCGACCATGGAGTCGTCCACCAGAAGAATGTTCAGGTTGCGCAGGGTTTCGATTTCCATGGGCGAGAGTAGCACTTCCCTGGCATCCACAGATTCCGGATACACCTTCGACAGTAGCAGCTCCACATCCAACAACTGGATGATATCTCCGTCCAGATCCAGCAGCCCGGTCACAAAGGCATTGGTGCCGAGGGCCTTGGGTGGCGGCATGACCGATTTCCAGTCGGTTTCGATGATGCGGTGCACACTACGCACCATGAAACCGATTTCACGACGCTGGATGTCGGTGATGATAATCGAGCCCTGCTGTTGCTCTTCCTTGGACATGGGTGGGTAACCCACGGCTGCAGCCATATCGATCACGGGCACGGCTGCCCCGCGAAAGGTGGCAGTACCAATTACCGCGTGATGGCTCTTGGGCAGATGGGTAAGACGCTGGAAGGGCAGGATTTCCCGAATCTTCAGAGTGCCAAGGCCGAACAGGCGTGACCCGAAAAGACGGAACAGTAGCAGTTTCTGGGTCTGTTTCGCTTTGCTCGACATAAATAAATCCTTGAGGTCTGTCAGTTGTTGACGCCTGTTTAAAAAATAGGGAACCCAAAGTTGTCTGGGTGCCGACAATGGCGGATGTAAGCACCCTACTATAGTAGCAGCTTTGTCTGCTCCATAAAGAGTGGCATTACCAGGGCAGGTTAGTCACGATGAACCAACCTGTACCGGTTGTCGCCGCGATGGCAATAAGCGCCAGTAAACCGTCCCTCGCGACAATCGCCAGGCCGAAAGCCATCAAGGCCAGTCCGCCGCCATTGGCACTGAAAGGAATCAGTTCCATCAGGGGCATGGCCAAGGCGACCAGGATACAAGCAAAAACCATCAGGTATTGCCCCACGCCAGTCACCAGCCAGGGCATGCGTTGCCGGGTGCATCCGTCAATAAACCTGGCCGGCTTTTCGGCCCAGTCCAGACCCGTCAGCAGCTTTCCCTGGGGCAGCGACCGGCGCGCCAGCTTCTGGGGCAGCCAGATACTCCGCCGCTGGCACAGGCGCTGACTCAGTGTCAGTAACACGATAATGGCCAGCAGTGTAGGCACACCGGGTATATCCCCGATCAGCGGTGCGACGGTAATGAGCCCTGCCACCAGAATCAGCGGACCAAAGGAGCGTTCACCCACTGATTGCAGAATATCCTGGGCAGACACGTGATCCTTGGTCAGGGCGCGAGCCCGTATACGATCAAGCAGCTCTTGCAGATTGCATGGATCGCCTGGTTGTGTCATTGAATCTCAATTCCGATGAACGAGTGTTGGTGCTGGTCTCAGTCTATGTGTTGGGGGCTGGCCATAAACGAAAAAAGCCCCTGAAATCAGGGGCTTTTTTCTTGGTGTTTGGTGGAGACGGCGGGAATTGAACCCGCGTCCGCCAGCACTCAGCCTTGAGGTCTACATGCTTAGTGTCTCTCTATTTTTTTAAGTTCAAGCGACCCGAGAGTCAGGGTGCAAGAACCGAGCTCTTTGATCTTAGCCGTTAGACAGTGAGCTCTGACTAACGGAGCAGCCTATAAGCGATGACGTCCTGGGATGTTGCTACTGGGTTATAGGCGCCCCAGCCAGGACGACCGGCAGCTTACGCTGCCAGTGCGTAGTTTTCGTCGTTTGCGACTATTTTAAAGCAGCTTTGGATTAACGAGATTCGCTGCCATCTCGACATGCACCCAAGGGTTCGTCACCAGCGTCGAAGCCATGTCGTCCCCTCTTGTCTTCAGTATATGGGTATCGTTTGAGCAACTTCAAGTGCTGGTTGCGTGGCTTGTACCTATCCGCTCGCCCTAGTTGTTCACTTCACGCAGGATGCGCTGCTTCTGGCGGTTCCAGTCTTTTTCCTTCTCGGCGGCGCGCTTGTCGTGCTTCTGTTTGCCTTTGGCCAGGGCGATTTCGCACTTGACCTTGTTGTTCTTCCAGTAAAGCGCCAGGGGAATGCAGGTGTGGCCTGCCTGGTTCACCTTGCCGATGATCTTGGCAATTTCCTTGGCATGCAGCAGCAGTTTGCGGGTTCGCGTTGGGTCCGCAATAACGTGGGTCGAAGCGGTGCTCAGTGGCGTGATGTGCGCCCCCAGCAGCCAGGCTTCGCCGCCTTTCAAAAGCACGTAGGCATCCACCAGCTGGGCCTTGCCCGCCCGCAGGGATTTTACTTCCCAGCCGAGTAACGACAGGCCCGCCTCGAAGCGTTCCTCGATGTGGTACTCGTGCTTGGCCTTTTTGTTCAAGGCAATGGTGTTGTTGGTCGGTGCTTTCTTCTTGCTCATGAATCCTGTCCGGGATCGGAAGAATGACGAAGCGACCATTGTAGCCCAGGACCGTGGCGCGGGTCACGGTATCAACCGGTTGGGTATTAACGGTCCTGCGGTGGGTTCAGCTACAATAACGGACTCATGGATGCCAGGGGCCGGAATGCCGCGAAAGTACCAAACCTCTATCGGGTCGTTTACCCGTAAATCCTCCTTCTTTTGGGCTGCGTTGGGTGCCACCGTTGGGCTGGCGAACCTCTGGCAGTTCCCCTATCTGGCCAGCCAGCACGGCGGTGGCTTGTTTATTCTCCTGTATCTGGCGTGCCTGCTGCTGGTCACACTCCCGCTGATGGTGACCGAAACCGTGTTTGGTCGCCATGCCCGGCATGGCATTGTGCTGGCGATGGCCGGTTATGTGAAAACCGCAGGCAGTCACCCGCTGTGGCGCCTGGCTGGCCCATTGAGCATTGTGGCAGCGTTCTTGGTGTTGTCGTTCACGGTGGTGTTTGGCGGTATCGTACTGGCGTACATCTTCTACGGGGCGACGGGCCAATTCGGTGGCTCCGGGGAGCACAGCGCCGGTCGAGTATTGACAAACCTGGTCGCGGATCCCGGTAACTACCGGGAGTTTATGGCCTGGCATGTGTTTTTCCTGTTGCTGGTGGTTCTGGTGTCGGTCCGGGGTGTGGTGAGCGGCGTTGAACGTTCGGTCAGGATCCTGGTGCCGTTCACCTTGATGTTGATGGTTGGGCTTTTCCTGCTATCGGTGGCTGGCGGGCAGGTTGGCGCTGGCGTGGAGCAGATTCTGGAATCGCGCCCGGAGCAGTTGGGGTTTGGCAGTATTCGGGCGGCCTTTTTCCATGCGTTTTACACGCTCGGGCTGGGAATGGGCGTCTGGGCAATATTTGGCGCCTACGCGGCTCCGGGCACCCGCCTGAAACGTTCCATTCTGGCCGTTGTGCTGATGGACACCCTGTTCGCGATCGGCGCCGGTTTAATGATGTTTTCGGTCGCTGGTGGTGGTCTGGACAGTGAGCGGGGCTTTGGGCTGCTGTTTGTTTCCCTGCCTGACACCTTGTCTGTTCTGCCTTATAGCCAGGCGATTATTGCCGCTGTGTTTCTGCTTGTTGTCTTGATTGTCTGGGCCACCTCGATTGCCTTGCTGGAGCCCCTGGTTGGCTGGTTCCGAGAGTGGGTGGGCGCTCCAAGACGCTTCTCGGTTGGGGTGATGGCGATTGGCGTCTGGCTTGCCGGGTTGGCAACGCTTTTTTCTTTCAATCTCTGGTCGGAGTATCATCCTGCCGGTGCATCGCTGTTTCGCTGGCTCGAGCTGATCTCCGGTGGCATCCTGATTCCGCTGGTTGGTATCCTGATTTCCGCGTTTACCGGTTGGTGCCTCACCCGCAAGTACGCCAACCTGCTGCTGGGACACGCAACTGCGCCGCTTCGGAAGTACTGGTACTGGGTACTCCGATTTGTGGTGCCTTTGGTGGTGGCCTGGATTGGTTTGCAGTACACCGTCTTTTCATTGGCAAATGTGTGCGAAACCAGTCATTCCGCCATCTGGTGTGGCCGCGACCAGTCCGTCATAGAGGATCAGCCGGTTCAGGATGAGCCACGTGGGGGCGATATCCAGTATGATAACGAGTGAAAAATACTGAAGGCTGCCAGGCAGCCTGCGTCATGCAAAGTGTAGGAACCCAGATTTACATGGCTCACCAGATTCATAAAACCGCACTTGTCATGCACTCGGCCGAGCGCATGTTCCACTTGGTTAACGATGTGCCTCGCTACCCGGAGTTTTTGCCCTGGTGCGCTGGCGCTGAAGTGGTTGAAGAGGGCGAAGGCTACCGCGTGGCCTCTCTCGATATTGCCAAAGGCGGCATGCACCACAAGCTGACCACTCGCAACCAGGTGCAGGAGCCGGAAAGTATCGAAATCAGCCTGGCGGACGGTCCGCTCAAGAGTCTGACCGGGCGATGGCAATTCCATTCGCTGGATGACAACGCCTGCAAGGTGATCCTGACGCTGGACTTCGAATTTTCAGGCTCCCTGTCCCGCATGGCGTTTGGGCCGGTGTTTAAATATGTGGCCAACACCATGGTGGATGCGTTCTGTCGTCGCGCCGATGAGTTGTATGGCCGGGGGAGTGTGTAATGGAAGTGGAAATCGCCTACGCCCGCCCAGAGAAGCAGCGCATCGTGACCGTTCAGGTGCCGGACGATGCCACCATGCTTGAGGCGGTAAAGCAGTCAGGCATTACCGAATTATTTCCCGAGATTGATCTGGAGACGATCGACATGGGAATTTTCGGAAAAGTGGTGAAGAAGCCGGCGGAGCACCAGCTTCGCGAGGGGGATCGGGTTGAGCTGTACCGGCCGTTGAAGATTGATCCCAAGCAGGCCCGGCTGAACCGGGCCAAGAAGAAGGGTTAAAATTCAGTACGCAGGGGTCTCTTCAAGCAGTTTCGCTTGATGGCGCGTGTAGCGGTCATCCTGGTAGTAGACGACGATGCGTTGCTCCTTCACTTCACCGCCCCGGCGCTGAAAGGTATAAACATAGTAGTCCTGGTCAGAGTCCAGCGGATTGATGACCAGTGGTGTGCCAAGAATGGCCCGCACTTGGCTCTTGGGCATGCCCTCCGACAGTTCGGCTAGCTCTGCATCAGTGACAATGTTGCCCTGCTGCACATTGATTTTGTAGACGCCCGGGAAAGAGCAGCCAGACAAGAATAAAATGCTAATAAAAACGATAGCGGAGAGCTTTTGCATCGCCGGGGGAATTCCTCTATCTTGACATCGCCTGCGTGGCAGGAGTGAAACGGTTACGTTACCCGTTGAAAACGGCTTCATCATACCCGAAGCCGCAAGGCACACCAAAGAGCGAATAGTAACATGTCATCTGAAAACACCGAATTACGAAAAGTCGGTCTGAAGGTTACTCTGCCAAGAGTGAAAATCTTCAATATTCTGGAAAACGCCGAAGAGCACCATCTCAGTGCGGAAGACGTTTACAAGAAGCTGCTTGACCAGGGAGATGACGTGGGCCTGGCGACAGTCTACCGGGTGCTGACCCAGTTTGAGGCAGCCGGACTTGTTCTGCGGCACAATTTTGAAGGCGGGCACGCTGTTTTCGAAATGGCGGGCGATGACCACCACGATCATATGGTCTGCACACAGACCGGCGAGGTCATTGAGTTTGTCGATGAAGTAATCGAAGAGCGCCAGAAGAAGATTGCGGAAGAGCACGGCTACGAGATTGTGGATCACAGCCTGATCCTCTACGTGAAGCCCGTCGATTCCAAGAAGTAATACCGGCTAAAAAAGCGGGGCTTGCCAACATGGCAGCCCCGCAAGCTCTTCGCAACGAAGAGTAGGGGTCAATGATGCGTCGCCTGGCCCTTGGTAAACATTTCCCTTGCATGGGCCAGTGTCTGCTTGGTCATGTCCATGCCTCCCAGCATTCTCGCCACTTCATCAATTCTTCCCTGGTCGTCCAGTGTCTCTATGCGCGAGTAGGTTGCGTCTGACTCGGTGAACTTACTGACAAACAGGTGTTGATGGGATTGCGCGGCTACTTGCGGCAGGTGCGTTACGCACAATACCTGTCCGTTATCGCCCAGGGATCTCAGAAGTCGGCCGACCACCTCGGCCGTGCCACCGCCAATACCGACGTCCACCTCGTCGAATACCAGCGTGGGGGTGGTGGAGGTTTGAGCCACTACCACCTGGATGGCCAGGCTGATGCGCGACAGTTCGCCGCCGGAGGCCACTTTCGCCAGGGAACGGGCGGGTTGGCCCGGGTTGGCGCTGACCAGGAATTCAATGTCTTCCAGGCCATGGGGCGCGGGTTCGCCGGCGTCGTTTCGGTTCAGGTGAGTAACAAACTGCACCGACGGCATGCTCAGTTGCGCAAGTTCCTCGGCAATGCGCTGGTCCAGGTTGGCTGCGGCCTGCTGGCGTTTGTCGGTCAGTTGTCCGGCCAACTCGTCAAAGTGGGTGCGGTGTTCTTCGAGCTCGGCTTCCAGCTTTTCCAGGCTGCCTTCGCCACCATCCAGCTCGGCCAGCTCTTCGCTCAGTTTCTGGTGGAAGTCCGGCAACTCTTCCGGGGTGATGCGGTGTTTGCGGGCCATCTGGTAGATGCTGCTCAGGCGTTCTTCCACTTCGGCCAGTCGTGCCGGATCGGCTTCGTAATCTTCGACAAACCGGCGCAGGTTGTCGCCTGCTTCCGAAATCTGGATCTGGGCGTCCCCCAGCATCTGCAGGGTATCGGCAAGTGCGGGGACTTCAACCGGCAGCTGTTCCAGTTGGTGCAGGGCCTGGCGCACCAGGCTGGCGGCACTGTTGTCGTCTTCGGTGCATAACAGGACGGCCTGGTGGCTACTGTGAAGCACCTCATCGGCCTGGCTCAGTTGAGCCTGCTCCTGCTCCAGGGCTTCCTGCTCGCCGTCCTGCAGGGCAAGTCGGTCCAGCTCTTCCACCTGATAACGCAGTAACTGAATGCGGGCTTCGGCCTCATCCGCGTTTTGGCGACGCTGTTCCAGTTTCTGGTGGGTCTGGCGCCAGGTTTTCCAGGCTGCCCGGGTATCGTCGGCAAGGGTTTCCGCGCCGGCAAACTCGTCCAGCAGTTTTCGGTGGGTCTCCTTGCGCAACAGGGACTGGTGCTGGTGCTGGCTGTGAATGTCCATCAGCATGCCCCCCAGTTCCTTGAGCTGGGACAGTGGGCAGGGCTGGCCGTTAATGAAGGCCCTGGAGCGGCCCTCCTTGCTGATGCTGCGGCGCAGGATACAGTGCTCGGCGTCATCCAGTTCCTGCTCTTCCAGCCAGTGCCGGGCCTCGGGAATGCGAGAAACGTCAAAGCTTGCAGTAATGTCGGCCCGCTTGGCGCCGTGGCGTACCGCGCCGGCATCCGCGCGACCACCCATGGCCAGCCCCAGGGCATCAAGAACAATCGATTTGCCGGCACCGGTTTCGCCGGTGAGGGCGGTCATGCCCCGGCTGAAGTGCAATTCCACTTTTTCGGCAATGGCGTAGTTGGAAACCGTAAGTTCGGTGAGCATGCCTGAGACCTCCGCTCTTTCGCACTGTTCGTTCATACAGTGACTGTGAATATATACAGGGTTTTTGCTGTTTGCAAACGAGAGTGCAGGAAATGCACAAAGATTGTCGGTGGGGGAGGTTGAAACCGAAGAGGGCAGCCCCATATCCGTTCGCAACGCCAATTTTCCTGTCTTCCGACAGACAGGTCTCATTCAGTCCAGGCCCGGTTGGGGCCGTGAGAACAGGTATCAGGAGTTGTCATGAGCGCGGATGAAAAACGCAGTGAGCAGGTAGAAGAACAGAACGAAGCGGTGGAGACCGAAGCGGAAGAGGTGTCCACCGAGGCCGAGCCGGCGACTGAGGAAGAATCCGAAGTGGAGTCACTTCAGGCCAAGCTGAAGGAGGCCCAGGAGCAGTCGCTGCGCTTCCAGGCGGAAATGCAGAATGTTCGCCGCCGGGCCGAGATCGATGTGGAGAAGGCGCACAAGTTCGCGCTGGAAAAGTTCGTCAAGGAACTTCTGCCGGTTGCCGACAGCCTCGAGAAGGCGGTTGAAAGCACCGAGGGCCAGAAGGAGTCCAGCGAAGTGGTCACCTCCATTCGCGAAGGCGTTGAAATGACGCTGGATCTGTTCAAGAAGAGTCTGGGCAAGTTCAACGTTGAAGAGCTGAACCCGGTGGGTGAGCCGTTTGATCCCCAGCAGCACGAAGCCATGTCCATGGTGCCGGCACCGAATGCCGAGCCGAACAGCGTGGTGGCCGTGGTGCAGAAGGGCTACCTGCTGAACGGCCGCGTGGTTCGTCCGGCCATGGTCATGGTCGCGAAGGCGGAAGATGGCCCAAAAATCGATGAGCAGGCTTGAAAAGCGAATTAACGCGCCAATATAGCCTGTAAACAGACAAAGCCGGGGTTTATCGCTCCGGAACAGAATTCAGAAAGCTTTGAAAATTGGAGTGATTCAATGAGCAAGATTATCGGTATCGACCTGGGCACCACCAACTCCTGTGTGGCTATCATGGATGGCGACAAGGTCAAGGTTATCGAAAACGCCGAAGGCGATCGCACCACGCCTTCCATCATCGCCTACACCGACGATGGCGAGACCCTGGTAGGTCAGTCCGCCAAGCGTCAGGCGGTGACTAACCCCAACAACACCCTGTACGCCATCAAGCGTCTGATCGGTCGTCGTTTTGAAGACGATGTGGTTCAGAAAGACATCAAGATGGTGCCGTACAAGATCACCAAGGCCGACAATGGTGACGCCTGGGTATCGGTAAAAGATCAGAAGATGGCGCCGCCGCAGGTGTCCGCTGAAGTCCTGAAGAAGATGAAGAAGACCGCCGAGGATTACCTGGGCGAGAAGGTGACCGAAGCGGTTATCACCGTGCCGGCCTACTTCAACGACAGCCAGCGTCAGGCCACCAAGGACGCCGGCAAGATCGCCGGTCTGGAAGTCAAGCGTATCATCAACGAACCGACCGCAGCGGCCCTGGCTTATGGCCTGGACAAGCAGAGCGGTGATCGCACCGTGGCGGTTTATGACCTGGGCGGTGGTACCTTCGACCTGTCCATCATCGAAATCGCCGACGTGGACGGTGAGCACCAGTTCGAAGTACTGGCCACCAACGGTGACACCTTCCTGGGTGGTGAAGACTTCGACCTGAAAATCATCGAGCACCTGGCGGACCAGTTCAAGAAGGACAGCGGCATCGACCTGCGCGGCGATTCCCTGGCCATGCAGCGCCTGAAGGAAGCCGGCGAGAAGGCCAAGATCGAGCTGTCCAGCAGCCAGCAGACCGATGTGAACCTGCCGTACATCACGGCTGACCAGACCGGTCCGAAGCACCTGAACGTGAAGCTGACCCGTGCCAAGCTCGAATCCCTGGTGGAAGAGCTGGTTCAGCGCAGCCTCGAGCCGTGCAAGATGGCCCTGAAAGATTCCGGCCTGAGCGCTTCCGAGATCGACGAAGTGATCCTGGTGGGCGGTCAGACCCGCATGCCGCTGGTTCAGGAAAAAGTGAAGGAATTCTTCGGCAAGGATCCGCGTAAGGACGTGAACCCGGACGAAGCGGTTGCCATCGGCGCGGCCATCCAGGGCGCGGTACTGTCTGGCGATGTGAAAGACGTACTGCTGCTGGACGTAACCCCGCTGACCCTGGGTATCGAAACCATGGGTGGCGTAGCGACTCCGCTGATCGACAAGAACACCACGATCCCGACCAAGAAGTCGCAGACCTTCTCGACAGCGGAAGATAACCAGACTGCGGTAACCATTCACGTGGTCCAGGGTGAGCGCAAGCAGGCGGCACAGAACAAGTCGCTGGGCCGTTTCGACCTGGCCGACATTCCGCCGGCAGCCCGTGGCGTGCCGCAGATCGAAGTCACCTTCGACATCGACGCCAACGGCATCCTGAACGTATCGGCCAAAGACAAGGCCACCGGCAAAGAGCAGTCCATCGTGATCAAGGCCTCTTCCGGTCTGAGCGATGACGAAATCGATAAGATGGTGAGCGATGCCGAGGCCAATGCCGAGGAAGATCGCAAGTTCGAAGAGCTGGTTCAGGCTCGTAACCAGGGCGACGCCATGGTTCACGCCGTGCGCAAGACCCTGAGCGAAGCCGGCGACAAGGTCAGCGACAGCGAGAAAGAGTCCATTGAAGGTGCCATCAAGGACCTCGAGGAAGCGCTGGAAGGCTCCGATAAGGACGACATCGAAGCCAAGACCCAGAAGCTGTCGGAAGTGTCTTCCGAGCTGGCCCAGAAGATGTACTCAGAAGAAGGCGGTGACCAGGCTCAGCAGGCTGGCGGCCAGGAGCAGGCCCAAAGCGCTGATGACGCTGTCGACGCCGAGTTCGAAGAAGTCAAAGACGACGACAAGAAGTAATTCTGAAGTACATCAGGCAGCTGGAAAACGCGGGCAAACGTCCGCGTTTTCCTCGTTATAGCAACAGGGTTTTAGACCATGGCCAAGCGCGATTATTACGAAGTGCTCGGGGTTTCCCGGGGCGCGGATGAGAAAGAAATTAAGCGGGCGTATCGAAAGCTCGCCATGAAATACCATCCGGACCGTAACCCGGACGATGAAGACGCCGAGACCAAGTTCAAAGAGGCGAGCGAAGCCTACGAAGTCCTGACCGATGCCAACAAGCGGGCAGCCTACGACCAGTTCGGGCACGCCGGCGTTGATGGCCAGGCTGGAGCCGGCGGCTTCGGCGGTGGCGGTGCCAGCTTCTCCGACATCTTTGGGGATGTGTTCGGCGACATCTTCGGTGGCGGCGGTGGTCGCGGCCGCACAACTCGTGGCGCCGACTTGCGTTACACCCTGGAACTGGATCTAGAAGAGGCGGTTAAAGGCAAAAACGTCGAAATCACCATTCCCGGCCATGAGGAATGTGATTCCTGCGACGGTAGTGGCGCGGAGAGGGGGTCCGGCGTCGAGACCTGCGGCACCTGTAAGGGCATGGGTCAGGTGCGCATGCAGCAGGGCTTTTTCACCGTACAGCAGGCCTGCCCCACGTGTGGCGGTGCCGGCCAGATCATCAAGAACCCGTGCAAGAAATGTAACGGCCAGGGCCGCGTAAGAAAAGAAAAAACCCTGTCCGTGAAAGTGCCGCCCGGCGTCGATACCGGCGACCGCATCCGTCTCTCCGGCGAAGGCGAGATGGGGATGGACGGTGGGCCCCCGGGCGATCTGTACGTCCAGGTGGCGGTGCGCGAGCATTCCATCTTCACCCGGGATGGCCGCAACCTGTATTGCGAGGTGCCCATCAGCATCATCGATGCGACCCTGGGTGGCGAGCTGGAAGTGCCCACACTCGATGGCCGCGTGAAGCTGAAGATCCCGGCGGAAACCCAGACCGGCAAACTCTTCCGCCTGCGCAACAAGGGTGTCAGCCCGGTTCGCGGTGGCCCAGCGGGTGATTTGCTGTGCCGCGTGATCGTGGAAACACCGGTGAACCTCACCAAGCGTCAGAAAGAGCTGCTCGAGGAATTCCAGAAAACCCTGGATGGCAACAATGGCAGCAACCACGCTCCCAAGAAAACCTCCTGGTTTGAGGGTGTGAAAAGCTTCTTTGACGAAATGAAATTCTGAGGGACGAGCCAATGCGGGTAGCAATCATCGGCGCCGCCGGGCGCATGGGAAAAGTACTGATCGAAGCCGTGGACGGCACCGAAGGCCTTGAGCTTGGCGCCGCCATCGTCCAGCCGGGCAGTAGCCTGGTGGGCGCCGATGCCGGCGAAATGACCGGCATCGGCAAAACCGGCGTGAAAATGGCCGACAGCCTCGACGCCGTCAAAGACGACTTCGACGTACTGGTGGACTTTACCTTCCCGGACCTCACCCTGGAAAACGCCGACTTCTGTAAGGCCAACGGCAAAATGCTCGTGGTCGGCACCACCGGCCTCACCGACGCCGAAAAAGCCCAGCTCGCCCTGGCGGCCGAATCCACCCAGGTGGTCTTCGCCCCCAACATGAGCGTGGGCGTCAACGTCGTCCTCAACCTGCTGCGCACCGCCGCCGCCACCCTGGGCGACGACTACGACGTCGAAATCATCGAAGCCCACCACCGCCACAAGAAAGACGCGCCTTCGGGCACGGCTTTGCGCATGGGCGAAGTGGTGGCAGATGCGTTGGGCCGTGACCTCAAGGAATGCGCCGTCTACGGTCGCGAAGGCTTCACCGGTGAGCGCACCCGCAAAGAAATCGGCTTCGAAACCATCCGCGCGGGCGATGTGGTGGGCGACCACACCGTGCTGTTCGCCACCGAAGGCGAGCGCATCGAAGTCACCCACAAGGCCAGCAGCCGCATGACCTTCGCCAAGGGTGCCATGCGCGCGGCGCTGTGGCTGAAGGACAAGCCGGTGGGGTTGTACGATATGCAGGATGTTCTGGGGCTTAAGTAATAGCCGTGGACAAAAATCGCCAGATTTCTTACAATAAGGCGATTTGACTGCACCAAGCGTAACATTAACAAGTTTTTGAAAAAGCGGGACCGGGTTTTACTCAGTCTCGCTTTTTTGCAACCTGAATATGCGCTTGCGTTCCTGTTCGTGACGAACTTACCGCCACTCGATGAGGATACAAGCCTTGAGCACACCAGCAATCCTTGCACTCGCAGACGGAAGCCTCTTCTACGGCACCGCCATTGGCGCAGACGGCGAAACCAGCGGCGAGGTGGTGTTCAACACCGCCATGACCGGCTATCAGGAAATCCTGACCGACCCGTCCTACTCCCGCCAGATCGTGACCCTCACGTATCCGCACATTGGCAACACCGGTGTTAACGAAGAAGACGTAGAATCCGACCGCATTCAGGCCGCCGGCCTGATCATCCGCGATCTGCCGCTGCTCGCCAGCAGCTGGCGTAACCAGCAGAGCCTGGATGACTACCTGCGAAGCAACAACGTTGTTGGTATTGCAGATATTGATACCCGCCGCCTGACTCGCATCCTGCGCGACAAAGGCTCCCAGAACGGCGCCATCGTGGCCGGCGAGAACGCCACCGCCGAGCGCGCCCTGGAGCTGGCCAACGCTTTCCCGGGTCTGAAAGGCATGGACCTGGCGAAAGAAGCCACCTGCGAAAAGCCCTACCAGTGGAGCCAGACCGAATGGAGCCTGAAAGGCGGTGGCTATGGTGAGCGCACCGAGTCCAAATTCAAGGTGGTGGCCTGGGACTACGGCGTGAAATACAACATCCTGCGCATGCTCGCTGCGCGCGGTTGTGACATCACCGTGGTGCCGGCTCAGACCCCGGCTTCCGAAGTGCTGGCGATGAATCCCGATGGCATCTTCCTGTCCAACGGCCCGGGCGACCCCGAGCCTTGCGACTACGCGATTAGCGCCATCAAGGAAGTGCTGGAAACCGACATCCCGGTCTTTGGCATCTGCCTGGGGCATCAGCTGCTGGCCCTGGCCAGTGGCGCCAAGTCCATGAAAATGGGCCATGGCCACCACGGCGCCAACCACCCGGTTCAGGACATCGCCAAGGGCACGGTGATGATCACCAGCCAGAACCACGGGTTTGCCGTAGACGAGGCCACCCTGCCGGCCAACGTGGAAGCCACCCACAAGTCGCTGTTCGACGGCACCCTGCAGGGCATTCGCCGCACCGACAAGCCGGCTTACAGCTTCCAGGGGCACCCGGAAGCCAGTCCCGGCCCCCACGATGTGGCACCGCTGTTTGACGAGTTTATTCAACTGATGGAAAAGCGATCTGCCTGAGGGCAAGGCCATCACGGATAACTCATGGGCGCTGCCAACAGCGCGAAAGAATTCAAAGTTGCTGACAGGTTTACCGAGACATGCCAAAACGTACTGACATCAAAAGCATCCTGATCCTGGGCGCCGGCCCCATCGTGATCGGGCAGGCGTGCGAATTCGACTACTCCGGTGCGCAGGCGTGTAAAGCCCTGCGTGAAGAGGGTTACCGGGTGATTCTGGTGAACTCCAACCCGGCCACCATCATGACCGACCCGGTCATGGCCGATGCCACCTACATCGAGCCCATCACCTGGAAGACCGTCGAGAAGATCATCGAAAAGGAACAGCCGGATGCCCTGCTGCCCACCATGGGTGGCCAGACCGCATTGAACTGCGCGCTGGACCTGGAAAAACACGGCATCCTGGAAAAGCACGGCGTGGAAATGATTGGCGCCAACGCCGACACCATTGATAAAGCCGAAGACCGGGACCGTTTCGACAAGGCCATGCGCAAGATCGGCCTGGAGTGCCCGCGTGCCACCATCGCCCATTCCATGGCCGAAGCCTGGGAAGTGTCCGAGGACATCGGCTTCCCCTGCATCATCCGTCCGTCCTTCACCATGGGCGGCTCCGGTGGCGGTATCGCCTACAACAAGGAAGAGTTCGAGGAAATCTGTACTCGCGGCCTCGACCTTTCTCCGACCAACGAGCTGCTGATCGACGAATCCCTGATCGGCTGGAAAGAGTACGAGATGGAAGTTGTCCGTGACAAAAACGACAACTGCATCATCGTCTGCGCCATCGAGAACTTTGACGCCATGGGCGTGCACACCGGTGACTCCATTACCGTGGCACCGGCCCAGACCCTGACCGACAAGGAATACCAGATCATGCGGAACGCCTCCCTGGCGGTCCTGCGTGAAATTGGTGTGGAAACCGGCGGCTCCAACGTCCAGTTCGGCATCAACCCGGACACCGGCCGCATGGTCGTTATCGAAATGAACCCGCGGGTGTCCCGTTCCTCGGCACTGGCCTCCAAAGCCACCGGCTTCCCGATCGCCAAAGTGGCGGCCAAGCTGGCGGTGGGTTACACCCTGGACGAGCTGCAGAACGAAATCACCGGTGGCGTGACCCCGGCCTCGTTCGAGCCGAGCATCGACTACGTGGTCACCAAGATTCCGCGTTTCACCTTCGAGAAATTCCCGCAGGCCGACGCCCGCCTGACCACCCAGATGAAGTCCGTGGGTGAGGTGATGGCCATTGGCCGGACCTTCCAGGAATCCCTGCAAAAAGCCCTGCGCGGTCTGGAAGTGGGCTCCGAAGGCATGGATGAGAAGCTGGAAGACCTGCAGTCGGAAAGCTCGAAAGAGACCCTGACCCGCGAGCTGAACGTGCCGGGCGCCGAGCGAATCTGGTACATCGGCGATGCCTTCCGCTCCGGCATGACCGTCGAGGAAGTGTTCCGCAACACCCACGTGGACCCCTGGTACCTGGTGCAGATCGAGGACCTGATCCGCGAAGAGGAAATGCTGAAGTCCGCCGGCAAGGCCGACATCGACAAGACCACCCTGTTCCGGCTCAAGCGCAAGGGCTTCTCGGACGCGCGCCTCGCCAAGCTGCTGGGTATTTCCGAAGTCAGCCTGCGTAAGCTGCGCCACGACCTGGACGTGCGCCCGGTGTACAAGCGCGTGGACACCTGCGCGGCGGAATTTGCCTCCGACACCGCCTACATGTACTCCACCTATGAGGAAGAGTGCGAAGCGGATGTCTCGGATCGCGACAAGATCGTGGTTATCGGCGGTGGCCCGAACCGGATCGGTCAGGGCATCGAATTCGATTACTGCTGTGTTCACGCCGCCCTGGCCATGCGCGAAGACGGCTATGAAACCATCATGATCAACTGCAACCCGGAGACCGTCTCGACCGATTACGACACCTCCGACCGGTTGTATTTCGAGCCGATCACCCTCGAAGACGTGCTGGAAATCGTCTACATCGAGAAGCCCAAGGGCGTGATCGTGCAGTACGGCGGCCAAACACCGCTGAAACTGGCCCGTGGCCTGGAAGCGGCCGGCGTGCCCATCATTGGCACTAGCCCGGACGCCATCGACCGCGCCGAGGATCGTGAGCGCTTCCAGCAGATGATCCAGCGCCTGGGTCTGAAGCAGCCGGAAAACGCCACCGTGCGCAGCCACGAGGAAGGCATCCTGGCGGCTCGCGAGATTGGTTATCCGCTGGTGGTCCGTCCGTCCTACGTGCTGGGCGGACGTGCCATGGAAATCGTCTATGACGAGAAAGAGCTGGTGCATTACATGCGCAGCGCGGTACTGGTTTCCAACGACAGCCCGGTACTGCTGGATCACTTCCTGAACGCCGCTATCGAGGTGGACATCGACGCCATCTCCGACGGCACAGACGTGGTCATTGGTGGCATCATGCAGCACATTGAGCAGGCCGGCGTGCATTCCGGCGACTCCGCCTGTTCGCTGCCGCCGTACACCCTGCCCAAAGAGGTGCAGGATGAAATGCGCGAGGCCGTGAAGAAAATGGCTATCGAGCTGGACGTGATCGGCCTGATGAACGTACAGCTGGCCTGGCAGGGCGGTGAGATCTACGTCATCGAGGTGAACCCTCGTGCCTCGCGGACCGTGCCGTTCGTGTCCAAGGCGGTGGGCGTTTCCCTGGCGGCGGTCGCGGCTCGGGTTATGTCCGGCAAGACCCTGAAAGAGCTGAACTTCACCCAGGAAATTGTGCCGGAGCACTACTCGGTGAAAGAGTCCGTGTTCCCGTTCAACAAATTCCCGGCGGTGGACCCGATCCTGGGGCCGGAAATGAAGTCCACCGGTGAGGTGATGGGTATCGGCGACAGCTTTGATGAAGCCTTCGCCAAGGCTTCCCTGGCGTCCGGTGAGCGCCTGCCGGTGAAAGGCGTGGCCTTCATGTCGGTGCGGGATGTCGATAAGCCGGCGGCGGCCAAGGTGGCGCGCGACCTTCAGGAAGCCGGTTTCCGCATCATCGCCACCACCGGCACCGCCGAAGCCCTGGCCGAGGCTGGCGTTGAGGCGGAGCGCGTGAACAAGGTTCGCGAGGGTCGTCCGCACATTGTCGATGCCATCAAGAATGGCCAGGTGCAGTTGATCATCAACACCACCGAGGGTCGCAAGGCCATTGCTGACTCGGCGCAGATCCGCCAGTCCGCCTTGCAGACCAAGACAACCTATACAACGACACTGGCAGGCGGTGAAGCGTTCTGCCGGGCCATCAAGTTTGGCCCGGAGCGCACCGTTCGTCGTCTCCAGGAACTACACGCAGGAAAGTAAGAATTATGGCTGACAGAGTACCCATGACCAAAGCAGGGGAAGAAAGCCTGCGCGAAGAACTGAAGAAGCTGAAAGGCGAAGATCGGCCGCGAGTCATCGCGGCCATTGCTGACGCCCGGGAACACGGCGATTTGAAAGAGAATGCCGAGTACCATGCCGCGCGTGAGCAGCAGAGCTTTATCGAAGGTCGTATCCAGGAAATCGAAGGCAAGCTGGGTGCCGCCCAGGTAATCGATGTCACCACCATGGAGAACACCGGCAAGGTGATTTTCGGCACCACCGTGCACCTGGTGAACATGGATACGGACGAGGAAGTGTCTTACCAGATCGTTGGTGAGGACGAGGCAGACATCAAGGCAGGCAAGCTATCTATCTCCTCGCCGATTGCCCGCGCGCTAGTGGGCAAGAACGAAGGTGATGTGGTGGCTATCCGCATTCCTTCGGGCACCGTGGAGTACGAAATTGCCGAGGTGGAATACATCTAAGGTATTCCGGGCAAACAAAAAGCCGGCGCGGGTACTCCCCGGGCCGGCTTTTTGTTTTTAGTGGCGAATCATTTGTTTCTCAGCAGATTCGACAGCTTCGGGTTGGGCTGCTTGGCCCGACGCAGGATCACAGCGATCTTGCCGATGGTCTGCACCAGCTCGGCGCCGGACGACTCGCACAGGGCGTCAATCGCCTCGCGGCGCACGTCGCGGTCGGGGCTGGCGACTTTGATCTTGATCAGCTCGTGATCGTTCAGGGCACGCTCCAGCTCTTCCTGGAGGCCTTCGGAAAGGCCCTTGTCGCCAACAATAATCACGGGTTTCAGGTTGTGGGCAATGGCCCGGTATTCCCGGCGCTGTTCCGGTGACAAACTCATTATGTAATCTCTTAATGGGTGCAATTAACAAAAGGTCAGCGGTATGACGGCTGACAACATCGTATAATTCACGCATTGTAACAGATTGCTTGCGCCCACAAATGGGGGTGTATACCGACACCTCCGCTGGTCAGCAGGCAATCCGGAGGAAGGCTTGGCTCGCTCCATGTCCAGCGGTCGCTGGATGCAGGAACATTTGGACGATGCCTGGGTCAAAAGCGCCAGTAGGGATGTGGCCGCTACGGATGGGCCATTTCTGGTGGACAGACGTACAATTAGTGTAAGGTGTCGAGAAAGGATAGGGTGCCAAGCGGCGTCCGTCCGGCAATTCACAGGTGATGATCCTTGAACGATATGGCAAAAAATCTGGTTCTCTGGCTAATCATAGCCGCAGTCCTGTTGATGGTGTTTCAGAATTTCTCTCCCACCACCACGGGGCAACAAGTTAACTATTCCCAGTTTGTTGAAATGGTCCAGCAGGGCCAGGTTCGGCAAGTAACCATTGATGGTCTGCAGGTGCAGGGTACCCGCGGTGACGGTTCCCAGTTCCAGACCATTCGCCCGCAGGTGTCCGACAATAAGCTGATGGACGATCTGCTGGCCAATAACGTCGAAGTTATCGGCAAGGAGCCGGAGCGCCAGAGCCTGTGGACACAGCTTCTGGTGGCGGCATTCCCGATCCTGATCATCATCGCGTTGTTCGTGTTCTTCATGCGCCAGATGCAAGGCGGCGGTGGCGGCGGCAAAGGCCCCATGTCGTTTGGCAAGTCCAAGGCGCGCCTGATGAGCGAAGACCAGATCAAGACCACCTTCGGTGACGTCGCCGGCTGCGATGAAGCCAAGGAAGACGTGAAAGAGCTGGTGGACTTCCTGCGCGATCCGAGCAAGTTCCAGCGCCTGGGCGGTCAGATTCCCAAGGGTGTGCTGATGGTGGGCCCGCCGGGTACCGGTAAGACCCTGCTGGCAAAGGCTATTGCCGGTGAGGCCAAGGTGCCGTTCTTCTCGATCTCCGGTTCCGACTTCGTGGAAATGTTCGTGGGTGTGGGTGCGTCCCGTGTCCGTGATATGTTCGAGCAGGCCAAGAAACAGAGCCCGTGCATCATCTTCATTGACGAGATCGATGCGGTCGGCCGTCACCGTGGTGCCGGCATGGGTGGTGGTCACGACGAGCGTGAACAGACCCTCAACCAGTTGCTGGTTGAAATGGACGGCTTTGAAGGTAACGAAGGCGTTATCGTTATTGCCGCCACCAACCGTCCGGACGTGCTGGACCCGGCGCTGCTGCGCCCCGGTCGTTTTGACCGCCAGGTGGTCGTCAGTCTGCCGGACATCATCGGCCGTGAGCAGATCCTGAAAGTTCACCTGAAGAAAGTGCCGCTGGCCGAAAGTGTGGAGCCGTCCACCATCGCCCGCGGTACCCCGGGCTTCTCCGGTGCCGATCTGGCCAACCTGGTGAACGAGGCGGCGCTGTTCGCGGCCCGTCGTAACCAGCGCCTGGTCTCCATGGAAGAGCTGGAGCTAGCCAAGGACAAGATCATGATGGGCGCCGAGCGCAAGTCCATGGTGATGAGCGAAAAAGAGAAGCTCAACACGGCTTACCACGAATCCGGCCACGCCATCGTGGGTCGGCTGGTGCCGGAGCACGATCCGGTCTACAAGGTGAGCATTATTCCCCGTGGTCGGGCCTTGGGTGTCACCATGTTCCTGCCCGAGGAAGACAAGTACAGTCACTCCAAGCGTTACCTGATCAGCTCCATCTGCAGCCTGTTTGGCGGGCGGATCGCCGAAGAGCTGACCCTGGGCTTTGATGGGGTGACTACGGGTGCCTCCAACGACATCGAGCGCGCCACCCAGTTGGCTCGCAACATGGTCACCAAGTGGGGCCTGTCGGAAAAGCTGGGTCCGCTGCAGTACGACACCGAGAGCGAAGAGCCGTTCCTGGGGCGTTCGGCTGGCCAGTCGCACACTGTGTACTCGCCGGAAACCGCCCAGCGCATCGATGAGGAAGTGCGTAACATCATCGACAGCTGCTACGAGCGGGCCAAGCAGATCCTGGTTGATAACCGGGACAAGCTCGACATGATGGCGGATGCGCTGATGAAGTACGAAACCATCGACAGCCATCAGATTGACGACATCATGGCTGGCCATAAGCCGCGCCCGCCCAAGGGCTGGGGTGACAGCGGCCCGACCGGTGGCGTCAAGGCGGATGAGCCGGAAGGGGCCCCCGAGCCCAAGGGCTCGGACGATGGTCGTCAGCCCGGTGTTGGTCGCCCTGCCGGCGAACACTGATTTCGCTGGCTATTCGCCACAGGCTGATACGCCGCCCGGTTCCGGGCGGCGTTTGTTTTTGTATTCCCCTAATATCCAACCCCTGGAACCTGCACTATGGAAATGAACTTTGCCGGCCGGCAGCTTGATCTGTCCAAGAACCATGTGATGGGTATTCTGAACGTAACGCCGGACTCGTTTTCGGATGGCGGGCATTTCAATCGGCCCGAAGCGGCTTTGTTGAGAGCCCGGGAAATGGTCAGAGATGGTGCCTCCTTTATTGACGTGGGCGGCGAATCCACCCGGCCGGGGGCATCGCCGGTCTCTACCCAGGAAGAGCTGGACCGGGTCTGCCCGGTGGTCGAAGCTATCTCTCGCGAGCTGGATACGGTGATCTCCGTGGATACCAGTAATCCCGAAGTCATGGCCGAAACAGCGCGCCTGGGCGCCGGACTGATCAACGACGTGCGTGCGCTTCAGCGCGAAGGGGCCTGCAAGGTGGCCGCCGAGGCGGGCATTCCAGTGTGCATCATGCATATCCAGGGTGAGCCCGATCACATGCAGGATGACCCCCGTTACCGGAACGTGCACCGGGAAGTCAGTCTGTTTCTGACTGAACGCATGCGCGAAGCCGAGCGGGCCGGGGTGCTCCCGGAAAACATCATTCTTGATCCGGGCTTTGGTTTTGGTAAAACCGTGGAGCATAACGTCCAGTTGCTGGCGACTCTCGAACAGCTTCGTATTCTTGGGCATCCCATTCTGGTGGGCATGTCCCGCAAATCCATGTTGGGCGCCATCACGGGCCGCGAGGTCAGTGAACGCTTGCCTGCCAGCCTGGCGGCGGCGACAATAGCCGCCATGAAAGGCGCCGGCATTCTGCGGGTGCACGATGTACGGGAAACCGTGGACGCCATGAAGGTGGTCGCGGCAGTGAAGGAGGCAATTTGATGTCCCAGCGTAAATACTTTGGCACCGATGGCATTCGTGGTCGGGTCGGTGATTCGCCCATAACTCCGGATTTCATGTTGCGACTGGGCTGGGCCGCCGGGCAGGCGTTCAAGAAGGATGGTCAGCGCAACAGCGTGCTGATTGGCAAGGACACCCGTTTGTCCGGTTACATGTTTGAATCGGCACTGGAAGCGGGCCTGTCAGCAGCCGGCGTGGACGTCAAGCTCCTGGGGCCAATGCCGACGCCGGCGATCGCCTACCTGACTCGTACCTTTCGGGCCTCGGCTGGCATCGTCATCAGCGCCTCACACAACCCGCATCATGACAACGGCATCAAGTTCTTCTCCTCCGCCGGCACCAAGCTGGACGATGCCCTGGAGGCCGAAATCGAGCGTTGGCTCGACAAGCCCATTGAGGTGTGTGCGCCGGAAGAGCTGGGCAAGGCCTTTCGGGTGGACGACGCTCCCGGTCGTTATGTCGAATTCTGCAAGAGCACCGTGCCCAACGAATTTACGCTCGATGGGATGCACATTGTGCTGGATTGCGCCCATGGAGCGACTTACCACGTGGCGCCCAAGGTGTTCCAGGAGTTGGGCGCGAAGGTAACCACCATTGGTGCCAACCCGGACGGCCTGAACATCAACCTCAACGTGGGCTCCACGCATCTGGACGCGCTGAAAAAGACGGTGGCCGAAAAGCAGGCGGACTTGGGCATTGCCTTTGATGGCGACGGCGACCGTGTGCTGATGGTGGACCGTGACGGCTCGGAAGTGGACGGCGACGAGTTGCTGTACATTCTCGCTTCCCAGCGTCATCTGGAGGGAAGGTTGCGCGGCGGCGTGGTCGGTACCCTGATGACCAACCTGGGTGTGGAGCTGGCCCTGCAGGAGGCGGGCATTGCCTTTGAACGGGCAAAAGTGGGCGATCGTTATGTCATGGAGCGTCTGCTGGCCAACGGCTGGCTGATTGGCGGTGAAGGCTCCGGTCACATGGTGATCCGCGACTGCACCACCACCGGCGACGGTATCGTCTCTGCGCTGCAGGTGCTGCTGGCCGTGCGCCGCTCCGGCGAAACCATGGCCCAGCTCCGCCGGGGCATGGCCAAGTTGCCGCAGAAGATGGTCAATGTGCGGGTCGCGAAACGCTTCGATCCGTTTAGCCGTGAAGACATCGTGGAAGCGGTCCGGAAGGCGGAACAGCACCTTGGCGAGAATGGCCGCATCCTGTTGCGGGCCTCTGGTACCGAGCCGCTGATTCGGGTTATGGCCGAAGGCAAAAATGCGGTGGAAATTGGGCGCATTGCTGACGAATTGGCGCTGGTGGTCGAGAACTCCAGTCCCTGAGTCCGGCTTGTGCGGGCCCGGTGACTGCTGTATAGTTCGGCGTCGCTTAATTCAGGGCTGTCGAGAGTAACCATGCGTCGCAGGATCGTAGCTGGAAACTGGAAAATGAACGGGTCGCAGGACCTGGTGAAACAGTTGGTCGGTGCTGTGGCCGCTGAGGCCGGCAGCCTGGAATCCGGGCCTGACATCGCCGTGATTCCCCCGGCTTTGTATGTCGGTCAGGTTCTGGAAAGTGCTGGAACCGCGCTGCAGGTCGGTGTCCAGAACGTGGCCTGCTGGCAGTCCGGTGCCTACACAGGGGAAGTGTCCGCAGCAATGGTCCGGGACATGGGTTGTCGTTACGCGCTTGTCGGACACTCCGAGCGCCGGCAGTTGTTCGGTGAAACCGACGAGCAGGTTGCGCAGAAAGTTGCGCGGGTGCTGGAAAGTGGCCTGACTGCCATGCTGTGTGTCGGCGAAACGCTCGAAGAGCGCAGTGAAGGCCGGGCCGAGCAGGTCGTGGCTGAGCAGATTCGCCAGGGGTTGTCCGAGGTGGGTGCTGACCAGTGGGGTCAGGTTGTGATCGCCTATGAGCCAGTCTGGGCAATCGGTACCGGTAAAACCGCGACCGCCGAAGACGCGCAAGCCATGCATTTGCACATTCGAGGTGTACTTGAATCGGTAAATGCACCGGCAAATGAGGTTTCGGTACTTTACGGCGGCAGCGTAAAAGCGGATAATGCGGCCGCTCTGTTCGCAGAGCCGGACATTGATGGTGGTCTTATTGGCGGTGCATCGCTGAAGGCCGACGAGTTTTTAAGCATTTGCCGGTCGTTCCCGGCGGGTGCGTAAGCCAAAACGTTTACGAGAGTCAGTATGGATTGGATGGAAACACTGGTAGTTACTGTGCACGTCGTGATCGCCGTGGCGCTGGTGGGTCTCGTTCTGATCCAGCAGGGCAAGGGCGCTGACGCGGGCGCCGCGTTCGGTGGTGGAGCGTCCCAGACCGTATTTGGCAGTCAGGGCAGCGGTAGCTTCCTGACCAAGATGACGACCCTGCTGGCCGTTGTCTTTTTTGTGACCAGTTTTTCGCTGGCAGTATTTGCCAAGCAGCGCGCTGAAGTCGCTGGCGAAGCGGGCATTCCCGTAGTTGAGGAATCCTCCGATGCGCCGGCTCTGGATGAGCAGCCTGCTGAAGCCGATACGGCCAACAGCGATGGCAAGGCCGGGAATTCTCAGGTTCCCGACCTTCAGTAAGTTTGATGCCCGGGTGGTGAAATTGGTAGACACGCTATCTTGAGGGGGTAGTGGCGAGAGCCGTGCCGGTTCGAGTCCGGCCCCGGGCACCATATTGACGAAGACGGCTTGGTTTACCCAGGCCGTTTTCTTTTTGGTCAGTCCTTGACCAATCCGCATGGCGTCTCTATACTCCGGCGGATATCGGAGTCGGCGCTAGCGCCGGCTTCCGGGCAGGCCAGGTGTCTGTCGGCAGAACACAGCTTGGGGCTGTCTTCTGCGAATTCTTGCAACAAAAGGCCCCGGTTTCAGGGGCTTTTTGATTAAAGGGCCTGGCGCAAAAGGCCCTGTGCATTAAAAGGGCTGATTAACAGCCCTTTTTTTGTTTGTGGACTTTGAAAATCTGAAAATGGAGGCGGCGACACTTGTCAGCCAAGCTCAAGCAACTGGAAGAAATTCTGCGCCCGGTCGTGGAAGGATTGGGGTACGAGCTCTGGGGGATCGAATTCCGTTCCCGGGGTACTAACTCCATGCTGCGTATCTTCATCGACGATGCCGAAAATGGCATCAGCATTGAAGATTGCGAAAAAGTCAGTCGACAGGTCAGTGGCGTGATGGATGTGGAAGACCCCATCCAGACGGAATACACCCTGGAGGTGTCTTCGCCGGGTATGGATCGGCCACTGTTTCGTCTCGAGCACTACCGGGAGTTCGTCGGCTACACGGTCAAGCTCCGTCTGCGCATGGCCTTTGAGGGGCGTCGCAAGTTCCAGGGCTTGATCAAGGGTGTTGAAGACGACGACGTGATCATTCAGGTGGATGACCACGAATATCTGCTGCCGTTCGACAGTATCGAAAAAGCCAGCATTGTACCCACATTCAAGTAAGTGCCGACGTTTGAATTATTCGCGCGAATATAGTTTTGGAAGTATCGATCATTTTGAGGGCAGGGCAATCCAATGAATAAAGAGATCTTGCTGGTAGTGGAATCCGTCTCGAACGAGAAAGGCGTCGAGAAGGATGTAATTTTTGAGGCGATTGAACTCGCTCTCGCCACCGCTGCCAAAAAACGTTACGAAGACGAGGAAGCGGACATCCGGGTTGCCATTGATCGCCGCACCGGAGAGTACGAAACCTTCCGCCGCTGGCTGGTAGTGGACAACGACGCTGTGCCGGCACTGGGCACCGAGTTGACCCTTCAGGAAGCGGAAGAAATTGATCCAGAGCTCAAGCCGGGTGATATCCACGAAGAGAAGGTGGAATCCGTCGCGTTCGGTCGTATCGGCGCCCAGGCGGCCAAACAGATCATCTTCCAGAAAGTCCGTGAAGCCGAGCGCACCAAGATCGTTGATAGCTACCGTGACCGCGTTGGCGAGCTGGTGTCCGGTACCGTCAAGAAGGTTACTCGCGACAACGTGATCGTTGATCTGGGCAGCAATGCCGAAGCACTGCTGCCGCGTGAGCACCTGATTCCCCGCGAAACCTTCCGCATGGGTGACCGGGTTCGGGCCCTGCTGTTGGAAATTCGCACCGATCATCGCGGCCCGCAGCTGATCCTGAGCCGTACCGATCCGCAGATGCTGATCGAGCTGTTCCGCATTGAAGTGCCGGAAATCGCCGAAGACCTGATCGAGATTCGCGGTGCCGCCCGTGACCCCGGTTCCCGCGCCAAGATCTCCGTGAAGACCAACGACCGCCGGATCGATCCGGTGGGTGCCTGTGTTGGCATGCGCGGTTCCCGCGTACAGGCGGTCTCCAACGAACTGGGCGGCGAACGTGTCGACATCGTGCTGTACGACGATAACCCGGCCCAGTTGGTGATCAACGCCATGGCACCGGCGGAAGTCGCGTCCATCGTGATGGACGAAGACCGTCACACCATGGAAGTGGCCGTTGCCGAAGATAATCTGGCACAGGCCATCGGCCGTAACGGCCAGAACGTCCGTCTGGCGACCGACTTGACCGGTTGGGTGCTGAACGTGATGACCGAGGAAGAAGCCGGTGAGCGTCAGGAGCAGGAATACAACCGCCTGCTGGCGCACTTCATCGACAACCTGGACGTGGACGAGGAATTTGCCGGCGTCCTGATCGAGGAAGGCTTCACGTCCATTGAAGAAGTGGCCTATGTGCCGATGGAAGAGATGCTGGCCATTGATGGCTTTGACGAAGAAACGGTAACCGAACTTCGTAACCGCGCCAAAGATGCCCTGTTGAACCAGGCGCTGGCCAGCGAAGAAGCCCTGGAGGGCGCAGAACCTGAGGAAGATCTTCTGAACATGGACGGCATGGACCGTGCCCTGGCCTTCAAGCTGGCCGGCATGGGTGTGCGCAACATGGAAGATCTGGCCGAGCAGTCGATTGATGAGCTGCTCGAGATTGAAGGTATGGATGAAGAGCGTGCCGGTCAGCTGATTATGACCGCACGTGCACCCTGGTTTGAAGACCAGGCCTGAGTCGGGAGAGGAGGACCAGTATGGCTGAAGTAACGGTAAAACAACTGGCCGCAGATGTAGGCGCTCCCGTGGATCGTTTGCTGAAGCAGATCGTGGAAGCGGGCCTGAAAGCTCGCAGCGAAAATGACACGGTGACCAGCGATGAGAAGCAGCAGTTGGTGGCCTATCTGAGAAAAACGCACGGCGAGACCGAGGCCGAGCCGCGCAAGATTACGCTCAAACGCAAAACGACCACCACGTTGAAGGCGGGTAAAGCCAAGACTGTGAACGTGGAAGTCCGCAAGCGCCGCACCTACGTGAAACGTGCGGAACTGCAGCCGGAAGCGCAGCAGGAAACACCGAAATCGGAAGCACCGGCAGAGCAGGCTTCCGCACCGGAGCAGCCGGCGCCAGAGTCAGCGCCGAAAGTGGCTGCTGAGCAGGAACAAAAGGCCCCTGAAGCCCCGGCGGCAACGGAGCCCAAGGCAACCGAGCAGGAACCTGCCGCGGAAGCTGGCTCTAACAAGGCCGTCAAGCCAGAGCCTGAACCCCAGCCGGAGGACATGCCCATGCCTCCGCCCGAGGATGATGGCCGGGATCGCAAACCGAAGAAGAAAAAAGAGAAAGAGAAGGCCCGCGAGCGCGGCGATGATCTGGAAGAAGGCAAGCCGAAGAAGAAAAAGGCTGGCCATCGTGGTCCACGTAACCGGCCTGTTGAGGAGCCGGTGGTGCTGTCCGAGGATGAAGAAGAAGCCGTTCCTCGCAAGCAGCTGCGGGCCAAAAAGAAACCGAAACAGAAGCGACACGCCTTCGAGAGACCAACCAAGCCTATGGTTAGAGAAGTAGAGATTCCCGAAACCATCACCGTGGGTGATCTGGCCCAGCGCATGGCGGTGAAGTCCGCCGATGTGATCAAAACGCTGATGGGGATGGGGGTTATGGCCACCATCAACCAGGCCCTGGATCAGGAAACCGCCATCCTGGTGACCGAAGAGCTGGGCCACAAGCCCAAAGCCACCAGCGAAGACGCTTTTGAAGAAGAAGTGTTGAGTGAGATTACCGAACTGGCCGAGGGTAAGGAAAAGGTCAAGCGTGCGCCGGTTGTCAGTGTGATGGGTCACGTTGACCACGGTAAGACCTCGCTGCTGGACTACATCCGCCGCACCAAGGTTGCCTCCGGTGAGTCAGGTGGTATTACCCAGCACATTGGTGCTTACCACGTGGAAACCGATCACGGCATGGTGTCCTTCCTGGATACCCCTGGCCACGCCGCGTTTACCGCCATGCGTGCCCGCGGTGCCCAGTGTACCGACGTGGTCGTACTGGTTGTGGCTGCCGACGACGGCGTGATGCCGCAAACCAAAGAAGCGGTGGATCACGCCCGTTCTGCCGGTGTGCCGATCGTTGTGGCCATCAACAAGATGGACAAGGAAGAAGCCGATCCGGATCGCATCAAGAACGAACTCGCCGCTATGGAAGTGATTCCCGAAGACTGGGGCGGTGACGTGCAGTTCGTTCCGGTCTCCGCCAAGAGCGGCGAAGGTATCGACGACCTGCTTGAAGCCCTGCTGCTTCAGGCCGAAATCCTGGAACTGGAAGCCTCTCCGGACGCCGCCGCCAAGGGCGTTGTCGTGGAATCCAGCCTGGAGCGTGGTCGTGGTTCGGTTGCCACCGTTCTGGTTCAGAACGGCACCCTGCGCCAGGGTGACACCATTGTGGCCGGTGCCTACTACGGCAAGATCCGGGCAATGACCAACGAAGCCGGTGACCAGGTCAAAGAAGCCGGTCCCTCGATCCCGGTAGAGATTCTGGGTCTTAACGGTACGCCGGACGCCGGCGACGAATTCTTTGCCGTGGCCGACGAGAAGAAAGCCAAAGAACTGGCCGAGTTCCGTCAGACCCGCGAGCGGGAACAGCGTCTGCAGCGCCAGCAGGCCGCCAAGCTCGAGAACATGTTCGAGAACATGGGCAAGGACGAGGTGAAGACCCTGAACGTGGTGCTCAAGACGGACGTTCGTGGTTCCCTGGAAGCCATCGTCAAGGCGCTCCAGGATCTGGGCAACGACGAAGTTCAGGTCAAGGTGGTGTCCTCGGGTGTGGGCGGTATCGCCGAGACCGACGTCAGCCTGGCCATGGCCACCAATGCGGTCATCTTCGGCTTCAACGTGCGTGCTGATAACGCCGCCAAGAAGCTGGTTGAACAGGAAAACCTGGATCTGCGCTACTACAGCATCATCTACAACCTGATCGATGACGTGAAAGCGGCCCTGACCGGCATGCTGGCGCCGGAATTCCGCGAGGAAATCCTGGGTGTGGCCGACGTACGCGATGTGTTCCGTTCACCGAAGTTCGGCCAGGTGGCTGGTTGCATGGTGACCGAAGGCAACGTTTACCGTAACAAGCCGATCCGTGTCCTGCGTGACAACGTCGTTATTTTCGAAGGCGAGCTGGAATCCCTGCGCCGCTTCAAGGACGACGTTCAGGAAGTGCGTAACGGCATGGAATGCGGTATCGGTGTTAAGGGCTACGATGTGAAAGTGGGCGACCAGATCGAGGTATTTGATCGCGTGAAGGTTGAACGCAAGCTCGAATCCACGGGGGCCTGATGGCACGGGAATACAGTCGCGTCGATCGCATTGGCGATCAGATGCAACGAGAGCTGGCCCAGCTGATCCAGCGTGAGGTGAAAGACCCTCGCGTTGGACTGGTCACGGTTAACGCCGTCAAGGTGAGCCGGGACCTGGGCTATGCCGACATCTATGTGTCATTGCTGTCGACCGAAGAGCTGACCGAGGATTCTCCGGAGATCCAGGACGCCCTGGGTGTGCTGAACAAGGCTTCGGGTTTTCTTCGGGGCCAGATTGGTCGCGCCATGAAACTGCGAGTGGTTCCGCATCTGCGGTTCCACTTCGACTCGCTGCTGGGTGAAAGCCGGAAAATGGATCGCCTGATTCGCGAAGCGGTGGGTGAGCACCCATCCGTGCCCCGGGATGACAACGATGACCCGGTATCCGATAACCCGGAGCGTGACGCTTGAGCCGCAGAAGAAAAGGCCGCAACGTCAACGGCATCCTGGTGATCGACAAGCCCATTGGTGTTACGTCCAACGGCATCCTGCAGCAGGTCAAACGCCTGTTTGGCGCCGCCAAGGCGGGCCATACCGGAGCGCTTGACCCGCTGGCCACCGGTGTATTGCCGCTGTGCTTTGGGGAGGCCACCAAGTTCTCCCAGATGATGCTGGACAGCGACAAGGCCTACATCACCACCGCCCGGCTCGGTATCCGCACCGAAACCGGCGACAGTGAAGGCGCCGTGGTCGAGGAGAAACCAGTGCCCGCGTTGACCGAAGCCGATGTGGAAGCGGTTCTGGCGCGGTTCCGGGGCCCGATTGAGCAAGTGCCCTCCATGTACTCGGCGCTGAAGCATCAGGGCCGCCCCCTCTACGAATACGCCCGCGAAGGCATCGAGATCGAACGACCGGCCCGCCCGGTCACGATTCACGAGCTGACTTTGCTGGCAGTTCGTGAGAACGAGCTGGACCTGGCGGTGAGTTGCACCAAGGGCACCTACATCCGCTCCCTGGTGGAGGATATTGGCGACGCCCTGGGATGCAGTGCGCATGTCAGCGCCCTGCGCCGTACCATGGCCTCGGGCTATACCCTGGAGGCTGCCCACGATGTCGGTACCCTGGAAGCCATGCGTGAGCGAGGCGAAAGCCTGGACGGCCTGTTATTGCCGCCGGACAGCGCCCTGACCATGTTTCCGGAACTTCATCTTTCCGGCCCTTCGTTGGTGTCGATATTGAATGGGCAACCGGTTAGAATGACGGACCAATCCCTGGAAGGCTTGGTGCGCCTTTACGGCAACCAGGGCTTTGTGGGATTGGCAGAAGCATTGCCAGAGGACGGTGGTATCCAGTTGGTGCCCCGTCGGCTGGTCAAGAGCAGCTAGCGGTCAATTTGGTCGCTGCTGGTTAGCCGGGCTGTAGAGATGCGCGGTTCGGCCGGATTCTCAAGCATCGCAAACAATGAGGTGTAATATGGCACTGTCTGCCAACGAGAAAGCTCAGATCGTCAAGGATTTTCAGCAAGCCGAAGGTGACACAGGTTCCCCTGAAGTTCAGGTAGCCCTGTTGAGCGCCAACATCGACAAGCTGCAGGATCACTTCAAGACCAACAAGCAGGATCACCATTCCCGCCGTGGTCTTATCCGGATGGTAAACCAGCGTCGTAAGCTGCTGGACTACCTGAAGCGTAAAAACGCCGACCGTTACCTGGATCTCATCCAGCGTCTGGGTCTGCGTCGTTAATCCGGGTTGACGACCGGAAAGGCCGGCCCGGGATTACCGGGCCGGCCAGCTTCTCTCCCGCTGTCTGTGCTGGCCCTTTCCGGGAAAGCCGGAGAGTGAACACTGCAATTGATGTGTCTGTGAAACCTGAGGGTACTCCCTGTCACAATTGAAAGCCGGTATTGATAGCAGGTTGTTGAAAAGCCCGGGTGGTGCAGGTTTGACTGCACGCCTTACCGGGGTTTTGCAACAGCCTGTTAGCTTTCAGACGGGTTGCCTTGGGTTCGCATGAGTTGACCAATAATCAGGAGTCTATTGTGGATCTGCAACCACGTAAGAAAACGTTTGAAATGGGTGGCGAAACGTTCACCCTGGAAACCGGTCGTGTTGCCCGTCAGGCAACCGGCGCGGTACTGGTCTCCACCGGCGATACCGCCGTGCTGGGTACCGTTGTGGGCGCCAAGGAGCCCAAGCCGGGTCAGGGTTTCTTCCCGCTGACCGTGAACTATCAGGAAAAGACTTACGCCGCCGGTAAAATCCCGGGTGGCTTCTTCAAGCGTGAAGGTCGTCCTTCCGAGAAGGAAACCCTGACTTCCCGCCTGATCGACCGTCCGATCCGTCCGCTGTTCCCGAATGGCTACATGAACGAAGTACAGGTGGTCTGTACTGTCATGTCTGCCAGCAAGGAGCATGACCCTGATATTGCCGCCATGCTCGCTGCCTCTGCCGCGCTGGCCGTTTCCGGCATTCCGTTTGATGGTCCGATCGGTGCCGCCCGCGTTGGTTACACCAACGAGCAGGGCTACTTCCTGAACCCGACCTTCGAGCAGCTGGAAACCTCTGCCCTGGACATGGTTGTCGCTGGTACCGAAGAAGCCGTCCTGATGGTGGAATCCGAAGCCAAGGGCCTGACCGAAGATCAGATGCTGGGCGCCGTTCTGTACGGTCACCAGGAAATGCAGACTGCCATCACCGCCATCAAGGAATTTGCCGCCGAGAACGGCAAGCCGCGTTGGGAGTGGCAGCCGGAGGAAGAGAATACCGAGCTGCTGAACGCCATCCAGAGCGACTTCGGTAGCGCCATCGAGGAAGCCTACAGCATCCGCGACAAGATGGACCGTTACGCGCGTCTTGGCGAAATCAAGACCGAAGCGGTTGAGAAGCTGGCCAGCAGCGAAGAAGACGACGGCAAGCCGGCCGAAGACGAAGTGAAGAAGTACTTCGGCAAGGTTGAGAAAACCGTGGTTCGCCAGCAGGTCATCGATGGCAAGCCGCGCATCGACGGTCGTGACAACCAGACCGTGCGTCCGATCGAAGTGGAAGTGGGCATCCTGCCATCCGTTCACGGTTCCGCCCTGTTCACCCGTGGTGAAACCCAGGCCATCGTGACCGCCACGCTGGGTACCACCCGCGATGTGCAGATCATCGATGCCCTGGAAGGCGAACGCAAAGATCCGTTCCTGTTCCACTACAACTTCCCTCCGTACTCCGTGGGCGAAGCTGGCCGCATGGGCTCCCCGGGCCGTCGTGAGATCGGTCACGGTCGTCTGGCCAAGCGTGGTGTGGCAGCGGTTATGCCGACCATCGAAGAATTCCCGTACGCCATCCGTGCGGTGTCCGAGATCACCGAATCCAACGGTTCCAGCTCCATGGCCTCTGTCTGTGGTTCCTCCCTGGCACTGATGGACGCCGGTGTGCCGCTGAAGGCACCGGTGGCTGGTATCGCCATGGGTCTGGTCAAGGAAGGTGACAAGTTTGCCGTTCTGACCGATATCCTGGGTGACGAAGACCACCTGGGCGACATGGACTTCAAGGTAGCCGGTACCAAAGACGGCGTGACTGCCCTGCAGATGGACATCAAGATCCAGGGCATCACCGACGAGATCATGGAAATCGCCCTGGAGCAGGCCAATGCTGCGCGCCTGCACATCCTGGGTGAGATGAACAAGGTGATCGCCGAGCCGCGTGCCGAGCTGTCTGATCGTGCGCCGAGCATCACCACCATCAAGATCGACCCGGACAAGATCCGTGACGTGATTGGTAAGGGCGGTGCCACCATCCGTTCCATTTGCGACGAGACCGGTGCCTCCATCGATCTGGACGACGACGGCAACGTGAAGATCTACGCCGACAACCAGGCGGCAGCCCAGGCAGCGGTCAAGCGTGTGAAGGAAATCACCGCCGAGATCGAAGTGGGTGCTATCTACAAGGGTCGCGTTGAGCGCATCGTGGACTTCGGTGCCTTCGTGAACATCCTGCCGGGTAAAGATGGCCTGGTGCACATCTCCCAGATCGCCGATCACCGTGTAGAGAACGTGACCGACGAAATGAGCGAAGGTCAGGAAGTTCTGGTGAAGGTCCTGGATGTGGACAACCGTGGTCGCGTGAAGCTGTCCATGAAAGAAGTGAAGGAAGGCGAGCAGCCGACCGATCTGGCCGAGTAACACTCCGCCAGTCACGAAAAAACCCGCCTGTTGGCGGGTTTTTTTATGCCCGGTCGAGCGCTGGCTCAGCCTCCCAGGTACGCCTCCCGTACTTCCGGGTTGTTGAGCAGGTTCTTGCCGGTATCCTGTAGGCGAATACGGCCGTTTTCCAGCACGTACCCCCGGTCGGCCAGGCTCAGGGCCTGGTGCGCGTTCTGCTCCACCAGGAACACCGTGATGCCTTCTTCCCGTAGTTGCCCGATGATGTCAAAGATCTGCTGGATAATCAGCGGCGCCAGCCCCAGGGAGGGCTCATCCAGGATGATCATGCGCGGCTTGCTCATCAGTGCCCGGCCAATGGCCAGCATCTGCTGCTCACCGCCGGACATGGTGCCCGCCCGCTGATTTTCGCGCTCTTTCAGGCGAGGGAACAGTTCGTAGACGTGTTCCTGGCTCTTGCGGATCTCGGCCTTGGTATTGAAGAATCCGCCCATGTGCAGGTTCTCCTCCACTGTCAGCCCGGAGAATACACGCCGGCCCTCGGGCACAATGGCAATGCCCGAGCGCATGATGTTGGCGGTGGCCTCACGGGTGATGTCGCGGCCTTCCAGCATGACCCGCCCGGAACTGGCCTGCGGGTTGCCGCAGACCGTCATCAGCAGGGTGGTTTTGCCGGCGCCATTGGCGCCAATCAGCGAGACGATTTCACCTCGCTTAACCTCCACGGATACCCCGTGCAACGCTTCAATCTTGCCGTAGTGGGTATGAACGTTTTCCAGTACCAGCATAATGTTCCTCAGGCCTCGCCCAGATAAGCTTTGATCACGTCGTCGTTCTGGCGCACTTCCTCGGGCGTACCGCTGGCCAGGGGACGTCCCTGGCTGATCACATTGATACGGTCGGAAATCCCCATCACCAGACTCATGTCGTGCTCAATCAGAAGGACTGAGACGTTGTAGTCTTCTTTCAGGCTGACAATCAGGTAGTCCAGCTCTTTGGTTTCGGCCGGGTTGAGGCCCGCCGCCGGCTCATCGAGCATCAGCAGCTTGGGCTCGGTGACCATGCAACGGGCAATTTCCAGGCGACGTTGCTGGCCATAGGCCAGGTTGCCGGCTTCCCGGTTGGCGACCTCCAGCAGGCCGACCCGGTCCAGCCAGTAGCGGGCCCGCTCCAGGGACTGTTTCTCCCGTCTCCGGTAGTCGGGGGTCTTCAGGAGCCCGGCAATGAGGTTGGTGTTCACATGCCGGTGTTGGGCCACCAGCAGGTTTTCCACCACCGTCATGTTGCCGAACAGGCGCACGTGCTGAAACGTGCGCACCATGCCCATGCGGGAAATCTTGTAATCCGGTTTGCCCTGGATTTCCTTGCCTTCAAACAGGATCTGGCCGCCACTGGGCTTGTAGAAACCGCTCAGGCAGTTGAAGACCGTGGTCTTGCCGGCCCCGTTGGGGCCGATGATGGATACAATTTCGCGTTCTTTGACGTCCACGCTGACCTGGTCGACAGCCAGCAGGCCGCCGAAACGCATGGACAGATTCTTTACTTCCAGCATACCTGTCACCCCTGCTTGCCAAGTTCAATGTGGATACGACGCATGGGCAACAGGCCCTGGGGCCGCCAGACCATCATCAGTACCATGGCGGCACCGAACACCAGCATCCGGTAATCCGAAAATTCCCGTGCCAGTTCCGGCAGGATGGTGACCGCGATTGCAGCCAGTATCACGCCGATCTGTGAACCCATACCCCCAAGGACCACAATGGCCAGGACAATGGCGGATTCCAGGAACACGAAGGATTCCGGGCTGATAAAGCCCTGCTTGGATGCAAAGACGGTGCCGGCGAAGCCCGCAAAGAAGGCGCCAATGGTGAACGCCGAGAGTTTTACGGCGGTACGGCTGAGGCCGAGTGACCGAGCGGCAATTTCATCCTCCCGCAGGGCTTCCCAGGCGCGGCCAACCGGCATGCGCATGAAGCGGCGAATGATCAGCCCGGTAATGACGGCCAGTACCAGGGCAATCAGGTACAGGAAGATGACCTTGTGCTCACTGGCATAGGCGATACCGAGGGTTTCGTGGAAGGAGGTGTTGCCTTCCTCCTTGATGCGCCGGCCAAACTCCATGCCGAACAGGGTGGGTTCCGGAATGCCACCGATCCCGTTCGGGCCGCCGGTGAGATTGGTCCAGTTGTTCAGCAGGATGCGGATGATTTCACCGAAGCCAAGGGTCACAATGGCCAGGTAGTCGCCGCGCAGCCGGAGTACCGGGAACCCCAGCACCAGCCCGAACAGGGCGGCCAGGCAGGCGCCGATGGGCAGGGCCATCCAGAAGGAGAAACCGGCGTATTGGGACAGCAAGGCAAAGGTGTACGCGCCGACCGCATAGAAGGCGACATAACCCAGATCCAGCAGGCCGGCCAGGCCGACCACCACGTTCAGGCCCAGTGCCAACATGATGTAGATCAGGACCAGGGTAGCCAGGTCGACCGAGCCGCGAGAGACAAAGAACGGCCAGAACAGTGCCAGCACGATAATGCCGGTGAGCACCCAGGATTCCAGTTTCGCGCGCTTCTGCTGGGGCATGGGGTCCCGCCCGCTCAGGGGATTAAGGCGGGAAATGAACCCCAGACGCGCCATGATATCGTCACGGAACAGCTGGAACAGAAATACCACGACGGCGGCAAGGAAAACCGACACCACCGTGAAAGTGGTGGCACCCTCCAGATACACCACGGCGCCGTCCGCCACCAGATTCAGGCCGAGGATGGGATAGGAGATCACCAGGGTGATCACCGCGCAGAACAGAGCGTGTTTAATGTTGTTGGCAGCCATCAGATCTTCTCAACCTCCGGTTTGCCCAGCAGTCCGGTGGGTTTGAACAGCAGAATCAGGATTAGCAGGCCGAAGGACACTACATCCTTGTATTCGCCACTGAGGTAGCCCGAGGTCATGCTTTCGGCCACGCCCAGAATGAGCCCGCCCAGCATGGCGCCGGGAATGCTGCCGATGCCGCCCAAAACGGCCGCGGTGAAGGCCTTGAGACCGGCGATAAAGCCGAACAGTGGGTCAACCGAACCGTAGTACATGCCCAGCAACAGACCGGCGACAGCCGCCAGGGCCGCGCCGATGACAAAGGTCGCTGAGATGATCCGGTTGGTATCAATGCCCAGCAGGCTGGCCATGCCCAGATCCTGGGATACCGCACGACAGGCACGCCCTGTGCGGGAGCGGGCGATAAATGTGGACAGTGCTGTCATGCAGATCAGGGTGGTAATGAAGATGGTGATCTGGATGTAGGAGATGGACAGCGGGAAGGTGTCTTCAGAGCCAAGCTGGAAGCCGCCTTCAATCAGGGCCGGGAAGCCAATGTTGCGGGAGCCTTGCGCGAGGTGGACGTAGTTTTGCAGAAAAATGGACATACCGATGGCGGAGATCAGGGGGATGAGTCGGTGTCGTCCCCGTACCGGTCGGTAGGCGACCCTTTCCACCGCCCAGCCCATGGAGCTGGATACAATCACCGCACAAATCAGGGCGACCAGTAATACGATGGGTAGCCAGGTAATTCCCAGCGTGGCCAGTCCAGTGATGGCGATCAGTGCTGTGTAGGCACCAATCATGTAGATTTCGCCGTGGGCGAAGTTAATCATGCCAATGATGCCGTACACCATGGTGTAGCCGATGGCGATCAGGGCATAGGTGCTGCCGATGGTCAGTCCGTTGATCAGCTGCTGGAAAAAATACAGTAGATCTTGCATGTGGAACTCCGAATGCCTGTTCCCGGAATGGGTTAACAGGAGCCCAGAAAAACACCTTCCCTCCTCCCCGAGAGTGAGGGGAGGCGGGGAAGGTGCTTATCTTACCGCAATTTAATGATTGGGGGCTTATTTTGCGACGGTTTTGCTACCGTCGGCGTGCCATTCGTAAACCACGAACTCGAAGGACTCCATGTCACCGTCTTCATCATACTCGATGGTGCCAATCGGAGTTTCGAAGGTGCCGGAGCGCAGGGCATCCGCCACTTCAAACGGATCGGTGGACTCGGCCATTTCGATACCGTCGGCAATCACCTGAACCGCCGCGTAGGAGGTCAGCACAAACGGACCGGAGGGGTCTTCGCCTTTCTCGGCAAATGCCTCGGCCAATTCCTGGTTTTCTGCTTTCTGATCGAATGCCGGGGGCAGGGTGACCAGCAGGCCTTCAGCCGCTTCGCCGGCAATGCTGGTAATGCCATCGTTACCCACGCCTTCCGGGCCCATGAAGGTCGCGTCCACATTGGCCTGGCGAGCCTGGCGCAGGATCAGGCCCAGCTCCGGGTGGTAGCCGCCGTAGTACACGTAGTCCACATCTGCCTGTTTGATCTTGGTGACCAGTGAGGAGAAGTCCTTGTCGCCGGCGGTAATGCCCTCAAACATGGCGATGTCCACGCCCTTGTCTTCCAGGGTGTCGCGTACGGCGGTGGCAATGCCTTCACCGTATTGCTGCTTGTCGTGAACAATTGCGACGCGCTCCGGGCCCTGGGCGGCGATATAGTTGGCTGCGGCGGGGCCCTGCATGCTGTCCAGGCCGATGGTACGGAAGACAGTGTCGTAGCCGCGCTCGGTGATGGCCGGGCTGGTGGCGGCCGGGGTAACCATCAGGATACCTTCGTCATAATAGATGTCGGAGGCCGGCTGGGTGGAGCTGGAGCAGAGATGACCCACCACGAACTTGACGCCTTCGTTCACCATGCGGTTGGCAACGGTCACGGCCTGTTTGGGGTCACAGGCGTCGTCCATTTCCACGGCCACGAGTTCTTCACCCATGACACCGCCCTGGGCGTTGATGCGTTCAATAGCCATGCGGGTGCCGGCAAACTGCATGTCACCATACTGGGCGACGGGGCCAGTCATGGGGCCGGCAACGCCAATCTTGATTTCAGCAGCGGCCTGGCCAGCGGCCATCAGTGCAACGGAGGTACCTACAGCGGTAGCGAGCTTCTTAACGGACATTTTCATCGTGTTTTCCTGTTTGGCAGAGTTATTCTTATGTTCTCAGGAACTTAAACAAACACCACCGCCTGCGCCTTGTCAAGCGGTGGCCGGGTATCCCCGAGAACCAGAAGGTTTCGGGAAAATATAGGCAAGGTTTATGCCGGACGATTATGTGGGTGTTTATTCGCTTTCCTGATCTTCTACAAAGACCAGTTGCCTGAAGTTTTCATGCTGGTGCAAGCGCTCGAAGCTGGGGTCCACGGAGGCATCGTCCCGGTAGGCCTCGGAGATGTCGATGGCCCGGGTCAAGGTGGCTACCGCATCTTCCCAGCGGCCAATCTCGGCATACGCGCAGGCCAGCTGATAGTGGGCATGGCCGTTGTCGGGGGCCAGTTTCAGGGCGCGCTGACACAGGCTTATGGCCCAGAGAGGTTCCTGCATTTCCAGCACCGCATCGGCTTTGTAGCTCAGGGCTTCCACATCGTCCGGGCGCAGATCCAGGATCTGGTCGTAGGCGGCAATTTTGTTTTGTTGGGAGGTTTCCTGGCTGGCTTTCAGCCACAGCCCGTGCACTTCATTGGTGCGTTCAATCTCCGCCTGGTTCTGGTGAATGATTTCGGATTTCTGATGCAACTGGTCTTCGATGGATTGCAGTCGATTTTCATACTCGATTACCAGTTCGTTGACCCGCTTTTCGGCCAGGCTGGTGAGCTGGCTGCGCATGTCACGAATGGAGTTCCAGCCAATTACCACGAGGATCGAGGTAGCACCGGCAATCAGGTAAAAGAAATAGGTGACGGTGTCGGTGGCATAGGACATGGTTTTGTCCGCGACCGACAGTTCCTTTTCCACGACCTTCTCGATCAGTTCCGCCCGGGTTTCCAGGATTTCCTTGCGCAATGCCTTGGTTTCTTCCAACAGGTACAACTCCACAAACGGTGTGTACATGGGCTTTTTGTCCAGGGTCTTGATGCTTTCCTCCACATCTTCGGCGGTCAATTCCTTTTTCGGCCCGAGTTCCTGTTGTTGTCCCTGGGCATGGCCGGCCAGTGCAAAGGCAAGGATTAAAGTGAAGATGAACCTGATCATTAACCGTGTCCGCGTGATGGTGAGTGTAAAACAGAGACCTTAGCACAGTGGTTGCCAGAAATAATGCCGTGGGAGGATTGTGGTAACCCCCACTTGCATTACGGGTTGCGACAGCATCTAATATTTAGAGGTATAAACAGTCATTGAAGGTGGAGTAAGGCGTGAGCAGTTACGAGCAGGTGTTGGTGGCGCTTCGGCGGGTTATCCGGGCAACGGATCTGCATTCCAAGCGGTTGAGCAAGCACGCCGGCCTGACCGGGCCACAGCTGTTGATCATGCGCACCATCCGGGACCTGGGGGAGGTGACCATCGGCACCATTGCCGAGCACGTCAGTCTCAGCCAGGCAACCGTGACCACCATCCTGGATCGCCTGGAACACCGTGGCTTGGTGTATCGGGTGCGCAGTACCCGCGATAAACGCAAGGTGCACGCGCACCTGACCGAGCAGGGCGCGGAACTGCTGGCCCAGGCGCCCAATCCCCTGCAGGAGGACTTCGTACAGAAGTTCCAGAGCCTGGCCGAGTGGGAACAGACCATGATCCTGGCGTCCCTGCAGCGGGTGGCCAACATGATGAACGCCGACGACATCGACGCCTCGCCGGTTCTGACTGTCGGCTCTATGCTGAAAGACGACGGTTGGAAGGAGAAGGCTTAGAAGCGCTTTTTATCCCCCTCTCCCCCGGCCCCTCTCCCGCAAGGGGAGAGGGGAGGGATATCGCCAACTTTTAGTAAACCATTCCCTCTCCCCTTGCGGGAGAGGGCCAGGGAGAGGGGGGTTAGTGAACAGAAGCCCCCTTCCTGGGCTTGCTGGCGAAACACACCTGGAATACGTCGTTGTAGTGCTTGGCAAAGTTCACCGACAGCCCTTCCTTCAGATACTCCGGCAACTCGTCGTAATCGCCCCGATTGGCCTCCGGCAGTATCAGGTTGCTGATCTTCTGCCGCCGGGCGGCAATTACCTTCTCCCGAATACCACCCACGGGTAGCACCTGCCCGGTCAGGGTCAGTTCGCCGGTCATGGCGATGTTCTGCTGGGGCGCTTCTTTGCGGGCAATGGACAGCAGGGCCGTGGCCATGGTCACACCTGCGCTGGGGCCGTCCTTGGGCGTGGCGCCCTCGGGCACGTGCAGATGCACGAACGACTTGTCGAAGAATGTGGGGTCGCCCTTGTATCGTTTGAGGTTCGACGACACGAAGCTGTAGGCGATCTCGGCCGACTCCTTCATTACATCCCCCAACTGGCCGGTCAGTTTGAAGCCACGCTGGCTGGAATGTACCCGTGAGGCCTCGATGCTCAGGGTGGCGCCACCCATGGCGGTCCAGGCCAGGCCGGTGACCACGCCAGTGCCTTTCAGGGATTTCTCTTTCCGGAAAGCGGGTTGCCCCAGGTAGCCGGTGAGGTCCGAAACGCCCACCTTCACCGGCTGGTCCGGGTGCTCCAGCAGTTTCACGATGCCCTTGCGGATCACCTTGTGCAGTAGCTTCTCCAGGCTTCGCACCCCGGCTTCCCGGGCGTAGCCTTCAATGATCTGGCGAATCGCGGCATCGGTGATGTTCAGCTGTTTCTTCAGCAGGCCAGCGCGCTTGAGCAACCGGGGCATCAGGTAATGCTTGGCGATGGCCAGTTTCTCTTCGCTGATGTAGCCGGACAGGCGGATGACATCCATGCGGTCCAGCAGGGGCCGGGGGATGGTGTCCAGCTGGTTGGCGGTGCAGATGAACAGGACCTTGGAGAGGTCCATGCGCACGTCCAGGTAGTGATCCAGGAACTCGCGGTTCTGTTCCGGGTCCAGGGTTTCCAGCAGCGCCGAGGCCGGGTCGCCCTGGAACGAGCTGCCGATCTTGTCGATCTCATCCAGCATGATCACCGGGTTGGCCACCTTGCTGTCCTTCAATGCCTGCACGAACTTGCCCGGCATGGCGCCGATGTAGGTGCGCCTATGGCCCTTGATTTCGGCTTCATCGCGCATGCCGCCCACGCTGAACCGATAGAACTTCCGGCCCAGGGCATCGGCCACCGAATGGCCGATCGAGGTCTTGCCCACGCCCGGTGGGCCCACCAGCAGCAGTATGGAACCACTTACTTCGCCCTTGAATGTGCCCTCGGCCAGGAACTCCACAATGCGGTCTTTCACATCTTCCAGGCCATCGTGATCCCGGTCCAGGATGCGCCGCGCTTCGGCCAGGTCGAAGTGGTCCTCGGAATGGATGCCCCAGGGTACCTGGGTGAGCCAGTCCAGATAATTTCGGGTCACGCCGTATTCCGGTGAGCCCTGTTCCAGAACCTGCAACTTTTCGATTTCATCGTCGAAGCGTTCCTGCACGGCCTCGGGTGGGTTGAGCTCGGCCAGGCGCTTTTCAAAACGCTCCACGTCGGCGGTCTTGTCGTCCTTGGCGATACCCAGCTCCCGCTGGATGACCTTCAACTGCTCGCGCAGGAAGAACTCGCGCTGGTGCTTTTGTACCTTTTCGTTTACTTCCTCGTTGATTTCGGTCTGCAGGCGCGCCACTTCCTGCTCTTTACGCATCAGGAGCAGGACTTTTTCCATGCGCCGCAGCAGGGGCACGGTATCCAGCACATCCTGCAGCTCGCGCCCGGGCGCGCTGGTCATGGACGCACCGAAATCCGCCAGTGGCGAGCTGTCGTCCGGCCCAAAGCGGGACAGGTATTGCTTCACTTCCTCGCCATAAAGCGGGTTGGTGCGCAGCAGTTCTTTAATGGCACTGATAATGGCCAGGGTGTAGGCCTTGAGCTCATCGGCCGGCTCTTCCGGTTCTTCGGGATACTCGACCTCTACCAGATAGGGCGGGCGACGGCGTAGCCACTGCACGATGCGAAAACGCTGCAGTCCCTGGGCGATGAACTGCACCTTGCCGCTGTCGGTCTGGGCGTGGTGTACCCGCACGGCGCAGCCCATGGTCTCCACCTCATCGCTGCCGGGCACGCCGGTTTCGGACTTCGGGTCCTCGACAAAACACACACCCAGCACCCGGTGATCGGTTTCACCCACACGTTTGAGGGTTTCCTGCCAGGGGTCCTGGTCCACCATCACCGGCTGTACCTGGGCCGGGAAGAAGGGGCGGTTGGACACCGGCAGGACGTAAATGCGGTGAGGCCGGCTGTGCTCGGGTAATGCCAGGCTTTTGCTGTGCTCGTCTTTGCCAATGTACTCGGTGATGTCTTCTTCGAATTCTTCCATGGAGTCGTTGCGGTTTTCGTCTGCCATACCGAATCTGCTCTCTGGGCTTGATAAGGGATTACAGCTTATGTGACGGCGGCTGTGAGTTTTTCAAGTTGGCTTGATTTACCGGCCTTTGCCACCATATGGCTATACACTTAAAGGCTAAACATTTTTCATTCTGGTTCAGGTGCCCGATACATGAGTGATTCTCCGTACATCTTTGACGCCACCGCCGACAATTTCCAGCAGCAGGTCATGGAAGCCTCGGCAAAAACGCCGGTACTGGTGGATGTGTGGGCGGACTGGTGTGCTCCCTGTAAGCAGCTAATGCCCATCCTCGAAAAGCTGACCAACGAGTACCAGGGCAACCTGCTGCTGGCGAAAGTGAACGCTGACCAACAGCAGGAACTGACCGCTTCCCTGGGGGTGCGCAGCCTGCCAACCGTTATTCTGGTGAAGGATGGCCAGGCGGTGGATGGCTTTAACAGCGCCCTGCCGGAAAGCGAGTTGCGCAAGTTGCTGGAAAAGCATGTGGAGGCACCGGCGGAAGATCCCTATGAAAAGGCCCACGCGCTCTGGGAATCCGGTGATGTGGATGGCGCCCTGGCGATCTTCACGGAGATGAACCAGAAAGACCCGGAAGACGTCGACATTCTGATTGACCTCGCCCAGCTGAAAGCCGAAAAGGGCGACCTGGAAACCGCCGAGCAGGTGCTGGATAGCTTGGCACCGGAGGACAAGTTGGGCCACAAGGCCAAGCAGTTGGCCGCCCGCGTGAAATTCCTGAAGCAATCCGGGGAGCTGCCACCGGAAGCGGAACTGGAACAGAAGCTGGAAGCCAATCCAAAAGATCCGGAGGCCTTGCACCAGTTGGCACTGCACAAGATCCTGCAGGAGCAGAACGCCGAAGCAATGGACCTGCTGATCCGCCTGATGCAGGCGGACAGTCAATACAAGGACGGCGTGGCCAAAACCACACTGGTGGAGTTGTTTGAAAAGCTGGGGAATAACAACCCGGATGTGCGGACTTACCGTCGCAAGCTGTACGCGATGATGTACTGATTCAGGCGGGCGCTCGTAACAGCGCCTACTGATAAAGGGCTGTTTTCAAGGAGTGAAGATGATTCACGCTAAGCGGGCACTCCCGTTCTTTCTGCTTTTGGTGCTGCTAAGTGGCTGCGCCTCTCGCCAGTACGCCACTTCACCGGCTGTTGGTGTGGAAACCGCCAGTTGCAGTGAGGTGTTCTCCGATTGGCAGCAACGGGTTGATGCCGGCAATCATTTCGACGCCCAGGCGTGGTCACCGCCGGGCTTTCCTTATTTGAGAGTGAATCGGCTTCTGGCCAGTTTTCCCGTGGATAAACTGAGCCGACCCCAGCAGCAGGCCTGGCTGGAGCGTGCCCATGAGATGGCGGTAACCGCCTGGCACCATGAGGCGGCGAGTATGGGGAATGATGCCTCCGCGCAATTGCCGGAATTGCAGCGCTGCGGCCAAAGGGCCATGGCGCGGTTGCTGGAAGATGACCACCAGTGGCGGGAGTTAGCCGAAGCCTCGCAGGTTCCCGACAGTTATAACAATGTTGCCCGGGTGCTGGGCGGTTATCCGGCGGTTGCGCCGGTGGTGCGTTGGCGGGCCGGCGTGGTAATGAATGAGTTGATGGATCAGTTCGAGGCTTATCACCCGGCACATGCCTGGCGAGCTTATGAGCCCGCGACTCCCAGCCCGGTGATTGATCCGTCTGATCTGGTGGGCCGGGCCTCGGCTCGCAGCCCTCTGGGCATTCCGGTGTTCAGTGACAAAGAGCGAGAGGATCTGTTATCCCTCTATGCCCCCACGTGGGTAGTGGAAACCGGTGGTCCCTATGATGTGCCAGGGCGGCCAGGCCGGGATACTGGCGGTGAGCTTCGGTTTCAGTCCGAGCCGGTGGTATTCACCAAGGTGGCTTACACGCGCTTTGATGGCGAGGTGCTGCCCCAGCTCGTCTATACCGTCTGGTTTTCCCGCCGCCCGTCGGAGGCTGCCTTTGATATCGTGGCCGGAGAGCTCGACGGCCTGGTCTGGCGGGTGACCCTGGGCCGGGATGGTCGTCCGCTGATTTATGACGCCATTCATCCCTGCGGCTGTTATCACACCTGGGTGCTGGCGCCGGATGGTCTCAAGCCTGTTGGCCCGGTGGATTACTGGGAGGAGCCCCTGTGGATAGCCGGCACGGCGCCGCAGACTGACCGTGGGCTGGTTGTATTCCTTTCGTCCCTCACGCACCAGTTAAAGGACGCGGCAACGGTGTTGCCGGAGGACGTGTCCAAAGCCCGATCCTATGCCATTGAGCCCTACGACAACTTGCGCGGCCCCTCCTTTGCCGGCGAGCGACTGTTTGGTGAGGATGGCATGGTGGCCGGCACCGAACGCCCCGAGCGCTTCCTGCTCTGGCCCACCGGCGTGCCTTCGGCCGGCGCCATGCGCCAGTGGGGGAACCATGCCACGGCGTTTGTGGGCACGCGGCATTTTGATGACCCCTGGCTGCTGCAGGAATACTTCTGGTTGCCTGAATAACCGAGCGGACCATCGCGCAGACACAAAAAAGCCGGGGCAAGCCCCGGCTTTTTGATCAGGCAACGGCGTAATCAGGCGTTGCCTTTCTTCATTTCCTCGAACTCGTCCTCAAAGAAGAATTTTTCTTCCCCGAACGCCGGTTCCAGCTCGTGCAGCCAGGTGGCTGTGTCGCTGTACTTGGCGAAGAACGGGCGCTGTACCCAGTCCGGGTTGCGGCCCTGCAGGAAGCGCAGGACAAAAACCTTCTCGCCCTTGATCTCGGTAATGCCCTGGATTTCCACCTTGCCGGGGCCTGCACTCATGCTGGGGCCACGGGCGGTGCGTGACAGGCCGGACACCTTCTTCATGGCCTCGCGGTAGATGTGGTAGGCCTCGGCCAGGGGCACTTCGAAGTAGTTCTTGGCGCCGGTGTCCCGCTCCACAAACATGTAGTAGGGGATGATGCCCAGCTTCACTTCCTTCTGCCACAGCTTGGCCCAGGCATCGGCATCGTCGTTCACGTGCTTGATCAGCGGGCCCTGGGCGCGGATCTCGGCACCGGTGGCGCGAATACGGCGGATGGCCTCTTCGGCGATGTCGGTGGTGATTTCCTGCCAGTGGTTGTAGTGCGCCATGATGGCCACGTGCTTGCCGGCATCGACCAGCTTGGCGAACAGCTGGATCAGCTCGTCCGCGTCCTTGTCGGTCACGAAGCGATACGGCCAGAAGGTCAGGGCCTTGGTGCCGATCCGGATGGTCTGGATGTGGTCGTACTCCGGCTGCAGCAGCGGCTCCAGGTATTGCACCAGGCTCTTGGTTTTCATCACCATGGGGTCGCCGCCGGTGACCAGCAGGTCGGTGACCTCTTTGTGCTCGGCCAGGTAACCGTGCAGCTTCTCGGCTTCGGTGCTGGCCATTTTCAGGTCCTTGTCACCGACAAACTGCGCCCAGCGGAAGCAGAAGGTGCAGTAAGAGTGGCAGGTCTGGCCCTGGGCCGGGAAGAACAGCACGGTCTCGCGGTACTTGTGCTGCACACCGTCCAGCACTTCGCCGTCCAGTTCCGGCATGTTCATTTCCATCTGGCCGGCCGGGTGCGGGTTCAGCTCGTCGCGGATTTCCTTGGCCACGGCCTGGATTTCTTTCTTGTCGGCGCCGTCGCGGTGCATCTGCGCCATGCGCTCGTAATGTTCGTCCTTCAGCATCCCTTTTTGAGGGAAGACAAGTTGATAGATGGGATCGTTCGGTACCTTGTCCCAATTGATCAACTCATTGATCACGTATTCGTTGACGCGGAAGGGCAGCACGCTGGCGACGACCTTCATTTCGAACAAAGTCTCTTCCGGGAGATTCTGGATCGCTTCAATCTTGTCTAGCTGGCGGTCCGTAAAAACCTTGAACCGGCGTTCCTCGAATTCCTGAACCGGGATCTGATTCGGAAAGGTGACGATGGAGTTCATAGATCGCCCTCTGTATATGAGCCAAAAAATAAAAGGAGGAGGGTGCACCGCCTCCGCTGGTTAAAAAACGGGCAGGCAAGTATACAGAAATGGAAATTTATTTTCAGGTCTAAAGGTTAATTGTTGGGGGATGCGGAAAATTGGGTGTTTTTACGTAGGAAACCTTAAAAAAGGTGTTTTTTGAAGGATTGAAACGCCCGTTTGCTTGTTGTTTTGTGTGTTTTTGTAGTAAAACTACGGAAGTTCTCTAAACAAAGACAATCCAGAAAGTTTGCAGGGACTGTTCTATGCTTGAGACAGTCCAATCTACTGCTGAGAATCCCGAGGGGAGGTTTGATGTACCAGGACGATGATCCCATTGAAACCACAGAGTGGCTCGATGCACTCGAGTCACTGATTGAAAACGAAGGTGTGGAGCGGGCCAAGTTCATCCTTGAGCGTTTGTCTGAACGCGCCAGCCGCGATGGCACCGTGTTGCCTTACTCCATCAATACGCCGTTCCGTAACAGTATTCCTGTGTCGCAACAGGCGCAGATGCCGGGCGACCTGTTCATGGAGCGCCGCATCCGTTCATTGATCCGTTGGAACGCCATGGCCATGGTGGTACGGGCCAACAAACGCCCGGGCGAACTGGGTGGCCATATCTCCACCTTCTCCTCGGCTGCCACGCTGTACGACGTGGGCTTCAACTATTTCTTCCACGGTGGCGACGACAAACGCGATGCGGATCTGGTCTATTTCCAGGGCCACGCCGCACCCGGTATTTATGCACGGTCCTTCCTTGAAGGGCGGTTTGATGAGTGGCAGCTGGATAAATTCCGCGAAGAAGTGGACGGTGAGGGTCTGCCTTCCTACCCGCACCCGTGGTTGCTGCCGGACTACTGGCAGTTCCCCACGGTTTCCATGGGCCTCGGGCCGATCCAGGCCATTTACCAGGCCCATGTCATGAAGTACCTGGATAACCGCGAGCTGATCGATTCCGACAAGCGCAAGGTCTGGGCCTTCGTGGGTGACGGCGAATGTGACGAGCCGGAAACTCTGGGCTCCATCTCCAAGGCCGGCCGGGAAGGGCTGGATAACCTGATTTTCGTGGTCAACTGTAACCTGCAGCGCCTCGACGGCCCCGTGCGTGGTAACGGCAAGATCATCCAGGAACTCGAAGGCGTATTCCGTGGCGCCGGTTGGAACGTCATCAAGGTGGTCTGGGGCCGCATGTGGGACCCGCTGTTCGAGAAAGACGACGACGGCGTGATGCAGAAGGCCATGGACGAAGTCTGCGATGGCGACCTGCAGAACTACGTGTTCAAGGGCCCGGCCTACACCCGCAAGGAATTCTTTGGCCGGTATCCGGAGCTCTCCAAGATGGTCGAGAACTGGACCGACGAAGAGCTGCTGAAGCTGAACCGTGGTGGTCACGACCCCTACAAAGTCTACGCTGCTTACCAGAAGGCGGTCAGCCAGGCCAACGGCAAGCCGACCGTGATCCTGGCCCATACCATCAAGGGCTATGGTTTCGGTCAGGCCGGTGAGGCACAAAACACCGCCCACTCCCTGAAGAAGCTGGACCTGGATACCCTGAAAGACTTCCGCGATCGCTTCGCCATTCCGCTCAAAGACGATGAGCTGGAAGACGTTCCCTACTACCGCCCGGCGCCGGACAGCCCGGAGCTGGTGTACATGAAGAAACGGCGTCAGGAGCTCGGTGGTTTCTATCCCAAGCGCAACAAGGACTGCCAGCCCCTGAAGATTCCCGATCTGGATATCTTCAAGCAGATCCTGGAAGGCTCCAACGGCCGGGAAATCTCCACCACCATGGCTTTTGTGCGCATTCTTACCGCGCTGGTAAAAGACAAGCGCATCGGCAAGCGCGTAGTGCCGATCGTGCCGGATGAGGCCCGGACCTTCGGTATGGAAGGGATGTTCCGGCAGTTGGGCATCTACACGTCCGAAGGCCAGAAGTACGTCCCGCAGGACCGTGAGCAGATCATGTACTACCGGGAAGACAAGAAAGGCCAGATTCTGCAGGAAGGCATCAACGAAGACGGTGCCATGGCCACCTGGATGGCGGCGGCCACGTCCTACAGCACCAACAACTTCCCGCTGATTCCGTTCTATGTGTTCTATTCCATGTTCGGCTTCCAGCGCGTGGGTGACCTGGCATGGGCTTCCGGCGACATTCAGGCCCGGGGCTTTTTGATCGGCGGTACCGCCGGCCGCACCACCATCAACGGTGAAGGCCTGCAGCACCAGGATGGCCACAGCCATGTACTGGCCAACACCATCCCGAACTGCCGTGCCTATGACCCGGCCTTCGGTTATGAAATGGCCGTGGTGATCCGCCAGGGCATGAAGGAAATGTTCGAAGACAACCAGAACGTCTTCTACTACCTGACGGTCGAGAACGAGTTCTACGAGCAGCCCGCCATGCCGGACGGCTGTGAAGACGGCATCATCAAGGGCATGTATCAGTTTAGCTCGGTGAACGCGAAGGGCGGCAAGAAGGCTCCAAGGGTGCAGCTCCTGGGCTCTGGCGCCATCTTCAACGAGGTGACCGCCGCTGCCGAACTGCTCAAGGAAGACTGGGGCGTGTCCTCCGACGTTTGGAGCGTCACCAGCTACAACGAACTGGCCCGTGATGGTCAGCACGTGGAGCGCTGGAATCACCTGCATCCGGACGACAAGCCGCGCAAGGCTTACGTCACCGAGATGATGGAAAAGCAGCAGGGGCCGGTGGTGTCTTCCACTGACTATATCAAGCTGCATTCCGAGCAGTTGCGGGCGTTCATCCCGAAAACCTACATGACCCTGGGTACTGATGGTTTCGGTCGCAGTGACACCCGGCAGAAACTGCGCAATTTCTTCGAGGTGGATCGTTACTACGTGACAGTGACCGCTCTGGCGGCTCTGGCCAAAGACGGTGACATCAAGCAGGAAACGGTACTCGAAGCCATGCGCAAGTACGGAATCGATCGCAACAAACCGAACCCGGTGCTGAGCTAAGGAGACCGCCATGAGTGAACAGGAAATCAAGGTTCCCGATCTCGGCGGTGCTGATGAAGTCGAGATCATTGAGATTACCGTCAGTGAGGGGGATTCGGTTGAGGAAGAGGATCCGATTCTGACCATCGAATCCGATAAGGCTTCCGTGGAGTTGCCCTCGCCGGCGGCTGGCAAGATCACCAAGATCACCGCCAAGGTGGGCGACAAGGTGAAGGAAGGCGATGTCGTCGGCACCATTGAAACCAGTGGTGATTCGGGCAGCTCCGATGAATCGGATGCCGGTGACGAAGAGCCGGAAGCCGACAAGCCAAAAGCCGACAAGAAAGAAACCGGGGAAGAAGAGGAAAAAGACGACAGCGAGCCCAAAGACAGGGAAGAGGACAAAGAGGCCGGCGAGGAAAAGTCGGAATCGAAGGAAGCCCAGTCATCCTCGAAGAAAAAGGGCGGTTCTCGCAAGGAAACCGTCAAGGTGCCGAACCTGGACGGCTTCGAAGACGTGCCGGTGATCGAGATCAACGTGGCCGCAGGCGACACCGTGGGCGAGGAAGACCCGCTGGTGACGGTGGAGTCCGACAAGGCGACATTGGAAATTCCTTCTCCCTATGCCGGCAAGGTTGAAAAAGTGCTGGTAAAAGAGGGTGACAAGCTTTCCGAGGGCGACGACCTCCTGGAAATGACCATCGAGGAAGAAGGTGGTGAGGAAGAAGAGTCGTCTGAGGCCAGCGAGACTGAAGAGAAGGCTGAGGAAGGCAAGTCCGACGAGAAGAAGGATGAAAAGAAGGCTTCCAAAGAATCTTCTGGCCAGGAAGAAAAGCCGTCACAACAGGAAGGCTCCGATTATGAGCCCCCGGCTGCGGGCACCAAGGTTCACGCCGGCCCGGCCGTGCGCAAGCTGGCCCGGGAATTTGGTGCGGACCTCACCCGGATCAAGGGTAGTGGCCCGAAAAACCGCATCCTCAAGGACGATGTCCAGGCCTACGTGAAAGGTCAGCTGCAGCAAACCCAGCAGGGTGGCGGTGGCGCCACTGCCGGTGCCGGCATTCCAGGCGTGAAATTGCCGGACTTCAGTCAGTTTGGCGAAGTCGAGCGCGAAGGCATGTCCCGCATGATGGCGGCTACCGCCGTTAACATGCAGCGCAGTTGGTTGAACGTGCCCCACGTGACCCAGTTTGACGAAGCCGACATCACCGAGATGGAAAGCTTCCGCAAGGCCCAGAAGGCGGCCGGCGAGAAGAAGGGCGTCAAGATGACCCCGCTACCGTTCCTGCTCAAAGCCTGCGCCGCCGCGCTGGCGGAACTGCCACAGTTCAACGTGTCGCTGGACATGGAGCGCAAGGAAGTGGTGCACAAGAAGTACATCCACATCGGCATTGCGGTGGACACCCCGCACGGCCTGATGGTGCCGGTACTTCGCGACGTGGACCAGAAAGGTCTGTGGGAACTGGCGGCCGAGAGCGCCGAGCTGGCCCAGAAGGCCCGGGACAAGCAGCTCAAGCCACAGGAGATGCAGGGTGCCTGCTTCACCATCACCAGCCTGGGAGGCATTGGCGGTACGGCGTTCACGCCGATCGTGAATACGCCGGAAGTGGCGATCCTGGGTGTGTCCAAGGCGGCGATGAAGCCAATCTGGGACGGTGAGGACTTCCAGCCACGGCTGATGCTGCCGCTGTCATTGTCCTACGACCACCGCGCCGTGAATGGTGCCGATGCGGCCCGGTTTACCAACCTGCTGACGCAGCTCCTGGGGGATATTCGTACCTTGTTGCTGTAGCGGGCTGGTTGCGAAGCCGCTGCAAGAAAGACCCTGGCCTTCGGGCCGGGGTTTTTTGTATTCGGGCTTTGCCGGAATGGTCGGCATTTTGATTTAGTAGCCGGGTTATTTCGGTGGCTCAAGAGCGCCGGTGCATACCCTTCAGGACACGCGTCTAGCCATCCATGGGGCTTATTTCGGGCCATCCCTGGCCCTCAATAGTCCTGAAGGGTATGCCCCGGCACTCTTGGTTTCGGTTTTGTGATATCGCTGTAATTTACCTGCCGATAAACGCAGAAACCCCGGCCGAAGCCGGGGTTTCTGCTGAGTTAACTTCTAATCTAGGAAGGAATTAGAAGTTGTACTGGGCTGCGAACAGCAGACGGTTTGCGTCGCCGTCGTCTCCGCTTACGTCCTCAGTCATCAGGTACTGGTATTCAACACCCATCATGACGTTGTCCACAGGCGAGAACTGGTAGTTGGCCATGAGCGCCTGGTTGGTTTCAGCAGAGCCGTTGACTACGGCCAGCTGGCTAGCGTTTGAGGCAAAGTCTTTCTTCGCATCATCATAGTCATTGGTTGCCATGCCATAAACAACATTGACTTTGCGGCCGTCGCCGAGATTGATGCTGGTACCGAGGGTGCCGCCCATGGTCTTGATGGTTTCGACATCACCGTTAACTACATAGGCGTCAGGTCCATAGTAGTTCTCGCCAGTGCGCCACATGTACTGGTTGGCGCCATCGCTGTAGTTCACAGAACCCTGGATGGAAACCATGTCAGTAATCGCGATCTTACCGGCCAGGAACGCACCGTAACCCATTGCGCTGTCGTCAGAGGTGCCAGTGTCATAGGCTACCTGGTGAACAAGTGCTGCAGCCGAGTAGGAGAAGCTGCCAGCAGAGTCTTCAAAGCGAGCTGTCAGTGTTGGCATGCCATCTTTGGCGCCGGACGCCTCAGCCCAGTCCCAGCTTGACTTGGGTGTGGCCGGATTTTCTGGATCGAAGCTTTCGGTTTCTTTGATGGTTACCAGAGAGCTACGAGGCTCCTCAACAGAGAAGGACAGGGGGCCAGTGGTGTAGCGCAGCTGAGCGGTACGACCAAAGAGGCCAGCGGCTGAAACTGAGTCAAAGTCCAGAGTTGAAGTAAAGCCTACGAAACTGTTGAAGTTGGACCAGGTCTGACCGGCGAGGACACCGTTGTATTCGCCATACGCGTGACGCAGGCGGAGGTTGCCACCACGGAAGTCACCTTCCACGACCATTTTTACACCTTCAGGTGACATGGTCTTGATGCCAATGCGGCTTTGCACTGCGTCGGCGTCGAAGTAGCCAGTTGCTTCGTTGTCTTCAGCTGCGCCGGTGTTGATTTTAGAGAAGTCGCCAGCCATGGTCGAAGTGGTTACATTCTCGTCGATGTCATAGGCCGCGTTCAGTCGGGCATAACCATAAATGCTGGTATCCCAATCACCTGTCGGCACATCGAGTGCAAGGGCCTGGCCTGCCATACCAAAAGCAGCTACGGCCGCGGTCGCTCGGATTGCCATTCTGAGTTTGTTGTTTTGCATCGTCGTTTTCTCCAATCGATTTGTTTTTGTTGGACCCAGAAAACAAGGTAGTTACGAATTCGTGACAATTCAAACACATTTGGCGGATATTTAGACGAATGTCTATAGATTGCTTAGAGGGCTAAAACGGTAGTTATGGGAATCATTGTCGTTGTCAGGCTTTGACCTCGGGGTACGACCGTGGTGTTGATTAGCCCGAAGTCATGTGATCGGCTGTTCTTATGCTTTTCATGACGTATTATGATGACAATTGAGTGTTTCTTATTACCAATGACTTGAGAGAGATCCATGAACAGAGAACCTGTCTCCCGCGAACTGTTTGATGAAGTAATGGTGCCCAACTATGCCCCCGGCAATATCATCCCGGTGCGCGGTGAAGGCTCCCGCGTGTGGGACCAGGACGGGCGTGAGTTTGTGGATCTTCAGGGTGGCATTGCGGTCACCAGCCTGGGCCACGCTCATCCGGGCTTGCTAGGGGCGTTGCAGGAGCAGTCGGAGAAGATCTGGCACCTGTCCAACGTGATGACCAACGAGCCGGCATTGCGCTTGGCCAAGACGTTGTGCGACCTGACTTTCGCCGAGCGGGTGTTTTTCGCCAACTCCGGTGCAGAGGCTAACGAGGCGGCATTCAAACTGGCTCGTCGTTATGCCTGGGACAATGTGGGTCCGGAGAAACACGAAATCATCTCCTTCACCAATTCCTTCCACGGCCGCACCCTGTTTACAGTGGCCGTTGGCGGCCAGCCGAAATACCTGGAAGGCTTTGAACCCGCACCGGGCGGAATTCACCACGCCACCTTCAATGACCTGGAGTCGGTGAAGGCGCTGATCTCCAAGGAGAAAACCTGTGCCGTGGTGGTGGAGCCCATTCAGGGCGAGGGCGGTGTGCTGCCGGCGGACCCGGAATTCCTCAAGGGCCTGCGCGAACTTTGCGATGAAAACGATGCACTGCTGGTCTTCGACGAAGTCCAGACCGGCGCGGGCCGCACGGGTTACCTGTACGCCTATGAAATGTATGGCGTGACCCCGGACATCCTCACCAGCGCCAAGGGCCTGGGTGGTGGCTTCCCGGTGGCGGCCATGCTTACCACTGAAAAAGTGGCGGCCAGCCTGAGTGTGGGCACCCACGGCAGCACCTACGGCGGTAATGCCCTGGCCTGCGCCGTGGCGCAGAAAGTGGTGGATACCGTCAGCCAGCCGGAAGTACTCAAGGGTGTCAAAGCCCATTCCGACATGCTGCGCAAAGGAATGATGGATATCGGTGAGCGCTACGGCGTGTTCAGCGAAGTGCGCGGTGCCGGTTTGTTGTTGGGATGTGTATTGACGGAAGAGTGGAAAGGTCGGGCCAAGGATTTCCTGGCTGCCGGCCTGGAAGAGGGGGTGATGGTACTGATCGCTGGTGGCAACGTGGTGCGCCTGGCGCCGTCGCTGATTATCCCCGAAACGGATATCGAAGAAGCCTTGCAGCGCTTTGAACGCGCGGTGGCAAAACTGACTGGCCGCTAACTGCTCTTGGGCCTGCCAAGGTGCTAGCTGACTTTGGGCGCATGCGGGCCGGAAGTACTTGATGATGAGTGTGCTTCAGATTAAGGAGACTGTCGGGTACGGCTTGGAAGGAGTATCTGAAGCCATGGATGGCTTCAGCTAAGCGAACAGGGATGTCTCGAGCGTCTCCTGGAAAGCCGTACCCGATGGGCTCCGAATAGAAAGCACCAAATAAGCAGGCCTGAAAAGCGAAAAACTCCCACACCAGGAGCCGGATAATGCTAATAACAAGGCCCATACAAGAGCAGGACCTGAACGACCTTTACGAACTCACTGGCGCCGCCGGCAACGGCCTGACCACACTGCCCCAGGATCGGGACTTCCTGCGTCGCAGGATCCGAAAGGCTCGCGATACCTTTGAAGGCCGGTGTTCGCCGGATGCCGGCCTGTATCTCTTCGTGCTGGAAGACCTCGAACAGCACCACTGCGTGGGTGTTAGCGGCATCCAGGCCCGGGTGGGGCTGGATGAGGTGTTCTATAACTACCGACTGAGCATCACCGTGCACGACAGCCGTGAGCTGGATGTGCATGTTCGAACCCCTACGTTATATCTCACCAACGACATGACCGATGCCACCGAGATCGGCTCCCTGTTGCTGTCCGAAGACCGCCGGGGCGGTGGTGCCGGATTACTGCTTTCCCGCAGCCGGTTTCTCTTCCTCGATGAATTTCGCCAGCATTTCTCCGACAAGATTTTCGCCGAGCTGCGGGGAGTGTCCGATGAGCAGGGCGTCAGCCCGCTTTGGGACGCGTTGGGGCGGCGTTTTTTCGATATGGATTTTGTCGAGGCAGACCGGTTGTCTGGTCTGGGCAATAAATCCTTTATTGCTGAGTTAATGCCCCGCTTTCCCATCTACCTTTCACTGCTGCCGGACGCCGCCAGAGAGGTCATCGGCCAGGTGCACCGGGACACCCGGCCCGCGCTGGAAATGCTTCAGTCTGAAGGTTTCAACTTCAATGGCCTGGTGGATATTTTTGACGGTGGCCCAACGATGGAAGCCTTCCTGCACAATATCCGCACCATCCGCCAAAGTTTTGTGCGACCGGTGGTTGAAAGTGACGGGCCAGTGCCAGATGACAATGACACCGCTCCCTTGCTGATGGTCTGCAACCGAAGTTTTGATGACTTCCGGGTTGGTCTGGTATCCGCAACTGAATTGCACAAGACGGGATTAAGGCTGTCGAAACAGGCTATGGCAGCCCTGCAGGTAAGGGAAGGGGATGAGGTGCGCGTTGCGCCCTTGAAAGACAAGCCATTCTGAACAATACCTGTAAGTATAAGGCAGTTATTCTGTTTCGATTTCCTCACGGGCCAAGGAGGTATGTATGAGCCATGCCCTTAGCGGAGATATCTATATTAACGGCCTCTGGCTGCAGGGACACGACGCGGTGTTCGAATCCCTGCACCCTGTTTCCGGCGATGTGATCTGGGATGGTAATGCCGCCAATCTGGAAGATGTGGATGCGGCCGTCCGGGAGGCGCAAAGGGCGTTTCCGGGGTGGCGCCGGAAAAGCTTCTCGGAGCGCCAGGCGATGGTGGAAGCCTTTGGCAAACAGCTGGAAGCCAACAAGGAAGAGCTGGCCAGCCTGATTGGCAGAGAGACGGGGAAACCCCTGTGGGAGGCCCGTACCGAAGTAGCTTCCATGATCGGTAAGATCGATATTTCCGTGAAGGCGTACCACGATCGTACCGGTGAGTCGGAAACCGAGGCTCCCGGTGGCCGTGCGGTATTGCGCCATCGCCCGCATGGCGTTGTCGCGGTGTTTGGTCCTTACAACTTCCCGGGCCATCTGCCCAATGGTCACATTGTGCCGGCCCTGCTGGCGGGCAACGTGGTGGTGTTCAAACCCAGTGAAATGGCTCCGGGCGTTGCCGAGTTAACCGTGAAGCTCTGGGAAAAAGCCGGCCTCCCCGAGGGTGTCATCAACCTGGTACAGGGCGGCGCCAATACCGGCAAGGCCCTGGCCAATCATCCGCTAATTGATGGGCTTTTCTTCACCGGCAGTGCGTCGGTTGGACACAAGCTGCATGAACAACTGGGTGGCCAGCCAGAAAAAATCCTGGCCCTCGAAATGGGGGGTAACAACCCATTGATTGTTCAGGGTGTCTCGGATGTGAATGCGGCCGTTCACCACATTGTCCAGTCCGCGTTTGTATCCGCCGGGCAGCGCTGCACCTGCGCCCGCCGTTTGCTGGTGCCAAAAGGCAAGAAGGGCGATGAGATTATCGATCGCCTTCTGGAAGTCACCGCCAATCTGCAGGTGGGTGAGTTCGACGCCGACCCGCAGCCGTTTATGGGGGCAGTGATCTCTGCCGAGGCAGCGGAGAAGCTGCTGGACGCGCAAACGGCCATGGTCGACCAGGGCGCCAAACCCTTGCTGAAAATGAAGCCTGTGGAGCTGGAGACCGGTCTGTTGTCGCCCGGCATTCTTGACGCCACCGGCCTGGAGTTGGGCGACGAGGAACACTTCGGGCCCTTGCTGACCGTCTACCGCTACAACAGCTTTGACGAGGCACTGGAACTGGCCAACAACACACGGTTTGGTCTGGCGGCCGGCATTCTGACCGACGACCGAAAGCTCTATGAGCGGCTGGCGGAAGAAGCCCGGGCCGGTATCGTCAACTGGAACCGGCCTTTGACCGGCGCCAGCAGCGGCGCGCCCTTCGGTGGCGTGGGTGCCAGCGGCAACCATCGGCCCAGCGCCTATTACGCGGCGGACTACTGCGCCTGGCCCATGGCATCGCTGGAAGCCGACCACATCGAGTTGCCGGAGAAGCTGGCTCCGGGCCTGAACTTTGACTGAACCGATAACATTGATGGGAAAGGGGTTCCACCATGGTAATGCATGCCGTTGAAGCCAACTTTGATGGTCTGGTGGGCCCGACCCACAACTACGCCGGGCTTTCCTGGGGCAACATCGCCTCGAAAGCCAATGTGAATGCCGCTTCCAATCCAAAGGAGGCGGCCCTCCAGGGGCTGGCCAAGATGAAACGGTTGGCGGACCGGGGCTATGTGCAGGGCGTGTTGCCGCCCCACGAGCGACCGCATATTCCCAGCCTGAGACGGCTGGGCTTTGAGGGCAGTGACCGCCAGGTTCTGGAACAGGCGGCGAGCACAGCTCCGGCCATCCTGGCAGCGGTGTCCTCTGCCTCGGCCATGTGGACCGCCAACGCGGCAACGGTTTCCGCCAGTGCCGACACCGCCGACCACCGGGTGCACTTCACCCCGGCCAACCTCTGCGCGAAGTTCCACCGCTCCATCGAACACCCGGTCACAGCCCGGGCATTGAAAGCCATTTTCACCGATGAAAGCTGCTTCGCCCACCACCCGGCTTTGCCATCGGTGGCCCACTTTGGCGATGAAGGCGCGGCCAACCACACCCGCCTGAGCCGGGGCCATGGTGAGCCGGGCGTGGAGTTGTTCGTGTACGGAAAAAGCGCCTTTAACGCTGAAGCTCCCGCCCCGGCCCGGTATCCCGCCCGGCAAACCCTGGAAGCTTCCCAGGCCGTGGCCCGCCTGCACGGACTGACCGACCGCCACGTCGTGTTTGCCCAGCAAAACCCCGCCGCCATTGATGCCGGCGTGTTCCACAACGATGTGATTGCCGTGGGCAACGGCAACGTATTGTTTTATCACGAACAGGCGTTCATGGAAGAAGAACGGGTGCTGGCGGATATCCAAAAGCGCCTGCCTGGCGCGAAGCTGGAGGCCGTACGCGTGACCTCTGAAGAAGTGCCTCTGCAGGACGCCGTCGCCTCCTACCTGTTCAACAGCCAGCTATTGAACACACCTGACGGTATGTTGCTGGCCGTACCCGGGGAATGTCGGGAAATTGAGTCTGTCAGCCGCTATCTGGACAACCTTCTGCGCCAGGACAGCCCCATCACCAGCGTGGAAGTCTTCGACGTGAAACAGTCCATGCGCAACGGCGGCGGCCCCGCCTGCCTGCGTTTGCGTGTACTGCTCACCGACGAAGAACTGAAAGCCATGAACCGGGGGGTGATATTGACCGACGCCCTCTACGAGCGGCTGGTCACCTGGGTGGAAGCGCACTACCGGGACGAGTTGACCCAGGAAGACCTGGCCGACCCCATGCTACTGGACGACAACCGCAAAGCCCTGGATGAACTGACCGGCATCCTTGGCCTCGGCAGTATCTACGACTTCCAGTTATAGCCCGGTGCTGCGGGCCTGACCAACAGCCCCACCCGCTGCCCCACTGGTACCGCCGGGTTCGGAAACACAATCGCCTCCGGCGCCGTGCCCACCTGGTAACGGGTTTGCCCGTCTTCCCAGATCACCGTGCCCGGCTGGTATTCGGTGAAGTTGGCCACATCGTCCGGTACATGAAACTGGAACGATGGCCCCGTGTTGAGGATCTCGTGCACCACTTCGAACACCGTCAGATGATCAAACGGCGGCCCCGCCTCCGGCGCAGGTAGCCCGCCAAACCGCCGGCGCAGGGCCTGCTCAATACCCCGGAAACGCCGAAGATCGTTATGGCCAAACGGCCTCACCTTGCCCAGCTCTATCGTAAAGCTCTCCGCGCCCAGGAAACTGGCCGAGAAGGCTGAAAACACCGTTGATTCCTTGTGCTGAAGCAGCAGCGTTTCCACCTCGGCTTCCAGCAAAAACGCGCATTGGTCCGCAGGCGGCACTGAACGCCCTTCGGAATACGGATACAACGCAAACCGCTCCCGCTTCGAAGGCCGGATCGCCGTGTGCAGATCGTAATGGCTCAGCGCCAGCCCATGATGTGCCATGGCAAACTGCCGGCACATCTCCTCCAGAAACCGCGCCCGCCGGGCCTCTGGCAGCCCGTCATAGTGGCTCTCCCGGTGCGCCCCATTGAACAGCCGGTTCAGATTCACATCCATAAACCGCTCACCCGCCACCATGGCAGGCGGATTGCCAAGAATCAGGAGCAGGGGGCAGTCGAGCTCCCATTCACCGGCCAGCAACTCCGACACCAGGGCGTTCAACACCTCAATCGGCGCAGTCTCGTTGCCATGAATGCCGGCGGACACAATCAGCGCTTCCTGGTTCGGGTTGGCCCGCTCCGCTGGCGGTGTGAGCCACAGCACGCCGGTGCCTTTGCGGGAAATGCGAGTGCCATCGGGTAACTCAGTCTTGGTTTCGGGGAGTTCGGAATCGGCGTTGGCGAGGGTGTGGGTGAGCCAGTCGCCGTGGAAATCGAAGAGGTGATTTGAAGCGTTCATATTATCCCCGGCATTTGTTGTGATTCTGCTAAAGATAACTCAAGTGTCTGGGGGCAGACGGCAGGGAACGCCTTCCGGGAATTTCGAAGGCCATGGATGGCCTGAGATAAGTGCACAGGGACGTGCTTGTAGCGGTTCCCGGAAGGCGTTCCCTGTTGGCTGGCCTTGCACCATAGGCTCGTAGCGTTATCCGGAAAGGCATCCCCAGCGGCAGTTCTTGCACCCGAAACCTAAGAACTGACTGGTCTTTGATGCCTCAAAAGATGATTCTCCAGCTTCCGGAACGCAAACACCAGCATGAACGTCAGCGCCATGTAGCACAGCGCCACAAAAATAAACGCATCAAACGGCGCATAAAACCGCGAGTAAATGTTCCGCGCCGCGCCGGTCAGATCCACAATCGTCACCACACTGGCAATCGCACTGGCGTGCAGCATGAAAATCACCTCATTGGCATAGGCCTGCACCGCCCGGCGAGCCGCGCTGGGCAGAATAATCCGCCGTATCCGCATGGCCCAGTTCATGCCATAGGCCTTGGCTGCCTCAATCTCGCCATGGGGCGTGGCCACAATTGCACCCCGGATGATCTCCGTGGTGTATGCCGCCGTGTTGAGCGTGAACGCCAGCAGCGCCGGGTAGAACGGCTCCCGGAAGATTGTCCACCAGAAGGTATCCTGAATGCCGGGAATCTGCGCGACACCGTAGTAGATGATGTATAGCTGAATCAGCAACGGCGTGCCGCGAAACAGATAGGTGTACAGCCAGATCGGGCCGGACACGAACGGATTCTTCACCGTGCGAAGAATCGCCAGTGGCACCGCCACCACCAGGCCAATCACCAGGGACAGGAATACCAACTGGACCGTGGTCACCAGCCCGTCCCAGTATTCCATCAGGGTCATCGCGGTGAAAATATCGTTCTGGTTCAACCACTCGACAATAAACTCAGGCATCGTTTAATTCCCCTGCACCACGCCGGCATGCGCCCGCTTGTCGAGCCACTTGATAAACAGTTCCGAAGCGGCCGTCAGGATCAGATAAACCGCAGCCACCGGAATGAAGAAATGAAACGGCATGCGTTCGGCTTTTGCCGCTTCCTCGGCCACCCGCACCATATCGGTCAGGCCGATGATGGACACCAGCGCGGTGGTTTTGAGCAATACCTGCCAGTTGTTGCCGATACCGGGCAGGGCGTGGCGCAGCATCTGAGGAATCATGACCCGGCGGAAGGTGTGCCAGCGGGTAAAGCCATAGGCTCGAGCCGCTTCAATCTGACCCGTTTCCACTGCCAGGAAGGCGCCTCGGAACGTCTCGGTCATATAGGCACCGAAAATCAGGCCGATGGTGACAATGCCGGAAATGAACGGGTCGAACTGGAAGAAAAAGTCGATGTCATAGGCTTCCCACAGATAATCCGAGAGCATATTCACTCCCACCTGGCCGCCATAGTAGAAAAGCAGCATCATCACCAGGTCAGGTACGCCCCGGACCAGGGTGGTGTAAGTGGAAGCAAAACCGGCCAGGAACCGATTGCCGGAGAGTTTTGCGCTGGCGCCAAGCAGGCCCAGGACAATTGCCAGAGCCAGGGAAAAGAAAGCCAGCTCAACGGTAACCAGCGCCCCTTCGGCAAGCTCCGGGCCATAACCTTTCAGATCAAACATGAGAATATCCGGAAAGGGGAGCAGCGCAGCGGCTGCTCCCGAACACGATTAAAACAGACGGGTCAGATCTTGATGTCGTAGCTGAAGTATTTCTTCATGATGTCATCGTAGGTGCCATCTTCCTTCAGCGTCTTCAGGGCGGCGTTAACTTCTTTTGTCAGGTCGCGGTCACGCTTACGCATGGCCACACCAACGCCCTGGCCCAGTTTTACCGGCTCGCCCACTTCCTTGAAACCTTCGCGGTTCAGGATGGTCTGCTCACCCACCGGGTAGTCCACGAACACCACGTCCAGGCGCTGGCCTTCGAGGTCCAGGACCATGTCTTCGGCGGTGGTGTAACGCTTGATGTTGACCGTGCCGCCCATGTTCTCGGTTACGTAGGTGTCCATGGTAGTGCCACGCTGTACGCCAACGGTCTTGTCTGCCATGGCGTCCATGTTGGTCACATCGGTATTGAAGTTGTCACGGGCGAACCAGCCACCCGGGGTGATGTAGTAGGGCTCGGAGAAGTTGACGCGCTCGGCCCGCTCTTCAGTGATCGACATGGAGGACATGATCAGGTCGAATTTGCGCGCCAGCAGGCCCGGAATCATGCCGTCCCACGCTTGAATCACAAATTCACAGTTGGCCTGCATTTCCTCGCACATGGCTTCGGCCAGTTCGACTTCGAAACCGGTCAACTCGCCATCGTCACTGCGGTATTCAAACGGCTCGTAGGGTACATCGAAGGCGATGCGCAGATCCCGGTCCTGTGCCTGGGCGCTGCCAGCCATTACGGCCAGGGCGGTCGTTGCTGCAATCATCAGTTTTTTCATGCGTCACTTCTCCAGTCGTTTGCCTTTTGGGCTTTATTCTTTATGGAAGTTTCGTGTTCCAGTCCCTGTGCAGGATAGCACCGGGCTTAGAACTTGGGAGCAAGAAACTGTTTCATACGCTCGGAGTCCGGGTGATCAAACACTTTCTCCGGCGTGCCTTGCTCTTCAATCACGCCCTGATGCAAGAACAGGACCTGACTGGACACATCCCTTGCAAAGGCCATCTCGTGGGTGACCACGATCATGGTTCGGCCTTCCTCGGCCAGACTCTGCATCACCTTCAATACTTCGCCCACCAGCTCCGGGTCCAGCGCCGAGGTGGGCTCGTCAAACAGCATCACTTCCGGCTCCATGGCCAGGGCTCGTGCAATGGCCGCCCGCTGCTGCTGGCCGCCGGACATCTGGGCCGGGTAGTAATCCTTGCGTTCGTAAATGCCGACCTTGTGCAGGTACGCTTCGGCCCGCTCGATGGCTTCTTTTTTGGGGACTTTCAGTACATGTACCGGTGCCTCGATGATGTTTTCCAGAACGGTCATGTGGGACCACAGATTGAAACCCTGGAAGACCATGGAAAGCCGGGCCCGAATCTGTTCCACCTGCTTGTTGTCGGCCGGGATGCGGTGGCCCTTGCGGTTTTCGGTGAACCGGATCGGGTCACCGTGCACAATAATGTTGCCGGAAGTGGGTGTTTCCAGCAGGTTGATGCAGCGCAGGAAGGTGCTTTTTCCGGAGCCGGAACTGCCAATCAGTGAGACCACATCGCCCTTTTGGGTTTCCAGGGAAATTCCTTTCAGGACTTCGTGCTTGTCGAAGGTTTTGTGAATGTCCCTGCAGATAAGAGGCGCGGGTTCCGCCATGGTCGGCTCCTGAGGCTGTTTTAAAGGCGCTTGTTTTACGGACTGTGGGCCCGGAAATCAATAGCAAATTGTCTTATTCGAAACGGACGTTTGAACGCCATTCTCGCTTAATTGTTGATCAATGCAAGCGTCTCTTCATTGATCTGGCTGCGTATCGGCCGCTTTTTTAGCGGCCTCCGATGGCTCGGCCCTACGGCGTATCATGGGTGAGCAGGTCTTCCAGTTCCTCCGGAGCCGGCACGCGCAGCAGTTGTTCACCCTGTTTCTCCATTTCCAGGAGCGTCTGCCTGACAAAGCGCACATGGTTGGTGGCAACCTTGCGAGCCTGCTCGGGTTTGGCAGCCATAATCGCGTCGTACAGCTGCTTATGGTGCTTTGTGATCCGGCTGCGCATCTCTTCCCGGGGATTGAGGTTCGACACCGAGGCCTGAACCGTCAGCAGCATCATGTTCTTCAGGCCGCTCAGTACATGCACCAGCACCGGGTTGTGGGAAGCCTCAACAATGGCCTGGTGAAAGCCGTGGTCCAGCCGCGCATTGCGCAGCGGGTCGGTGCTCTCCAGAGCCTGGAAGGCCTGGGTCAGCCGATGACGGTCAAGATTCGTTGCCCGTTGGGCTGCCAGGAAGGCGGCTTGCCCCTCGAGCTGCTCGCGTACTTCGAGCAAATCGAACAGTGTGCGGGAGTGGCCCTGGTACAGGTACATCAGCGGGCTGTCGGAGTGCCGGTTGTCGGCATCCGGAACAATGCTGGCAACAAAGGAGCCTTTACCGTGGCGGGTTTCAATCACACCGCGGGCCTGGAGTTCATGCAGCGCTTCCCGGACCACGGAGCGCGAAACCTGCAGCCGCGCGGAGAGCTGCCGTTCCGAGGGCATTTTCTGGCCCGGGGCCAGTCCGCCTTCGAGAATCAGGTGTTCAAGCCGGTAGGAGATGTCTCTGGATATGCCCATTGCCTGCTGGTCTGACCAGTTGTTGTGTTTTCCGGTAGTTTAGACGATGGCCCATAGGCCGGGCAAATTGCCGTGAGCGCGGCAGTTTAGCGCTGCCCGCCGAGCTGGCATCAAATAAACTGGTCGGACCAGTTGCGAAACCTATGGACCTTTGAGGCGAATCCAAAGACCATCGAAGGTATATCGCGGTAACCCTCCAACAACAAAATAGGTGCCGACCATGCTAACCATAAAACGACTGTCTCTGGACGACGCGCGGACCCTGATCGCCGGTGCTTCGGAAAAGGCCCGGGAAATCGGTGTGCCCATGTGCATCGCAGTGACTGATGAATCCGGCAACCTGATCGCCTTTGAGCGGATGGACGGCGGCAAGACCACCAGTGTGATCATCGCCCAGGACAAGGCCTTCACCGCGGGTGCCGCCAGAAAAGCCACCCACGAATACAACGCCGCAAATGTGCCCGGTAACCTGGCCTTTGGCATCAACACCGAAGTGGGCGGGCGCCTCAGCTCCGTCGGTGGTGGCCTGCCGGTCATCGTTGACGGCGAAGTGGTGGGCGCTATTGGCCTGAGTTCCGGCACACCCCAGCAGGATATGGATTGCGCCCAGGCCGGAATCGACTATTTTCTAGGCAAACGCCAATAACACCCGAGAGAGCCATGACAAGCGAATCCAGACCCAGCAAACAACAGCTGGCGGACGAATTCCGGTCGTTTATCGACCCACAGTTCGTCATCAGTGACGAGGAAACCCTCAAGCCCTACGAGTGCGATGGCCTGGCCATGTATCGGGAGATGCCGATGCTGGTGGTGCTGCCGGAAACCGTGGAGCAGGTGCAGCGGGTGATGCGCATCTGCCATGAAAAGGGCGTGCCGGTCGTGGCCCGGGGTGCGGGCACGGGCCTGTGTGCCGGTGCCATGCCCCATAAAGAGGGCGTGGTGCTGTCGCTGGCCAAGTTCAATCGCATTCTGGATATTGACCCGGTGGCCCGCACGGCCCGGTTGCAGCCGGGCGTGCGCAACCTGGCCATCAGTGAAGAGGCAGCGCAATACGGCCTTTATTACGGGCCTGATCCGTCCTCCCAGATTGCCTGCACCATCGGCGGTAACGTGGCCGAAAACTCTGGCGGCGTGCATTGCCTGAAATACGGGCTGACAGTCCATAACCTGTTGAAAGTGGAAATGATTACCGTCGAGGGCGAACGAGTCACCGTTGGCAGCGATGGGCTGGATGCCTGCGGCATGGATCTGCTGGCGCTCGTCACTGGCTCAGAAGGGCTGCTGGGCGTGGTGACCGAAGTTACCGTGAAACTCTTGCCCAAACCCGAAGTGGCGCGGGTGATCATGGCCGGGTTCGACAGCATTGAAAAAGCCGGTGACGCGGTTGGCGCCGTGATTTCCCACGGCATCATCCCGGGTGGCCTGGAAATGATGGACGGCCATGCGATTATCGCCGCAGACGATTTCTGCCAGGCCGGTTATCCACGGGACGCCAAGGCCCTGCTGCTGTGCGAGGTGGATGGCACTGAAGAGGAAGTGGACGAACACATCGCCGAGGCCGAGTCGGTGTTCCGCAAACTTGGCGCCACCTCCATTCGCACCTCCACCAGCGAGGAGGAACGGGCACTGTTGTGGAAGGGGCGGAAGTCGGCATTCCCGGCGGTGGGTCGCATCTCCCCGGATTATTACTGCATGGATGGCACCATCCCCCGGCGCCATCTGGCTCATGTGCTGCTTGAGATGGAAAAAATGTCCGAAGAGTTTGGCCTGCGTGTGGCCAATGTCTTCCATGCCGGCGATGGCAACCTGCACCCGTTGATTCTGTTTGATGCCAACATCCCCGGCGAATTCGAGACCGCCGAGGCCTTTGGTTCGCGGATTCTGGAGTTGTGTGTGGAAGTGGGCGGCTGCATCACCGGCGAGCACGGCGTGGGAGTGGAGAAAATCCGGCAGATGGCCGTACAGTTCGACGATCAGGAACTGGCGCAGTTCCACAGCGTGAAAGCCGCCTTCGACCCCAAGGGCATTCTGAATCCGGGCAAGGGCGTACCCACTTTGAAATTCTGCCAGGAATACCGCTCCATTGAGCATAAACAACACAAGCACGAGGCGGGGGCCGAGCATGGCTGATCAGATTCAATCCCTGCAGGAGCAGGTGCTCCAGGCCCGCAAAAACGGGCAAACCCTCAACATTGTTGGCGGTGGCACAAAGTCGTTCATGGGGCGAAAAACCGACACGGATTCGGCCACTCTCAGCCTGGCCGAGCATTCGGGCGTGGTGGAATATCACCCCGTGGAGCTGGTGCTGACGGTTCGCGCCGGCACAACATTGAGCGAGATTGAAGCGGTACTGGCCGAAGAAGGCCAGTGCCTGCATTTCGAGCCGCCCCGGTTGGGCGATGGAGCTACCATCGGCGGTACGCTGGCCTGCAACCTCTCTGGCCCCGCAAGGCCCTGGGCCGGATCGGTGCGGGACCAGGTGCTGGGGCTTCGCCTGCTCAATGGCCAGGGCGAACACCTGCGCTTTGGCGGGCAGGTAATGAAAAACGTGGCGGGTTATGACGTTTCCCGCCTGCAGGCCGGCGCCATGGGCACACTCGGCGTGATGACCGAAATCAGCCTGAAAGTCATGCCCAAGCCGGCGACCACCGCCACCCTGGTCCAGGAAATGCCTCTGGATAGCGCCATTGATTACATGAACCGCCGTACTGGCGAGCCCAAGCCGATAACCGGTGCCTGCTGGCTCGATGGCAAGGTCTACCTGCGTCTGGCTGGTGCCCGGTCGGCGGTGGAGGCCACCGCTGAGCAGTGGGAGGGTGAAGTGTTCGAAGGCGGCAATGGGCTTTGGCAGCAGATTCAGGACATGCAGCACGAGTTCTTCGCCGGTGACGACCCGCTCTGGCGTTTCTCCGTGAAGTCCTCCGCCGTCATGCCGAGCCTGGATGGCCCCTGGCTGGTGGACTGGGCCGGCGCCCAGCGCTGGTACCGGGGCCCGGCGACCCTGAGTGACCTGGAGCCCGTGGCAGCTGAGGCCGGCGGACAGGTCAGCCTGTTCCGTGGCGGAGACCGCACCGGTGAGGTGATGCACTCCCAGCCCGAGGCGCTGAAAGCCATCCAGCGCCGTATCAAGCAATCGTTCGATCCCGACGGCCTGTTTAACCCGGGCCGCCTCTACAGCTGGTTGTAATCATGCAAACGAATCTGGTTCAACAATTTGCCAACACCCCCGAGGGGCAGGAAGCCGAGGAAATCCTTCGGGCCTGTGTGCACTGCGGCTTCTGCACCGCCACCTGCCCGACTTATCAGGAACTGAACGACGAGCGGGATGGCCCCCGGGGCCGGATCTACCTGATGAAAATGTTCCTGGAAGGGGGCGAGGTTACCGAGAAAACCCGGGAACACCTGGACCGCTGCCTGACATGTCGCGCCTGCGAGACCACCTGCCCCTCCGGCGTGAAGTACGGTCGGCTGGTGGACATCAGCCGTGGCCTGATTGAGGAAGAACTGCCTCGTTCCCCAAGGGAAAAGTGGCTGCGCTGGGGTCTGACCCGGCTGCTGCCCAACCGCCGCCTGTTTGGCCTGGGTTTGCGAGTGGGCCAGGCCTTCCGCCCGGTATTACCGCAAGCGCTGCGGGCCAAAGTGCCACCCAAACGCAAGGCCAGCCCCTGGCCGGCGGCCAGCCACAACCGCATTGTGTTGGCCCTGGCCGGTTGCGTGCAGCCTGCAGCCGCCCCCAACACCAACGCGGCGGCAGCTCGGGTGCTGGACAAGTTGGGTATCACCCTGGTGGAAGCGCCGGAGGCTGGTTGTTGCGGTGCGGTGAACTATCATCTGTCCGAGCATGAGCGCGGCCTGCAGGAAATGCGCCGGAACATCGATGCCTGGTGGCCGGCCATTGAAGCCGGGGCCGAAGCCATCGTCATGACCGCCTCCGGCTGTGGCGCCATGGTGCAGGAATACGGCCACCTGCTTCGCCATGATCCCGTCTATGCCAGCAAGGCAGCGCGGGTCAGCGAGCTGTGCGTGGACCTGGGCGAGTTCCTGCTGAAAGAAGACCTGGAACCCCTGAAAGCCAGTGCCGAGGGTGGCAAGGTGGCCTTCCACTGCCCGTGTACCCTGCAGCACGCGATGAAACAAAACGGCGTAGTGGAACAGGTACTGACCCGGGCCGGCGTGCCCCTGGCGCAAACCCGCGACAAGCATTTGTGTTGCGGTTCCGCCGGTACCTATTCCATCACCCAGCCGGAAATGAGTCAGAAGTTGCTGGATAACAAGCTGAAGGCGTTGACGGTGGAAGACCCGGTGAGGATTGTTACCGCCAATATCGGTTGCCAGCTGCACCTGGAAAGCAAAGCCAAGGTGCCGGTGCAGCATTGGATTGAATTGCTGGATCGGTAGGCGCTGTATTGCGCTCGCCGATCTGTTCAGTCTAGGGTTGCAGATAGTAGTCGGTTTGCTGGGGAGGTCTTTCCAAAACCGTGCGGAGCCATGGGTGAAGAGCGGTAAGCTCTTCACGGGCTGGCCAAGGATGGCCTGCCCTGGACCTTCAGCGCGACGCAGGAGCAATAAGCGTTGAAGGGCGGAGCTCGAGCGTTACAGGGACGTATTCACAGCGTGTTTTGGAAAGACCTCCCCCGCGAACTGACGGTCGGACTAGTACAAACTATTAAACAACACAGGAAGTGAACATCATGCCAAGGATCACGGCCCTGGCCCTGCTGGTTTGCGCAGGGCTTTCCCCTCACGCGTATGCTGAAATCTACCGATGGACCGACGCCAATGGCGCCGTGCATTTCTCCGATGAGCCGCCGAAACACGCGGAGCACCGCTCCCTGAAACTGAAAGAGACGGTGACCGTGCCCATGCGTGAGAATGTCCGGCAGGCCGATAACGTGCACCGTAGCCGAAAGGCCGTAGGTCGCCTGCTGGAGTCTGATTCGACTGAGGACGCATCCGCTAGCCGCGCCGAGGAAGAAGTGAAAACGGCCCGCTGCAACAATATCCAGAAGAGGTTGGACCGTATCCAGGCGCAGTTGAGAGCGGGCTACGGCAGCGAGCGGGGTAACCGTCTTCGGGCACAGCGTCGGGAACTCAGCCAACAATACAGCCGCCAATGTGTGCTTGGGTAGACAGCGCCTGGCCCCGGTCTGATAAAGAATTCGTGCGCTAACTTCGGAAACCGCTCATTGTTCTTTGATAATAATTATTGTTAGCTATCTACCTTGTGAACAGGAGGTAGAGCTTGTCCCATTTTAAGTTAGCGTTGTTGTTGGGTATGACCGTCGCCTTGGGCCCCCTGGCCCTGGACGCTTATCTGCCCGCGTTTCCCGACATTGCTGATGGCTTTGGTATTCCTCATTCCGATGTAGGTCTTACGCTCAGCGCTTATGTCGCAACCCTTGGTTTGGCGCAGCTGGTGGGTGGCCCGCTGTCGGACCGCTATGGCCGGCGAATGATCCTGCTGGGCGGGCTGGCGATCTTCTCGGGCGCCGGTGTGATGGTGGCCCAGGCCGGTTCTCTGATGGAAATGTCTGTCTGGCGGGTGATCCAGGGCGTTGGTGGCGCGTTTTGTGCCGTCTCGGTACCGGCCATTGTTCGGGACCAAGTGAGCGGGCAGGATGCGGCTCGGTTGTTTGGCCTGATTGGCCTGATCATGTTTATCGCGCCTGCGGCCGCGCCTACCCTGGGTTCGTTCATGCTGGCGCTGGGCGACTGGCACTGGATTTTTGTGGTGCTGGCGGCGTACGCCGTGTTCCTGGCCATGGTGCTGCAGCTGGCCCTCTTCCCGAAACTGACGCCCCGGCCACCGGTGACCACGCCGGTCAGTACGCTGGTCACCAATTACGTGTTGGTGCTGCGTCATACAACCACCATGCGTTTTATCGGCATCCAGGTGCTGTGTTTCAGCGCCATGTTGCTGTTCATTACCCACTCCTCGTTTATTTACCAGGAGCACTTCGAGCTTTCCAGCAGCACCTTTTCCATGCTGTTTGCCGCCAACATTGCGTTTATGGCAACCCTGAACCTGATCAACCGCCCCCTGCTGCGCCGGTTTTCCTCGGTGGTGTTGCTGCGGGTGCAGGTATTGCTCCAATGCCTGGCGCTGATCGGGCTGGTGACGGTGGTCGCGCTGGATGGACCGCTCTGGGCGGTGGCGGCCCTGATCATTACGTCGATTGGTTTTCAGGGTGGGATTGTGCCCAACAACCTGGCCAACGCCCTGGATTTCTTTCCGCACCTGGGTGGCACGGCAGCGGCTCTGTTGGGGGCTTCTCAGTTCACATTGGCGGGCGTGATCAGTGCGTTGTCTTCCGCGTTCGCGGGCGATAGCCTGCTACCTATTGTCGCCAGCATGTTGGCCTGTTCGGCAGGAGCAGCCTTGCTCGCTCTGGGCGCACCGAAAGCGGTGTGGCGGGAAAAAGCCAGGTTAACCGAGGCCGATACCTGAGCCTTGTTTTTGCCCTTACAAACGCAAAAAAGGCAGCCGAAGCTGCCTTTTCTTAACGTTGTATGTGCCTGTTATTTACAGGGCAACAACGTTCTCTGCCTGAGGGCCTTTCTGGCCGTCAGTCACGGTGAAGTTGACTTCCTGGCCTTCGGCCAGAGTTTTGAAGCCACCACCTTGAATAGCGCTGTAGTGAACAAAAACGTCCGCACCGCCTTCGCGAGTAATGAAGCCAAAGCCTTTAGCTTCGTTGAAGAACTTAACGGTACCGGTAACTGTAGACATAGTAATCTTTTCCTGAATTCAATCTTTTAGTGTGCTGCCAGACATCAAATGGATGCGGGGTCAGCGATAGGCGGGAAACAAAAAACGGCTTGATCAAAAACAGGACGGTACACTTCTTACGACAGGGATACGTCTTATCGTTGACTGCTTGCTAAATCTTTCCAACGCCGTTGACTGTACGCCTGTTCACGGAGAATGCAAAGGTTTTTTTCATAGGTAGAAACATCCGGGCTGTGTCTCACGTGCAATGACCGTGGCTGGTCGGCTTCGTTACAATCCACTTGTCGTTCTTTCGGACGCTGCCTGAAAGACCCCCAACCCCAATAACTCTGAGACGCCCATGAAGCTGATACTTAGCCGGAAAGGTTTCGATACGTCGGCCGGCGGCTGCCCGAATCCGGTCTTCCCGGACGGCAGTTTCCTGGCCCTGCCGATTCCTGATGCGCAATCGCCCATCCGCTACAGCCAGATTCAGCATGATGGCCGCTCCCTTGGCCCCCTGGTGTCACAACTGACGGGTAACCGAGCCTTCTCTCGAAAGGGCGCGCACCTGGACCCGGACCTGCTGCCGGAGGCTTTCGAACGACAGCCGGGCTGGCGGCCTTTGCTGGGGCAGCATGGCGCGGCCCAGGCGCATCTGGCGAATCATGGCGTGGGCGAGGGCGATCTGTTTGTGTTTTTTGCCTTGTTCCGGCCGGCTGAGCGGCACCGTGGGCGCTGGCGTTTTGTACCCGGTGCCCGGGCCTTCCACGCCATCTGGGGCTGGTTGCAGGTGGCGGAAGTCTGGCCGTTGTCATCGTCAGTGAACATACCGGAATGGGCGGCTTATCACCCACACCTGTTTGGCCAGCGATCTACACATAACAGTCTGTATGTGGCGGGGGAGCATCTGGCCGTGCCGGGAATGCAGACATCTTTGCCGGGCGCCGGAGTGGTGGCCGCAATGGCGGAGCCTCACAGGTTGACCGCCCCGGATGCCCGGGGCGTTACCGACTGGCGTCTGCCCGCCGCCTTCATGCCGGGACCGGGCAAGACTCCCCTGAGCTATCATCACAAACCGGAGCGGTGGCGCGGGGAAAATGCGGACTGGTGCCGCCTGCAATGCGCGGCCCGGGGGCAGGAATTTGTGCTGGATCTCCAGCAATACCCGGGCGTTGCGCAGTGGTTGGCAACGCCGGGGCTGCTGGGCTGAATCCGATGAGGGTTACGCCCGCTTAAAGCTGGCCAGTGCCAGGGCTGCGGTCACAAACAGCCCGCCAAACACGCGGTTCATCTGACGCTGGCGGGTGGGGGTAGTCATGAACCGGAACAGCTGGCTGGCCAGCAAGGCATAGCCCACCATGACCAGAATATCCACCACAACCAGCGTGGCGCCCATGGTAACCAGTTGCTGACCATGGGGCGCGTTAGCCTCCAGAAATTGTGGGAACAGGGCGATCAGGAAAACGGTGGCCTTGGGATTGGTCAGGTTGACCAGTGTACCGTTCCAGAATTGCTGGCGTTTGCTGAAGCCGTCCAGATCGCCCCCACTGGCTTCCACCGGTGGCTCGCGCCATTTCTGGATGCCCAGCCAGATCAGGTAGGCCACGCCGACCCACTTGATCACCATCAGGGCCGTGGTTGAAGAGGCCACAATGGCCCCCAGACCGGCGCCGACCAGCACGATCTGCGCGCCATAGCCAAACTGCTGTCCGGCAATGGTGGGCAGGGATTTACGCACACCGTAACGCAGGCCGCTGCTCATGGAGTTCACGGCGCCGGCCCCGGGCGATAGGCTGATGAATATGGCGGCGACCAGGAAGGTCAGCCAAACGGTGAGTGTCATCGCCAGTCTCCTTTCATAAATCCCCCTGTCATAAAAGCGTCACAAGTCAAACAGCCGTAACTGTTATCCTGTACCGTTTATTCTACCGAATTCAATGCAGGAGCAGGGCAGCAATGAGGATTATCGCGTTTTACAGCCCAAAGGGTGGTGTTGGCAAAACGGCCGCAGCGGTGAATATCGCCTATCTGGCCAGCCAGGACATTTGCCGCACTTTGCTGTGGGATCTGGATCCGCAAGGTGCCTCCAGCTTCTATCTGTCCGGTGCCGAGCCGGTGAAAGGCCGTAAGCTGTCCAAGCTGCTGGAAGGCAAATCCCCCATGGCCAAGTTTGTCCATGACGATATTTACCCCGGCCTGGACTTTATTCCCGCCCACAGCAGCTTCCGCAATTTTGATATCAAGCTGGAGCAGGAAGAGGGCGACGGCAACCAGCTGAAGAAAATGCTGGCGCCGTTGTCCGAGGAAACCAGCCTGGTGATTTTGGACTGCCCGCCCACGCTCTCGCGCCTGACCGAACAGGTGCTGGATGTGGCCGACGAAGTGTATGTGCCGCTGGTGCCGACCTGGCTGTCCATGAACAGCTGGCAGCAACTGTATGATTTCGCCAAGGACAAGAAACTGGGCGCCAAGAAACTGCGCCCGTTTTTCTCCATGGTGGACCGGCGCAAGAACCTGCACCAGTCCCTGGTGCAGCAAGCCCCTGAACGATTGAAGAACTACACGGACGTGGCGGTACCCTATGCCAGTGTGGTGGAGCGTATGGGTGAAGAAGGTTTGCCCCTGGAAAAACTGGATGCCCGAAGCCCGGCTGCCGAGGCGTACCGGGAACTCTGGTCGGCGATTAAAAAAGACCTTTGGTGAACGTCAGGCCCGTTGGATAGCCTGCGGGCCACTAGTCGTGCTGATGGTGTACTCGGGCCGTATTCTGCTCGGCCAGGATGTGGTACATGATCTCCTCTAACCTGGTTGGTGGCACCACGGCTTACCTGCTTGAGCGCCAGCGCCGCCTGTTGTTTATTTGTGAATGTTAGTTGGAAGATGATCGCGAGTACCACCTCAAGCGCTCGCTAAATGATCCCTGATCGGTCTCCCAAATCGTGAATTGCTGTATGACCGCCTCCGGCAGGCCATACGGCTGGGTGCGAGGAACAACGAGTGTCGCGCCGGTTTCTTCATTGACCTGGATGGTTTCAAAGCCATTAATGAACGGTTTAGCCATAAGACCGGTGACCGGGTATTGATCGAGGTGGGTGAGCGGCTATCCGAAACAGTGAGAAAGAGCGATACCGTTGCCCGCCTGGGCGGCGACGAATTTTTTGTGCTCGCGTTCGGGTTAGAAGGCAAGGCAGACGCGTGTCATCTGGCTGAAAAGTTACTGAAGGCCCTGCGAGGGCCATTGGCGGGTGTGCCTTCAGAACTGCTATTGCGGGCCAGCGTCGGCATTTGCCTGTTCCTATTCCCGGGTGTGATGCCCGCCAATGTAGTTCATCGGGCGGATATGGCGATGTATGAGGTGAAGGAAAACCTGAAGGATGGTTATTGTTTGGCGCCGGAGGGGTGAGGGTAGAGTAGATGTTGTTGGCTTAGAAACAAAACCAGGCTCCTGCGCAATCAATCAGTTACGAATATTACCCGCCACTCAAGACCACATAAAACCGCAATTACGTGGACACTTCGTTGACACTTACTCTGTGTTTCGATTAGCTATCTAAACGTGGTTGGTCGAAATGGAGGTCGGGGTGACTGATACCAAAATCCCGTTTGGGTATCACATCGAGTCTGGGCGCTATGTTGATGTGAGAGAAGTGCCAAGCGGAAAGAAATGCGGCTGCAAATGTCCGGCTTGCGACCTCCCACTTGTGGCGCGACATTGTCAGGTAGGTCGTGTAGATCATTTTGCCCATAATACCAGAGGCCAAGATAAAAAGGTTTATGAGGAGTGTACGTTCTCCTACTGGGTCTCTATTGCGGCAATGACTCGTCAGATCTTCCGGGATTCGTCCAGGTTTGATATTGCTATGCCTGCCTATACGTATCCCCGACATCTTCCCTGGGAGGGGTACAAACCCGATTTTGTTTGCACTGAAGCGTGTACGGTTCACCTGGAGGAAATCGCCGTGGATCGGAGCATTTCTGGCGAACACTTTGATGTAGTTGGTGAATATTTGGGGGTGCCAGTTGGAGTCAAGCTAATTCATCCAGAGAAAAAGGATGTTGGTGATTTCTCGGGTTGGCACTATAACGAGAAAAAACTGGTCGTGATTTCTATTGATCTTTCATATGCGAGGAGGGGCTTTCAGCATTCAGAAATACCGTTGAAGGATATGCTTTCTGAGGCTCTTTCAAAGGATCGTGGCGGCAAGGCGTGGGTTTACCACCCGAGAATGGTCCATTATCTAAAGAAGCGTATGTCGCAGGGGCGTTTCGTTGAATCCAAAAGCCTGATGAAAAACCGTCAAAGCGGTTTAAATGTTCGTCAAAAATCGATATTGCGGTCGTCTGCTCGCGACACCTCATCTGCTAGTGGCATGTATCGCAATGAGAAAGGTGAGTACCTTTTCTATTGTAGAAAATGTGATCACGAGATACTTAAGAATGCCACCCAGTGTTTCTGTGATAAGTGCTTTGGCGTTATGTATCGCATCCATAGAGGGCAGATACCCGATAGGAAATTTTGAGAGCCTGCAATGGTTTTAGAGAAGGCCAACAATGTGCGGCCGGTTCAACTTAAGTAATGGACAATAAAACGTTGGTTTAGCGGTGTAATGAGCAAGGGATAAACCCAGCCCGGGTATCTGAGGACAGAAAGCATTTTCAGGTTCAGGATTTAATCACCGTGAGCAAGGTCGGCAAAGCCGTGAGAACCCACCTGAAAGATCCGGTATGGGGTTAAAAACTCCACTCGGATTGTTCGGAAACCCCACTGAACAAGCTTTTTCTCCCGCCCCAAAGTTCAGAACAGTTTGCCCTGATAGTTCAAAAAAGCGAACAACCGGAATCCCTTGCTTGTGCCCTAGGGGATGCGGAACGGTTGCTTATTTTTGTTCGGTTCTGTGGTTCGGTGTCTCGCAATGTTTGTTCGGCGTACCCACTTTTAGGGGTGCCGAACATGGGAACCGAACTATACCGGTGGTTTATCCCTGAAGTTGTGGCGCCTTGGAGATTTTGAAAACAACCCCGAACCGCGCTCAACGATCCCCGCAGTGATGAATTCCGGGTGGGAAGGACCCGTAAAGATACTAAATGGTTTCTGGTATAACCGTTTCCACAGTTTTGCTACCAGCTGGCCATCCTGAAGAGCCTACCAGAACTATCTTCATCATGAAGCCTCAGTACAATTTGTGTGTCCTCAAAGACAGGAGAGTTTTGCGCATTTCTTTTTGGAAGATCTGAATCAATAGCAGTTACAATCATTTGTATCCCGAGCCCTGTGTATTCTTGGATAACCTCTAGGAGATTCTCCTTTTTTCGATTGTCTAAAGATTCGAATATACCGTCGTGATAAAGCCAGCGCGGGAACTTGCCCCCTAAATGAACTCGAAGAATAGATAGGTCGAATGCAACGCACAATAACTTTTTGTATGTGTGTCCGAGATCTGCGCTCGTTGAGTTGCCATCGTCATCAAGGATTTCTGCTAAAAACTCAATGTGTCCTTGCTGATTCACTGATACGCTCAATAAGGCTTTTCTCGATAAAACCTTTTCAACGATATCGCTGAAGTGCTCTCTGACCTTCGAAAATCGGCTATTGGGGGCACTGTTTATAGTGTCAACGTTATTCTCAATTTCTTCTTGAACTTCGGATAAGTGGCTTTTGATGTTCCGGAGCTCACTCCTTAGCTCTTGTAGCCGTTTAAGATTATCTCTCTGCCTTTCTAAGGTTTCAATGTCAGCCTTAATTCTGACCAAATCTTTAGAAATCGACTTGTACTTTTCAAATACATCGACTTCCTTAATAAACTTTAGGTTTTTAGACCGTTCAGCGGCAAAGTTATCTATTTGAGCCTTTATCACATCAAGCTCATCATTTATTTCTTTAAGATCTTCTTCGAGGTACGATCTTCTTTCTTCAGTAATGGATTTGTTAAACTCAATCAGCTGATCAAAGTCCTTCTTTATCTGATCTTTAAAGAAGACACCAGCTTCTTCAAACAATTTCCTTGCTTGTTCGGTATCGAAAAGTATAGAGTTATCTTTTATAGATTCCTCTATCTTAGATTTCGATTGATTCAAGTAGTATCTTCTGGTGGTTAAGTCTGCTAGTTCTCGGTCGCAATCTGAAATCGTGACTTCGGCTAGCTTTGCATCTTCTTCACGAAAATCAAACTGTGACAACAGTGATTCTTTCTTTTCAGATTCACGCAGCTTCAGCTGTAATAGGCCCTCGATCTTTCCGGAATCTAGATTTAATCCGCCCAGTTCGGTCTTAACGGTTTCAAGAGATTTCTCTGAATCATCGACTCTTTTTTCGGTTTCATATTGTTCACTGATGAATGAAGATTCAAAGCCTAAGATATGGGCGAGAAATGGCTTCCAGGTTTCATGCTTGCCTCTGAATTTTTGGAGTTGAAAAACATCTGTATAATCATTCTGGGCCCTAAGTAGATATCCGGTGATCTGTCTGTAGCCCCACGGTGACAGGTCACGAAGATCTAGAGCGCTGTTTAAAATATTTCTTGCTCTATCGAACGTAACATCTGCATGATCCCATTGAGGATCGTCAAGTTGGGTAAAGTCTTTGTGCTTTTCGTTATGATATTTAAAGGATATTTTGCTTGGCTTCGCTACCGAGCGTCGAACTGTTATAAATTTGTCTGAGGTGATCTGAATTTCTAAGAAGAAGACAAAGCTTTCGAACAACGATAAATGTTTGAACAAAAACTGTTTGTTGCTGCGCTGAGCAAGCAGGAGGAAATCCAATAATTTTGCTAGTGTGGTCTTTCCGAGATTATGTGTGTCTTTTTCTTTGTTCTCCGGCCTTCTTATCTCGGCTATTACAGCGTTTAAGCCATCTTCAAGAAAGATGGGGGCGAAAGTCTCGTTTTTATTGCTGTAAACTTTAGTTAGCTTCATTGTGGTCTATATATTCAAAAGAATCAGTGTTTTTGTGGTAACGAACTTTACCCATTATAAAAAGAAAGCTGAGCGCCGGAATATAAAGATTCTCTCCGCCTGAGATGCGGCTTTTCGTCAGTTTTAAAAGCTCAGGGTATTCGATAATCCGGCTGTCCTTCAGCGCTCTTAATAATAGCAATGATACGCTTATGACCGTGCTATCTGGGTGCGAATATTTGGTTGGCCTCAACATTCTTCATCCTCACCGATGTCGCAATTCCAATACATGTAAAATAGCATAGCCCTCGTCAAGGTTCTGTGCCTTCTAAGATCTGGGTCGCGTTCCACTAGCGCTCGAAAAATGTGATTCAATACTTCATCAAAATTCTGATGGTCCTTCTTTTTTGCAATGATGTTGCATTGAAACTCATCAACTGTTGATTCATACATTTGTACAAATCTTGAGTTTTGTGGTGCGGCAAGGAAAGATTCAATTTTGGGCGTTTCCTTTAAAAACCGACTGCGCCAGTATCGAGCCCCCTCAGTAGTAAAGTTATTGATTTTATTTTTTGTTTTATATTCGACCCGAGGGGTAGGAGGGGTGTCATCAACTGTTTTAAAGTTTGATTTTTGTCCATCTAATGCTTGAATCACCTCGGCGAGGTCATCTGGAGAGACTAGGAGTGGTGCGTCAATGGGGTCAAGATCAAGCTGGTCGGGGATTTCTCGAAAAAACTTCAGCCATGACTCAAGCTGCTCTACGCTACATATTTTTATCTGGGGCTGTGGTAGATTGCAGACGTTGGATATATAGGAAACGATCTCGTTCTCGCCATTTCCTGTCAGACGTCTGTTGGCAATCAAAAGATAATTATCTAAATCGCCTTTTGAGATTAAGTTTTGGATTCTGGGGATTTCTTTTTGAATAATGCAATTTTCATTGTTTGTGCTAAAAAAATCGCTCTCGGTAAAGCTTTTATTTAACCCAATAGTATGCTTTGCTTGGATTATAGTGGTTCCTTGCCACGGCGTGGTTTTGCTCGGATACATCTCGGCAGTGCCGACGAATTTTGCGTCACGCCCACCGTCGGGGCCCTTTGCAAATCCTTGTGTTGCTAACCCGAATAAACGCTGACAGATGGCAAGAACCAGCTCTTCAAATTGGCCATCACTAAGATCAGAGTATGCATATTTCGCCATTTTACGTCCGTGCCTTTCGGATTGCTTCTCTGCCGGTATGCTTGGTGGTAAACGTATACCTTACGTTCACTATTCGCAATTTTGAATCGTCTGAATTAAGACTTGGTAGGCCCTCAATCGTAAGGTGCGTTCGACTGAAGTGAATCGAGAGCTTTCGGCTTAACTCCGATGTGCTGTTGGTCAGATCAGAGTTGTGCCCTGGATCTCGTCCGGGCCGAAGCCAGCCGCACGAGAGAGGAATCTGTTAGCGGCTTCACTGTCCGATTAATGAATCTGCTTACATATTGCTTACAAGTTCGAATCCCAGAAACAACAAAGCCCGCACAAGGCGGGCTAAGTTATTGAATCTTGGTGCCCGGAGGCGGAATCGAACCACCGACACGGGGATTTTCAATCCCCTGCTCTACCGACTGAGCTATCCGGGCATGTTGCGCTACTGCTGTGCAACGGGGCGCTATTAAACCGGTTTAGGGTTTTTGAGTCAAGGCCGTTGAGCAAAAAAATCAGAGAGATTTCAGGGTTGCTCAACCCTTGATCAATCCCAGCCGGTGGGGCTGTTACTTCTCCGGCGGCACGTAGCCTTCGGCCTGGTCGAAGGGTTCGTTGTTGAAGAAGTGTTCCATCTGGGCCTGCAGGTATTTGCGGGTGTTGGGCTCCATCAGGTTCAGGTGTTTTTCGTTGATCAGCATGGTCTGCTGGTTCTGCCACTCTTCCCAGGCCTGTTTGGAGACGTTGTCGTAAATGTCCTGGCCCTTGGCGCCGGGCATGGGAGGGAAGTCCAGGCCTTCCATTTCTTTCTGGTATTTGCGGCAGAATACGGTGCGGCTCATGGTGGCTCCTGTGTGGTTTGAATCTTGCCGGATGATAACAGACGGTCGCCGGCCCTGGCTTGTGCTCGCTAGAGCCTTTTAGAGCAGGGCGGCCTGTTCGGGTTCGGTGAGGAGGGTGCGGATGGGTGCAGGTAGTCCCAGATTCAGGGCCTGGTCCCGGTGCAGCCACTGCCATCGGTCACTATCGGCCACAGTATTGTTGTCGCTGACGGTTAGCCTGGCTGGCTGGATATGCAGGTGGTAGTGGCTGAAGGTGTGGCGGAAGCCGCCGATCAGCTCTGGCTCGGAGCAGGTTAGGCTCAACTCCTGTTCGCAGGCCTGTTGCAGCTCTTCGGCACCATAGGCCGGGTCCAGTTCCGGCAGGCTCCAAAGTCCGCCCCAGATGCCGCTGGGTGGCCGGCGTTCCAGCAGGATTCTGCCCTCGCTGTCTTCGACGATGACCATCCAGGTGGTTTTTTCCGGTTTGGCTTTCTTGGGCTTTGATCCTGGGTACAGGTGGGTCTCGCTGTGAGCGAAAGCCTGGCAGTCGGCATTCACCGGGCAGGCCTGGCAATCCGGTTTGGTGCGGGTGCACACCATGGCGCCCAGGTCCATGATGGCCTGGGTGTAATCGGTGATGCGCTCGCTGGGCGTGTGCGCCTCGGCGTGTTCCCAGAGGGTTTTCAGCACGGCGGTTTTGCCCGGCCAGCCGGGCACGGCGTGGTAGCGGGCCAGAACGCGTTTGACGTTGCCATCGAGAATGGCCGCTCGAATACCGTAGGCCTGGGCGACTATAGCTGCGGCGGTGGAGCGTCCAATACCGGTCAGGGATTCCAGGGTTTGCGGGTCAGCCGGGAATTCGCCGTCAAAGTCGTTGACCACTTGTTGCGCGGCCTTGTGCAGGTTGCGGGCGCGGGCGTAGTAGCCCAAGCCGGACCAGTGGCTGAGTACGTCGTCCACAGGCGCGCGGGCCAGGTCCTGCACGGTGGGGAAGCGCTCCATGAACGCCTCAAAATAGGGAATCACGGTGGTCACCTGCGTTTGCTGCAGCATGATTTCCGAAACCCATACCCGGTAGGCGTTGCGGTTGTGATGCCACGGCAGGTCATGCCTGCCGTGGCGGTCGTACCAGCTTAATAGTCGCTGGGAAAAGCTGTCTGTCATCAGTTGAACAGGCCTTTGAGTTTCTCGCCAATTTTTTCCTGCACTTTCTCTTCGGCTTTCTGTTTGGCTTCGTCCACTTCTTTTTTGGCCTTCGCGCGGGCGGCGTTGGCGGCAATGTCCTTGAGGGTGTCGCGGAAGCGTGAACCATCGAAGGAGCAGAGCTTGCCTGGCGCTTCAGAGAAGTTGCCGCGGCATTCTACCGGAATCACCACGTTTTCCACGTATTCGGTCACGCGGCAGGCGTTGTCGCGGTGAATTTCCCCAACAATGCGCAGGCCCACTTCGTAATCCAGCTCGGTTTGCTGCAGGTCCACCGTGCCGTTGCCCTCCAGGCGCATGCCGGCCAGGGCGGCAACCAGGTCGTTGTTGGTCAGGGTATTGCCGTTGATGGTCAGGGTGCCGCGCATGTCGTTAAACGGCGTGTGGGTGCCCCAGTCCGTGGTGGTCAGTTGGTCCTGATTGACCATGGCAATGCCCTGGCAGGCCATGCGGGTCAGGTTCATGTTGCGGAACTGCCCCTCCGCCAGGTTGAAGGTGATTTTGCCCCGGGCGTTTTCCCGCAGCGTCGATACCCGGTTGCCGGTGGTGTCGATGGTCGCATCCAGGTTGGCGGCGCCGGACAGCATTTCCACTTCCGCCAGGTCGGTCAGCAGCGGCAGGGTCTGCACACTGGTGACATCGGAACGTATGCGCCATTTGGGGTTGTCGCTACGGGCATCCAGGGTGACATTGGCATCAAAGCCACCGTCATAAAGCTTGCCGCTGAATTCGTCGACCTTAAGCACGCCGTTTTCGGCCGTGGTGCTGGCGGTAATCTCCTTGATGGTCAGGTTGCTGACGATCAGCTCGCCAAGACCGAAATCCACATCCATCAACAGAGAACGCAGGGTCTCCAGTGGCAACAGGTCGGATTCCGGCTGGCCGGCGCTGGCGGTTTCAGTGGTTTCGCCGCTGCCACCGGCGCTGGATGAATCGTCTTCACTGGCCGGCGGTAGGTAGCGATCGGCGTTCAGCTTGTCGCCGTTGAGGTCAAACACAATGCCGCCAGTGCCAAGGTTGTAGCTGCCTCCACCGGTGAAGGTGGTGTCATCCAGGGTGATGGTCAAGTCGGAAAGTGCGGCGGTGCCAGGTTCGCCGCCAATCTTGGTGGTGAAGGCGACGCGCTTGAGCACGTCCGGGTCATCGGTTTCGATGGCCGGCTGGCCCAGATTGCTCAGTAACTGCTTAAGCGAGAACTCGGCGATGTCTACCCGGCCGGCCAGTTTGGCCTGATTACCAAAGCCCTGGATGTCCAGGTCGGTGCCCAGTCTCAGGTTGGCCAGGCTGGCAGTGAAGTCGCTCAGCGAGGCGGTTTCGGTTTCCAAGTTCGCGGTAAGCGAGCCGCCCATCTCAGCGGTCACGGATTTGCCGCCAAAGGGCTCGCCGGTCATATCGAAGACCGCCTCAAGGCCGGAGACTGCAAACTGGTTCAATGCTTCATTGGCCTGAAACTGCGCACTGATGCTGCCATCCACCGCAAACTGCGGCTGGGCAGTTTCCACCCGGAAACTGATTTCCAGGGGAAATGCGGAGCCGAGGGTGATGTTGCTGGCGGTTACATTGAGATCCTGCAGCGCGACCGACTGGCCCGTGGTCTGGTCGCTGTAGTGCACATTGGCGTTGCTGATTTCCACGCTTTCAACATTGAAGTTCAGCGGCTCACGGCTGCCCACTTCATCGGCTGTTGGCGCCGTATCGGTTTGCGCGGTCTCGCTGCCCTGATCCTGAGAGGCTTCCTCTCGCATGATCCGGGTCCAGTTGCCCACGCCTTGCTCATTCACTTGCAGCTGTGCGTCCAGGCCGCTGAGCAGGAAGGTGTTCACCTGCGGCGACATGGAAATCAGTGACCAGAAATCGATTTGTGCCACCAGCTGCTCCAGGGCAACCAGCCGTTCGCCATCCAGGTTAGCCTCAACCTGATTCAGTTCCAGGCCGAGTGGGATAAACGACCAGCCAATTTCGCCCTCCAGGATGAGGTCCAGGTTGGTCTGTTTTTCCACCGCAGCTTCGATCTGTGGCTTGTAGTCATTGGGGTTGATTACGGCCACCGCGATACCAATGGCCAGGACTGCCAGCGCGATCAGCGCCACTAGGGCATAGAAGGCGTAGCGAATAGCTTTCATGATAGGCATTCCTTTAATCAGATCATTAAACCGGTTGTGAGACTCGGCCGCTGTTAACAGGTATAATCGGTGACAAACTTTATGCTATCAAGCCAGTTTTCATACGGAGTCTCCATGGCCGAACGTAAGGCACGGGTAGAGCGCAATACCCTCGAAACCCAGATCACCGTTGAGATCAACCTCGACGGCACCGGCAAGTCCAGTTTCGACACCGGCGTGCCCTTCCTTGAACACATGATGGACCAGATTGCCCGCCATGGCCTGGTGGATCTGTCTATTAATTGTAAGGGCGACCTGCACATCGATGACCACCACACCGTGGAAGACATCGGTATTACCCTGGGCCAGGCGTTCAAACAGGCGGTGGGTGACAAGAAAGGCATTCGCCGCTACGGCCACGCCTACGTGCCCCTGGACGAAGCCCTGTCGCGCGTGGTGATCGACCTCTCCGGCCGCCCCGGCCTGCAGATGGACGTACCCTACACCCGCGCCACCGTGGGTGGGTTCGACGTGGACCTGTTCGAAGAGTTCTTCCACGGCTTTGTGAACCACTCCATGGTGACCCTGCACATCGACAACCTGAAGGGCAAGAACACCCACCACCAGATCGAAACCGTGTTCAAGGCCTTCGGCCGCGCCCTGCGTGTGGCGGTTGAAATGGACGAGCGCATGGCTGGCATTACGCCTTCCACCAAGGGCGCCCTGTAACCGGTCACCGAAAGGAACAGATTTACCATGAACACCGTTGCCATTATTGACTACGGCATGGGCAACCTGCACTCGGCGAAGAAAGCCGTGGAGCACGTGGCCCCGAACTGCTCCGTGCTGGTGACCGGCGATGCCGCCAAAATCCGCGAAGCCGACCGGGTGATCCTTCCCGGCGTTGGCGCCATCCGGGACTGCATGGCCGAAATGCACCGCTTGGGTGTGGTTGAGCTGGTGAAAGAAGTGTCCCGGGACCGCCCGTTTCTCGGCATCTGTGTAGGCATGCAGGCACTGATGGCCCGCAGCGAGGAAAACGACGGTGTGGAGGGCATTGGCCTGTTCCCCTCCGAGGTGCGCTACTTCGGCGACAACCTCACAGAGAACGGCGAACGCCTGAAAGTCCCGCACATGGGGTGGAACGAAGTCTGGCACAGCATGGATCACCCACTGTGGCACAACATCCCGGACGGCGACCGGTTTTACTTTGTACACAGCTACTACGCCGAGGCCGCCGGCAATCCGGACATGGCCGGCCGCACCCACTATGGCGTGGATCTGGCTGCCGCCGTGGCAAAAGACAACATATTCGCAGCGCAATTCCACCCGGAAAAAAGCGCCCGGGCGGGTTTGCAGCTGCTGGAAAATTTCACGAACTGGAATGGAAAGTAAGCAGGCAAGCACATGGTAGCGCTCTGGGGCAGGAAGGCCTTTCAGGGACTGTCTGCAGCATGGATGCTGCAGTCAAGCTTACAGGGATGTATTCACAGCGTGTCCCTGAAAGGCCTTCCTGCTCCAGAGTGCGGGCGCAAATTTATTTGCCTGACTTTCTGATAGGAAAACAACATGCTCATCATCCCAGCAATTGATCTCAAAGACGGCAAGTGCGTAAGGCTGCGCCAGGGCCGCATGGACGACTCCACCGTATTCGGCGACAACCCGGTGGACATGGCCACCAAATGGGTGGAAGCCGGCGCCCGCCGCCTGCACCTGGTGGACCTGAACGGCGCCTTTGCCGGTGAGCCGGTGAACGGTGAAATCGTCAAGGAAATCGCCACCAAGTACCCGGACCTGCCGATTCAGATCGGTGGCGGCATTCGCTCCGCCGAGACCATCGAAGCTTACCTGAAGGCCGGCGTACAGTGGGTCATCATCGGCACCAAAGCCGTCAAAGAGCCCGAGTTTGTCACCGAAATGTGCAAGCGCTTCCCCGGCCACATCATCGTTGGCCTGGATGCCAAAGACGGCCTGGTGGCCACTGACGGCTGGGCGGAAGTATCCGAAGTCAAAGCCGTCGACTTGGCCAAACGCTTCGCCAACGACGGCGTGGAAGCCATCGTCTACACAGACATTAGCCGCGACGGCATGATGCAGGGCGTGAACGTGGAAGCCACCGCCAAGCTGGCCGAAGAGGGTGGCATCCCGGTGATCGCCTCCGGCGGCGTGACCAACATGGACGACCTCAAGCGTCTGGCCACCGTGGCCGACAAGGGCGTGCAGGGCGCCATCACCGGCCGCGCCATCTACGAAGGCACCCTGGATGTGAGCGAAGCTCAGGCCTACTGCGACACGCTGAAAAGCTGAGGAAGCATCATGGCATTGGCAAAACGCATTATTCCCTGCCTGGACGTGGACAAGGGCCGCGTGGTGAAAGGCGTGAACTTCGTCGATATCCGCGATGCCGGTGATCCGGTGGAAGTCGCGCGCCGCTACAATGAGCAGGGCGCTGACGAAATCACCTTCCTGGACATCACTGCCAGTCACGAGAGCCGGGACACCACGTACGAGACCGTTGAGCGCATGGCCGCCGAGGTATTCATCCCGCTGACCGTGGGTGGTGGTGTGCGCACGGTGGACGACATCCGCAAGCTATTGAACGCCGGCGCCGATAAGGTCTCCATCAACACCGCCGCGGTCTTCAACCCGGATTTCGTGAAAGAAGCGGCCGAGCGGTTTGGCCGCCAGTGCATCGTGGTGGCCATTGATGCCAAGCGCGTCAGTGGCGAGGGTGAAGAGCCGCGCTGGGAAATCTTCACCCACGGCGGGCGTAAGCCTACCGGCCTGGATGCTATTGAGTGGGCTCGGAAAATGGTGGACCTGGGAGCTGGTGAGTTGCTGCTGACCAGTATGGACCGCGACGGTACCAAGGTAGGCTTCGACATCGAACTGACCCGCGCCATCAGCGATGCGGTGTCTGTGCCGGTAATTGCCTCCGGCGGTGTGGGTGAGCTTCAGCACCTGGCCGATGGGGTGACTAAAGGCGGTGCCGATGCGGTGCTGGCGGCTTCGATCTTCCACTTTGGCCAGCATACGATTCCCGAGGCCAAGGCCTTCATGAAAGAGCAGGGTATCGAGGTTCGGGACTAAAACGATAGCTTGAAACTACGTAAGCCCCTCTCCCGCGAGGGGAGAGGGAATGTCCGGCCTAGTCTTCTTTACTTCGCGCCACCATCGGCGTCACCGGATGCTTTTCCCCTTCCGCAAACATTTCCAGGTTGCCGTTGCGCATGGCCCACAGGCCGCTGACGGTGGCAATGGCGATGCCTTGCTTATCCAATTCCGGCAGGTGCTTTTCCAGGTAGTCCACGGTTACCTTGTGCGGGTGACCAATGCCAACGGCCGTGCCGTTCTCTTTGGCCTTCTGGATGAGCAGCTTGAACTGCTGGTCGACGAATTCTTCCGTCTGTTCGTGGTCAAGAAACACGTCCCGGGTCAGCGTGGGCACGTTATAGGCGGCAGCGACCTGGCCGGCGACGGAGTTGGCGATGGTGCGGCTATCCACGAAGTAGAGAGGGTAACGATACAGTTCGCGCATCACCCAGGACATGGGGAGCATCTGTTGCGTGAGCAGGCTGCCCATGTGGTTGTTGACGCCACTAACATGCGGGATTGCCTGTAGCGAGCGCCGCAGCGTTCTCGCCACCGTGATCTCGTCCATATCCGGCGTCAGGCCCCCGGCGCCCAGACCGATGTCCCGGGTGTTCGCCATGGGGGCGTGCAGCATAATCTCTTTGTGATGCCGGAAGGCAAGCTGTGCCAGGGGCACGGTGTGCCGGCGGAAGGGCAGGAAAGACAGGCTCAGTGGCTGGTCCATTCGTGCCAGGCGTTTCCCTTCCTGGAGGTTGTACCCCATGTCATCGATGATGATGGCAATGGTTGGCGGATAGGAGGTGCTGCCTTCCTCAGCGGTTGCCAGGCAGGGGGGCAGCAACAAAGCCAGCCCCGAGAGAATTGCCCCGATCACCCTCATGGGTTGCCAGTCTTCGGATCGGCAGCGTTTTTAGGGCCAAGAATATGCAGGCCCTTTAGCAGGTTAAGTGCCGAACGCAATTGAAAGTCGCCATCCACGGGAGACGATTTGGCCTGATCTGCTGGATCAGGTTCCTGGGCGGCGTTCTCTTCATTCTCGCCGGCCAGGTGCCCTTTCAGGTCTGCTTCGGAGAAGAACGGACGGCTATTGAGCTCGGTCAGCTCCGCCGGTTTTACTTCGATGTCTGGCTCGATGCCCTCAGCCTGAATGGAGCGGCCATCCGGCGTGTAGTAACGAGCAGTGGTCATCTTGATGGCATGGTTTTCATCAAGCGGGATGACGGTTTGTACGCTGCCCTTGCCGAAAGACTGGGTGCCCATGATCACGGCTCGCTGATGATCCTGGAGGGCGCCAGCGAGGATTTCCGAGGCGGAGGCCGAGCCGCCATTGATCAGCACCACAATTGGGGTGTCCGCCATGACATCGCCGGACTTGGCGGTGAAGCGCAGGCGGGAGCTTTGAATCCGGCCTTCGGTGTATACGATCAGTCCTTCGTTCAGCAGGGCATCGGCGGTTTCCACCGCGGACTGGAGTACGCCGCCGGGGTTATTTCGCAGGTCGATGACCAGGCCGTCCAGGTCGTTGCCGTGCTTGTCTTCGAGTTTCTGCAACGCGTCGACGAATTGCTTGCCGGTGTCAGCCTGGAACTGGGTAATGCGAACATAACCGTAGCCATTATCGAGCATTCGGGATTTAATGCTGGTAACTTCGATGATGTCGCGGGTTACGTCAATTTCAATCGGCGCGCTTTCCCCTTCGCGCATGATCGTGAGAGTCAGTACCGAGCCAGGTTCGCCGCGCATGATGTTCACGGCTTCTTCCAGCGACATGCCTTTGACCGGTTGGTCGTTCAGTTTGATGATCAGGTCGCCGGCCTGCACGCCGGCCTTGTCGGCAGGGGTGCCGTCGATAGGCGCGATAACTTTTACGAAGCCGTCTTCCATGCCCACTTCGATGCCCAGACCACCAAACTTGCCGGAGGTGCTTTCCTCCAGCTCTTTATAGTCGTCAGGGGTCAGATAGGTTGAGTGAGGGTCCAGCTCGGAGAGCATCCCTTTGATGGCGCTTTCCAGAAGCTTGGTGTCCGATACGTCTTCGACGTAAGCGTCCTTGATACGACTGAATACTTCGGTGAATTTGCGAAGGTCTTCCAGGGGCAGTTGCTGCTCAGGGTCAGGCAACTGGATGTCGGTTTGTTCTCCCGACTGGATACCATCCAGTATCTGCTGGGTCTGCTGGGCATGATCCTGGGCCTGGGCCGGTCCGGACAGGGTGAGAACTGAGGTAGCCAGGGCAAGGCAAGGCAGTGACGGTATCCGAAGACGACAGCTGGCCAGTTTCATTCGCGTATCCTGTTTGCTTTCCGATAGTTGGACCGGGTTTGTGATCATCACAGTATGGCGTCCACCGGCGGGTTTGTCAGCCCTTGGAAAGGGACCTTAGTGTTTGCCCAGCCAATCGCGGGGGTTAACGGCCTTACCGTTCTTGCGAACCTCAAAATACACCGCCGGGTCCTGGGTGCCGCCAGTCCGGCCGGCCTGGGCGATGGTCTCGCCGGCATTGACCCAGTCGCCGGCAGCAGTGAACAGGCTGCTACTGTGGCCGTAGAGGGTCATGTAGCCGTCGCCGTGGTCGATGATGGTCATCAGCCCAAAGCCGCGTAACCAGTTGGCGAACACCACTCGGCCATAGTGGACGGCTCTTACATCGGCTTCCTCGTTCGTGTTCAGGATGATGCCGCTGCGCCGGAGCTTGCCATCGGCGTACTGGCTACCGAAATGGGTGACCACCTCGCCCTCGGCGGGCCAGGGCAGTCGGTTTCGAAGAGACTGGAACGGTTGCTGTTCGTTCGGCGCGGGGATGCTGGCAATGGCGGCCTGTACTTCCTTGAGCAGTTTTTCGAGCCGGTCCCGGTCTGCTGCCAGATCTTCCCGCTCGTTGCGGCGATGCTGGATGTCGTTGTTGAGCGCCGCCAGGGTCCGTTCCCGTTTTTTGCGGGTTTCGGTCAAGGCTTCCTGGCGTTCTTCCAGGTCGGCCTGGGTTTTGGCCAGTCGGGTCTGGGTGGCTTGCACCTGGGCCTTCGCCGTCTGCAGTGCCTGTAAGTCCTTGCGGAAGGCTTCCAGGCGTTTAACGGTGTCTCGGCTGAGGTATTCGTAGTAGGTCATGGTGCGGGCAATGTCGCCCGGCTCGGCTTCGTTAAGCAGGACTTTCAGGGCTGGCACGTCGCCTTCCATCCAGGCGGCGCGAATCTGTTTCTCCAGGCCCTTGCGCTGGGCCTGCAGGGATTCGGCCAGGGTTCGCTCCTGGCTGCGGAGTTCGGCCAGTTTCTTCTGTTGTGCCTTGGCCTGCTGCCGTAGTTCGCGACGCTCCCGGGTGAGGGTGCTGATCCGGCGTTCGGCCTCGGCCAGTTGTTGCTCCAGGGCGGAGCGGTCCTCCTCGGCCTCGGCGAGCCACTGGTCGACCTCGGCGATCTGTTCCTTCAGTTCTTCGATCTGGGCCGGGGTCACGTTCTGCTGCGCATGGGCAACCCCGGCCCCCGCGAGGAGGGCCAGTGTCAGCGTCAGGATAACCTTCAAGATATCCGCCCGGTGCCGGATCAGTCGAGATCTGCCAGGGAGTGCCCGGTCATTTCCGGTGGCTGCTCCATGCCCATGAGGCTGAGCAGCGTGGGGGCGATGTCGCTCAGGCTGCCGTCGTCCTTGAGTTTGAGTTGGCGGTGGCCGGTGTACACCAGGGGCACGGGGCCGATCGTGTGGGAGGTGTGCAACTGGCCGGAGTTGGGGTCGGTCATCTGCTCGCAGTTGCCGTGATCGGCGGTGATCAGGGATTCGCCGCCGACTTCGTCCAGCGCTTCCACTACACGCTGCACGCAATGGTCCAGGCACTCGGCGGCTTTGATGGCGGCCTCCAGGCTGCCGGTATGGCCCACCATGTCGCCGTTGGCATAGTTGCAGACGATCAGGTCGTATTTGCCGCTCTTGATCGCTTCCACCAGCTTGTCGGTCACTTCCGGCGCGCTCATTTCCGGCTGCAGGTCATAGGTGGCCACTTTCGGGGAGGGCACCAGGATGCGGTCTTCGCCTTCGAATGGAGTTTCCAGGCCGCCGTTGAAGAAGAAGGTGACGTGGGCGTACTTCTCGGTTTCGGCAATGCGCAGCTGGGTCTTGCCCTGCTTGGCCATGTATTCGCCCAGGCCGTTGGTCAGCTGCTCGGGCGGGTAGGCGCAGGACGTTTTGATGTCGGCGGCGTACTCGGTAAGCATCACGAAATCGGCCAGCTTGGGGTGCTTCCGGCGTTCGAAACCGTCAAAGTCCGGCTCCACGAAGGTGCGGGTCATTTCCCGGGCACGGTCGGCGCGGAAATTCATGAACAGCACGGCATCGCCATCGTTGATGGTGCCTTCCGGCTCGCCCTCGGCGCGAATGTGGGTAGCGGTGACGAACTCGTCGTTCTCACCCCGCTCGTAGGCTTCGTCCAGAGCGGTCAGCGGGTCGCTGTAGGTGAATTCGGCTTCGCCCAGGGTCATGGCGTTGTAGGCGGTTTCAACCCGATCCCAACGGTTATCACGGTCCATGGCGAAATACCGGCCGACAATGGTGGCTACGCGGCCAACGCCGAGGCTTTTCATTTTCGCGGACGCTTTTTCCAGCGAGGGCCTGGCACTACGCGGTGGCATGTCGCGGCCATCCAGGAAGGCGTGGATGTAAACTTCCTTCGCACCACGTGCAGCCGCCAGCTCGGCTGCTGCCAGAATGTGGTTTTCGTGGCTGTGTACGCCACCTGGAGAAAGCAGACCCATGATGTGGACGGCCTTGCCGTTGCCCGCTGCCTTATCGATAGCAGAACACAGGGCTTCGTTTTTCTGGAAATCGCCGTCTTCCAGGTCTTTATCGATACGCGTCAGGCTCTGGTAGACCACCCGGCCGGCGCCAAGGTTCATGTGGCCAACTTCAGAGTTGCCCATTTGCCCCTGTGGCAGGCCGACAAACATGCCGGAGGTGTTGATCAGGGTTTTCGGCTGATTCTGCCAGAGCTTGTCCCAGAACGGGGTCCGGGCATTGGAAATGGCGTTGTCGTCCGCCGGGTCACGGTGGCCCCAGCCATCGAGAATGATCAGTGCAGTGGGCTTGCGCGTCTCGGTCATGGTTGTGTCCGGTTGGTTGCGTTATAACAGGATCAAATGGGCTTCAGATTGTAACTGTTTTCATTTGTGCAGGCCATGTGCGGGAGTGCTGGCGTTCAAATGACGATCATGCATTCCAGCTATGGTCGGGGCCGCTCCTGCCTTCTTTGACCGGGTGTGGGTGTGTATAATCCGGCCAAACCAATTTTCAGGGTAGTTTCATGGACCGCTTGTTTGAATTCGTTGTCAATCACTACATTCTGGCCTCACTGTTCGTTGCGTTTCTGATCGCGATCTTCATCGTGGAGTCCCGTCGGGGTGGCGCGAAGGTTTCCTCACAGGGGCTGGTGAGCCTGATGAATCAGGACAAGGCCGTGATTGTGGATATCCGTGATCGCAAAGATTTCGCCGAAGGGCATATCTCCGGCTCCATCCATATGCCACTGAGCGGCCTTAAAAGCCGCATCAATGAACTGAGTAAGTTCAAGGATCAGGATGTGCGAATCGTGGTGGTGGACAAGATGGGACAGCACGCCGCGATGGCGGTCAAGCAGCTGAATGCTGAGGGTTTCGAGAACGTTGAGCGCCTGAATGGCGGTATTGCGGACTGGCAGGGCTCCAACATGCCGCTGGTGAAAAAATAAAGCGGACTTGATCCGGTTGCGGATCTGCCGCAATGTAAAGGCTTTCAACAACAGCATCAGAATAGAAAGGATTGATTATGGCTGAGAATCAGCAAGCCGCAGGCAACGAAGAGAAACCCCAGGCACAGTTCGCCCTTCAGCGCATCTATGTGAAGGACCTGTCGTTTGAGTCGCCGAATTCACCGGCTGTGTTTCAGCAGCAGTGGAAGCCACAGGTCAGCCTGGACCTGAACACTTCTCACAACAAGATCGGTGACAACCAGTATGAAGTGGTGTTGTCGCTGACCGTGACCACCAAGATTGACGACAAGGTGGCGTATCTTGTTGAGATTCAGCAGGCTGGTGTGTTCATGGTTTCCGGTGTTGAAGGCGCGCAGCTGGGGCACATGCTGGGTGCCTACTGCCCGCAGGTGCTGTTTCCCTATGCCCGCGAAGCCATTGATGGCATCGTGAATAAAGGCAGCTTCCCGGCCCTGATGCTGGCGCCGGTGAACTTTGACGCCATTTATGCTCAGGCTGTGAAGCGCAAGCAGGAGCAGGCGGCTGAAGAGAGCAAGGGCGAGCAGACTCACTGATTCGTTAAGCTTCTGCTCCCAATAAAAAAAACCGGCCTTGAGCCGGTTTTTTTATGCCTGGAGAAGTCTCAGACAGCGCCGGGAAAATCCAATTGCCGCCAGGCCTCATAGACCACCAGTGCCGCCGTGTTGGACAGGTTCAGGCTTCGGCTTTGGGGCTGCATGGGTACCCGCAGCCGATGCTCCGGGGGCAGGGTCTCCCGCACTTCCGGAGGCAGACCGCGGGTTTCCGGGCCGAACATCAGGTAGTCGCCGTCCTGAAAGGCCACTTCGTGGTAATGCCGTGAGCCTTTGGTGGTGAGCCCGAACAGGCGTGCCGGCTGCTCGGCCTCCAGGAAGCTCTGGTAATCCGGATGGATCTTTACCGTGGCGTATTCGCTGTAGTCCAGACCGGCCCGCCGCATCTGTTTGTCCTCCAGGGAAAAGCCCAGGGGTTCAATCAAATGCAGCTGGCAGCCGGTGTTGGCGCACAGGCGAATAATGTTGCCGGTATTGGGCGGTATCTCCGGCTCATAGAGTACAACGTTCAGCACCGGTTCAACGCTCCAGGGCCAGGGCGACGCCCATGCCACCGCCAATGCACAGGGTGGCCAGGCCCTTATGGGCATCCCGGCGCATCATTTCGTGCAGCAGTGTCACCAGGACACGACAGCCGGAGGCGCCGATGGGGTGGCCCAGGGCGATGGCCCCGCCGTTCACGTTGACCCGATCAGTGTCCCAGCCCAGTTCCCGGTTCACGGAGATGGCCTGGGCCGCGAAGGCTTCGTTGGCTTCCACCAGTTCCAGATCGTTCACGGTCCAGCCCGCGCGTTCAAGACAGTTGCGGGTGGCCGGGGTTGGGCCGGTACCCATGATCGCGGGGTCCACGCCGGCGTTGGCGTAGGCCTTGATGGTGGCCAGCGGCGTTAGGCCCAGGGCCTCTGCTTTCTCGGCGCTGCACACCATGACCGCAGCCGCGCCATCATTCAGGGACGAGGCGTTGCCGGGGGTTACGGTGCCGTCCTTCTTGAAGGCCGGGCGCAGTTTGCCAAGCCCTTCGGCGGTGGTGCCCGCCTTAGGGCCTTCATCCTTGTCGATGATCACTGGGTCGCCTTTGCGTTGGGGCACGCTCACCGGAACAATTTGGCTGTCAAAATGGCCGGCCTGCTGGGCGGCTGCGGCTTTCTGCTGGGAGGCTGCGGCGAAGGCATCCTGTTCGTCGCGGCTAATGCCATACTTTTCCACGATGTTTTCCGCCGTGATGCCCATGTGGTAATCCTTGAAGGCGTCCCACAGGCCGTCGTGCACCATGGTGTCGATCATCGTCCAGTTGCCCAGGCGCTGGCCGGTCCGGCTGTTGGGCAGGACGTGTGGCGCCTGGCTCATGCTTTCCTGGCCGCCGGCAATGATCAGGTCGGCATCCCCGCACTGAATGGCCTGGGCGGCCATGTGTATGGCTTTCAGGCCGGAGCCGCAGACCTTGTTGATGGTCATAGCGGGTACCGAGGAGGGCAGGCCGGCGTTAATGGAGGCCTGGCGAGCCGGGTTCTGGCCGCAACCGGCGGTGAGGACCTGGCCCAGGATCACTTCGTTGACCTGGTCTCCGGCAACGCCGGTTTCCTCCAGCAATGCCTGGATTACGGTGGAACCAAGCTGGTCGGCCTGAAGGCTGGACAGGCCGCCGCCAAAACTGCCGATGGCAGTTCGCTTGGCGGCCACAATTACGATGTCGCGCATGGGGTGCTCCTTATTATTGTCAGTGGTTCAAAGCTTGCGTTATCTGCGTCAGCCTTTCTCGGTGAATAGCTTCACCCAGTGTTTTACCCTTGTAGCCCTGCGCCATCAAATCTTTTGCTGAAACACCGCTGGCGGCGTTGACCGCCGCACGCAGTTGATCGATGGCTGGCCGTTGGGCCTGGGAGGTTGTGCAGGCCAGGGTCTGTAGCAGCAATTCGAAGCGCTCGGGCTTGCGCCACACGTCGGCCTGGTTCAATAGCGCCATGATCTGTTTAGCAGTGAGCCCTTCGCTGCCAGCGTTCTCCAGGTTTTCAGTGAAATGGCTGGCCAGTCGGGCCATGTCCCGGCAATTGTTGGGGGCCTTCATGGCGCTGGCACGCTGTTCGGCAGCGGTTTCAGGCAGGGCCGAGAGCAGGGCGGCGAAGCGCTGGTCGGTGGTGCCAGCGCGGTCGTCGATACAGGCCAGGGCCTTGAGCCCGGTTGCCAGGGGCTCTGGTGCCGACAGCTCCGGGATAAGCGGGGCCAGTGCCCCCAGCTCCTGAAGCAGTTCAAAGAACACCGTGGGTGCCCGTTCGTGCAGGGCACGCTGGATTTCCTGCCATACCCGCTCCGGCGCCAGGTGCTCCAGTTCACCCTCGCTGACCATCCGTTGCATCAGGGCGTGGGTTTCCGGGCACACGGTAAAGCCCTTGGGCGCCAGCCGGGCGGCGAAGCGGGCGGTGCGAAGGATGCGCAAGGGGTCTTCGCAAAACGCCTCGGACACGTGTCGAAGGGTCCGGTTTTCCAGATCTTCATGGCCGTTGAACGGGTCCACCAGTTCGCCATTATCGTCTTCGGCCATAGCATTGATGGTAAGATCCCGGCGCTTGAGATCGTCCTCCAGGGTGACATCCGGAGCACTATAAACGCTAAAGCCATGATAACCCTGGCCTTCCTTGCGCTCGGTGCGGGCGAGGGCGTATTCCTCGTTGGTCTTCGGATGCAGGAACACGGGGAAGTCGGCACCCACCTGTTTGAAACCCCGTGCCAGCATCTCGTCAGGGGTGGCCCCGACCACTACCCAGTCGTGGTCCTTGACTTCCAGGCCCAGGAGTTTGTCACGAACGGCGCCGCCGACCAGATAGATTTGCATGCAAGGGGTGTCCTGTGTGGTGCTTAAGGTTCTGCGCCTGATTATCCCGGCTGGCACCAGGGGAGGCAAATTATTGCCACTTCCGGTTTCCTGGCTATGGCTGGCTGATTAAGGTTATATGGATTGTTCCGTAAATCATGGGCCTGAGGACGTTGGCGTGATTTTTTCATGGTGATCAAAAATGAATTTTGGAGCAGGAATAATGATGTTGCGCTGGAGTCTTGTTGCGTTTCTGGCAGTGGTTCTCACTGGTTGTGCGTCCAGCCAGAATAGCGAGGAGCAGGCCAAACCGGAACTGGAGCCGGTAACGGTGCGGGTCAGCGGTTACGGGACCTATGAGGACGTCGAGGAAGACCGGTCCGACACCCGTAAGCGGCTGCTGGCTCGACGCGCGTCTCAGCTCGATGCCTACCGGAACCTGGCAGAGCGGGTTTACGGCACCGTAGTGTTCGGAAGCTCCACCGTCAGCGATTTTGTATTGCAGAGTGACAGTTTTCGGACCTATGTAGACAGCTACGTGCGCGGCGCCAAAGTCATTTCGGTGACCGAGCACAGCGATGGCGTTGTTGAAACCGTGATGGAGCTGAAGCTGGAGCCGGAATTTCTGGAGTGTGCCGCTGGTGTGGCGGATGACAAGGTGCTTGATACCTGCCCGCTGCCGGTGCCCAAGTACAATGACCGTGTGGGCGATCTGGAAGCCCGTTCGGCTGATTCACTGTATTACCTTGATTGATGTGCCAAAGGCACAGCTTGTGAGAGAGCTATGAAATATCTGATGTGTCTGCTTCTGGTGGTGTGTTCCGGGCTGGCCGAGGCCGTTGTGCTCGAAGGTGTTGGGCATG
>Ga0208561_100001_pt1 | contig 212659 bp, 267 predicted proteins | sample Shrwel1BS1Day9_FD_187536 | JGI IMG/M metagenome (GOLD analysis project Ga0208561, IMG submission 187536) | Subsurface microbial communities from deep shales in Ohio, USA - Utica-3 well 1 S-1-Day9 (SPAdes) (version 2) ... | reverse complement strand
TAAGAGATACATTCAAAATCAAAAATCTAATTAGGAGGTGGAATTATGCAGACTAAAATTGTTGATAAAGCATATAGTTTTAGAATTATACCCAATAAAGAGCAAGAAGAATTAATTAATAAAAATAATAGTGGTTCAGGAATAGGTTATTTATCTGCATTAGAATTGATATTCATAACTTTAAAATTGACAGGCCATATTGATTGGAGTTGGTGGTGGGTTTTTGCCCCTACCTGGATAACATTAGGAATTGCAGGTTTGATATTTATTATAGCTTTAATAGCTCATTTATAAGGAGGTAGAGAGTGAAAAAAATTAAATTTAGAGCTTGGAATGATATAAGCAAAGAAATGTTATATCATGGTAAAGATATACAAGGTTTGATATGGTGGAATGAGTTTGGTGAAATTCAAAGTTTAGCAAAGGCAGAATTAATGCAGTCAACCGGTTTAAAAGATAAAAACGGGAAAGAAATATATGAAGGGGATATAATAAAAAGTAAAATATCTTTTGAAGGCAAAGGAATCCCACACATGGGTGAAGTTGTATATGACAAAGAGTTAGCATCTTTTGCCACTAAGAATTTAAGTGGTAATACACTAATTTGTCGTCAACAACTTAATACTTTCGAGGTTATCGGCAACAAATATGAAAATCAAGAGTTGAAGATTTTATCGAAAATGTATTAGATGAGCATTTAGAAATGGACAAAGAATTTGAGGGTATAGCTGAAATGATTGAATATAGACCAGAAAATGCACCGAGGGAAGTTTTAAATGAACTATTAGATGATATTAAGGATATAGCTGATAATAATTATGGAAAATGGAGGAATGTAGAAGATGTTGAAGAATTGCTCAAAAAGGAGGAAGGATAATGTATAATATTAAATTAAGAAAAAATGATGATAGCTACACAGCGATAATAGAAGCTGATTTCAGCATAAATAAAATACATGAAAAAAGTAAAAACAAAATGGCTATTAACATAACTGCCAATGTTAAAAGTATGCAGCAGGCATATAAGGATAAGCTTAATGAGATGGCTGGAATGCTTGAATATAATAAAAAAGAGGAGCGTGATAACTTTAATGAGGCACTTCAGGAATATGTGGATTATCATATCTTAGAAGCTTTATCAATAAAGAAAACTCCTTTAAGGATTATCACAGATGATGAGGGTAAACCTATTGAGGTTGAGGGTTTAGAAGATGATGTTGATTATAAGTTAATTGTTGAGGAGGATAATAATGAATAGCAAAAAAAAGGCTGTTGAGTTTCTAAATAATATCGGCTATGAATGTGAGTATGACAGTGAAAAAGATGATATTCATATTTGGAAACAGGTATCTCCATTTTTTAAGTTAATATATTTTGATACAAATATAAAAGCCGAGCCTGACCCTAAATTTGAATTAAATATAGGAACCATGAATTTAGATTTTGAATCACAAAAAGCTCATATAAAAAGACTAAACTCTTTAATTGAAGTTTTAGATAAAATAAAAGAACTTGATGAAATAAGAGTTTTATAAAGAGGTGGTAAGTTTGTTTTATGCTCATAAATATATGGATGGAGAACATTATAAAAAGCTTGAGGAGTGGTTTGACTACCAGAGAATTTATAAGCTTATTGATTTTTATGAAAATTATGAATTAAATAATAAAAAAGCCTGTCTTTATTATATAGGCAGGCACTCAGAAAAAGAGAAAGCCTCTTTTGATAAAATTATATCAATTTATATATATCCAACACCAGACAATAAAGAATATAATTATATGACGACAGTTTACGACGAATTTATGGTGGATAATATATCTATAAAAAATGCTGAGAAAATAATATCATGTGTTATAGAAAATTTGGGAGAAATTTAGTTTAAAAACTTGCTTAGTTGTGTTTTGTATGATAAACTAAATGAAGGGAGTTGAGAAAATGACTGTCATTCTTGCTGCTATTTTATTTCTATCAGCAATAGCAAACTTTTTTAGCGGTAATATATTGGTTGGAATAGTTGCTTTACTGCTTGCAATAGGAGCTGCTGGAGCTTAGAAAGGAGTTAAGATGAGTACTAACTTTAAAAGTGTACTTTATTACACGGCAAAACTTCAGGAAATTAGAAAAAAAATAGATGAAGCCTTCAAAGAATATGAGAGCTCAGGAAAAGATAGCTATGACAGATATAGTTCTGAAGAAGCTTTAATGAAGTATGGAGCTGAAGCTCAATCTTTAAAGGCTAAAATTAAATCTTTACAGCGTAAGACAAAAATCTCTTAATAGGTGGTGGTCTATATAGAAATTGGTAAAGACGTCGTTAAGAGTATTAAGAAATTAAAAAACTAAAAGGAGTGGTTTAAAATGTTAAACAGAATAGTATTAATTGGAAGATTGACAAGAGACCCGGAGCTTCGCTATACATCTAATGGAACTCCAGTATGTAATTTTACACTGGCGGTAGAGAGAAACTACACTAATCGTGATGGAGAAAGAGATGTGGACTTCATCAATATCGTAACCTGGAGAGGTCTTGCAGAAAGCTGTGCTAAGCACCTTGGTAAAGGAAGACTTGTAGGAGTTGACGGTTCACTGCAGATTAGAAACTCAGAAAATAACGGACGCAAGTATATTAACCCTGAAGTAAAGGCTGACAATGTACGCTTCCTTGATTTTGGAGATAATAACGGTGGCGGAAAGTCAAACAGGAACTCAAATAAGGGCTCTTACAACAATAATAATAACTCACAGAGCCAAAACCAGAATCAAAACCAGAACCAGAGCTCACAATTTAATGATGACGACTTTGACGTACCGTTTTAGGCAAAAAGGCGGGGCCTTGTGCTCTGCCTTAATTCTTTTTAGGGGGTAAAAAAATGAAAGAAATAGAAAAGAAATTTATTGTCAGCAAAAATTATGAGTTTCCTGCTGAATATGAAAGTTATGATATTATGCAAAAGTATTTACACATAGACTCTATTTCTGAAATAAGAATCAGACAAAAGCTTTATTTTAATAAGCAAGGAGAGTTTACTAAAAAAACTCAAAACATAACTATCAAAGAAGGGAATGGAGATGTCAGAAAAGAAACAGAAATTAGTATCTCGCCGTCATTGTTTGATAATCTTTGGGATGTAAACAGCAAAAGAGCTATTCATAAACTTAGATATTTAATACCCTATAAAGGAAAAATAATAGAAGTTGATGAGTTTCCTTTATATGATAACTTTCCTATTTTTGCTGAAATTGAGTTTGAAAGTGAAAAAGAGATGGAAAACTTTGAATTTCCAGATTGGTTTAAAAAAGAGACAGAAGTAAAAAACAAGGATATTTTTATGTTTATTAACAGCCATGAGGCTGATAAAAATATAAATGACATATTGTAATGAAGGTATGAAGTTAAGAAGCTATATTTCTAGCTCCATATATTCATAAGTTCACAAGAAGCTAAACTAATATCCAAAAAATAAAAAGAGAGGAATGATAAAAGCTTAGCTAAAAGGAGGATAAAAAAATGAAAAAGGCAGTTGTAATTTGTAGAACAGAGGACAAAAAGCATCATTTAATTTTAGAAGAGGGAGAAGTTGTTAGAGTTGTAGGAAGAAGCAAAAATAGAGTAAAAGTAAATACAGAAGATGGCAAAACATTATGGTGTAACTTCAGAAATTTAAGTGAAAAATTAGTATTTAGGGGTTAAGGAAAATTTCAAAGGGGTTAAAAGTCCATATTTATTATGGCCAGAAATTATATTTATTTTATATTATTTGAAAAATGTAGTGAAGTATGATATAATAAACTTAACAGATAAACAAGTCATTGGTGGCGGAATAAGTAGACGCTATAATGGTAAGGCATTCGGTGGGAAACATAATAACCAGAGGGGCATATGCTTATACATTTAAAAGCAGCTTTGCAACATGCGAATGTTCATGTGAGGTGTAAATCCTCACCCATGACATTATATATATGCCGGTTCGGGAAACTACAGGTTAGTTACCTGCCCTGCCGGCTCCAAAATTTAAAGGAAGAGTGTCCGAGTGGTTTAAGGAGACAGTTTGCTAAACTGTTACCGACAGGTTCAGGGGTTCAAATCCCCTCTCTTCCTCCATTTTTTCGGGAGATAGCTCAGCAGGCTAGAGCAGCTAAAATATGTCTTGTATAAGGTATTAACAGCAATCACATCCCATTAAAGGAGCGTGTCGCAGGTTCGAATCCTGCTCTCCCGGTCATTTTTATATAGAAGGATGTTCGAGTCTGGTTTATGAAGACAGATTTGAAATCTGTTATACCTTAATGGGTATCGAGGGTTCAAATCCCTCTCCTTCTGCCAACTTTAGCCGCAGTGATAGTTTTTGGCAATTTAAACTATCTTCAAATAAATGCGACAGAATTAAGATTCCTCTACAAAATTGCCAGAGGGCTTAATTCAAAATTAATCTGTCAGCAACATGTAAACAGCCTGGCTACAATATTAAAAACAAACTGCCAGGCTTAGGAAATACATGGAAACAACTGCCGAGCTCTGTGGGCTAGCTGTTGCGACGGGTTAATTTACGGTGAGGTAGCCAAGATGGAAAGGCTCCGGCGCAAAAAGAAAGTGTGACTAGTTTAGTCACCAACAGCAATTCTTCTATGTCAAGCCGGGATTCGCGGGTTCAACTCCCGTCCTCACCAATTACAATTTTTCGAAGGGTAGCTCAACTGGTAGAGCAGCTAAAATATATGCTTAGTTTTAAGCGTTAACAGCAATCAATTTTCCTTGAGGAGGAGCTTGTTGCAGGTTCGAATCCTGCCCCTTCGACCATTTTTTAAGGAGAGATTCTCCTAATGGCAAAGGTACCGGCCAAAATATGTTTAGATTAAACATTAACAGCAAAAAAAGTGAAAAGCCTGCGGTCGATGACCATGGTGGTTCGAATCCACCACTCTCCACCAACTTTAGGAATTAAAGATTAATTTTTTGTAATTTTTAAAGACGGCACACAGCAACCAAACTATTATATAATAAAAGACGAATAAGACTGACACTTTTTTATCCCTGAGCCGTCTTGTCATTAAAGGGCGATATCTTGGTGTCAGTTTATCTTTATGATTTTGTTCATTATAATATATTCTTTCGAACTTGCCGGTGCTTTTAAACCCGGTTAATTTTGTATAAAGAGGTGTAAAATTTGTTTATAGCAGAGATTGGTATTAATCATAACGGAAATTTAGAGTATGCCTATGAGTTAATAGATATGGCATATAAAGCTGGAGCAGATGTAGTTAAATTTCAGAAAAGAAACCCTAAAAAGTGTGTGCCCAAAGACCAGTGGCATAAAAAGAAAAAAACACCGTGGGGTGAGATGGACTATATTGATTATAAATACAGAATGGAATTTGGTTATAGCGAATATGTAGCACTGAATGCTTACTGTCACAAGCTGGGAGTTAAATGGACAGCAAGTGTATGGGATATTGACTCTCTTGAATTTCTAACTGATTTTAATGTGCCGTTCATAAAAATTGCTAGTGCCTCAATCACAGATATGAAGCTTTTAGAAGCTGTAAGAAAGACAGGAATCCCTGTAGTTTTATCCACTGGTATGAGTACAGAAGAAGAAATTGATAAAGCAGTTAATGTTTTTGAAGGATATGAAGATAAGTTAAGTATCATGCACTGCAACAGCAGTTATCCATCAGCTGAGAATGAGCTTGACTTAAGAATAATTGAAAGACTTAAAGAAAAGTATCCTTTAAATATTATAGGTTACAGCGGCCACGAAAAAGGGATTCAACCGACAATAGCAGCTAAAGTTTTAGGAGCTGAGATAATTGAAAGACATATCACTCTAGATAAGGATATGTGGGGCAGCGACCACAGTGCAAGTCTAGAATACAAAGAGCTAAAAGAGCTTATCGACAATCTTAACAGAGTTGATAACTGGCTCGGGAGTGATAATATTAAAGTTTATGAATCTGAAGAAAAAGTAAAAGAAAAACTTAGAAAATAAAAATCTTAAAGGCGCCAACAGCAAACTTACTAAATCAAACTTCCAATTTGAATCCAATAGTAATGGTGCCTTGTATATATGGCAGTATAGCTCAACTGGTAGAGAGCAAACAAAGTTAATGGGCATAGGCCGGCGGGCCCTTACAGCAAACTACAACTAACAATTCTATGTAAAAGAAAAGACGTAGGTTCAAATCCTGCTACTGCCACCATCAGCCGGCAATTAAATTAAGTTAACCAACACTCCTTTCAAATTAAAGACAGATGCAGCAACCAATTCTTATGAAGGTATCATAAAACCCGCGAAATGCGGATACTGTCTTGTAGTAGAGTCTTAGGAATTAAATTTAGGCACAATCAGCAACCAAATCAAGGACTGTAAATCCAACAAAATATGTGCCTAGTATAAAAACAAAAGGGGGATTATTAATATGTCAAATAAATTTTTAGACGCAATGGAAGATAAAGTTAATTACACAGCAACAGAAAATGGTGCAACAGCAAAACATACAACTAAAGATAACCTACTCGATTTCTTTGCTCAGGTGGGAGCTTTAAGAAACAGGAATAAAGAAGATATTATAAGGCTTTTTGATAAGGCTTTAACAGAAGATGACCTTCTAGCAGTAAAAACTCTTTTTTATGCCAGAAATGTTAGGGGTGGGCTAGGAGAAAGAAGAATATTTAGAGTTATTTTAAAATATCTGACACAGGTAAAGCCTGAGGTAGTTCTAAAAAACTTAGAACACATACCTCATTATGGTCGATGGGACGATTTATATGCCTTATTTGATACAAGACTTGAAGGCTATGCAGCAAATTTTATGAAAGCCCAGTTCTTTAAGGATATCAATTCTGAAAAACCAAGCTTATTAGCAAAATGGCTTAAATCAGAAAATGCAAGCTCAGACGAAACAAAAAGACTTGCCAAAAAAACCAGAAAACATTTTGAGATGACAGCAAGAGGATATAGAAAAACACTTTCTAAGCTAAGAAAGAAAATAGGTGTTGTCGAAAGAAAAATGTCGAATAATGACTGGGAAGATATTGACTACTCATCTGTTCCTTCAAGAGCACAAATGATTTACAATAATGCTTTTGAAAGACATGACCCTGAAGGCTACCATGAATATATTGAAAATGTTAAGTCTGGAGAGGACAAAATTAATGCTTCAACTTTATATCCTTATGATTTAGTAAGAAAAGTTATCGGTGTTGGTTGGGGCCATTCAGTTTCTGAAAGTGAAAGAGATGTTTTAAATGAGCAGTGGAAAGCATTGCCTGATTATATCAATGATAAAAATGAAAATTCTATTTGCGTTGTAGATACTTCAGGCTCTATGATGAGCTCAGATGGGTTGCCACTTCATATTGCCCTTTCATTAGGATTATATATGGCAGAAAGAAACTCAGGACCCTTTAAAGATAGGTTTATTACCTTCTCTGCCAGTCCTGATTTAGTAAAAGTAGAAGGCAGTGATTTTGTGCAGAAAATTAAGAACATGAGAAGAGCTCACTGGGATATGAATACCGATATCGAAGCTGTATTTAATCTTATTTTAGATACTGCTATAGAAAATCATCTCCATCAGGATGAAATACCTCAAAAGTTATACATTATTTCTGATATGGAATTTGACCAGTGTACAAATAATAGTTATGGACTTAGTTCTCGTAACAAAGTAACTAAAACACTTTTTGAAAAGTTAAAGGAATCATTCAAATATTATGGCTACAAAATGCCGGATTTAGTCTTCTGGAATGTTGAAGCAAGAAATGAAGTTTTTCAGTTTGACAAAGACGAAAGAGGATTCCAGCTTGTAAGCGGAGCTTCTCCAGTTGTTTTTGAGCACACAATGAAGGGTGAGTTTGTTTCCGCCTACGACTTGATGCTCGATGTAATCACAGACGAACAGTACGATAGAATTACAGTTTAATAAAATTACTAAGGCAGGCCTTAATCGGTCTGTCTTTTTTTTATTGGGGTGAAAAAAATGGATAAAGAGTTTAAGTATGCAAAAGTGCTGCCACAAGAGCTAGATAAGACAATATTTGGCTTTTACGTAGAAAAAAATAAAAAAATATTAGAAAAAGACTTGAATAATGAAGTGAAGTGTAGTAAACTAAACTTAAGATAGTAAATAGGAGGTTTTTATGGAGTTAGGAGAAAAAATTAAATTTAAAGAATATCTAAAAAAGAAACCTTATGTAAACTCTTATTACAGCAAAATCGACAAGGACACCGGGTATTTGAAGTATGACACTATAGAACTTGAAGAATTTAAAGAAGGCATATTTTGTGGCTATAGAACAATAGGTTATAGGGGCTATACCACACAAAATGATTATGGAATGGATTATAACCCTTTAGAAAATAAAAAAATTGCACTAATAGCATGTGACACTCGTGGTTTTTATAGAGTAGATACAGAAAAAATAATAATGGAGTGATTTGATGGATAAAGATAAGTTAGAGGAATTAAGAGAGTACAACAAAATTTATATCTTAGGCAGTAGTAGCAATCAAGAGATTACAAATTACAAAGAGGATGAAATTGTAATTGAAGAAAAAATTGACGGCAGTAACTTTAGGTTCTGGAGAGAAGGAGATAGGATTGTATACGGTTCTAGAAAAGTTAAAGATGTCAGACCTCGTGATGGATGGGGTAAACAGATTGAATATTTAAATAAAAAGCTTGATGTAAATGCTCTTGGCAGAGATATTATTTATGTCGGAGAGGCAATGAAAAAACACATAGTAAATTATGATTTTGATAATCATCCACCATTTATAGGGTTTGACCTTCTTGATAAAGAAACTGGAATGCCACTTGATTATAAAGTCGCCAAAAAGACTTTTGAAAGTCTGGGTTTAGAATTTGTAAATATCTTATTTGAGGGAACAATGGAAGAATATCTTGGGATGGACAGAGATAAACTTTTAGAAATTTCTAAGTACAACTCAAAAAAGCCTGAAGGTTATGTTATTAAAAATTATAACAGGTTAAGCCAATACAATGAGCCTCTATTTGCCAAAGTTTTAAATGACGAGTATTTGGAAAGACAAAAAGCTAAAGCTAAAAAGCCAAAGCCTAAAGAAACAGACACTCCTTTAGCAGTTGAGCTTTATGTAAATGAGGCGAGAATTAAAAAGATAATAGCTAAAATGGTTGTTGATGAAGGACATAAGCTTGAAAGAACTTTAATGCATAAGCTTATCCCGAGAGTTATCAAGGATTTTTTAAGAGAAAATATTCTTGAAATCTATGAGGATAATAGAATAAAAGATGTAAACTTTAATATTCTACACAAAGAAGTTCCAAAAAGATGTATTAAAGTTTTGGATAAGATGATTGAAAGTAATGCATTCTAAAAATAAATAAGGAGGTTAAAATGCCTGATTATTTTAAAGAATATACAGCTGATTATAAAGGAAATGGTGAGTGGTACTGTCAAAAAGAGAAGTGTATATCCTGTAAATTCAGCTACGGGCCCTTGAGTTTTAAGCAGGACTCAGTAATTAATTTAAGGTGCAAAAGGCCTACGGTAGATTGCGAGCATGAATTTTTAAACAAAATAGTCCTAAAGAAAATAGTAGATAAAAAGCGCGTTAAAAGCGACAATCCTTTAATGGTCAAATATCAATATGTTGTGGAGGAGGAATAAAAATCAGCTATAAAAAAATGTGGTCTTATTTCAAAGAAGACCTAAAAGATGTAATATCTTACAGTCATCGCTTTAAAAACAGCGACTATGATGCAAATGGAATTACAGAATCTGTTGCTAGAAGATTGCTTTTTCAAATGGATACCTATGAAGAACACATAGGTAAAAAAGCAGAAATTACAGACTATAGACTCAAAGGTTGGGACTGGGGTGAGCTCTGTGACAAATTTGGGCTTGAAGATTATGAAGTCCCAAAGGATAATAGGGATAATTATATGCACCTTAAAGTTGAGGGCACTTTAGAATATAACAAAGTACTGCATTATCTTGAAGACAGATGGATGGAAGACAATGAGGTAGTAGAGGTAGTAAAAGACCATTTAAGGTCTATGATATCTGATAAAGGGCCTTATACTCACTATGATGCAGTCTGGAACGCTATGCTTGATATAAAAGACAATACTGTATTTATGCAGTTTGTATTTGCACTCTTAGGACACATGTGGACCTAAAACTATAACTGGAGGAAATTAAAATGGGATTAATAAAATCAAAACAATTTGCCAAAAGAGCTGACTACTGGGAAAGAAACGGGCTTAATGTAATTTACTCAGAAAAGTTTTATATTCTTAAAGGAAACAGAAAGAAAAGAAGATTAACTCAAAATAAATTTAATAAAATTAAAGCAGACTTTATAGAAAACATTAAAAACATGAAGGAAGTAAAAGAAGAAAATACACAATCTCAATTTGATGATATATGCCAGCTTGAAACAAAGCTAGAAACCATAGTAGGACAATATATTGACTCATATGGAGACTTAATTGAGCAGGACATAGAACAAGACCCATCAACTATAAAACCTGTAAAACACGCCAAAAACAAACTTAAATAAGGAGAGTTCAAATGGATATTATCTATATGATTTTAGGAGTTTACTTTCTTGGAGTGATTGTAAATAGCTTTATAGTTTTAGTTTTAATCGCAAACCACAAAAGAACTCATATCGTAACATCTGTTAGTGAGAGTTTTGATTTTTTAAAGATGCTTAAGTTTGTATTTTTAAGCTGGTACTCATTTGATAAGGCAGTTGTTAAAGTTTTAAATAGTTAAAATAGTTAAAATAAATTAAAAGGAGTAAACTATGAGTACTATTTTTTTAGATATAGATGGAGTTTTAAATTCAACTAAATCTATAGAAGAAAATTATCTTAAAGGAAATAAAGAAGATGCAGATAAAATTTTTATACCTCAATCTGTATTCTTAATAAACATGCTTACAAGTGTAAAGAGTGCAGATGTAGTAATCTCAAGTACGTGGCGTTACAACATGGAAAAGGTTATAAAAGTTTTTAAAAAAAACAATCTAAAAACAAGAAATATAGTTGGGAGAACTCCCTTTTTAGAATCTACAAGGGGTGCAGAAATCAAAAAGTATTTAAAGTTAAATAAAAATATAGAAGACTTTATAATAATTGACGACGATAGAGATATGGAGCCATTTTTAGACAGGTTAATACATGTAAAAAGAAAAACAGGTTTTGATAACCATGACTACATTAAATCTTTAAAAATGTTAGGTGGTAAAAATGTATCACAAAAAATGTCCAAATTGCAATAAAAAAAAGCCACTCATCAAGTAAGAATAGTAAGTGGATATGCCCTTACTGTGATGAGAACTTAACAGATGTTGAAACTGTAAAAATAGGGGGTGGTTCAGATGCGCTTTAAATAGAAAGATAAAACTATCAGAATATATACTAAAAAATAATAAGAAATATACTAGGAGGTAGAAGTTGTGAATCACGCCCAAGTAAGCCAGGAATTTCTAGAATCAGTATTTAAGCACAAAAGAATAAGCTCTAATGGATATGACCTAGAGAATGGATACTGTCATATTTATGCTTATGATGATTTAAAGATTTTATCAGTAGACTCAAAAAAATATGATGGTTTTCCTCGTTCAACATATTTCTATCCAGCAGGGGCTTTGGTCTATTATGAGAACGGAGAGGTTGAGCTTGTCGACCAGAATAGAGCTGTAAACGGCCAGACAGGAAACAACCCCTATCAGTGGGCCACCATTGATGCTCTCTTAAGAGATGAGATAGAAGTTGTGATACTGACAGGAGTTGCTGGAAGTGGTAAGACTTTCTTATCACTTGCGTATGCACTTTCGAAAGTAGAAAACAGTCAATATAATAAGATAGTTTTATCAAGACCGAAACAGGAACTAGAAAGAGATGAAGGATTTCTCCCTGGTGGAGAAGACGATAAAATTATGCCGTACATGATGCCATTTTATGACAATGCACGCTCAATGGGATGCAGTCAGGATTTTCAGAGAATGGTAAATAGAGGTGAAGACACATTTGGAATAACATTCCAGCCTCTAGAAAAAATTAAAGGTAGAAGTTTCGAAAATACAATCGTTATCGTTGATGAGGCTGAAGATATGCGCTATAGAGAGATTGAGTCTTTGCTAACCCGTTTAAATAACTCTAAAGTTATTATATGCGGTGATATAAAACAAATTGATGACAGAACGTTTTCTAAAGACAATATACCTTTAACATATGCAATCAAAAAGTTTTATGGGCAGGATTTTGTCGCTCATATAAATAATCCTATAACCTCTCGCAAAGGTAAAGTAACTAGATTTGTAATCAAAAACTTTTCATATGAGGAGTTTAAAAAAGCAAATTAAAACTGAGGGGCGGGTTAAACCGCTCCTTTTTAAATTTAAGGAGGGCTAAAATGAGCAAAAAAATAAAAGTTTATTATATTAAACATCCACCAGAAGATGACAGAGAGAGAGGAACTGAAGTTTGGCAAAGGTATTTAAGAATGACAACAGGTTATAGAGAAGAAAAAGAGATTCCTTTAAAAAAAGATTACAGAAAAGTTTTAGAATTTGAGCTGGATAACGATATTCCCGAAAATACAATTTTAAATAAACTCTGGCATGATTGTCAGAATTTAGACTATCATGAGAATGCAGTAAAGCATGACCGTTCAATGATGGTTGGTGACGTTATCCAAATAGATGAAAAAGTATTTACTGTTGCTAGTATAGGGTTTACTGAAACTGAATGGTATTAAGGGGGTGTTTAAATGTTTACAGAATATGGTTCAGAAGGTGATGAGGTTTTTATCACAACAACAGTTACCAGAATGGAAATAAGAAACGAATTTAAACAATATGGAGTGGAAAAAGTTCCTATGGAGCTTGTTGAAGAAGTCTTAGATGTTTACTGTATGGATAAGGATATTGACGGTTTACTTTCAGAAAAACCTATTGCTAGTTTAGGTCAGGTTATAAAAGAAGTCGCAGAATACTATAAAAAGGAAATTTCAGATGACGAAATTTAATGAATATATAAAAGAAATAAGAGAGAAGAATAAATATGACCCTAGGCGTGACTTAGTAAATGATTCAAAACTCTGGTATATACTCTTAAATATTGCCGAAAGAAAGGATGAAAATCTATACAATATCTTACACGGTTTAAGATGTGTTGGAGCCAGACTTTTATATAAAAACAAAAAACTACAAATGGTACAGGGTAAAGAAATAGAAAATTCAAGTTGGGAGCAGTACAGGACAGACTGGCTTTTTCCATATGCAAAAAATGTAAAAGAAATTTTTAGTGATGCAGAAAGATACATTCAAAAATCCAAAAAATAATTTAAAGGGAGAGATTTTTTATTATGAAAAGACAAAGATTACCACACAGACATGACATTAATTTTTTATCACCAGACGGAAAAGTAGCAAAAGCTAAAGGATTTATTTCACTTTATAATAATGGGATTATTTACATTAATAAGGAACTTTCAAAACATTTTGACAAAAATACAAACTTTATGAAAATTGGAATAGATGAAGACAGAAAACTACTTGTTCTTCAGCCTTCCAAAACTCCAATCAACTCTTTTAAGGTTGAAAAACATGGCAATACAATGATGGTTAGGCACGTACCAACAAGAAGATTAAAAATAGCTATAAAAAACAGACTAGAAGTATATGCTACTAAAGATGGTTTTTTAAGTTCACTAATATAATTTAAAAAAGCCCCGGGCTTTATGCTCGGGGCAATAAAAAAGGGGGTTAAGAATGAGATTTAAAGCAGTATTATATGTAGATAAAGAAGTTGTTGTAGATGCAGCTGATTTAGTTGATGGAAATTATGAAATTGATGATGGTTTAATAACTGACTCTATTTATAGTGAAATGGAGTGGGCTAATGGTGTTCATATAGAAAGCCTGGAAAAGATAGAGGAGGAATAAATAATGAAACTTATAACTAAAGAGCTAGAAAAGAAAATTGCTGGCCCTGGCGAACAGGAAGATGTTAAAGACCCAATAGTTTATATTTCATTTTTTCACGGAATAAGTCCATGGCGGTGGTACGCAACAGAATATGACCCTGAAAGAAGAATGTTTTTTGGTTTGGTATGCGGCAATGAAAATGAGCTCGGCTATTTTTCTCTTAATGAGCTTGAAAGTGTTAATGTAAAAGGATTCAAAATTGAGAGAGATTTATACTTTGAGCCCAAAAAGTTAAGTGAAGTAATAAAAGAAAGAAAAAAACTTGAAGACACAATCTCAGATAATTTTCCGGACTGGATATACGAGGAGAGTGAAGATAATGAATAAAAACAATAAAGTTTTTAATAAATGTCTTGATTGTGGACTTGTTTCAAAAAAAGCAATTTGGCTATGGAAAAATGAAGACGGAGACATAATACATTCAGATGTTGAAATAAATGAAGAAGGTTTTTTTGACTTGGATAAAATAATTTATGTAGCTGGAGGGCCTGATTCAAAAAATGCAGAAAATATAGCTGATGGTGATGCAATATGTCCAGAATGTAAAAGCCTTTATTATGTAGCCGCAGACAAATCTGAAGTAGAAACATACTTTAAAAAAAGAAAAAAAGAGGGAAACTAACGGAGTGGTAATATGATAATTTTTGATTTAAATGATAAAGATGAGCTGGTTGTGCAGCCTACAGGAAGCAGGAATCAATTTTTTAAAGCACTTGATTATATAAAAAGTATAAATGGAAGCAGCTACAACCCTGATATTAAGGAATGGACAATACCTAAGAACATGTCAAACATTAAAAGGATACAAAATAAATTTATGACAGGCTCAAATTATGACATTTATGAATTGTCGGGTACCAAAGCTCCATATGTTAAGACTTCTGCTGATATATTCCTAAAAGAAATAGATGGAAATATAAAAAAGTTTATGAGAGACAAAGAAATTAACAGTTTGAACCTGACCTTGAAGGATTTTCAAAAACTTGGCGTTTCTACAGCAATTCATTTTTTAGAAAAAGAAAACGGATTTTTAATAGCTGATGACATGGGGCTTGGTAAAACGATTCAGGCTCTCGCAGTAATCAACAGTTTAAAAAAGAGAGGTAAAATAAAAAAGGTTCTTGTCAGCTGTCCTAAAAACGTAAAGCTACAGTGGGGGCATGAAATAGAAAAATTCTCTGATTTAACCTTCACAGTTATAGATGGTTACAACAGAGATAAAAGATTTGAGTGTTACGATGAAGATTCTGATATTTATATTATCAATCACGACCTGCTTATCAGCGATGACGACTTTGAGATGATTAAAAAGAAAATAAAGCCAGATTTAGTCGTGGCCGATGAAATTCATTACTTTAAATCTCACGGAGCACTAAGAACTAAGGCTATTAAAAAATTAAAACCTAGATATCGCCTTGGGCTAACAGGTACTCCTATGCAAAACAAGCCTGTTGATGTACACAGTATATTTGAATTCTTATTACCTGGCTATTTGGGTAAGATAACAGATTTCAGAAAAGAATATGTATTATTTGATTACACTAGAGGTTATCCTGTATCTTACAGAAATCTTTTTGACTTAAAGAAAATTGTAGGCAAAAGAATGATTAGAAGAAAATCAGATGATTTAGATGAAGAATTACCAACACCACATCACAGAATACACCTTGTAGAACAGGATATTCAGCAGTTTAGGGTTCACGAAGAAATAGAGCAAATGATAGACGGAGCAAAGCTTGAAGCTGATTCGATAGCTGACTCTAAGATGAAGAAAAGCCAGAAAGAAAAAGAGATGGAAGAAATTAGCGGTAAAATTATGGGACTTAAAAATATACAGGCTTCAGCAGCAGATGACTTAAGAACACTATCGATGTCAGAAGAAGTCTGGATACAGAAGCTTGTAAGTATAGATAGTAACTATACCTCACCAAAGACTAAAAAGCTAAAATCGCTTGTAAAAGCAATTGTTGATTACAATGATGACTTCAAGGTTATAATATTTTCTCGTTTTGCCAGAATGGTAAATATACTAGAAGATGAGCTTTCTCAGATGCCAGAAGTTAAGAAAACAGCCAAAATCTACGGAGCTTTTAATGAGAATAGAAGAGATGAAGAAATACAGAAATTCTTAAACGATGATGAATGTAGAATTATTATCATGTCCGATGCAGGTGCTGAGGGGTATAATTTGCAGAATGCCAGCCATCTAATCAACTTTGATGAACCTTGGAACCCAGCAACCTTAGACCAAAGAAACGGTCGTATACGTCGTATAGGCTCTAAATGGAAGGATATTTTCATTACTAATTTAATTACTAGAAATAGTGTAGACATTCAAATTCATGAAACAATTACTAAAAAGCGAAAGTACTTCGATAAAATTGTCGAAAATACTGACAGCCAAACAAAAGCGTTAAAGGAATTTTTAAAGAAGGTCATTTAAGAAAGGAGACCAAAATGTATGAAAGATTAAATCCTGGAGACATGGTTTTAATTAGAGATGATGCTGAGCATATTCCAGAAAATGTTAAAAGAAATCTTTATGTTGTAAACGCTGTTGAAAGAGAAGAAGAAAAGGGAGTAATAACAGAGCAAAATGTAAGCTTAAGAGAGATAGACTGCTTACCTATACTTATTGATGATGCTCCCTATACTTCAATTTTTTTAGATTCAAAATATGTATATAAAAGAGGTAGTTAAAATGAATTTACTTTTAATAGGAGTTTTTGTAGGGGTTATAGCTGGTGCATTAACTATAGGGCTTTTTGCAGGGGCCAGAATTTCAGAACTAGAATCAAAATTAAGAACAGCACAGTCGCAAAACCAGATGTATCAAAAAGACTACATTGAAAATAATGCTAAAAGGAAGGTTCAGAATGAAAAAACCAAAAAAAGAAGTTCTGCTTAAGTGGAAAAAAGAAAAATGCGGAAGCTGTCCTTATCATATGAGAAATTTTAAAAACAGCATAAACTGCGATGGTAGCTTCTACAGTATCTTAAAAAAGTGTGTGTTCTGGAGGGATGAAAATGACAAATTTAATCAAGAAAATGGCTAAAAATACCGAAAAAGAAAATGAAAAACTTGACAGAGCAAGAATTTTAATCTCTAAATTTATAAGCGAGAACATAAAAGATATAGCTTTTATTGCCGGAGTCAGAGAAAAAGATATCAGATTTCAACACATTGATATTTTAGAAAAAAAGACATGTCTCTTGGGTATTTCTAAAAATCCCGGTTACTACATGCTGAACGTTAATATTCACAGACAAAACGACATCGAGTTTTTAAAGATTGATTTTGAGCTGGAAGTAAGCGGCAGTGAGGAGAAAAAGCTAGTTTTGGAAGAGTTTAATAATATAAAAAATATAGAAAAAGAGACTGCATTTTTTAAAATTAAGCTACAGCAAGTGCTACAGGAATATCTTTTAGAATTAATATAAAAAAGGGGGTAAAAAATGATTAGTACAATAGAAAAGGTTAAAACTGATATAGAAAATGTAAGAGACTTATTAATCAGATTAAGTGGTAGCTGGGAGAGTTTAGACGACCATGAAAGAGAACAACTTGAACAGGTGGCAGATGAAGTAGGATTTCCTTATGATATTGAAGAGTTAACTTATCAATTTAAACTTTTTAATGAACATGCAAAAAATGTCACTGTTATAAACGGTGTGCAGGTTTATATTGATGACTACAATAGAATTTATATTATTGTTGGAAATCAACAAAAACGAATTGAAAGTCTTTCAGATTTAAGAGGACAAATAAGAAGTCGTAATTTAGAACCAAATACTGCAACAGAAATTATGAGATGGTATATCAATAGATATGTAGACTAAAATTTATAAAAGGGAGCAATTTTAAATGCCAAAATATAATGTAAGAACTAATATTCAAGGATATAAAGATATAGTATATGCAGCAAATGTCAAAGATGCAATAGAAAGTTTCAAAGAAAAACTAAATCTTGTCAACCAGGATAAAGAACCTGAGTTTGAAGTTATTGAGGTTTTCGACTTGGGTGTAAAAAAGGAGTGGGTCTTTAATTAGGGGTATTTTTTTATTTTATTAGTTTAGTTTAATTGTTTAAACAAATCTATAATTGGAGGTCAACGAAATTGAATGTACTAAGCTTATTTGACGGAAAATATGAAGTTACTTCTAGCGGTAAAGTATTTAGTAATGTAGGGAAAAGGAAAGAATTAAAAGGTAAGGTTAGCAAGTCTGGATATAGAATGATGGTATTAACAGTTAATGGGAAGAAAATCTACCCTAATTTGCATAGATTAGTAGCTGAATCTTTTATACCTAATCCTAAAAATTATCCAGAGGTTAATCATAAAGATGGTAATAAATTAAATAATAATGTAAATAATTTAGAATGGTGTACACCTTCTCAAAATCAAATACATTCTAGAGATAATGATTTGCAAAATACTAAGATAAATATGGAAATTGCTAACGAAATTAGAGAGTTATATTCAACAGGTTCTTATACTTATAGAAGTCTTGCAAAAAAATATGATATAGGGAAGACAGAGATAGGATATATCATTAAGAATAAGAGGTGGTGTATTTAATGAATATACTATCTTTATTTGATGGAATTTCGTCGGGCCAGATTGCACTAGAAAAAAACGGAATAAAAGTTGATAAATATTATGCAAGCGAAATAGATAAATACGCAGTAAAAATTACAAAGAAAAACTATCCAGAAACAATCCATGTTGGAGACATAAAAGAAATAGATGATAGTTTTATAAAAGAGATATCACCTATACATCTTTTAATTGGAGGTAGTCCCTGTCAAAACTTAAGCAGAGCAGTTATTAATCGTGACAGTTACAACCAGGGGCTTAAGGGAGAGAAATCAAAACTTTTTTATGAGTTTGTGAGGGTTCTTGACCTTGTAGAAAAATATAATCCAACTTTTAAATTTATGTTTGAAAATGTGGCCAGCATGAAAGATGAAGACAAAGAGATTATATCAGAGACTCTTTATACAAAACCTCAATTAATAAATAGTGCTTTATTTTCAGCACAGGACAGAAAAAGATATTACTGGACAAATATTAATATAAATAAAAAACCAAAAAAGAACAATCAGGTTTTAAAGGATATTTTGGAACCAGCAGATGTTGTTACAGAAATAGAAAATAACGGCAGAATGAATTTTTGGTATGACGAAAAGCTAAAAATAGATATGAACAAAAGGGTAGTAGCTAAATTAAGTATATCAAGTTATGACACTATAAATAGAGTTTATAACCCTAATCATAAATCACCTACTTTAACAACAGCACAGGGAGGACACAGACAGGCTAAGGTACTTCAAGACGGAAGAGCAAGAAAGTTGCTACCTATTGAATATGAAAGACTGCAAAATGTTCCAGACAACTACACTGAAGGCGTAAGCAATACCCAAAGATATAAGATGCTTGGAAATGGCTGGACGGTTAATGTTATCAGCTTTATATTTAATAATTTAGTTCTAGAGGAGGAAAAAGTAGCTTAAGAATTCAGGTGATAAAAAAATGAAAAAGAAAATAAAAGAACTTATAAGAAGAAGACGAAGACAAATCTTAGTACACAGCTGTATTTACTATAGATTTGGAACAAGCATTGTTGAAGATAGCACATTCGATGAGTGGGCTTATGAACTTGTTGAATTGCAGAAAAATAATCCAGAAATATCAAAATCAACTCTCCTGTATGATGAATTTAAAGATTTTGACGGCTCAACAGGCTTTGATTTACCAACAGGAGAGCCATGGGTTGTTGACAAAGCATATCGATTAATAAAAGAAGAAAAGATAAGGAGTAAATAAGATGGATATAAAAAATATGTCTTATGAGAAGTTTAAAAATTTAGAGTTTAAGTGTTTTAAAAAAAATTACGAAATAGATTGGGATAATCACTGCTATAATCCCGAAAAACACAACTGCACAGGAGGCTGTCAGGGTTGTTCTGACTGTCTTTTAGCTAAACATTACAGAGGAGAGCTTAAAGAAAGACCAACAGTAAATGAGATGATAGAGAGCATCTATTTACAGGAATACACTAGCATCGCTTTTAATAAATTTATGGAAACTGATGAGGGCAAAGAAATAACAAGACAGCTTAAAGAAGATATTAAAGAATATTTTGGGGGGTAAATAAAAATGACTGAAGCTTTTATAACATTAGACGAAGTAGTTTGTCCAGAATGCGGAAGTGATAATTACGACGAGATTATGAAAACTGCACCGGACGAGTTCTTATTAAGCTGTAATTATTGTAATGAAGAATTTGAAGCTGTAATAATGAGTATGTTTTAAAGGAGGAAAAATATTGAATGAAATAACTAATACAGAACAATATAATAACTCGATGTCAAAAAGTGTCTTAGATAAGATGTTTTTCTTGGATAAGATACCTGATGATGTGGTGATTATTGATTGAAGGTGATTTTATTTTAGAGGGAGAAACCAAAATTGATGAAGAAAAGTTAATTGTTTATGAAGAATACGAAGATAATCCAAATAAACACTTTGCTGTATATCAAGCAAAAATCGAAGGGGAATATAAATAAGGAGTGGATAAAATGGGAAATAAGAAAAGAGAATATACCTGTTATAATTGTAAATATTATTGTTGGGGAGAGCCAAAATATTGTGGTATTTTTGAAGAACAAGTAAATCCGGAAGATTCTATTTGTGAAGATTTTAAATTAGATACTTCTTTTTCAGAATTAATAAAATAAGGAGTTGTTAAAATATGAACGCTATTGATAAAGAAAAATTGAAATTATTGAACAAATTAAAAGGTAAGGAAGTAGTAAGGAGTGCTAAATGGTTAAAAGAAAATGCTTTTTATATATATGATAATTTAAAAAATGATACAGAATTAATTAAAAATGATGATGTTATATTAATAAAATTCAAACTTAATGAATCAAAGTGTTTTATAATTGAAAATGATTGTTTAAAATATATAGGAAGTGTTTATACAGATTATGATATTAATACTATTAAAAAGTACATTGAAAGTATATAAATAAGGGAGAATTACTTCCCTCTATCACGGGAAAGGCTTGATATGTTGATTCCAGACAACTTCATGATTCGCTATGAAACTATGTTTGCCCTGCCCTACACACAGAGGGTTGTAGAACGGGACTTTGGTATCGAAATCAAAGATAACACGCACTTAAAGATGATTTTAGAAAAAATATAAGGAGGAATAAATAATGAAAATGAAAAGAAGCAACTATGTTGATGGTGTTCTGATAGAAAAAACAGATTTGAGAGAATTTTTGGAAAATAACGAAAATGAAAGATGGGAGATTTATAATGTCGATGATATGCCAGACAGTTATTATTTAAAATTAGAATCAGGAGTTATTGAGGTTGGAGATTTAAAAACCAAGTCAACATTTTTAACAAAACATAATGCTACCTCAACTGCAAATCATATTCTTGATAAATTAAATATGAAAAAGAATGAGGATACACTTTACTTTGTTGATAGGCCGGCTGACCTTTTAATAGGTGAAAAATTAGAGCTAATCAGAAGTATAAAATATAAAAATCTAGCTTTTAACCCAGTTAGAGATGTTGAAAGTTTTAAAATTGCAATTGAATGTTTAGCTGACTCTAAATATGAACATTTCTTAGATGTAAGTGAGGGACTATAAGGAGGTGTCAAATGAAAAATAAAAAAGAAAAGTTTGAGTTTGGGAGTGTATCAGGAACCTGTGATACAAGTCTAGAAGATTTTATTTTAGTCGAAGATGCTGATTACCACAAAAGTTATATCTCAAAAAAAGTTTATCAACACAGAGAACCCGGCCTTAATTTTGATTATAGGTATGTACTACACGGAAGTTTTTGGGAAGGCTACCTTATTAAAGAGATTTTTGGCATTGACCCTTATGATTTTGAAGACCAACCTTTAAGTATTGATATCTATATGGTTCCTACTTTGGACAGCCTTTCAGATGAAACCATATCTGATATTATGAGCGCTTACGGCTGGGAGGGTGAATGGAAGAATTTCGAAACAGACTTCATTGAATATATAATCGTTGAGGCCGGATACGGAATGCGAATGGATGGCTCTGAAGACTTAATCAGATACGAGGATATGGATGAAGAGTTCTTCAATGCAGCAAATGCTATAACAGCTATTGATGGATTATTTGGGTTTTATATGGACCAGGTTGTAAATGGTATCGGGACAACCAACTGGGATTTATTACAGGAACGACTAGAAATAATTGATAATGCCTTTTCTGTATCATTAGATAGAGCCGCTAAAACTATAAATGCTTAAAGGAGGTGAATTAGATGGCTGCAGGACCAAAACGTTTAATTGAATACTATATTGAAACCTTAGAAAATCAAAAAGAATCAATAAAAGAATTAAATACAGGTCTGGAATATGCTCCGGGCTGGTCAGTAATGCATGACATGGACAGCTGGTTTGATATCAAAGAAAGTATTGAAAAAATAGATAAGGAAATCAGGGAAGCTCTTCAAATTTTAAATTACGAGTTGCCACAATACGAAGATAAAACTTATGAAGAAATGGCAGATGAAAAATATGGAAGTTCAGAATAAAAGGAGGGTTTAATTTGATTAAATTTAAAGAATATAATTTTGATGTTATAACAGGCAGAGAACAGGAAATGCTAGATGACTTTGTAGATATGGAAGGGATAAGCGAAACTGATTATATCGGCGATGCTATTGCAGAATACGGGGACAGATATGCAGATGTTTACTGGGAAAAAGGAGAAGAGCTGCAGGGTTATGTTAAAGAAGCAATGAGAAACGGTTTAGTTGATATGTCTCAGCCTTTTACTGATTTAGATGATGCCTTTTTTAGTGGATGCTCTTTATATCTAACAGATGTTTTATATGACAATTTATACCAGCTTGTTTTTAATATAGCTGCTGATTATATCAATAAAGATTTGGATATCCACCCAAAAATAAAGAGATTTATTAATGATAATCAGAAAATGGTTGAAGATGAACTTGAAATGGAATTAGACCACATCGACAATAACAGTCGCTTTGAAAGAATAATTATTGCTGCCGATAATTTATTAGAAGAATACCACTCATCTGGAGAACTTGCTGGTTATTAATATTTAAAAGGAGGGTTACAATGGACTTTAAAAAAGAATTAGAACTTTTAAGGTGGCTGGCCCAGGGGGTCAGCTTAAAAAAGGGAGAATTTTCTAAAGGGCTTACTTTCGACAATATAAATAGCTCAATTGCTGATTATATCAATCATTACTATAGTATTGGTGCTAAATCTGAAACGAGAGAGTGGGAATGTTCTAAAGTAAAAACAACACAGCATGATGAAAAAATATATTTAGATATTCCATCTGACCATTATGGTGCCTATGAAAAAAGTTATTTCATGCCTTTAAGAGAATTTATTTATGATTATCATGAAAGAATAATTGAGGATATTATGAAAGAAAACAATCTTTTTAAGGAAAAATACTATGAAATGCTTGAAGATGGAATTTTAGATGATGAAATTGACCTACAGGAACCATATGAACTATATTTAATCGAAAAATTTGCCAGCGACTACATTGACTATCTAACAGAGTGGGGCGATATCCATATCCTGATTGAGAAAAAAAGAAAAATCAAATCAGGGTGGATGAATTATTTTAAGGAGGAGTGATGAGATGCTAGATTATAATAAAAAAGCAAGGGAAAAGATTAAAGAAAGATTAAATTATTTTGATGATAAAGAGGAAAAAATTGTTGATTGTATGCTCATTGATTACGGCCACCAATTTTTAGATGAAATCACTCAATATGCAAGAACAACTACTTGGATGGCTGACACCGAGTCAGTAATAAAAGAGGATATAATAAACGACGAAATAGATGGTTTAGATGACCTAATTGCTACCTTCGAAGATGGTTGGCAGGAAACAGATAATTTTAGGTTTAAAGTTTACCTTCCCGTTTATCATAAAATATCAGATGCAGCAAATCAGGTGTTTGGAAAAAATGTTGACTCAGAATACAAGTCTCTCACTATTTCTGAGATGACATTCGAAATAATTAAGGAGTTTTTCTGGGAACCCTACCACAAACATCATAACAGCTATGAGATAGGAAGAAAGCTATTAAAGGAGAGTTTAACTAAATGATTGAATATAAGAACCGAGAATATTGCAAAGATGTTGAGTGTGACATACAGGATTTAATTGATAATGGTAACGGGACAGAATTGAGCAAAGAACTATCTAAGGTTTTCGCTAAACCGTTTTGTAAAAATCAATGTGAAGCCTATAAATTCCACAAGTGGCTTCAAGAGCATGATTACAAAATAGTAAAAGCTAAAATTGTAAGCGAACATGAAGAAATGGACAAAGAGTTTGAGGGCATATCAGAAATGATAGAGTTTACACCAGAAGATTCAAGTAAACAGGTATTAAATGAGTTGCTAAATGATATTAAGGATATAGCAGATACTAATTATGGCAAATGGAGGGATGTATAAAATGAAAACCAAAAAGTTTGATGATATATTTTACAGAGATAAACTTGCTGATGAGATAGCAAATTCTAGAATTGAAATGAGCGGAGATGACCATGAAGAAGGTTCAAATTTATGGGGTGTAGAAATTCTTGTTGACGGAGCTTTGGGACAGTTTAAAACACAGGCTCTACTTGATATTTTCACAGAAGAAGGACTGACAGAAGAAGAATATAAAAAAGACACCTTTAAATACATGGACGAGTGGACTTTATATATCAGACAGGATGTTGAAGAAATGCTCAATGAAGAAATGTCTGAACACTTAGAAGAAGAGGAGTTTCTTGTTTTAGAACCGGGAGATTCAGGAGATATGTGGATAGCATTACAGAAAGGTGATTTTTAATGTACACTTTTAATGGTTTATATACAGGCTTGCCTGTTAAAGTCTGGATTGATGAAAGTGAAGATTTAGATGATAACACATTTAAAGAAGCAGTAGAAATATCAAAGCTCCCATACGCTAAATCACACATAGCATTGATGCCTGATGTACACGCTACGGGCTACCATATGCCAGTTGGCGGGGTTTTAGCTACAAAGGATGTTATAGTACCTGATGCAGTCTCGAACGATATAGGGTGCGGTGTCGCCTTTATACAGACAGATATTGAGGCCTGCTTTATGCAAACAACACACATGGATTCAGGAACAGTTGCTCAGGAACTGGTTGGGTCAATTATGAGAGATTTACCAACAGGATTTCAGCACTGCAAAAAAGAAGAAAACAAAGATAACATGGAGCTTCTAAATCTAATTAATAATTTAAACTATGGTGGAGATATTGAAGAAAAACCTCTTTTAATGGAAGCTGTCATGGAGTCTATGGAAATTGTTGGAAGTCTAGGAGGTGGCAACCACTTCGTTGAGCTGCAGGAAAACAAAGAGGGTAATCTTGCAATTATGATTCACACCGGCTCCAGAAGTGTTGGCGCTAAAATAAACTCTCATTTTAGTAAGTTAGCAAAAAGTTTAAATAAAAAATGGTATGTTGATGTTTTATCTGATGATGTAACAATGCCCTTTTTACCACTCGATAGTGATGAGGGTCAGGAATATATGAAATTCATGAATTTTGCCTTAAAAGTTGCTGAGTTAAATAGAGATAAAATTATGGATTTAGTTCTAAATAAGACTATTGATTTACTTAAAAAAAGAGGTCTTATTGATAATTATAAAATTACAAGAAGATTAAATGTCCACCACAATTATGCTGCCTATGAAAATGTGAACGGTGTTAACTACATGGTGCATAGGAAAGGAGCTGTGCGGGCCAGAGGTACAGATATGGTGCCTATTCCAGGAGCAATGGGTTCATCTTCCTTTATTGCTCAGGGTCTTGGGAATGATGCTTCATTCAAGTCCTGCAGCCATGGAGCCGGGAGAACTCACACCAGAACTGCAGCCAAAGAAGAATATTCAGTGCAAGAGGTTATGGAAGATTTAAAAGAAAAGAATGTTGTACTTGGTAAAACTAATAAAAAAGATGTTGCAGAAGAATACATGAAGGCATATAAAGACATTCATCAGGTTATGGAAAATCAAAAAGATTTAGTATCCGTGATTGATGAACTAAAAACTATTGCAGTTATTAAAGGTTAGGAGGCATAAATAATGAGAGTATATGAAATAGAGAGCAAAAATGGAAGTACACTTTGTGCTTTTAGAGTAGATGATAATGGTAATGTAATAGAAACTTCAAAAAACGTAAGACACCATGACTCTGATGGAGATTATATTTTTGAATCAAAAGACCAATTAGAAAGAATTCAACTAAAAAAAAGGGAGGAATAAATAATGAGTAAAAAGTTTTTGAAGGATGTAGTAAATGATTACGGTGATAAAATTACGCTAGACTTAGATAAGGCAATGATTACTGATGACGCTATAGTAGTTTCTGAATATGAAAACCAAAAACATAATGCGTGGTTAGTGGGCAACTTTCAAGTAATAGCTGCCGAGTTAGCTTCCGGTTTTGGTATGGGTATATTTGTTTACTCAAGCGTGGAAGAATACCTAGACGAACACCAGGATACATGGATATTAGAAGAGAACAAGCACGAAACTTCAATGAAAAACATCTGTAGTACCCTTGATATTAATTATGCAGAATACGTAAGAGAGGTGTAAATAATGGATAAATTATTATCAAAAGAATACATCAAAAAAGAAGGATTTCCTAAAGAATTAAAGATTCAGGTCTATTATGATAAAGGTGGCTGGAATTATTTTAGCGGAGATAAAGAAAAAAGAGGTTATTACCTATCAGTAACACCTGTGACTGTAAATAGAAGAGAAAACGGAAGTATTATGTCTGTAGAAACAACAGCTTTCAGCGGCACTAAAATGCTGATTAAAGAAGTTAATAGAAGAAGCAAAAAAAGAAGTCAGGAAGCACTTGAGATAGCTGAAGATAAAAAGGAAGAGCTTATTGAGTACGTAATAGCAGACCAAAAAGCTTAAAGGAGGATTAAGATGAATATTAAAGAAGCAACAAACAAATGGATTAATGAGTTTAATTTTGTTTCAGAGGCTTTAATCAAAAATGCTGTAGGAGATGACTTAAGTGACTGGATTGATTTGACACGAGATATTATAACAGTAGGTGAAATAGTCTATTATGATGGAGAAGATTGGGAAGTCTTAGAAGTTGACGGCGAATTTCTTACTTTAGAACCTTTAGACGATGAGCTTGAAATTATTGAGGTAAAAACTTGGGAGGTTGAACCTGAATACGACGATTATTCGGGATTATTCCCTATGTGGGGCACCTTATTCAACCCAAAAAGCGGTCTTGACGAAGAGTGGATACAAAACAATTTAGAAAAAGTAAAAGAATGTGGATTAAGAGCCTTTGAATATTACCCAACAGGAGATATTTTTCTGGGGGTAGACGGTGCCGGCTACAGTTTTATGGATAATCACTGGATACCTTTATATAAGGCCAGAGGCTTACAGTGGCATGACTTTGAAGAGGAGGTAACAGAGTGAAAAATAAAATTTTAATTGCTGACTCGGTAGAGGATGCTTTTACTAGAATAAATGATATGTACTGGGACTCTAAAAATGAAAATTCATTGAGTGATTTACTGGCTGGAATAGAAATTCATGGATTAAGTATAGAAGATGTCAGTAGTGTTTATGGGCTTCTTTTTTATCAAATTGAAGGAGATAAAACAGTAAGGCTTTTTTGGGAAGATTTAGATGAAGGAAAATATGATATTGATTTAGGCTGGAAATTGTGGGAATAAAAAAGGGGGATAAAAATGAAAAATGTATTAATTGAAGTAGAGGATAGTGTTGTTAGAGATGTTTTTGCATCAGAAAACATTGATGTATATATAAGAGATTATGATGCAGATGACTTTGAAGATGGTAAAACATGGGAAAAATATGAAGGTGGATATACAAACTCAGAAGTCAAAGAAAAAATTCATGATAGAAAAGAAGCTTTAGAAAGGAAGGCTTTGTTTAAAAATCTTAAAGAACATTACCAAGCAGAAGAACTTGCAGTAATGACAATAACTGAGTTAAAATCTTGCTATAAAGCACAATATTTGAAAAGTTTTAAATTATAATAAGGAGGGATTACAAATGTTAAAAACGCCTAATAAAGAACAGACAATATCTCTTTTTGCTTATTCTTTGGCAAAAATCGAAACAGAAGATAAAACTCCATATTTTTATGGTTCACTTCTAGAAACTATGAATGAAATAAACAGAATTTATGAAAATAGATTCCTTGATATTTATAGTGTTTTATTAAAAGATTATGGTGAAGATTTATTGGATAATATAGGATATGATATTTTGTGCGAAAGATTTATTGAAGGAGAGTTTAAAAAAGGGTTTAAAGACAGTTATGAGTTTGTTGACTATATGACAGAAGATATAAAAGAACTAGATATGGTAAGCGATGCACTAAGCTCAATTAAGGAATCTAATAGGAATTTAGGTTTTGAAAAAGAAATGCTGATTGATTTATTTAAAAATTATGTTACAGAAAATGGTGCCCCTTTAGTAGGCTCAGGCTATTTTGCTGATAGCTTTACTGTTGAAATATCCAACAACTATAAAAATATTGAAGTAGTAAAGATGGGCTTAAAATTATGGGATATTATTAAAGATGAAATAAATCAAGACATCAATCAATATAATGACTTTAATCTCGATATGGAATTTGAAGATTTAATTTTAGGTTTTGGAATATACGAATATATAGAAATGCTCTTTAATGAGGTTTTTGAAAGCACGAAGGAGGAATCATATGTGTAAAAGAACAGAAGAATATTTAGAATTTATCGAAGATATAAACAGAGATTTAGGATTTGAAGAATGGCTTGTGGATGATTTAAGAACTTCAGTTATTGAGGGCGAATATTCCGAAACCAATATCTCTGAAAATGCTAACTATTACGAAAGTGAAGTATGGTCAATAGCTGATTTAAATACAATTGAACTTGCAGAAGAGTTAAGAGATTATATTCAACTTGAAATAAATAAAGAAATTGACCAGCTTGGACAATGCTATTTTGATATCCATGAGTTTGTTTCTATGGGCTTATACGAATATATATATGATTTAATTTCAAAAATTTATAGCGAGCTTGAATTAGATTATTAATTTTAACACTCTACTTGCAAAGTGGTTCAAGTTGTGTTAGAATTAAACTACTGGTTTAGTAATGTAAAGTAAACACATCACAAAAGAGGTGAATGAATGTATTTTAAAGGAACGGCAATCGGCAGGCTTACAAAAGACCCGAAGCTAAGAAAAACTAAGACAGATAAGTCTGTCTGCAACTTCACAATAGCAGTTAACAATCCATTTTCAAAAACAGATGATGATACACAGTTTGTTAAAGTTACATGCTGGAACGGGCAGGCAGAGGCTGCTAATAATAATCTAGGTAAGGGAAGACTTGTAATGGTCCAGGGCGATGTCAAGTTGGAAGAATTTCAGAGCAATACATCAGATAAAATTCTTTCAGACATAGTAATTACCGCAAATGAAATAAGATATCTAGATTTTCCTGATGGAAAAAGTGTAAGCAAAAATCCTAAAAGAGATATAGAAAAACTAGATGGCCAAAAAGAAAATATAAGTGAGGATAATGTAGAGGATTTTGACACTGAAGATTATACAGATGATGAAGACGCTTATGATTTTGATGTACCATTTTGATTAAAGGAGGAGTAGAATTTGAATAAAGAATTAGATAAAGCCATGAAGCAGATTAAAAAGTCTTACGGTGAAGATGCATTATTTTCAGGTGCTGACAGAGAAAAGCTAGAAATTAAATGGATATCAACAGGGGTTTTAGATATCGACCTTGCAACCCAGCCTAATACTGGTGGTGGAGGAATACCTATTGGCCGTATTATTGAAATATATGGACCAGAGGGTTCTGGTAAAACGACTTTAGTACTGTCAATTATAGCTCAGGCTCAAAAAGATGGACATAAATGTGCTTTTTTCGACGCAGAAAACTCATACAACCCTGATTTTGCTGACCTTTTTGGTGTAAAAACTGAAGATTTAATTATGTCACAGAAATCAGAAGGTGAATCAGTACTTGATGTTATTGAGGCACTTGCTAAAACTGGTGAGGTAAGACTAATTGCTATTGATTCAGTAGCTGCACTCTCTGCAGCAGCAATTCTGACATCTTCAATGGAAGACCAACAGATGGCCGTAGACGCTCGTATGTGGTCTAAAGCAATGAAGAAATTAAAGGCTGTATTAAATAAAAATAAGTGTACATTAATTCTAATTAACCAGCTGAGAGAAAAGGTTGGTCAGCTTTATGGAGACCCCTCAATAACTCCTGGTGGTCGAGCAATTAAATTTTATAGCGACCAACGTATAGAAGTTAAAAAACGTGACACCTTTAGTGAGGGGTCAGGCGATACTCTTGTGGTTCACGGACATAGATTGAGAGCACGAATTATTAAAAACAAAGTTGGTACTGTAGGAAGACAAGGGTTTGTAGACCTCTACTACGATAAGGGATTTAATTTAAACAAGGATATTTTAGCAGCAGGAGAAAAAACAGGTGTCATTCAAAAAGCAGGTGGCTGGAGAACATATACTCCTTTAGGTGTTGAAGAAGGAAGCGAGAGAGAGTTAAAAGAAAACGGCATGGATAATTTCGTTCAGGCTATTTACTCTTTAGATAATCCAGACTTAATGCTAAAAGAGATAAAAGAAAGAATACTACTCGGAAGAGAAGAACCTTTATATTATGCAGAAGATGATGCAGAAATTAATACAGAAGGGGATGTAGAAGAAGATGAACAGACTGGAGCAGAAAAGGAAAAGGTGCCTGCTTAAAGAAGGGGTCATTAAAAAGTGTATATATGCTGAAAAAATGACAAAAAGCGCTCTAATCCACAAAAATATAATGGACAGAAAAAAAAGTGATGATTATTATTTTTGCCCCGCAAATGGATGCTTAGCTTTAAGAGAAAGAGAAACATTAGGGGTAGAGGAGGAAACATAAATTGAATAAAACTAATTTGTCTTTATTGATATTAGCAATTTTATTATTAACGACAACAATACTGCCTTCTAATGCGGAGGCAGTAAACTTACACAATTTTATGACAGAACGTTCTATGGATGTAAATAGGTGGTACTGCAGATACAGAAGTGAGTTAACTGTTGATGATGCAATAACACTTGAGCAGGCTCAAAACAGAAGTGGATGGATAATTAAATATGCTTATGACCTAAACTATCTTCATCCTGAAATACACCCTAGAAGAGTTGCCAAAGATTTCTTTGCTATAGTTGAGTTAGAAAGCCATTTTGTAAACTATTACGATATGGATAATGGTAGGTCGTTTGGAATGACTGCACTAACATGGCAGACAGCTCAAGCAGCTTCTGACTTTTTTGGTGATGGATTAAAGCTCTATGGAAGTTCAAAAAATATCAATCACAAAGAATTGTTGCGTTCTGACGTTGAAAAACAGGTCAAATACGGTATCTGGTACTACTATAAGTTATTAAAACGCTACTACAATGGAGATAGATTATCAGCGATTGTGGGCTATAACGTTGGCCCTGGACTTGATGTAAGCCAAAAGAAAAAAAGAGAATACTTCTTTAAAGCTATTGGAAGAATAAGTTATTATGAAATGCTTTTTAAAGAATATTAAATAGCGGAGGTTTTTAGATGGAATGTATAGTGGATAAAAAAGCACTACAAAATGTTTTTAAAAAAGTACAAAAATGTATTTCCACAAGCACAAATATTTTAGAAATTTCATCTTCTGTTTTAATTTCTGTTAAATATGACAGGGTTATTATTAAAGCTACTAATTTTAATATGTATATCAAAGATGAGATTGATGAAGTTAAAATAAAGGAGGAAGGAGATGTTTTAATTCCTTTCTCTTTGCTTAATAATTTAGTTAGAAAATATAAAAATGAAAAAATACACTTAAGATTAAATGACAGCAACTTAGAACTTGTAAGTAAGGATAACTTATTTAAGGTTCCAATTTTAAATATTGATTTTCCTGAAGAATACATTGTAGAAAAAGAAACAGAACTCACAATAAAAGAGTCAATAATTATGGATGTCTTTAAGCGTTTCATCAAAATAATACCTGATGAATCACATCAAAACTCAATAATAGGATTAAATATAAAGCTTAAAGAAGATGGCACTATTGATTTTGTTACTACTGATACATTTAGAATGTATTTTTCAAATCTAAAAGACTTTCATATAAGCGGAGAGAGAGAAGGCCAGTATTTAATACCTAAGAATATGGTTAAATATATCCTTGGGGTTTTAGATGGAGGAGAAAAGGAAGTTAAGCTAATTTTAAATAATGAATACATCAAACTTCTAAAAGATGATTTAGTTTTAAAGCACCAATTAATAGCAGGCAGCTTCCCTTTATACGAAAAGATTATTCCAAAAAATCTAGAATTTGAAAATAAGATTAAGACATCAGAGTTTAAAGATGCTATCAATAGAGTTAAAATTATCAGTGATTTTATGATTGGAGATAAAGTTATAACAATTAAAACTGAAGATGATAGTTTATTTGTTTATTCTTCAGATATGAAAAACCTTGAAAAGTTAAACTTTGACTTTAAAACTCCAATAGATAAGAATTTTGATTCGGGGTTTTTATTAGACTTTATAAATGATACAGGAAGTGATGATTTTAAAATATCATTTAATAAAGGAGATACAGCTGTAATTTTAAATGACAGAGATATAAATTATATGTTAATGCCGATTAGAAAATAAATGGAGGTGCAAATATTGAATTTAACACTTGATTTAAACAAGAAACAAAAAGAAGCAGTTTTGCACGATAAAGGGCCGTCACTTGTTGTTGCCGGGGCTGGTAGTGGAAAAACAAGAGTTATCACATATCGTATAGCAAGACTTATTAAAGAAGGTATTTTTCCTTCTGAAATCCTAACTGTAACCTTTACAAATAAGGCAGCAAGCGAGATGGAAGATAGAGTAAAAAAGATTGTAGACTGTGATATATCAAGCATGTGGATTGGGACTTTTCACTCAATGTGTTTGAAAATCTTAAGCGAGAACTTAGATAAGATAGGCTACAAACCAAACTACCTCATATATGACACTGATGACTCTGTAAAAATAGTAAACGATATCATAAACTCAATGGGGCTTGATGATAAAGTCTATGAAGATAAAAAAGTATTCTTTAAAATAACAGAAGCTAAAAGAAACTTAATATCATTTGCTAATTATCTGCAAAAGCTTGGTAGAGAGCCTTTTGAAAGAGATAGGTATATCCAGAAGATATACAAGGAATATTATAAAAGGTTAAAGAAAAATAATGCCTTTGACTTTACTGACCTGATAACAAAAACAATTTATCTGTTTAGAAAATATCCTGAAGTTTTAGAACACTATCAAAATAAATTTAAGTATATTCAGTGTGATGAGTATCAAGACACAAATCACAGTCAGTATATAATACTTAAGATGCTGGCAGATAAACACAAAAATATTATGGCCGTAGGTGATTCCGACCAGTGCCAACCACCAAATACCGAAGTCTTAACTACTAAAGGTTACAAAAAAATCAAAGACTTAGAGCCTGGTGTTGACAAGGTTCCTAGCTATGACAGGCGTGGTTCTTATGTAATTGGATTAAGTGATGATTATGGTTACGAAATTAAAAAAGGTATGAGAAATTACAAAGGCAAAATGTATGAAATAGAAACTGAAGATGGCAAAATATCTAAATCAACTTATAACCATAAATGGCTTGTTAAGTGGACAAATAAATCTACTAACTATAATGTAGTCTACTTGATGCAAAAAGATGACAAATTTAGAGTAGGATGGTGTCAATTATTTAAAGCAGATGGGGGATTTCATTTAGGAGTTAGGTCAAGAATCGAAAAAGCAGATAAAGCATGGATTTTAAAGGTTGTAAAAACTAAAAAAGAAGCATTTGCCTGGGAAAGTATTATTGCTAGCAGGTATGGAATTCCACAATTAACTTTTCAGGAAACAAATGACGGAGCGACTAATGGTTATTTAACAAAAGAAGTAATAAGTTCTGTTTATGAAAACTTATCATATGAAAGACTTTATAAAAATGCAAAAAAATGCCTCAAAGACCACGACAGAGAAATAGAATTTCCATTTTTTGACGTTGAAAATGTTTACCAAAGACGTGGCGGAAAATCTATTATAAAAATAAAAGCATGCAATTTTATTCCAGAACTTATGAAAGTTCCAGTCCATATTAAAGGAAAGAAGACAGAGTGGAAAAAAATAAAAAAGCTTAGAATTTATGATTATGATGGACCTGTTTATAGTTTAAATGTTGATAAATATCACAAATATATAGCGGATGGAATTGTAACCTGCAATAGTATTTATGGATTTAGGGGTTCTGATATCCAGAATATAATAGATTTTGAAAAAGAGTATAAAAATGTAAATATAATAAAACTTGAAAGAAATTACAGAAGCACATCTAACATTATAGAAGCCTCAAATGAGGTAGTTAAAAACAATAAAAAAAGAAGAGAGAAAGTTGCTTTTACTAAAGCTAAGCCCGGGTTTCCTATAGTTATAGCTGAAACATTTGACTCATATAAAGAGGCTGACTTTATAGTCAATACAATCAAAACTCTTACAGATGCAAATAATTATGACTATAAAGATATTACACTTCTTTATAGAAGTAATTATCAGTCGCAGAATTTCGAAACAGCTTTTGTTAATGCAGGAATACCTTACACAGTTGTTAAAGGTACAGGGTTTTTTGATAGAAAAGAAATAAAAGACCTTCTAGCATTTATTAGATTGACTGCAAATGTTGAAGACTCTCCTAGTTTAAATAGAATAATAAATCTAGAGAGTAACGGCATAGGTCCTGTAACTGTAGCAAAAATGCTTGAACACAGCTACAATACAATGCTTCCTCTGATAGACGTAGTAAAGTTTCCCTCATCTGTAAAGGGTATAGGTAAAGTAAAGGGGGAGGCAGTATTAAAGATGTTTGATGAATACCTGAAGCCGATTATAGAGATTAGGAAAGAAGACCTAGGCCTGCAGGAGACAATACTAAAAATATACGAAGACGTTCACTTTGAAGATATATTACTACAGGATGAAGAAACTTATGAAAACAGAATGAAGAATGTAGAAGCATTTTTTGATTTTGTTAATAACTATGTTGAGAAAAATTCCAACGATGATTCACTTGTAGACTTTCTGCAAAATGTAAAGCTTATAAGTGACCAAGACCAGCTCGACCAGGACTCAGATAAGGTTAAATTAATGACTGTACATGCAGCCAAAGGTTTAGAATTTCCTGTAGTGTTCATGGTTGGGATGGAAGAAGAGACATTCCCTCACAAGTTCTCACTTGAAGAGCCTGACGGAGAGGAAGAGGAAAGAAGATTATGCTATGTAGCTATGACAAGAGCTGAAGAAAGATTGTTTCTTACCTACTGCAAGAGAAGATTTCAGTTCTATCAGTTTGTAGATAAAAAGCCTTCAAGGTTTATAGATGAAATACCTATGAAGTATTCAAAGTTTATGATTTATAGTGACAAAAGTAAGAGGGCTATTTAGGAGTTGATATTTTGTTTAGTGTAAAAGAGTTTGATGTGAAAATAAAAAAAAATAAAAAAAGTAAAAACTATATTTTGTACAGAGACACAAACAACAAACAGGATGTTAAATCTCAAATAAATAGAATTATAGATAGTAAATTAAATTGGAATTGGTAAAAGTATGGTATACCTCACATATTTAATTCAAATGGTGAGGTGTACTATCTACATCCAGTAAGTAATTTAGAAATAGAGAAAGAATTTTTCAAATATGGATTAAGAGGTCAGAAATATTTATTTTCGGTAAACAAAGACCTATTTTCATTTTATTATTCCAAAAACGCATTTATCACACTTAGAAACTTTGATTATGAGTTTTATAAAGATATTAAATCTGTATTTAAAAGGGAAAAATATGAAAATTTTATTTACGCATTCTCTATTGATTATGATAAAGAAAATATAATATCAAAGAAGGTTCATTTTAATGCTGATTACATGGATAAAAAAGATATCAAGTTAATAGAAGAAATTTCTGGCCAAAAAATAAACAGCTTAAAAGAAAGCTTCAACATTAAAAGAGATTTAGAGCTTATTGGTTTTAATAAAAAAAAGGAATTTGCATTTTATTTCAAATAAAAAAGGGGGAGATTAAATGGTAGAATGTCCAGTATGCCAAAAGGGAGAAATTGTAACTGAAAGAATCACAGAAGAATCAACAGTTTACTCAATGGGTCATGAAAGTCAGGATTCACCAAGGGTTGTAGAAATGGAGTTTTATGAACACAAAGAAACTGTGGACATCTTAGATGAAGAAGTTTACTGTACAAATTGCAAGACTAGTTTTGAGCATGAAGTATCCAATGACACAGAATATTATATAACAGCAAATTTAGAAAAGGTGGTTTTAAAATAATGAAGGTGACCTTATTAGAGGAAGGAACATCAAATAATCCAGTAATGAGTATAGCGATGGCTGCCAGTCGTTGCTATGATTCGGAACCGACAAAAGAGCTAGTCAGAAATGTATTGAATTCAGGACATAATTCTATGGCTGAGTTTGCAGCTTTTCATTTTAATATCAAAAAGGGAAGCAGAGTGTTTTCTCATCAGCTTGTAAGAAAAAGAGCGGGGGTAAGTTTTTGTTTAAGTGGTGATACAAGAATATATTCAGACTATCAAAATGGTAGTGTACATCCTAAGACACTCAAAGAACTCTATAATACTACAATTAATGGATTAAAACACACAAACGTAAGATGTGTTGATGAAGAAAATAAAATAATTACTAAAAATAAACCAATATCCATAATAAAATCTGGTATAAAAGATGTTTATACTGTAAAAACAAAAGATGGTTATAGTATAAAATCTACAAAAGAGCATAAATTTTTAACAGATAACGGCTGGAAAAGATTAAAAAACATAAAAGAAGGAGATATAATTTACACAAATGGAGAGCCATTATATATGGATAAAAACTGGTTAGAAAAAAAATATCACAAAGAAAATTTATCACAAAAAAAGATTGCCACTTTATGTAACTGTTCTCATCACACTATTAGGAAATGGATTAGAAAATATAATTTACAAAAAGAGTTAGGAAGTTGGTCTTTAGGTGTTGAGCCGCCAAATAAAGGAAAAACAAAAGATAATTATAAACCAATGAAAATAAGCTCTGAAAAATTAAAAGGAGAAAATAACCCTAATTATAAAAAAGGTGAAAAATTTGTAGGAGAAAAAAATCATCAATGGAAAGGAAATAATATCAAAAATACTGGTGGATATACTCGTGTCCAGAGGCATTTTGATAGAAAATATAAATGTGAAATTTGCGATAAAGAAACTAAATTTACCGAAGTTCATCATATAGATAAAAACCCTTCAAATGATTCAGATGATAATTTAATAGAGCTTTGTAGAACATGCCACGCAGTCCAGCATTATGGAGTAAAAGTTAAACAAATAAGACTTTCAGAAATTAAAAGCATTGAATATTCAGGAAAAGAAATGACTTATGATTTAGAAATGAAAAATCCACATCATAATTTTATAGCTAATGGTTTTGTTGTACACAATTCTCAGCGTTCACAGCGCTATGTAAATGAGGATGGTTTTGGTTATGTAACACCAGATACCATCAAAAAAGAGAGTTTTACTCACTATGAATATGATGAAATGATTTCTAAGCTCCATGATTTATATAATCAATTTGTTGAAATGGGGATACCAAAAGAAGACGCAAGATTTATACTTCCAAATTCAACTGAAACAGAAATAGATGTAATGATTAACCTTCATTCACTTATGGATTTAGCAAAAGAAAGGTTATGTACCAGAGCTCAGTGGGAAATAAGAGATATTGTCTGGCAGATGAGAAACCAGGTTGTGGCCAAATGGCCTATCTTTGGAGAATATATCAAGCCTAAATGTCAGGTTATAGGTTACTGTCCTGAGCATAAAAGCTGTGGTTTAACTATTCACAAAAGTGAGGTCAGAGATTTATTTAAACCAGGTAAAAAGGAGGCATAAAATGGAAGAAAATTTAATTGATAGAATTGTTGATGCTATAAACAATGATGATGTATCAAGTGACAAAAAAGAAATTTATATCACAGATTTTTATAACGAACTTAACTCTGATAAAAAAGCAGTTGTGGATGAGCTGATGATGGATTTAACAGGTTGGAGATTAGAAACCTTAATAAACAATGAGAATTATTAAAAGGAGGAATAAATCATGAGTAAACAGGTAGGATGTTTAATTTGGACAGAAGATGATGTTCTAGGAGCAATGGAGGACAATGAAATTGAATTAACAGAGGACAATATTGAAAGAGCAGTTTCTGCTGTTGAGAATGCCAATATGGGGTATGCAATACAGATAGTAAACGAAGAAATTGATGAAGTTGTAAGCTCTGAGTTTAACTAGGAGGTAATTTTATGTTTGGAGACAATATTAAAGAAGAAATTCTTTTTTATCCTGACGTTGAAGAAGATGAGGATTTTCTTATTAAAAGTATTCAGGAAGAGCATAACACAAGATTAGATGATGCTCTTGACCATATAGTCGAAGAATTAAATAAAGATATATTTTAAAAGGGGGTATTAAAGATGAAGAAAGAAATGTATGAATTTTCATTTCTATATGAGGTTGGAGGTTATGATTTAGGATGTTATAATTATTCTGTTTTAGCTGAAAATCCTGATAATGCAATTGATTCATTTATGGAGGCTTTTGATTTGGAAAGTTATGATGTACTAAGCTGGAATGAAGAAGAAACCGAGTTCGAAATTAGACTTTATAAAGAGAGAAAACAAGAAGAACTGCTTAATCAATATTTTGTTTATAAAGTTTTGGCTTTAAATTCAAAAGCAGCATGACAGATTTATTAATAAAAAGGAGGGTTATATAAATGAGTGATTATTATAATAATGTAATACACAAGATGGACAAAAGAGGCGAGATGCTGGTTGTTAAAGATATAACCAATGATGAGTGGGATGTGCAGGATTACAACAGTTTTAAGCTTGAATATGTTCAGTATAATAAAAGCAACACAGCTGTAAAAAGATATCCTGTATTTGTGGATGCAGATGAACTTAACGGCTGTCTATCACAGATATTAACCGGCAATTATTCAAAAACAATTGGCTGGCATGAATTTTACGGGGGCAGCAAAAAAAGAGGTTTAGCTGAACAGCTTAAAGGTAAGGAAATGCAGCCTTTAGTAAACGGAGTGGAATCCAGAAAGTTAACAATAGGTGTTAACAAAGGTGGCTGGTTTGACTTTAAAATCAGTATTGGAAGAGGTAGTGTAGGAAATAGAGGAGAGATTAAACCTTCTGGCAACCCTATTGATGAAGTTAAGTTTTCTATCAGTCCTAAACAGGCTGTAATTTTGGCAAAAACTATTGAAACTTATGTAATTGCTAAAAAGTCACTTGCTATAAGAATTTACACCAAAAACAAAATGCAAAAAATCAAGGAGGCTGGCTAATCTTGTCAGAGGAAATTAAAATAAAGTATTTAGATAAAAATATAGATAAATTAAAAAAAGTAGAGCATGGTGACTGGGTTGATTTGAGAGTCAGCTCAGTCAAATTAAGCAGGAATAAGAAGTCTTTTGTTGAAATAAGTAAAGCAGACCCCAAAGGAAAAGAGTTAAGTTTTAAAAAAGGTGATGTGTTAAAAATAGGTTTGGGAGTAGCAATGGAGCTTCCTAAAGGTTATGAAGCTAATGCAGTGCCAAGAAGCAGCACATTTAAACACTACGGATTAATACAGCTCAACCATTTTGGGATTATAGACGAAAGCTATAATGGAAATAATGACCAATGGATATTTATGGGATATGCATTAAAAGATGGAAAAATATCTAAAAATGACAGGGTCTGTCAATTTAGAATCAATAAAAAGATGCCTGATATTAATTTTAAGATTGTTGAAGATTTAGAAAATGAGAATAGGGGCGGAATAGGTTCAACAGGTAAACAGTAAAAAAGGGGGCCTTGTGCCCCCGAAATAAGGGGGTACAAGATGAGCGAAAGAATCACTAAAAAGTGGATTAGCAAACTTTCTAACGAAAGATTACTGGAAGTATTTGAAAGTTTAGCAGGAGAAGCATATATAAAAAACACTAAAAAATCCTATAGAGAACTAAGATACTGTAAAGAAGAAGTCATGAAAAGAATTAAAGAATAAAAAAAGGAGGGATATATATATGTTTATAGTAGGTCAGTGCAGCAAATGTAAAAGCTATGGATTAATGGATATCGGAGAACACAGCAAAGAAGAGGTTAATGATTTTTTAAAAAAGGCTGAGTTTGGAGAATGTTCTTTCGGAGGCTGGCATGTTGAGTTAGGCAAAATGGATGAATATATAAACCTTGATTGGGATGAGGTTTATAAATCTAAAGAAGAAGCGCAAAAAGTAGTTGACAACAAAAATAAAAGGGGTGAAAATTAATATGGGAGCAACAGTAATAGCATTTGATTTAGAAGAATTAAAAGAAATTATGGAAAGAAAAAAACTAGATACACTTGATGATATAGAAAACACTGCCTATTTGACACAGAGCAATTTTGGTGGTATGGTTATCCTGGTTAATAAATCTGGTGATGGAGTATTTGTACAGGAAGTTTGGGATAGCGGCAGTAAGGATATCGAAGAAGCTGAAATTTTTTACGACGAAGAGTGGGAATATGGCAACGAAGGAGAAGCTTACGCCTACTTTGATTATGAAGATGAAAAATACTATTTAGCAGAATTTATGAGAAAAAATTACTAATAGGGGGTGACTGAATGCACTTCGATGATGAATTTATAAATGAAGTTAAAAGAGCTAATCCTCTAATAGAAACTATGTCTGAATATACAAACATTGAAAGAAAAGGGGAGGGTGGTAGGTATAAATGTAACTGCCCACTCCCTAATCATGAGGATAAAAAGACACCATCAATGACAATTTTCGATAATGATTCTGCCTATTGTTTTGGTTGTGACACAAACATTATGGATTCCATAGCTCTACTTGAACAGATGGAAGGTCTAAGTTTTCCAGAAGCAGTTATAAAACTTGCAGAAAGGGCTGGACTTGAAATACCATCTGAAGAAAATGAGAAGTTTAAAAGGGTAAGAAGCCAAAGAGAAGATATGATGCAGAAGGCAAGAGTTTTTTATAATAATCTGATGAATAAAAAAGAATACTCTTTTGCCAAAGATTACTTGATGAACGAAAGAGGATTAACTAAAGAGGTTATAGATAAATATAAACTTGGCTATTGTAACGAAGATTTTCTAAATGATGATGAATATAAGAAGTTTACAAACCGTATTATATTTCCTGTATTCAACCACTATGGAGAAATCTGTGGGTTTTCAGGCAGGAGTTTACCTAAAGACGAAGGTAAATATGCAAAGTATGTAAACAGCAGCAAGACTAAGAATCCTTTATTTAAGAAAAAGAAATTAATATATGGCCTAGACCTTGCGAAAAAGTCAATCAGGACAAACAACTTTGTAATCTGGTTTGAGGGATATATGGATGTTGCTTCAGCTCATAAAGTCGGGGTTGAAAATGTAGTCGCATCAATGGGAATTGCGATTACAGAAGAACAGATAAAATTAATGAGTCGCTTTACAAAAAATATAATACTGTTTCTTGACGGAGACGATTCCGGAGTTAAAGCTATACATCGTAGTTTAGATTTGTTCGATAAACAAAACATACTACTGAAGATAGTTCACTGCAAAAATAATATGGACCCTGATGATATGGCAAATATTATGGGAGCTAAATTTAAAGACTGGATTCTTAAAAATGCAAAAACCCCAGAGCAGTTTTATGCAAATAAATATTTAGAAGAGTTTAATTTAGAAGTAAATGAAGCTCAAAGAAAAGCAATAGAAAATGTTGCAGAAACTTTTGGAGATAGGCTGGATAGAATTGAGACAGAAATAGCGCTGAGTTCATTATCTAATAGCTTGGGTATAAGTATTGACGCTTTAAAGAAAAAAGCTGCTTCAGTAAGTGGAGGTGGGTAAAATTAATATACCAGTAACAATTGATGATTTTAACGAAAGAAAATGGAAAGAGGCCAGAAAGTTATGGGAGAAAAAAATAAAGAATGTAACTCTCCCTAAAGACCTGGCTTCTTCGCCAGAGATGATAGTAAAGGCTGAGTACGAACTGGATTTACTGCACAGTGAGGCTTCGTATCTTTTTAGTAAATACAGAGCAATGTATGAGAATATGGAAGATTATATTGATGCAGTTAAGTATGTCTATCGGGATAAAGGCAACAATCCTGAAGAGAGAAAGTCACGAGCATATAAGATGCTGATTTATTATCCTTACGGGACAGAAAGAGATGACGCTCAGAACTTAATTGAGATTAGAAATAGAATTAGAGAAAGATATTATTTCTTTAGAGACTTTGTAATAGCAACTATTAAAGCTAAAAGAGATGCGCTTAATACTGATATTGGTGCAGGTAAGATTGAGTCACAGATTATATCAGGTTATGGAGCAAGTGCTTAAAGGAGGTTGATGTCGTTTGTGGGATACAGATGTTACAACAAAAGTTTAAAGGGTAAGTTTAAAGTAAGAAAGCATGCTAGAGATAGATTCAAAGATAGGCATGGTAATGAATATATAGGAAATAAAAAGATTAAAAATATGGGTAAGCATACCTTAAATCAGAAAATAATTAAGTCAATCAAAAAAAGAAGAGAGAAAATAATCGAGCAAAGAGACGGCTCTCTTTTAGTTATAACAAAGGACTTTAAAGCTGTTGTGATGCCTGAGTTTTATAACTATGTAATAACTATATTGCCGGATTAAGGTGGGGATAAAATGATGGATGTGGATGACTGCGAAAAAGCAGCTCATTGTAAAAATGCAAATGAAAGATGTCTTTTTTGTGATGGACGCTCTCAATATAAAGAAGTTAAATATAAAAACTACAACTCAATGAGTAAGTATAAAACGCCCTCTAAAAAGAAGAAAGGGATGGGTTTAGAGGAAAAAGTAAGAACAGAGTATAATCAGTACATGGCTAAAAGAATGCCCCTATCTGGAGGAATAACAGGTCTTGAGGGCGATGTTAAAACTGTGCACACATTAATTGAATGCAAAGAAAAAAACGTTAAATCAGGTGGCAAAAAACAAATAACAATTAAAAAAGAATGGCATGACCAAATTGAAGACGAAGCCTTTAATCATGGTTTAATACCTATTTTAATATATGGATTCAATGTTGAGGGAGAAAGTGATTATGATATGGAGGAGGTGTATTTTTCTACAAAATACGAGTACTTATTAGAACTACTTCATAAAGTAAAATACCTAGAAGAAAAAATAAACAGACTAGAAAAGGAAGATTAAAATGGCTAAATACGGTGATGAATTTTTTAGATGTCCAAATTGTAACTATCCTTACTTTAAATTTGATGAAATTTACTTGATTGCTAAAGATGTTGGGCTTGATTATCCTACAGCTCAATCAAGAGTTTTAAATAAAAAAACAGTTTTAGTATGTGCCGACTGCGGCAAAAAATATACAAGAGAGGAACTACTTAATAATGAATAACGAAAAAGTTGAAAAAGAAGATGTAAAAAAAGAGGCACTTGAGGGTTTTAAGATGTGGCTTGATGATGTTGGTATTGGCTCAGAAAATTTTGATGAAGAAATTTATGATACAGTTTTACTGCTATCATTATATCAAAATTACCAATTCCAAGTTGAACAGTACATGAGAATGCAGGAAGCTGAGGAGAATAAAAAGGGCAGCAAGTTATTTGTGCCTGAAGATGCTGTAGACAAAAAGAAAAAAGGAAATGGCAAAATAATTAGACCAGACTTTGGAAATAAATAAAAAAATGGCCCGGATAAAACCGGGCTTTTTCTTACTGCTTTAAATCAACGTAAACTAAATTGTGTTCTTCATTAAAAGAAGCTTTGTATCTTTTTACTATATTGTCTTTTTGTCCTGAAATTTCTGTTATCTTTTCTACAAGTGGGCTTGAAATAACGACTTTAGATTCGCTAGTTTTATTTCCTTGTTTTTTGGCAGGGTAGCCAAGCTCATCATTGGAGTTAGTACATTCCAAGATAAGATAACGATTGTCATAAAAGCCAAAACGCAGATAGCCAGGACAGTCTATAAAATAATTTTTGACTAAAGCAGAGTTGAAATAAATCCTGTTTGAAGCATGTTTTGTGCTGACTGAAATAAACTCATCTTTGTTTGAACACTTGCTATTTTCTTTTTGAGGGTTGAACCAATAAAGTTTATTTTTATCAAATTCATCGCTCATAATATATCAATCCTCCAATTTTGCTAGTATTGATATTATAACATTAAGAAAAAAGAAATGCAAAAAAATCCAAAAAATATAAAAAGGAGGTGTAAAATGCCTAAAAAACATTGTAAAAATTGTAAACATTCTAGAAATATAGAAAGTATTGTAACTGAAGATTTTCAGATAATACCTGAGCTAAATGAATGTTCTAATGCACATGTCACTATTAAATTTATGGAGTCACATGATTGGGACGAAAGTGAGTTGGCAAAAAATTGCGAACATTATGAACCAAAACCAGTTGGTAAATGTTCAAACTGTGATTATTATATTGCAACACCAATACATCAATGGAGTATGTTTGTCAAAACTCTTTATGGAAAAGTTCCCGTTTGTTCAGAAAAATGCAAAGAAGAGCTTGATGAAAAAATGAAAAAATATTTTAAAAAAATTGATAATGAAAACTAAAGAACTTGAATAATTTAGTTTTGTTTGATATACTTAACTTAAGAATAAAAAAGGAGGCTTCAAAATGGAAAATAGAGCTACTGTTTATGATATAAATACCGAAGCAAAAGAAAAGGTTGAGGAAATAGATGAGGTCGGAAGCAAGAAAGATTTAGCAACACTTTATTCTAAAGTAGCAAAAATTATGGGTAAAGTAGGTAAAATAAAAAAGAGTGGTTACAACAAATATGATGATTATGAATATGCAACAGCTGAAGATATTAAAGAAGCGCTAAGGCCATTATGTGCTGAAGAAAATTTATGGATTTCAAGTGAAGTAAAGGGATACAGCAAAAAGCAGGTCCAAACTCAAAGAGGTAACTCAACAGAAATTGAATTAGGCATGTACTTTACCTTACGATGTGGTGATACTGGGGCAAAAGTCAAGCTTTTATATTCAGGCTATGCTTTAGACGAAGGCGACAAGCACATCTATAAAGCTTATACGGGTGCTATTAAATACTTTCTTATCAACAATTTCATGTTGAGCACTGGTGATGACCCTGAAATGGATTCTCCTAAGATTAAACAGGAGGCTCCCAAGCCTAAAAAGAAAAAAACAAAAAAAGATATTCCAGTTCAGAAAAAAAGCGAGCATAAAGATAATAATATAGAAGAAATTAGACAGCTATGGAAAAAGAACCAATCAATAACACAGGATATTGTTTTTGATGAACTCGAAAAAATGGGAAAAGAAAGGGATATAGCCCTTGTTTCTGAGATTAAAGATGAAGAAAAGTTATTAGAAATTATAGAAAAAGTAAAAGAAAAAATAAAAGAAGAAAAAATCGAAGATTAAAGATAAGGAGGGTCTTGTACCTTCCTTATAAAAGGAGGAGATTAAATGTATAAAATAGAAGGTTTAATACCGCACTATTTTGATATTGAAACAACAGGATTGTCAGGTCTAGAAGATGATTTTGTTTGTGCAATAATAAGAAAAGAAAATAAAGTTTTAGATTTTAGAAGTCTTGAAACTTTCCTAAGCTATTGCCAAACTTTATCAGGAGCAATACTTGTAGGTTATAATACACAGACTTATCGTGGAGGATTTGACCTGCCATTTTTAAGAACACAGGCTTTAAAAAATAATTTAAAATGGCCTTTTAAAAGCAGAAGACATTTAGATATGATGCCAATTGTTCAAGGACACCTTGATACTAAAACTTACGAAGTTAAATTGCCTTCAAAGTCATCACTTAGAAAAGATGACCTAATGGAGCTTGCTTTTGCCAATTCTATTAAGTACACAACAACTAAAGACACATATAAAAGATTAATGGAACTTGAGGAAGCAGAAGGATGTGACTGGTGTGGAAGAGATTCAGTAACTACATCAGAATCAAATTCTCTACAGGATGTTTATATTAACTTCTTTGACCCTAAAAAGGAAGAAGAATATCCATATATAGATGTTGGAGAACTTGTCAACCAGTACAAAAAAGGTGAGATTGGTTTTGATGAGTTTCAAGAAACGCAAATAATTCATTGCAGTAATGATGTGAGAAGATTACAGGTTATTACAGAAAATATTTTACCCTTAATGCCTGAATATATTGTAAATAGAAATATAATGAATCTTTAAGAGAGGATGTTTTTGATGTTTTTTGAGCCTATAAGAACCTGGGACGGAAGCGAAATGAACCATTTAATTTACAGTTGGGAGAGCGAAGGCTCAATGGGCTCTCCCGGTTGTTCAGATATTAATAATAATTTAATATATGAAAATGATATTTTGAAATACAAAAAGTATATATCAATTTTAAAAAGAGGAAAGTTTAGTTATAATGGAAAGACTTTAAATGGCTGGTACCTTGAATGCTATTACAAGGATAATAAAGTAATCAGTCCATTTTACCAAAATGAAAATTATGAAATTGTAGGTAATATATTTAAAAATAAAGATTTGTACAATAAAATTAAATTGAGAGAGGAAGTTAGAATAGATGATTTTGTCGGATAAAGATATTAAACGAAACATGGAGGCTGGCTTTATAGATATAAGACCTCTAAAAAAAGAGCAGATTGAACCCGCTTCCGTAGACTTAAGGCTTGGAAATAGTTTTTCTTTGATTAAAAAAGAAAATGAAATTATAAAATTTAATCAAAAAACAGAATACGAAGAATTAATTTTAGAAAAAGATGAGAAGTTTGTCCTAAAACCTCATCAATTTGTTTTGGCTACAACAAAAGAAAGCGTAAGACTTGACGGTAAAATAGCAGCCTTTGTTGAAGGCAGGAGTTCAATTGGCAGGCTTGGTCTTTTTATTGAGAATGCAGGGTGGGTCGATAACGGCTTTTGGGGTCAAATTACATTAGAGTTATATAATTCCAATGAAATCCCAATAGAATTAACTCCGGGAACAAGAATTTGTCAGCTTGTATTTGCAGAAACTAAAAATGTACCTGACAATTTATACAACGGGAAATACAATGGTCAAAACGGAGCAACAGGAAGTATGAGTTTCCGTGATAGAGAGTTTGTAAAAAATGGATAAGAAAATGATTAAGATAATCCCAACTCATGACCTAGTTAAAGAGCTTGAAAGAAATATTGTATTTCAAACATCTAATTACACATTAGAAAGAGAAGAAGAAATAGAATTAATGAAAAAAGAAATTATAGAGAGGGCTGAAAATAAATGATTAAACCAATGCATGACTTTATTTTAGTTAAAAGAGAAGAAAAAGAAGGTAAGACAAAAACAAAATCGGGACTTATTATTCCTGAAAAGCAAACTGAAAAATATGAAGTTTTAAAAGGAGAGGTAATTGAGGCTGGACCAGGTAGAAAAACTCCTAATTCAAATAAACTAATTGAAACAAGTGTTAATAAAGGTGACGAAATACTTTATAAGCAGTATGCAGGTCATAAAATTGAAGTTGACGGAGAAGATTTATGGTTGATAAATGAAAGAGACATTATAGCAACAATAGAGTAAAAGGAGGTATTAAATGAATTATTTAAAACACTTTGCAAAACTTAGGAGTAAAGGTTTCAAGCCTAAGATTGATTTAGATTTAGATGTAAAAGGGCCAAAAGAGTTGGGGGCAAGAATTAAAGTATCACTTACCCTTGATGATATTGGCACTAACACAGCTATTGGTTTTTTATCAGACAAACTTTTAAAAAAAACAGAGATAGAAAACAAAATCTCTGAGCTTGTGGTTGAGCTTGTTGATAGTTTTGATATAGGCTTTAGCCTTAAAAAAGATAAAAGTAAAGTTGCTAATATAGAGACTAAAAGGAAAGAACCGCAAAATGAAAATGAAAAGATTTTAAAATCGGAACTGACTGATGAGGATATGAATAAATGGACAACCAAAAGTAGTATCTTTTATGCAGCAGATGTAACAAAACTTCAGGAGTTAAAATCTAAACTAAGACTTAAGACTAACAGCGAGTTAATGCCTTATGTGCATGAATTTTTTGATGATAATTCAAAAAGTGTAGGAGATATTCTACCAAAGAATATAGAGGATTTTAACGATTTTCTGCAGGGAAAAATAGATTTGGAGGCAGGAGGTAAGGCTGTGTGAAAATAGATGATATAGTAAGGTGCTTTTTTCTGGTTTTGCACCCAAAGACTGTACCTTCAAAAAAATATGTTAAACAGATATATGAACAGTCAAAAAACTTACTCAGTCAGGGCTGGACTATAGCCAACATCACAAACAGGATTGTATCTTGCGATATCAACAGCATAGAGGGAGTGCAGAGTTTAAACGATGTTCCATACCTTAATAGCACCCCTCCTCTAAAAAAGCCAAATAACCTTCTTGAGGATAAGTTTTATTACAACAGCAGGCTTCATAAAATTTCGGAGCCTGCCTCTCTTGATATTTCAATTGAAGGAAAAATAATCGAGAAAAAAGAACCTTTTTATTTGGAGCTTGTTGAGTCTTTTACAGCAGAGGATTTGGTACAGCATTTTTACGAAAGACTTGATATTAAAGATAAAGATGAGACTCTTTATGATAGAAATAAAAAAAGAATAAATGGATACTTAAAATCTTATGATTTAGATTTATTATTATTTACAATAGACGAAATAAAAAGGCTTGGAAGTGTAGAGAACTGGGATACAAAAGTTGCTGAGTCGATAATATACTATACAAAAGAAGGTAAAAAAAGAATGGAAAATGTCAAAAATTCAAGCTCTGGAAAAGTACACCCCTTCTATAAAGCTTACCTAAAGAAGAGGGGTGTAAATAAATGAGCACAACTGCAATAGAAAACTTTTTAGAAAGTGAAGAGGAGTATGATTTTCAAAAATGGTTAGAAGAAGAAATAGATATAGAAGAAGATACTCCAGAAAAGGAGATAGAAAAAGAAGATATTCCTATAGAAGATTTATTAGTCAATTCAAATATCAAACCAGATGAGTTAAATGACATAGAAAAAGAAATGTACTATACAATTTTAAATTCCGACAAGGTAGCCTGGGAAAGAGGCGAAGGTTTCTCTACAGGGTTTAAACTTTTAGATGATAAATTTATGGGTATTCAGTCAGGTTTAGTATTTGTCGGAGCTCAGTCCAATGTTGGTAAATCAAGTTTTTTGTTATATGTAGCTAACCAATCATCTATTGCTGGTGATGTTTATAGTTTGTATTTTTCTTTTGATGACGGCAGTAAGGATTTACTGCCAAGAATTGTTGCATCTGAAAAGAATATACCTATTAACGCAATTAGACTTCCTGAAAGATATTTAGACTACCCAACGATACTTGAGAAAAGGAAAGATGGGATTAGAGATTTGTATTCTTCTTTAGATAGATTTAAAATCATCGACCAGGACAAAGGTAAATCGATTGAGCTTGTTGAAAAGGAAGTGGAAAAGCATTTAAATTATTTAGAGGAGATAGGTTCTGACAGAAAACTTTTTGTACAAATTGATAATTTTCACGACCTTACATCAGAAGATAAGACATACTACAGCGAAAAAGAAAAATACAGCGATATAGCTGATAGGTTAAGAAATCTTTCTGAAAAATTTAATATTCCAATCTGGTGTACAGCTGAACTACGAAAGGGCTCATCTGGCCATACAAATGTTAGGCCAGTAAAAGAGGATATCAAAGAAGCTGGAAAGATTGTTTACCGAGCAACAGCATGCCTTATGCTTTACAATGAGGTTGGACTAGAGCAGCAGAACGCAGCCGTGTTTTACAGAAGTCAGGATAGGCCAGGTAAAAATCCTATAGTTGAAGTTCATTTCGACAAAAATAAACAAAGTTCATATAAAGGAAGGCTTTATTATAAGTTCGTTCCTGAATATGCATTATTTGTCGAGGCAACAGAAGGAGAAGTTGAGTATTACAACAATTTGATTTATCAAAATTAAAGCTTATTCACTTTGTTGTCGAATTATGTAATAAATTGCTATTTAAAATTTGATGAAATTGTGATTATGACCCTTGCAAAACATATGTTTATGTGTTAATATTAAGGAGGTGCTTACCCGATGGGTGTAGCAGAAAAACATGAAGAATTTGAAGGTCCGTTCGGAGAAAGAGTAATTAGGTATAAGGATGGCTACTATGAAGGCATTGAGTGCTCTCAGTACGCCCCTTGTCCTATTGATTATAGATGTGAAAATAAGAATAGTAAGTATGAATGGTGTAGAAGATGCAAAGTCCTTACCTGTTCTCACTCAACCAAAGAAAAGAATTTGCTTATTAGAAAGGTGGAGGAGTAATGAGAGAGGACTTAAAAAAAGAAGTAGAGGAGAAGTTGAGTTTTATAAACAACACATTCAAACAGAGCGATATAGACCTTAAGGTCTACGCTACAGCAGATGAGTGTGAAGAGGAGAAACTAGATTTGTATAAATGTCCTGAATGCGGTGATTTTTTCTCAAATAAACTCGGAGATGAAGATTACGAAAAGCTCCAGTGTCCTAGTTGTGAGACTGAGTTCAAGATTGAGAGGGAAAAAGATGATACAAAATAGTGATAAAGCAAACCAAGAAATTAACAAAAAAGACAGAGTTGATAAAGATTATGGTGGACACACAAAATACTGCAAGTTCTGCGGTAAACAGCTTATTTTTGTAAAGACAGACCACAATGGTAATGTAAATCAGAACAGAAAAAAAGAGTGGGAAGCTTCTGTTTGTCATAAGTGCTGGCCAAAAGAAGTAAGAAGAAGACATAAAATATAAAATTATTGGGGGAAGATAGAGATGAATTACCTTAAATTCTTAGTAAATGATAAACTAGTTGATGCTGAAGGAAACTTAGTAGGAGAAGAAGCTGACCTTAAGAATATGACAAACATCTATGGAATAACAAACTTAACAGATGAAGAAAAAAATATAGTATTTGGCAGTGAAATAAATGATATCAAAAATTATAATGTAAAAGTTATAGTTATTAAAATTTTAGAAAGTTTACCAAATGAATTTTGGTTTAGGCCTAATAAATCAGAGTACGGCAAAACTCCTGAAGATGAAGAAGGTGTCGGAGGAGCTGTGCTCCACTCTAAAAAGGCATTTAAAATAGCTAAAAAGCTAATTAAAGCTTGGGATATTAGCGATTACAAGCGTGATATTGTACTTGCAGCAACACTTTTACATGATTGTTTTTTAGATTCATTTTCTACTGCTGATAAAGATGAAATTTTTCACTTGCATTTGATTCAGCCAAGAATTAAATTTTTAGACTATGAATACTTGATAGCAAACGAAGAAGATAAAGATGCTTTTGACTTGATAATGAAGGGGATTGAAGGCCACACAGGGGGTAAGTGCTTAATTCAATCTTTAAGGTATAGAAAAGAGAATGATTTTCTTAAGATAGTACATATTGCCGATTTTTTGGCAAATGACCAGGAGGTGGTAAAATAAATAAATTTCTAGTATTTTTAGACAATGTAGAGATTTTTTTAATGTCGCATGTTTCAACAATAAGCTATGTCTTAGGTTTAATCTTCGGAATATTATCAATGGTCGTTTTTGTTAATTACTCATTAATATACTCAGCTTTAACACTGCTTTCAGGTTTTATAGTCTTTGAAGTATACAGGTATACATTCGCTGGAGAACCCGACTTTGTAATGCATTTTGACAAAGAGGATTTAGAAGACGGAGATGATTTTGGCAAAATAATGAGTAAAGTAATTGAAGAAGCAGAAAAGAGAGAGGATGATTAGTTTGTTTATCGTATTTGAAGGGCCCGATTGGGTCGGAAAATCAACCCTCTTAGAAAGCGTGGGAGAGGCCTTGAAGGCTTCTCCTTCCTTTAATAAGAGAGTATTGACAACTAAAGAACCTGGAGGTTCAGAGTTCGGTTTAAAGTTAAGAAAGATTTTGTTTGATAAAAATGAAAAAATATCTCCTTTAACTGAAACATTAATATTCCTGGCTGATAGGGCTGAACATACAAAAACATTAATAGAAAAAGGAAATGATGACAACACTATAATATTAAGTGATAGATACGACCTTTCAACAGCTGTCTATCAGTGCATGGAAAAGGGAGTTTTAGACTACAAAGATTTATTTAAGATAGAAGAGATGTTAGGATTTCCAACTCCGGATATGGGCGTTATAATGATAGCTAACGAACCATTTATCAGTAATGAAGCAGATACCTTTATGGAAAAATACAATTATGATTGGGACGGATTAAATAGAAAGTTTATAACTCTAACTAAAAATCATAATTTAAAAATGCTTGATTACACCAAAGTAATAATTAACTCAAGCCTTCATTCAATAGAAGAATCAACCGATAAAATATTAAAAGAGATAAAAACTTTAAAAGTGGACGGATTTGTGTTATAATTAGTTTAGTGAAGTAAAATAAACAAATCAACATAATATGAGGTGAATTAATTGGAAATAGAATATCAAGCACTATTAGATTTTTTAGCATGTCCTGCCTTATATCTTTTCAAGCATCAAAGAAAAGACAAGGTTGAAAGCTACATGGGCAGAAAAGTAATAGACGACATATTAACAAATACTATTTACTTTTTTTATAACACAATACTTGAAGAAGAAAGAATACCTTCAGAAACTGAATTAAAAAATTTTTATGGAACTCAATTTGCTGAAAAGGAAGAGTTTTTAAAATTCAAAACAAGTCAGCAAAAAAAGAGATATACACAGCAATACCCAGGAGAATTTATAAAAAAGTTTTACATTAAACACAGAGATAATCCAGGGATTCCAATAGCTGTGAATGAAAAGTTTGATGTAGAACTAGAAAATCACAAAATTACAAATTGCAATTTACAGCTTGTAAAAATGGTAAATAAAAAAACTCACATAATGTATTTTAGTAATGCTTCTCATAATCCTGATACTTTTAGAAAAAATAACGACCTTAAATTTTCTCTTATGAGTTATGGATTTAGAAATATATTTAAACAAAAAGAAGATAAATTTATTTACAACAGCGTAAGAAAAGGTAGATTTTTAGAGATATATAGAAGCAACTGGCAGTTTAAAAAAATGGTTGCTACTTTAGATAATATTGCAGAGATTATAGACCAGGAGCTCTACTGGCAGAATATAAACTATTTATGTAAAGCATGTGCATACAGTGATATTTGCTATAACTGGCGCGGGAGGTGATTTTAATGTCAAAAAAAATCAATATAATTGAAGACCAAGAAAAAGGCTTAAAGATTGGCGATGAATGGTCAGGTAATTTATCAGAATCTGAATCAGACGAAGAAAAAAACAAAGAGGAAGTAGATGATACAGAAGATGAAAAAGAGGATACTAGGGATTGACCCGAGCATCACCAGCACCGGCTGGGCAGTTTTGGAATATGAGGAAGACGAACTTGTAAATATAATAACACCTGAAAAAGAAGAAAGTTTGTTTAAAGGTAACTACAAACCAGAGCTTTTAGATTATGACAATATAGAAACAGATTCGGATAAGACAGATAGAAAAAGATTTTATCAAATATATGAACAGCTAGAAAAAATTATTAAATTTTATAAGCCTGAAATAATAAGTATTGAAGACCAATACAGCTCTCTTAACCCTAAAACTTTAAAAAGATTAAGTCATGTAAGAGGGGTTTGCATGTTTTTAGCAGAGATGTATCAAAAAGATATGTACTTATATTATCCTACAAGTGTAAAAAAAATAGCTTCAGGAAATGGAAGAGCTTCAAAGGAAGAGATGACAGAAGCAATAAATGAATACTTTGATTTAGGGTTAAATTTTAAGAAAGAAAATGATAAAGCAGATGCTATAGGAATCGCACTTTCTTTTCTTTTCAATAAGAAAAAGGGGCAAAAAATATAGAAGGCGTGATAATAAATGAAATTTAATTTTGATAATTTCGATGTAGAAATGAGCTTTGATGAAATTTTTTCTGAACACCCACAGGATATTAAAGATTTTTTATGCATGTTAGGACAGGTAGACAAAGAAAGTCAAACTTTAGGGACTGAGATTGAATTTTTATTTTTTAATCCTTTTGATAGTGCGGAAACAAACTTGTTAGTTGATAAAGGTTTGGATGATGGGTTTTCTGGAGATTACAATGGAAATATAGAAGATACTTTGAGGAAGTTAATAGAAGATTTTGAAGAGGGAAATTATGATGAGTGAAAAACTAAAGCTAATAGAAGAATACAAAAAAGGAAATAAAGAGTCAGGACAAAAACTTTTAGACATGTATGATGCATTCATAAAAAACTTTGTTTCGCTTATTTATCACGGCTCTTATAAAAGCAACACTTCAGTTAAAAACTTTCTTAGACTTCTTCAGCCAGGAGGCAGCTCTTCAGTAGAAGAATTAACCAATGTTGTAAGTGTTATTAACGCAATATATTCAGCATATGATTTTGAAGATGTCTATCAGGATGTAAAATTATCTTTTTTAATTTCTTTAGATGTTTTTGATATATCAGAATATGATGAAAGAAAAGAAGTTGAAAGTCCATTTGATTATTTCTTGTCAATTTATTTTCCTTATATACTAAAAAACAATACAGTAGACAATGTAAAGACAGAACCTTTATCAGATAATATAGAAAAGTGGCCTATGCAAAATCCATTTTTAGTCACAGAAAAAGATGAAGTTTCAAAAACAAGTATTGATAGAGATTGGGTTAATGGAAATACATGCAACAATAGATTTTCTGATTTAACAATTGAAGAAAGGTTAATTTTAAAACTAAGATTTGAAGACCATTTAATCTTAGACGAAATAGGTGAGAGATTAGGAAAATCTAAATCATCAATTTCAAGAAGGATTAATACTATCAGAAATAAACTTGAAAAAATAAAAGATAAGAACATAGAGAATAAAATAATAGCTAATGAGTACTTAGTTAATAACAAAACTGTTGAAGAAATAGGAGATATGCTGGATAAAACTCCGATGACAATCTATAGAAGATTAAAAAATATAAAATAAGGGATGATATGTATGGCTTCTAAGAGATGGACAGCTACAGAAATGTTTTATCTTCTGCAATATCCAAGGCTTTCAGCTAAAGAATTGTCTAAAGTTATAAACAGGACTGAAAATGCTATAAAGTGTAAAATCAATAATTTAAATATTAGTGATGATTATAAAAACGAGAGAAGTGAAGAAGAATCTATAAGTGTTTTTTGTTCAGACTGCCTTTATAATCATAAAACATGTGGCCAAAATGTAAAAGATTGCCTAAATGATGAGGCCTCAAAGCTTTATAAAAGATTTTATAATGTAAACTTAAACGAAGACCTTAAAGATAAAAAAATAGTAATAAATAAAAAACAGAAAGTAAAAAATAAACGGTTAATAATTTAAAGGGGGAGTAAAATGTCGTTTTATGTAATTAAAAGAGACGGAAGAAAAGTAGAATATAAAAATAAAAAAATTAAAGATGCAGTTTATAAAGCAGCGAAGGCAACAGCAGAAAAAAAAGGTGAAGATTTTTGGAATTTTGTTGCAAATAATATTGTTGAAGAAATAGAAGATAATATAAGTGGAATGATTAGTTCTGGATTAAACTCTGTTAATGTTGAGACTTTACAGGATATTGTTGAGTATGAATTAATGGAAAACAGACATTATGAAATAGCAAAAAACTATATATTATATAGAAAGCAGCATGAAAAGTATAGAGATGCTCAAAAACTATACAATGGAATAAATGATACAGTTAATAATTACCTTGATTTAAGCAATTGGAAAGTTAATGAGAACTCCAATATGGGTTATAGTCTTCAGGGTTTAAATAATCATATAGCAAGCGAGGTGACAGGCCATTATTGGTTAAATGAAATTTACCCTAAACACATTAAAGAAAAGCATGTAAGTGGAGATTTGCACATTCACGACCTTGCTAATTTAAGTAATTACTGTTGTGGATGGGACCTTCAGGATTTATTATTGGAAGGTTTTTCAGGAGTGTCAACCAAGATAGAGTCGGCACCACCAAAACACTTCAGAACTGCTTTAGGACAAATGGTTAATTTTTTATATACTTTACAGGGAGAGAGTTCTGGAGCTCAAGCTTTTTCAAGTTTCGATACTTATCTTGCACCGTTTGTATCTTATGATGGACTTGATTATGATGAAGTTTATCAGGCTATGCAGGAATTTATTTTTAATTTAAATGTACCGACACGGGTTGGATTTCAAAGTCCTTTTACAAATTTAACTATGGATTTAGTTTGTCCATCAAATATGGCAGAGGACCCAGCTATTATTGGTGGCGAAATGCTTTATGACATGCCGCTTAAAAATTTCCAGAAGGAAATGGACATGATTAACAAGGCTTTTGCTGAGGTTATGCTGGCGGGAGATTCAAAAGGAAGAGTATTTTCTTTCCCTATTCCTACTTATAACATTACTCCAGATTTTGATTGGGATAACGAAATATTAAATCCTGTTTGGGAAATGACAGCCAAGTACGGAATTCCATATTTTGCGAACTTCGTCAATTCCGATATGAAAGCTGAAGACGCTCGCTCAATGTGTCCACTTGACGGAAAAGAAAAGGTATTAGTTAAAACAGGTGATGACAATGTAAGATACTCCCAAATTAACCACACATATTATGACACTAAAGATAATGATGATATATTAGTCTATTCTGATGGTAAATTTATAGAAGGTCGATTCAATAAGTTTGAAAATCAAAATATGATAAATGTAAGATTGGTTAACGGGCATGAGATAAAGATGACTGAAGAACATTTAAATTTTGTTATCAAAAATAAAAATAAAGATATTGAAGAAATGTCAGGAAAAGACTTAAAAGAAGGTTATTATCTACCTTATAGCTTAACAAGTTTTAAAGGCGAAGGAGGAACTTATGACCTTGGCTATTTAATAGGAGCTTTTGCAGGAGACGGAAGCTGTGATAAAAATACAGGAACTGTTTTTTCTTTAAATAATAATACCAAGCTAACAGTGCTTGAAAATTTAAAAGAAATACTGACTAAACTTTTTGGGGCTAAATTTACCGAAAAAGAAGAAAAAAATAATGTAGTTAAACTTTCAACATATAATCCAGCAGTAAAATCAATGATTGAAAGTTTTGTTGATGGGGATAATGCATTAAATAAATACTTCAAAGCAAATGTTTTTGAAATGAGCAAACACTTTAGAACAGGATTATTTGATGGCTATTATGAAACTGATGGAGGAAACAAAAATAGAATTTATACATCATCAGAAAAAATGGTAGAAAGCTTAAATATGTTAGCTGCTACTCTGGGAACAACAACCAATGTTTATACTGATGACAGAAAAAAAAGTGATGGAAGACTAGGAGATAATCCAAATTATGCTGTTTTATTTTACAAATTAAATAGAAATAGTTATGGCGACGTTTGGTTTAAAAAAGACTCAAAACTGTGGATGAAAATAGATAAAGTTGAAAAACTAAAAGAAAAACAAACGGCTTATTGTTTTGAAGTCAAAGATGGAGAACCAATGTTTACGGTTGGCACAACTGGAATCTTGACTCATAACTGCAGGCTGCGCCTTGATAATCGGCAATTAAGAAAGCGAGGAGGAGGTTTATTCGGCTCATCGCCTATGACAGGCTCTATCGGTGTAGTAACACTTAATATGCCCAGAATTGGACTTTTAGCAGAAAATACTGATGATTATTTAGAGAGAGTCTATGAATTAATGGATATTGCAAAAGAAAGTTTAGAAATTAAAAGAAGAATTTTAGAAGAGTTAACAGATGCAGGTCTTTACCCTTATTCTAAGTTTTATCTAAGAAGTATTAAGGAACGTTTTGGAGAGTACTGGAAAAATCACTTTAATACAATCGGATTAAATGGAATGAATGAATCTGTTATGAATTTCTTAGGAAAAGATATGACAGAACATGAAGCTATTAAATTTACTAAATGGGTTATGTACAAAATGAAAGAAAGAATGGTGGAGTACCAGGAAGAAACAAGTGACCTTTTTAACCTTGAAGCTACTCCAGCTGAAGGAACAAGCTATAGATTGGCCAAATCAGACCTTGATAAGTTTGGGAAAGAAGAAGCTGTTTTTGCTAATGATAAAAGGGTTTATACAGAAGATGCTGACCCGTATTACACTAATTCAACTCAGCTACCTGTAGGGGCTACAGACGACCCTTTTGAAGCTTTAGATTGGCAGGATGAACTTCAGAAAAATTATACAGGAGGAACAGTTTTACATTTATTTCTAGGAGAGAGAATGCCTGGAATAGAGGCTACCAAAAAGTTTGTTAAAAGAGTTGCTGAAAATTATGAACTTCCTTATTACTCTATTACTCCTACTTTTAGTATTTGTCCAATACATGGGTATCTGCCAGGAGAACACGAATTCTGTCCTAAGTGTGATGCTGAAAACGGATATGAGGGTTAGTAAATGTATATTTTAAAATATTTACTTTATGTTTTAGAACACAAATGGAATGTTTTTAAAATTGCAATGGGTAAGGGTATGTTCGTTCATGCTTTTACCCATGATTTATCTAAATTAACTGGTAGCGAATTTTGGGCTTATGCAGGATATTTTTATAAAGATAAAGAAAAATACAAGCACCGATTTGAGATGGCATGGAGACACCACTATTATAATAATCCTCACCATTGGAATCACTGGATAGGCCCACAGGGAAAACCTATGGAGATACCACTAAAATATATTCAACAAATGGTAGTTGACTGGGAGGCTATGAGTTTGAAATTTGGTGACACAGCCAAAGAGTATTACTTAAATAATAAAGAAAAAATTAAATTAACCGATAAGACAAGAACTATTTTAGAAAATGAATTAGAAATTTAAGGGGGTTAAATATGATATATATCTTAATGGGACCTTCAGGCTCTGGTAAAACTGCAATCGGTAAAGGCTCAGGATTACCTGAGCTTGTATCCCACACCTCAAGAGATATGAGAAAAGGAGAAGTTCACGGAGAGACTTACTATTTTGTTACCAAAAAAGACATAGACAAAATGAATAAAGCTGAGTTTACAGAATACGCCGGCAACTATTACTGCCTCTCAACAAGAGAAGTTGAAAGAAAGTTAGAGGATAACGATTCTGTATTTGTAATTATGGACAGAAACGGAGTCAGACAAATGAAAGGCATGTATGGTGATGAGGTTAGAGTTATCTACATTGATGTACCATTCTATCAGCTTGCAAAAAGACTTTATAAAAGAGATGGGTTTAAAGCTGCATTCAAGAGAGTTTGGCACATGATTAAGACTCGTGAAAGAAAAAATAAAGAAATAGCGGACTACACTATTAAAAATAATGATGGAGAGCTTAAAAAGTCTATTGCTATTTTTTATGAAATTATAAGGCTACATGGATTAGTGGAGATTGGCTTTGAGCAAATGCCAGCAGATGAAAAAGCTTTTGTAAAAAGGTTTGGTGAGGGTTTAAATGATTAAATTTGCAGGAATACAAAAGACTTCTTTGATGGATTATCCAGAACATATTTCTACAATCTTATTTACTCAGGGTTGTAATTTACGATGTCCTTACTGCCACAACCCATCATTAATAAGTGAAGATATAAAAGACAAAGAAAATTTAATTAACGAAGATGAAATTTTAATGTTCCTAAACGAAAGAAAAGGAAAGATAGATGGAGTTACTATTACTGGTGGAGAGCCCTTAATGCAGGATATTGATGATTTAAAATTATTCCTTGAAAAAGTTAAAACTATGGGATTAAAAGTTAAGATTGATACTAACGGTTCCTATCCTAAAAAACTTTTATACCTTGCGTCTTCTGGTCTTATAGATTATATAGCAATGGATTTTAAAATGCCATATGAGAGATACGGCTCATTAGGAGGCAAGATTAATTTAGATAAGATTAAACGCTCTTTATATAATATATATCAGGCCAAAGAAAAATATGATGTTCAGTATGAAATCAGAACCACAGTAGTACCAGGAATGCATGAAAGTGAGGACATTAGAGAAATCGCCTCTCAGATAATAAATTCTGACTGGTATTTTATCCAGAATTTCAAAGGTGATTCTACTTATAATAAAGAACTCTGTGGCAAAAATGGTTTTAGTGAAAAAAAGTTAAAGGAATTTAAAAGCATTGCTGAAGAGTATATTGATAATGTAAGAATAAGAAATTAAAGAAAGGAGGTGGTAATTATGGAAAGCAAAAGAACTAGATGTGAAGTTTATTCCAGAGTTGTTGGGTTTTTAACACCTATCTCTCATTGGAATAAAGGAAAAAAAGAAGAGTGGAAAGACAGAAAAACATTTGATAAAGTACTGTAAATATCTCTTAAAGGGGGAGGTATTAATTGAAGTGGTTTGTAATTACAGCTAAGAAAAAATTTAAATATGAAAAAGAAAAGTTTACAAGCAAAAAAGAGGCAGAAAAATATTACAAAAAACAAAAAAAGAAGTACAAAAAAGTAACACTTTACAAACACAAGGATTTCAAAAAACCAGACAGAAGAATAATTTATACATGGTGTCCTATATGTGGCAAAAATAGAAAATTTAAAACTCATCCAGAAAAGAAAGTAAAGGTTTGCCCTTATTGTGGTATAAGCGAAGATTTTTATTACGTAAAAAAATATAATTGGTTATAAAAAACAGGAGGCACAATATTAATGAAATCAGAGAATTTCAATATTGGAAATAACACATGGCTTTTAGGTTTACAGATGCTTGTAGTCTGCTTTGGCGCTACGATTTTGGTACCACTTTTGACGGGTATCTCAACATCTATTGTTTTATTTACAGCAGGTATATCGACTCTTATCATGCATTATTTTGGTAGAGGTGAATATGGAGCACCAATAATTTTTCTAGGCTCATCATTTGCCTATATAGCACCAATAATTTATATACAGGATAGATGGGATATGCCATCTGTTTTCTTTGCATTAGGTGTTGCGGGAATTATGAAAGTTTTATTTTCATTTGTAATTAAAAAAACAGGCAGTGACTTCATCTCAGAAAAACTTTTCCCTCCAGTAATCTCAGGAACAATGATTATGCTGATAGGGTTGACCCTGATAGATACCGGTATAGATATGGCTTCAGGTAATTGGCTTTTAGCTATTATAACATTATCTACAGCAGGATATTTTATGATGTTTACAGAAGGAGTAACAAGATTATATTCAGTTTTGATAGCTATTTTAACAGGATATATATCAGCTTTGCTTCTAGGAGAGGTAACATTTGTTTCTCTACCACTAGTAAGCATGCCTGAATTTACACTCCCAAGATTTAATTTAAGCGCAGCAATTTACATACTGCCATTTGCCTTAGCTCCAACAATAGAGCATTTTGGTGATGTATTTGCAGTAAGTGAAGCAACTGGTAATAAGTATTATAAGTCACCAGGGATGCACAGGACGATGTTAATTGATGGAATAGGCACAATGCTTTCTTTTGTAGGCTCTGTACCAAATACAACTTACTCAGAAGGAACATCAGCAGTTAGTCTATTAAAGATAAGAGACCCAAAAGTTACAAGAAATGCAGGTATATTTGCAATTATATTTAGCTTTGTAGGTGTATTAGCAGCTTTTCTGCAGTCAATACCAACAGCTGTTGTTGGAGGAGTTATGATTATTCTTTTTGGTAATATAGCAACTCTAGGCTTTAAAACTTTTGTTTCAAATAAAGTCGATTTCACAAGTCCAAAGAATACATTTATAGCTTCTACGATGATAGTTTTTGGACTAAGTGGAATAACAGTTTATAAATTTAGCGGTGTAGGACTTGCAGCATTAATAGGAATCGGGATACAGGTCTCATTTTTAATAAAAGAAAAATATAAAAAATAAATTCAAACCCTCAATTAATTTTGGGGGTTTTTATTTTAGGAGGTTTGGAATGAATATTTATAAGAAGGAATATTCAGAGGACGGTAAGAAGTTAACAATCTATGTTCAGGGATGTAACTTAAGGTGTGCAGATTGTAAGGATTTGCATCTAGTTCCAAAAATAAAAAAAGAAAATTTTAATAAAGAAGATATAAATTATAAAAATTTAGAGGAAATTACCATAAGAGGCGGAGAGGCAACGCTTCAAACTGACCTCGTTCAATTTTTGAAATATTTGCAAAATAATCATAAAAATATAGTTGTAAAACTATATACAAATGGGGTTAAAGTTTCAAAAATATACAAAATAACAAATGAGAACCTAGTTGATAAAATATATCTAGTTTTAAAGAACAGTTTTTTAAACTACCACAAGAACGTTGTTATAACAGGAGGTAAAGATTGGAAGTGTATTTATAAATCAGCATTATTTATTAAAAACTCAAATATAGACTTTGAATTTTGCTTAAAAAACAATTTGCAAAAAGATGAAAAAGAAATTGCAAAAAGAGAATTAGAAGTGATGTTAAAAGAAAAAATTCACATATAAAATAAGAGTAATTCCTAAAAAAGTTGTTGACAAAGTAATTTGCAGCTGTTATGATTAGTTTAGATAATAAAACTAAATAAAAAGGGGGTTTAAAAAAATGAATGAATACAGTATTAAAGATTTCAAAGGAAAAAGTTTTTATAATAAAATTATATCTGATATAGAAAACAATTTACGTGAATTAATCCAACTTGAACTTAAGTACGCAAAAGACATAGAAGTGAACAAAGAACCAGTGGAACTTTTCTGTCCAATAGAGAATAAAAAAATTGATTTTCCTTTTCCTTTTGCTAAAGAAATAAAAAAACTATTTTACTTTATAAAGGGACAGTATGATTATATTCCTGAAATAACTGGAATAATAAACGAATTAAAAGAGGATGCTCAGGTAAATATTGTTTCTAAATACTTTGTTCAGAAAGGTACCAACAGGGGTCTTTTAAACTCCCGGATTGGATTTTTAATAACGCTTGCAGAGACAAGAATAAAATTATACAGAGGCAGAGATTTATCTGCAAATGAACTTGCAATGTTGATAGGAGTAACCAACCAAGGGATAGTTAATAAAATATCCAGAGGTAAACTACAAGCTAAAAAGGTTGGTGTTAGATACCATATAGAAAACGAAGATGCATGGGCAATCATATCAGAAAGAGACGATTATGATTTAATAGATGATGGAGTTCCTTATTATAGTTATGGAAAAGCTACACTATTGCTATGTAGAGGGCGTTAAAAAGGTATATGGCGTTGAAGGCAAACTACCTTTAGGCCATTTAAGGATAAAGCAGGATTGTAAGACTCCAAATAATGTTAGTTTTACACTTTCAAAGCAATTTTAAGGGGGATAAAATGGCAAAATATCGTAAAAAACCAGTTGTAATTGAGGCTGTTGAATGGAATGGGGCTAATAGTTTAATTACTGAAACTTTTATGAAAGATTGTAAGGATTCTTATATTGATTACAGCAACAAAAAATTAGGGGAAATTGTCATACCTACTTTAGAAGGGGTAATGAGGGCTAATGTTGGAGACTATATTATCAAAGGCGTAAACGGCGAATTTTATCCTTGTAAACCTGATATATTCCATAAAACTTATGAGAAAGTAGAGGAGGCAAATTAAATGTCAGGCAAGAAAACAATTATTTTAGATTTTGACGGTGTTATTCACAGCTATAAGTCTGGTTGGCAAGGAGTTACTAATATACCAGATTCTCCGGTTGAAGGTGTAAACGAAGCTATTCAGGAATTAAGGAAAGATTATGAAGTAGTTGTCCATTCTTCCAGGTGCCACCAAGAAGGCGGAATTGAAGCTATCGAAGATTATTTAGATAAATATGATATTGAAGTAGATAAAGTAGTTAGAGATAAAGTACCAGCTATAGTGCAAATTGATGATAGAGCAATTAATTTTGGGGGTAAATGGAATAAAGAGTTAATTAATAAAGTTAAAGACTTTAAGCCTTGGCACAAGTAGGTGAAGAATAATGTTAAGACTATTTAATGCTTTATTAATAGCTGGGTTGTTAGCAGGTATAGTTATATAATAAAAGAAGGCGTTGCTTTAATGGTGCGCCTTTTTCTTTAATAATCAAGTGAAGTATGATATAATAAACTTAACGAAACGAAAGGAGGAAGTTATTTGTCTTATGTTAATTTACACAACCACAGTTACTACTCTTTTTTGGACGGCTTTGATTCACCAAAGGATATTGTGAAGAAAGCAAAAGATATGGGTCAAAAAACTGTTGCTATAACAGACCACGGTAAACATTAATATCATGTTATAATTATAAATATATTAGCACCTTTAAGCTAAAGAGGGTGATAAAAATTACTAAAAAAATTATTTTTTCTACAAAACAAATTAATGAAATGAAAAATCTTTATAATGATGGTTTAAGTCATAAAGATATAGGAAAATATTTTAATGTAAGTGCTTCAAAAATACAAACGACTTTCAAAGAGTATAATATAAAATCAAGAAATCCAGGAGGTCAACCACAATATAAAATAAATCAAAAATATTTTTCTGAAATAAATTCTAAAGAGAAAGCCTATATATTAGGATTATTTTATTCAGATGGAAGCGTATATATTTCAGGAAGAAGTTATGTGGCCTCTATTGGTTTAAAAGAAGATGATAAAAAACTTCTTTTAGATGTAAAAAATGAAGTTGGTTATGCAGGTCCATTATATTACATTAAACCAAGAAAGGATAGATATAGTAATATTGGACAATATACTCTGTCTTTTACCAATAAAAAAATATATCAAGACTTAATAAAACTAGGTGTAAAAAACACAAACTCATTACCAAATATAAAAGAAGAATATATGAATCATTTTATAAGAGGTTACTTTGACGGTGATGGATGTATATCATATTCAATAAGAAATGATAACCATCACAAGAACTCTTTAAATTGTGAATTTTATATAATGGGCTATAAAGATATGCTAAATGAAATATCTGATGAGTTTGAAAAAAATGATATATTTATGCAAAAACCAAAATTTCATAAATCTGATATGTACAAAATAAGAAAGTCAGGAAGGCTTGCTGTTTTGAAAATTAAAGACTACCTATATAAAGATGCTAATATATATTTAAAGAGAAAACATGATAAATTTGCCGTTCTAAACAGGAATGTTTAGAATTATTACAGGAGTATTAAGCGGGAAAGCTGAGAAGCCAATCCGAACCGAAGGCTAATTTTAAAATATTAGTCAGGGGCAACGCATAGAAAATGAAACTTTAATTTGTATTAAAGAATATAATTTTTCCAAGAGACTCCTGTCCTCACAGGTAATGCTGGTGGGCAAAAGGTATGCTGAACTTGCAGGAAATGAACTGCAAGAACTACATGGTAAAAAACTTGTAGGATAACACAATTGAGTATCCATAATTTCGTAGAGCTTTATAAAGCAGCCAAAGAAGAAGAAATTAAACATATATTTGGAATTGAAGTATATGTAGCTAATGACATGCATGATAAAGAAGGTAAAAGACACCACCTTATAATCCTTGCTAAAAATAAAAAAGGATTGGATAATATTTTTAAGATGGTGAGTAAGTCAAATACAGAAGGTTTTTATTATAAACCAAGAATAGATTTTGAAATTTTAAAAGAGCATTCTGAAGGACTTATAGTAAGTTCTGCCTGCCTTGCAGGAGAGATACCAAGAGCCTTAGAGAATAACAACAATGAAAGAGCAGAAGAAATAGCTCTAAAATATAAAAAACTTTTTGGTGATGATTTCTATATAGAGATTATGGCCAACGATGTATCAGAGCAGTACGTAATGAACTCAAAGCTTGCAAATTTAGCTAGAAAATTAGATATAGAGCTTGTAGCTACATCAGATATGCACTATCTAGAAAAGGACAGTATAGAAGCTCATGACGTTATGCTATGTATTCAAACAGGGGCAAAAGTTGAAGATAATGACAGATTTAGATTTCATGGAGATTCATACTATTTTAAGGGTGAAGATGAGATAAAAAGTCAGCTTTTTGCAAAAAGTGTAGAGTCTGATTTTATAGATGCCAGAGATAGTGCAGTTGAGAATACAGTAAAAATTGCCGATAAATGTGATACAGTCGAGCTTGATTTAGGTAATTTACTCCTTCCTAAGTTCGAAGTTCCTGAAGGTTATACACTTGAGTCATACCTTGAAGAAAGGGCCTTTAAGAAGCTTTTTGAGTTGGCTGTAGAAAAAGACATTGATATGGATAAATACGCCAGACGGCTTGATACAGAGCTTGAGGTTATAAATATGAAGGGGTATCCTGCCTACTTTTTAATTGTTGAAGATTATGTTCAGTGGGCTAAAGATAATAACATCATTGTTGGTCCTGGTCGAGGGTCTGCAGCAGGCTCACTTCTATCCTATCTTTTAGGCATCACAGCCTTAGACCCTGTTAAGTATGGACTGCTGTTTGAAAGATTCTTAAATCCTGAAAGAACTGCTATGCCTGATATTGATATAGATTTTGGAAATAGAGGAAAAGTTATCCAGTATGTAATCGACAAATACGGAGAAGAAAATGTAGCAAGTATCTGTAACTTTGGTACACTAGGTGCTAAATCAGCTGTTAAAGATGTAGGCCGAGTATTAGGATATGATTACAATCTAATGAATAAAGAGATATCAAAGGCATTTCCCGATACCCCAGGTATTTCAATCAAGGAAGCACTGGAAGAAAGTAAAGAACTTAAGATGTATGCTGAACAGTATCCAAAACTATTCGATATAGCTCAAAAGCTAGAAGGTAAGCCTAGACAGTTAGGTACACATGCCTCAGCAGTTGTTATTACTCCAGAGCCTGTTGATGATTACACACCTTTAGCACGAACCAAAAACAGCCAGACTGGTGAGATAACATATGTAACTCAGACAGAGATGCACGATAGCGAAGATTTAGGTTTGCTCAAGATGGATTTCTTAGGGTTAAAGACTGTTGTTATCATAGGTGAGGCTATTAAGTTTATCAAGAACAGAAAAGATTATGATAGCTTAGAGTATAAGCCTACAGTACAAAACATTTGGGATTTACCTCTTGATGATAAAGATGTATATAAAAACATCTATCAGAAGGCTGATACCAACGGGGTTTTTCAGGTAGAATCACAACTATTTAAAAGGCTGTTAAAGAAAATGAAACCTACAAAGTTCGAGCATATAATTGCTATACTTGCTCTCGGTCGCCCGGGACCACTTGAAGCTGGTATTGTGGAAAAATATTTCGACAGAATGCACGGTAATGAAAAAGTAGAATATCCACACGAAAGTTTAAAAAAGGAATTAGAGGAAACATACGGTTACCTAGTATACCAGGAACAGGTAAGAAATTGCCGTCCAGCTTAGAAATAAGCTAGATTATTATCGAGCAAAATCGGTGAAGCCACTATCTAAATATCCATAATTTGAAAAATGATTCAATGTGTGTTATAATAATGTATGCAAGGTGATACAAATACCACACGTTGGAGATGATAAAAATGAAAAGAAGAAATATTTATTTACCGGAACAGCTGGAAGAAGACATTCAAAAAATAGCTGACAAAAAAGGAATTAATTTTTCTGAAATGGTTAGGTATATACTCTTTCAATATGTAGAAGGTGATAAAGATGAAAAGTAGTCAACGCAAAATAAAAGCATTAAACATGTATGGCGATGGCATTTCTGTTACTGATATTTCTAAAATGGAAATTATGCCTTGCAGAAGTACAATTTATAAATGGATTAATGAATCTGATATAAGTTTACAAAATCCACAAAAATCTAAAAAAACTGAAAAAATAAGTGAATATAAAATCAAAAAAATAATGGACCTTTATAATGAAGGTAAGTTTGGAAAAGAAATATCAAAATTATTGAATATAAGTGTTGGTACAGTGTATAAATATTTAAGAAATGCTGGACTAACAAAAAATTCAAAATTTAATCATGGGGATAAAATAGGATATAAAGATGTTTATAAAAAAAGAGTTGTTAATCTTTATAAATCAGGATTATATTTATGTGAAATAGCAACTGAAACAGGTATTAATAGAAACACTATTTCATTATGGTTAAAGAAAGAAGGTTTTGATATAAAAAGAGGATTAGAGAATAGCATAAAAAAAGAAGATTTTTTTGATAAAATAAACAAAGAAGAAAAAGCTTATTTTTTGGGTTTTTTAATGGCTGATGGAAACACTTCTATCTATAATGGTCAATATTCTATAAAATTAGGTGTAGCCTTAAAGGACAAAGAGATTATTTATGGGTTTTTAAGCCACTTAGAAAGTTCTCTTAATCCTTATGTTGGTAAAAATTCTGGATATTCAAAAAAAGGTTACTGTTGCAGATGTAGCTTAACATCAAGACATATGACTGAAAAATTATTTGAATATGGTGTTATACCTAATAAGACGGGAAAAGAATCATTTCCCTTTCAAATACCTGATAATATGTATAGACACTTTATTAGAGGGTTTTTTGATGGAGATGGCATAACTTGCATCAAAAAAAGTAAGAGAAGTGGGTTTTGTGGAAATAAAAAAATGCTTAAATCTATACAAAAGGTAATAAAAAGCAATAAAACAATCCATAAAAGTACTAATCTATATTACTTTCAAAGTGGTATATCATTTTCTAAAAAGCTATATAAATACATGTACAAAGATGCTAATATTTGGCTACCAAGAAAAAGAAAAAGAATGGATATTATATGTGATAATACCGAGGTAATTAATAGACCTAAAAATCTGTTAATACCGTAGAGCATAGAGAGTGAACTTACATTTATATGTAAAATATAATCTCTCCACGAGTGTTCGACACCTTAAATAAGGTGAAAATGTATGCCGAACTATATTTGTAAAGATAGCAGATATAGAAGCAGAAGATAAAAAGCTTTTGCGATAACATAATTGAATGAAAACTGCACAGATAATTGCTAACTTCAGCCTGGGAGAGGCAGATATATTAAGGCGTGGAATGGGAAAAAAGAAAATAAAAGTATTAGAAAAAATGAAAGTTAAGTTTAAAGCAGGAGCTAAAGAAAATGGCCACACAGAAGAATTTGCTGATGAAATGTTTAGATTAATCGAATATTTTGCCGGCTATGGCTTTAATAAATCACATTCTGCTTGCTATGCATTAATATCTTATGCCACTGCTTACCTTAAATACCATTTTCCGGCAGAGTTCTATGCAGCTATCATGAGTGTTGAAGCAGCAAAGAGTGGCTCTGACAGCTCGATTACGGACTATTTCTCGGACTGCTATAAAAAGAAGATAGATATACTACCTCCTGACATTAACGAGTCAGAAGGGCGCTTTACAGCTGTTAACGGGAAGATAAGACTGGGTTTAAATGCGATTGATGGTTTAGGTAAAAAAGCAAGCACCGAAATAATGAATCAAAGACCGTTTAAAGACCTAGATGATATGTACCAGAAGGTTGATACAAGAGTTGTTAATAAGACAGCTTTTGAATCTTTAATTAAAGCTGGGGCAATGGATTCATTCGGCAAAAACAGAAAACAATTACTTGTAGATTACAAGACTATTAAAGAGTTTGGACAGATGAGGCAGTCACTATTTGATGCCTTCAAAAATGAGGAAGGTTCTGGAGTTTTTGACGAACCAGAACCCACAAAAGAAGAAATTATTGAATTCGAAATGGACACAATCGGTTTATCTTTAACCTATCCTTCTGAATGGGATTTTGCTAAAAGCGGAGAGGTCTTAGAGGTGGAAGGCATAATTACAGAATCTAAAGAGGTTAAAACCAGAAAGTCAAATAAATTAATGGCTTTTGCAAAAGTTAAAACAGATAAAAATAAGATTAAACTTGTAGTTTTTCCGGACACATATCGCTCCAATCATGACTTATTTCAAAAAGGTTTTAAATTAAAACTTGAAGGTAAAAAAGATAAAAGTAATGCAATGCTGGTTGATAAAGTTAAATTGATTGAAGGAGATTTCTTTAAGAAAGCTAATTAGAAAGAGGGTGGTAAATTGAAAAAACTAAAAGTAGAAGATATACAAGAAAAACTAAATATAAATAAAATAGTAGCAGAGCTCATGGTGGATAGAGGTCTTGATAATGAGAAAGATTTAGACCTCTTTCTCAACGGCTCTTTAAAAGACCTGCACGAACCAGAAAAGATACCAAATATTAAGGAATTTGCAGACAAGGTAAAAGAGTATGCCTTCTTTTCAAAGATTGCAATTTATTCAGATTATGATGCTGATGGAGTTTCATCTGCTTATATACTGAGAACTGCACTAAAAAAGCTGTCAAACAATGCTAAGGTGGATGTCTTTTTTGCTAATAGATTTAAAGATGGTTATGGCTTATCAAAAAGGTCAATAGATATAATGAACCATCAAGGAGCTAAGTTAATAATTACTTTAGATTGCGGTATATCTAATCAGGCTGAAATAGATTATGCACGCTCTTTGGGAATGGAAGTAGTTGTTATCGACCACCACGAAAGTGATGATGGTGTTGATGCTCCTTTTATAGATTTAAAAGCAAACTCGGGAGATTATCCCTTTACTGAACTTTGTGGAGCTGGAGCAGCCTGGAAGTTTTCTCAGTATCTTCTAGATGACTTATTCTTAGATGTAATCGACATCGTAGCAGTTGCTACAGTAGCTGATGTTGTACCTTTAGTTGATGAAAACAGAATTATCGTCAGAGAAGGCTTAAAGCGTATGAGAAAGGGAATAATGAATTCCGGCCTAAAAAATATACTTGAAGTTAACGAGGTTGATGAAACAAAACTTTCAGCAACTGACATAGGCTTTAAGATAGGCCCACTAATCAACGCTACTGGAAGACTTAAAACCGCTCGACCAGCATACGATATTTTATATACTGACAATGAATATCAACGTTCTGAATTAGCTGATGAGCTTTATAGAAAAAACGTTCAAAGAAAAGACATCACTAAAAAGATATTGGATGAAATGAAAAATGATATCGATGATAGTGATAAAGTAATAGTTTGTAATGGCAATATACCACAGGGCATAGTTGGACTTATTTCAGGAAGAATATCATCTTCTTTTGAGAAGCCATCAATAGTTGTTGATAGAAAGAGTGGTAAGGGTTCAGGCAGAAGCATAGAGCCGTTTAATCTTTACGAAAATTTAAAAGTCTGCTTAGAAGAAGAACTCTTAAATTCTGCAGGTGGACACTCGATGGCAGCTGGCCTAAATGTATCAATGAACAAATTTGATGATTTTAGCTTAAGACTAAATGAGCTTGCTGAAAGTGTAGAGTTAATGCCAGTAACCTATGATAAAGAGGTAGACATAGGTGAAATTTCAGAAGAGCTACTGTACGACCTTGAAATTTTAGAACCATGTGGAGAGGGAAATAGGAAGCCTGTATTCTACTCAAAAAATGTTGATATAACTTCAGTTTGGGTTCTTCCAGGAAATGAACATGTTAAATTTAAAGCTGGTGGGGTTGAAGCTATAGCTTTTAGGCAGGCTGATATGGAAAGAACCTTGAGAGAGGGTAAAGTTAACCTAACATATACAGTTGGCTGGAATGAGTATAGAGGCAGAAAGTCACTGCAAATAATAGTTGAAAAGATAAATCCTTTTAAGTAATAATTATAGTTTATAAGGAGGTAAAAATGCTTAAAAAATTATTGAATTTTTTTAAGAAAAATTCTTCTTTAGTTTCTGGAAATAATAATAAAGTCGCCGGCAGAGATATAAACTCTGTTGGCGATAACAATTTAAAAAGTAAAGTTGTTATAAATGGAAGAATGTATGAAGGTAACAATATTAGCATTTCAAATGGTGAGGTTCGTGTTGATGGAAGCAAAGTAGACGATATTGATGATGATATAAAATGTCTAAAAATAAACGGAGATATAAACGGCAATTTAACTACTGACCTTGCTGTAAACTGCAACAATGTCGATGGAGATATAAGTTCTCACGGAAGTATTAACTGTGACGACGTTTTTGGAAGTGTATACTCTAAAGGCAGTGTAAATTGTGAAGATGTTAATGGTGATATTACAGCAAATGGAAGTGTAAATACTATATAAGGTTGAGAAGGCATTTCGCCTTCTCTTTTTTTATGTTATAATATGTAAAAGGAGGGATTTAATTTGGCTTCTTTTGAAGAAGAAAGAAAAAAGATATCTAATAAAATAAAAGGTGGAAAGAAAAAATCTTTTAGAAGGTTGAGAGAGTGGAATGTAGAGAATAAAATATTATATGGAATTATGTTTTCGCTTAACTTGAAGATTTCTGACTTAGCTAAAATAATAAATGTTAGTCCCAGAACTGTTCAGGCATGGGTTTTTGAAGGCAGGAATCCCAATGAAGAAAATAAAGAAAGCCTATCTAAATTACTTGGTTATCCTGAGTATATATTATTTTATGATTTGAGAAAAGGAGGTAAAAAATGATTAAAACTTTAAAAGAAGATAATGGAGACTGGACTGTATATGATGATGAATCAATGATTGCTGCTACCATATCAATAATAAATGAATATTCTATAATTCCAGAAGATGAAAAGACTAGAAAATACAGGGTTGATATGAGCGGAAAAACAGTAAGAACATATATAAAAAACTTCAACGATGCTGTGTCTGCAGCCGCTGAAGCTATAAGAGATAAAAAGTAAAATTATTTGCACATTAATATTGAATGTGTTATAGTTAAATTATAAAATATGTAGTATGTAGAGTGATACTTATCAAACTAAAATTAAAACAAAAAAAATAGGAGCGACCCACCAAGTCACTCCAGCAAACAAAAATAAACTAAAACAAACAGAAAAAACAAAAATAACCATTTAATTGTTTAATTCTTGGATTAATAATAACACATATAGATAATATTAGTCAAGGGTTATTTAAAAGTTTTTCCTATTCTCGCCCACTGTTTGCTGGATACTTGCCAAGACTCTAGCAGCAGTGGGTTTTATTATGCTCCGAAAACAAAAGGAGATGTAGACGAAATGAATAAAAAGAAAAGAGAAAGTTTAAAAAAAGCAATGGAGATTTATAAGAATAAGGAAAAACAAAAACCAAAAGGGTACATAGAGACTAACATCAGAATAAAGCATAGTATTTCAGAAAAACAATACGAAAGATTATTGGATTATGTTTTATGTGGCGGTGTTTTATAATGAAAGAAATTATAAAATCTATTAATGCTGAAAATGTGTCTAATATTATTGGTGGAGAAGGTGTTGCTGTATGAGTGATAAAAAACAGCGACCACTAAAGAGGGTTGTTATAAAAGAAGAACTAGTTGAGCTTACAGGAGAGTACTTAGCAGCATTAGTTTTAAATCAGTTTATATACTGGTCAGAAAGAGTTAATGATTATGACAAAATGTTAAGTGAAGAATATTCAAGGTTAGAAAATGAAGGAATAAAAACTGATGAAGAAGTTCAGTTTAAGAATGGGTGGATATATAAAAGTGCTGAAGAAATGAATGAAGAATTAATGGTAGATATGACTGAACCTACTATAAGAAAAAGAATGACTAAGTTAGTAGAAAAAAAATGGCTACAAAGAAGGAGAAATCCAAAGTACAAGCAGGATAGAACATATCAGTACAGAGTAGATATTATACAGATACAAAAAGACTTACTTAAGCTTGGTTATAACTTAGATAAATATCCTTCAATAATTCAAAAGGTTCCTTATCCCCGAGATAACGCCAAAGAAAATAAAAACGAATGCAAAGAAAATGATTTTGTTTCAAACACGAATAATTTTGGTTCAAACATAAATAAAAACGAAACATTACCAGAGAGTACTACAGAGACTACTACAAATTCTAATAATAATAACAAAAAGCCGGGAGATAAAAATTCAGAACTGCTTGTGGATAACTTCCAAAAAGCATTCGGCAAAAAACCAAACGATTTTCAAAAGCAAAAGCTCTCAGAGTTTATTGATAAAGGTGGCGATTTTGAGCTATTGCTTAAAACGATAGAGTATTGTGCAATTGGTGGCCACAACCAGACATTCTTTTTCAGGAGACTTGATATTCTGATGGACAAAGGTATTTATAAAAAAGATGACCTCAAAAAGATTTTTAGAAAAGACAATCTTAAAACAGCTGCAGGAGATTCTAATAAAACAGAGAAGAATAAAGTAGAGGATAATTATAAATGGAAGGATTTCTTTATAGATTTCGACAAATATAAGGAGTGAGATTAATGATTCCTGTTGACAAGGATATTTATAATGAGCTCATACAGGCCAGACAAATCTATGTTAAAGATTTAGGCTTTGAGGATTTTGCTAATACTTTATTCAATGATTTGGACTATCTTATAAATAAACTTGCCTTTATAGGTTTTAGGAGGGCATACACCTGGGCCACCATGAATAAGTCTGAGTTTGCTCAGGGTATGGCTCAGGGTTTTGCGATAAGAAACGAAAGATTATGATGCAAATAATTGTATTTTAATTTAGTTTATAATACTAAACCTTGAAAAATGGATAAGGGTATGGTATACTTATTATAGGTTAAAAAGAGAGGGGGATTTACCATAAAATTATATGAATGGCAGGAGGAAGTTTTTGAAGTTTTTAATGATAAGTCATCAGTTATAGAAGTTAAAGGAGCAAGAATAACAGGCAAAACAGAGCTTGCAAATAATTTATCTTTAAGAGATGAAGTTGTTGTAAGATACTTTAAATACAGTAGGCAAAAAGATGAATGTTTTAAATCAGCGATTAAAAAAATATCATCTCTTAAAAATCATATAAGTTATACTACTAAGGATAGGAGAATAATTCAGTACTGGATTTTAAATAAAAATGATGAAATTGAAAGAAGAAAAATATTCTTTTTATCTGGAACATCAGATTCTGCGATTAGAAATATATATGAAGGAGTTCATGGTTATACAGAAAAAATCGATACTTTAATTTTTGAGGATATGGAAGTCTCTGATAAAAAGGTAGCAAAAATAAGAGAACATTTTATTAAAGACTATAATTTAAAACAGATATTTATTTTTAACTCAGCTCCTTTCAAAAGGAAACAATATATAGTAGATTTATTAGAAGTAAACAAAGAGTTGGCAGAAAACATGAAAAAACATATATCAGAAGATAGTTACAAAAAAAGAAGTTGAACTTATTGGGTACGAGGAGGTAGATGAATTGCCTACATATAATTATAGGTGTGAAGATTGCGGTTACCAGTTTTCTAAAATGCAGAAGATAAGTGAGGAGCCATTAGAAGAATGTCCTGAATGTAGAGGCAGCATAAAAAGAATATTTAAAAAGGCTCCGGGTATAAGTTTTAAAGGCAAGAATTTTTATGTAAACAGTTAATTCTTTTTTTAGGATTAGAGGTTTAGTGAAGTTTAATAAACCAATCAAGTGAAAGGATGATTTTATGGGTTGGGGTTTTATGTTTATATTTTTTGTTTTATTAATAGTTATGGTTATAGGAGTATCAATCTTTTCTATATTTCCGAAGATAGGAAGTGCTATTAATAAGTATTTTAACTGGGAAGATGAAGAAAATAAAGATGAATAAAAAAATAGGGGGATTTATTTAATGAATAATAAACAAAAAGGTTTTATAGGACTTATAGTATTTGGTATTTTAGTGGTTTTAGCAGGTGTAGGTTTCTTCATGGTGACTGATAATATAGAGCCAGGTTTTGTTGGTTATATATATGATAGAACTATTGACCCTGATAACCCGGGAGAAAATAGTGTGCCTGTATTAGAAGGTACTTCAGTAATCAATCAACCACGATATGGATTGGTTTGGCTAAATCCTTTTACTCAAGAAATGTATATATCACCTACTACTATCATCAGCAGGAACTGGACTAAAAACGAGCAGGAAGGCTCAAAGCAGGACGATTCTATTGAAGCAGGAACAATTGAAGGTAAAAATGTAATAGTTGATATCTATATGTCAGTACAGCCTGAGAATGTTGCTAAGATTATCAAAAACTGGGGCGTTAAAAAAGACTTCGAGACTATCGTGGATGACGAACTTTACGGGGTTATGAAAGGTGAAGTTAAAAAAGTTACCAGAAAAACTTCAGTCTACAATTTTCAAGCTAAGGTAAGCGATATGCAGACAGAAATCTTTGAGAATTTAAGAGATACACTCTCTGATAAATATGGTATCAAACTAATCAGATTTGAATTCGGAAATATCTTAGTTCCACAGGAAATTCAGGCAGAGATTAACCGTAAAACATCAGCTATTAATGAGGTAGAACTTGCTGAATTAGATGCTAAAAGACAGGCGGAGGTTAACGCTAAAGAGGTTGCAAGACAGGAAGCTGAGTCAAAGCAGGAACTTATTCAAAGGAAGGCAGCTGCTGATGCCGATGCTTACGAGAAGGAAAGAAAAGCGGATGCAGAAGCTTATTCTATTGAAAGAAAAGCAGAGGCTATTAAAATGGCAGCCAAAAATAAATATGAGGCAGCTATCCTGGAAAAGAAAGCAGAATTAGAAAAACAGCAGGCTTATACAGATGTATATTTTGCTGATAGAAAGCTTGACCTGCAGACTAAAGCAGTTACAAGTATCAATGAGAAGATGAAGATTATCGTTACTCCAGAAGACGGAAGTGGTATAGGTTCAATGCCTGGTATAATGGGTATCTTAAATGAAATTAATGGAGCGATGGAATAATGATGTTTGATGAGGATTTTATAGGACTAATGATTGGAGGATTTGGATTTTTCCTGATTGCAGTATCATTTTTACTGGCAGACATTGCTTTGTCGGGCAAGTTATTACTTGAGGGGTTTTTATTCTTGGTAGCTTGGCTTATTTGGGAGATGAAAAATTCATTGTAAAAAAAGAGAGGCGGGTAATTCCGCCTCTTAATCTAAATCTTCTTCGACATACTTAGAGTGTGACTGGCCTAGTTTTTGGTATTTTGAGTAATATTTTTTAAGGATATAACGGTATCCTTCTTCGGTTAATTCATTTATATTACGCTTAATACCAATCTTTCTAAGCCTTAAAGAAAGCATCTTAATTTCATAATACAGGTCGGGGTCAATAGTGCCACTGAATTCTATTCTTTCTATTTTTTTCTTTTTTGACATATACCTCACCTCTGTATTAATTGTATCTCGTACGATTTTGATTGTCAATAATACAATAAAAGAAGGCACCTTCTTATATAGGTTTACTTAAACAACAAAAGTATAGGCAGTAAATTTTTTAATTTTACATCACAGAAAATAAAAAAGCAAATTTAATTTTAAAAAGGATTGGAAGTGGTTTATTTAATGACATGTGTAGTTGGATTTAAAGCAGAAAAAGAAAACAAAATATATATTGGCGCTGACACTGTTGGCTCTACAAATTACACAAAAGAAAACAGGAAAGACGGCAAGGTATTTGCTTCAGGTGATTTCACAATAGGTTTTGCGGGCTCTTATAGAATGGGACAGGTATTACAGTATAAGTTAGATGTTCCGGCACAGAAAGACTCTCAGACAGACCACGGCTATATGGCCACGACATTTATCGATGAAGTTAGGAGACTTTTTGATAAAAACGGTATTATGGGTGTCGACCAGGACAACAAAGAGTTTGGCGGTTTATTTTTAGTAGCATATAAAAATGAGCTCTATAGAATCGACTATGACTTTCAGGTTGGTATCGGAAGTGAAGACTTTACCGCTATAGGTTCCGGTGGAGAGGTAGCTTTGGGGGCTATGTACGCTTTAAATAGTTTTGATGAAGTTGAGCCTACTGAAAAGATAACAATGTCTATTCTGGCGGCTATGGACCTTACACCGTTTGTTGGTGGAGATATCGAAATTGTAAGCCACACTTATGTTGAAGAGACAGCAATTGATAAGGTGTATGACAAGCTTTCTGATATGACAGACGAGGATTTGCTGGAGATTCAGGAATACCTTGATATGACTATCTGCGATAATAATATGATGGCTCTCGGTGTTGATGAGTGTGAGTAAGAAAACTAAATATATATTCGTGACAGGAGGGGTTGTCTCTGGATTAGGAAAGGGGTTAACTTCTGCATCGCTTGGAATGTTACTTAAAGCTAGAGGGTTAAATATTAAGGTTCAGAAATTTGACCCCTATATAAATGTTGATGCTGGGACAATGAACCCTATAGAACACGGAGAGGTTTTTGTTACCAATGATGGAGCAGAAACTGATTTAGACCTTGGCCACTATGAAAGGTTTATTGATATAGAGCTTTCTGGAATTAATTCTGTCTCAACAGGTCAAATCTATCAGGAAGTTTTAGATAACGAAAGAAAAGGCAAATACTTAGGTAAGACAATACAGGTAATACCTCATATCACTGATGAGATAAAGCGCAGGATGACCATGCCGGAAGACGATAAGACTGATGTGATACTAATTGAACTCGGGGGCACTGTAGGAGATATTGAAAGCTTCCCTTTTGTGGAGGCTGTAAGGCAGTTAAGACATGATTTAGGTTTTGATAACACATTCCATGTTCACTGCACATTAATTCCTTACATGCATAAAGTAGGAGAGTACAAATCAAAACCTACCCAGCAGAGCTTAAAGGAGCTTAGAAGTCTTGGCGTTCAGCCTGATGCTGTAGTCGGCAGAATTAAAGATAAAATGCCTGAAGAAATAAGGGATAAGATTTCTTTATTTGGAGATATAGACAAGGAATTAATATTTGAGTCAGTTGATGTAGAGCACATTTATGAAATACCTCTCAAATATGAAGGTCAGGATATGGCTAAAAAGGTAATGGAGAAACTTGGTTTTAAATCATTTCAGAGTTATCCTCAAGATATAGATGACTGGGGGCATATGCTTGTAAATTTACAAGAAAAAAAAGAAAAGGTAAATATAGCAGTTGTGGGAAAATATACACAGCTCGAAGATGCATATCTCAGCATCAAAGAGGCTTTAATACATGCAGGTCTTAAAAATCATCTCGATGTTGATATTACATTTATTGACTCTCAAGAGCTTGAAGATTTAAGCTGTGATGAAGCAGTTAGAATAACATTAAAAGGATATGATGGAATATTAGTCCCTGGTGGATTTGGTGAGAGAGGCATTGAAGGCAAGATAAAGGCGGCTAAATATGCAAGAGAAAATAAGGTCCCTTACTTTGGTATTTGTCTTGGCATGCAGGTTGCAGCTATTGAATTTGCCAGAAATGAGTTAGGACTAGAAGATGCCAACAGCTTAGAGTTTGACAGTGAAACTAAAAACCCTGTAATAACCCTCATGAATGAGCAGAGAGAGGTTGTTAACAAGGGCGGAACAATGAGGCTTGGCTCTTATGATTTTACAGCAAAGCCTTTAAAGTCAAGAGTTCACAGCGCCTACATCGACCATTTAGAATTAAAAGAAAGGCATCGTCACCGCTTTGAGTTTAACAATGATTACAGAAAGTTATTTGAAGCTAACGGGGTTGTATTCTCAGGTCTATCACCGGACGGAAAGCTTGTTGAAACAATGGAGCTTAAAGAACACAGATGGTTTGTTGGTGTGCAGTTTCATCCGGAGTTTAAGTCAAGACCTTTGAGGCCACACCCTTTATTTGTTGATTTTGTAAAAAATGCTTCTACGAGGAGATGGATACAATCAGTAATGAGTTCACAGGAAAAAAAGTAAAAGCAACAGAGATGAGAATGTTTATAGATGATATTGAATTCCCGGCAGAAGTTATAAAAGTTAGGCACTAGAAAACCTGATGGGCTTGCCCTCACGGATGAATAGTGCCTAATTTTGAAGTAATTAAATATTGCTTTAAAATTATTCTTTTTCCTGGTTCTCATACTTATTAAGTACCATCTTCATACCTTCTTCCATTAAATCATTAGCATTGCAACCTTTTTTTAGAGCTAATATTCTAATTTTCTTATATAATTCTTTATTTAAAGTAGTGTTGACTGCTTTTCTTGACATAATGAACACCTCCTAAAATTATTATATCATATAGTTGACAACATATCAACACAATGATATAATGTAGTTAACAACATAGAAAAGAGGCAAACATAATGATTAAAAAATTTAAGCCAATTAACAAAGCATATAAGTTTAGAATTTATCCTAATCAAGAACAACAAGAATTAATTGATAAAACTATTGGTTGTTCTAGATTCATTTACAACGAATTTTTAGCAAAAACTAAAGAAGAAAATTATCAATCATATACTAAATATTCCAGACAACTGCCTCAATTAAAAAAAGAATATGAGTGGCTTAAAGAAGTAGATAGTATAGCTTTACAGCAAAGTCTTAAAGACCTGGATAGAGCTTTTAAGAATTTCTTTAGTGGTAAATATAATTATCCTAAGTTTAAATCTAAAAGAAAAGCTAGGCTATCATATAGAACACAAAAATTCATTAGACCTAGTGGTACAACAAATATTGAAATTAAAGAAAATAAGATTAAACTACCAAAACTATCTTGGATTAAGTTTGCTAAATCTAAAGAGGTTAAAGGTAAAATTAATAATGTTACAGTTTCTAAATCTAGAGCAGGTAAATATTATATATCAATTAATGTTAAACAAGTCTTAGTAACTATTGTTAAAGATAATCAATGTGAATTAGGATTAGATTTAGGAATTAAAGACTTTTTAACTACTTCTAATGGTGAACATATTTCAAATCCTAGGCACCTTTCTAAATATCAAGATAAACTTGCTAAATTACAAAGAAGGTTAGCTCGTAAAGAAGAAGGTAGTAACAATTGGTATAAACTTAAAAAGAAAATTGCTAAAGTTCATGAAAAAATCAAAAATATTCGTAAAGACTTTTTGCATAAACTGTCAACTAGTCTAACAAAGGAGAACCAACTTTTAGTCATAGAGGACTTAAATGTAAAAGGTATGCTTAAAAATTCTAAACTTGCAAAACATATTTCTGATTGTGCCTGGAATATGTTTACTACAATGCTGGAATACAAAAGCAAGTGGTATAATTGCATATTACACAAAGCAGATAGGTTTTTTGCTAGTAGTCAAACCTGTTCAGAATGTGGTACTAAAAATCCTAAAGTCAAAGATTTATCAGTTCGCACTTGGACTTGTGAGTGTGGTGCAAATCACGACAGGGATATAAACGCTAGTAAAAATCTTTTAAAACAAGGCAAATTAGATTTAGGTATAAGATAGACTATATAGGGTAGGGCTTACCCGAATTTACGCCTTTGGAGAGAGCATAAGACCTAATTAATCTAGCTTTTGCTATGCTTTAAGTAGGCAATTCTCTATGAATGAGGAATCCTCGTGGGCTTGCCCCGAGGAGCGTCAAGACCATGACATCTCAGGTAGCAAAAGACCAGATTGAGTGGTATGACAGTATATCTAAGGATAGGTATTCTGTCGAATGTGAAATAAATACAGACGAAACAAGCCTTGATGACTTGTATGAGGCAATAAATTCACTGCCTGAAATGTCTTATCATTATGTAATTGTTTTTAATAAAGAGGGTTTTGAAGAATTTAAAGAAACAATGCCTGTTGAATTAAAAGAAAACGCAGATAAAATAAGCTCTATATTTGGGATGAAAGTTAGGGTAATTGCAGGACTTGAAGAAAAGGTAGCAATTTACAAAATTCCTCTTGGCTCTGAAGGAATTGAAGGGGTGTTAGACTTATGGAATTTTTAAAAGAAAAGCCACCAAGAATTGATTATATCAAACACTTTTTTGCTGGAGGGTTAATAACACTAATTTTAAGTTTGATTAACCCATTCTTTGGATTAGTAACAGGAAGTACAGTTGGTATATTAAAGGAATATGTCTGGGACAAGTGGCTTGATAAAGGTTGCTTTGAATGGACGGATATGGCTTACACTATAACAGGTTCAACACTTGTATATATAGTAATTATGCTTTGCATATAAAAAATGGAGGAATATAAAAATGATTAAATGGATTAAAAAAATCTTTTCGAAAGAAGCAAGAGCTAAAGTAGATAAAATAAAATACCATCTGCTTTTGGAAAAGACTTATTGGGATGGACGAGCCTATGATAAAACTGAAAAAGATTACGAAACAGTAAAGCACGAAACTATTTTAGATATAGAAAACATGGTAAAGGAAGTTTCAAATAAAGAGTAAAAACAAGGGGGATAAAATAATGGCAGCTACACAGAAATTAAAAGAACACGAAGATATTAAGAAGGAATTTTTTAATCTTCTAGATGAAAAGAATGAAGAACTTGAAGTTGGGTTTTTAGATGGGACATGGGATAAGTATAAAGGAACAATGTCTTTAATTGATAATAGAAGTTCTGTACCTAGAACAAAGAGATTTATGAAAGTAAAGTATGACAAGGACCTTAAAAAGTTTCAGTATAAAAACTGGCTAGGTCAACATACAAATTTAGAAAAGGAAATCGAGATTGGTCTCTCGAGATTTTAAATGGAAGATTACTTAAAAAGATTTACAGAGCCTATTGTTATAAAGTCGCAAAAAGCAGCTGATAGGTTTTATGAACTTTTAGAAGAAGCTGAAAATCATAAATCTACACCAGAAGAAATAAATAAAAGAAAAACAAACATAAAGAAAACAATGGAAGAAATTGAAAGAGGAAAAAGGATAATTGAGTCAATCTTGGGTGTTAAAAATCTATATCTGATTGCTGACACCCATTTTGGCCATTATAACATTATAGAATATGAGAACAGACCTTTTTTAACAGCAGAAGAGATGGATGAATACATGATTGAAATGTGGAATGATACTGTTTGTCCACATGACACAGTGCTTCATCTAGGAGATTTCTTTCTTACTAACACCAAACGACAGCTTGAGATTATGGACCGTTTAAACGGCAAAATTATACTCATTAGAGGTAATCACGACGGTCAATCACGAACAAAACTCGTTGAAAGGCTTGGGTTTAAAGAAGTATATGACAGTTTTACCTTGATGGTTAATGATTACACTTTCGTTTTAACTCACAGACCAATGGAATTGAGTATAGAAGATGAGCTTTATTTTAAGTCACACAACATAATTAACATTCACGGACATGTACATGGTGTTAAGGAAGAGAAATCTAAGTTCCACAAATGTGTTTCAGCAGAAAATTTATTATTAAAACCTATAAACTTAAAAAGACTAATAAAATTTATAGAGAATGAAAGGTGATTAAATGACAGAAAAAGAAGATTTAAATGGAGATATGCCTAGAATTATAGCTGTCGACTTTGACGGAACTATTGTTCAAAATAAATGGCCTGAAATCGGAGAGATTAATGAGCATGTTGTAGAAGAGATGAGAAGAGAAGATGAAGATGGCACTGTAATCATTCTCTGGACATGTCGGACCGGTAAAGAGCTTGAGGAAGCTATAAAATTCTGCTACGAAAATGATATACCTATTGATTATGCTAATGAAAATTGTGAATGGGTTAAAAACCATTTTGATGGCGAGGGAATAAAAGTGTTTGCTCATAAATATATTGATGATAAAGCTGTTTATGTAGATGACTGGGTTAAGGGGGCATAAATGTACAAATACAATGCCGTGATAGATGAGGTTATAGATGGTGATACCTTTGATGCAACAATTGATTTGGGCTTTTCTACATTAAAAAAAGAAAGGCTCAGACTCAAGGGTGTTGATACACCAGAGATGAGAACATCTAATAATAGAGAAAAAAACGCAGCTATACTTGTTACTGAGTTTGTAAAACACCTATTAAAAGATAGAGAATTAGTAATTAAAACAAATAAAAAGGGTGGTTTTGGCAGGTATATTGCAGATATTTATCTACCAGAAGGTGGAACCTTGAGCGACTTTCTTCTAAAAAGAGGTTTAGCTAGGGAATATGAAACAGGAGCACCTGAATGGACCGAAAAACAATTAGCACATATTTTTAATGTACTTAATTTTATAAAGATTGGAGATTAAAATATGATGGAGCTTAGCTTGATAGAGCAGTTTGCGATTTTAATACTGATGCACTTAATGTATGACTTTCACTGGCAGGGAGATTTTGTCGGAACATACAAGGCTAAATACATTTTTATTTTATTCATACACTGTCTGACATGGGCTTTATTCTTGTCGCTTGGGTTAAAGATTCTTGGAATTTATACACTCTGGAAGTTTATGTTTTTATTTGCTACACATTTTATTATCGACCTGGCGAAAATTTCATTGCAGCGCGAGGCTCATTATTCTGGCTACTTAATAGCAGACCAGCTTGCCCATGTATTTACATTAATAATAGTCTTTATATTTTAGGGGGGGTAAAATGAGTCACCTTTGGAAAAACGCTCCTGGTTATCAGAAGTATCAATCGCTTGAAGCTATGCTTTTAGCAAAGTGGGCTCTTGATGTAAAGGACCGCAAAAAAGCTTTAAGAATGAAACGGGTTGCTGATAAGATGGAGGATAAAAAAAGAAAATATAATGAAGGAAGAAGCTTTGTTTATCATTACAATCTAATTTAGGAGGTAAATAAATGAATTACGAAAAAATGTGGGAAGAATTAAAAGATGAAATTTTACAGCAGGTAGAACAGTACGGGACAAATAAAGATACGCTATCTGCAATGATGGAAATAGAAATGATGGAAATAGAAAAGTCCAATAAAATGTCGATTAAGCCGCATGAATACCGTTTTGCAAGACTTGAAAATGGTCATGAATACCATTTTGTAAGACTTGAAAATGGTGAATGGGAAGGTTTTTATTTAGGCAACAAACTTGTAGCAGAAAATCATAGATTATCAGCTGATGATGTACTAAAGCATGTTGATGATGCGCTTGTTCTTTATATGAGGGAAGAAGACTTTGAAAAAATTAATCTTAGAATGCCAGAAGATTTTGCGGAATTAACAGAGGTGCTATAAATGATTGTTTTATTTGAGAGATTATTTTGGTTTTATTTAGCAGGAGTGATGGCCACAATGTTTTTGTGGCTGTCACAGTATTTAGTTAACAAACATATTTGGGAAGATGCACTTGAACATATTATAAAGGCTTCATCAGCAAAAGATAAAAATGATGTTTACTCTGCAATTTTTATGTCGTGCCTTTTAAGCTGGCTGACTATTTTAGCCTTTATTTATGTCAAGTCGATGTCTCCAAAATAGAAAGCGAGGATTATTATGGATTTTGAGCCAAACTTTATTAAACTTGATTATAATATAATAAATGTCAACTCAATTATTAATATTGAAATTTATGAAAAAGAAAATATGGTTGAGCCATATTATTTAGAAATAACATTAACAGATAAAAATATCGTTAAAACTTTTAAATACCGAATGCAAAGAGATTCTATTATGAAAAAATTATATGATTATATAAAAAATAACGGATGTTTATTAGAATTGCAATAAAGGAGAATTAAAAATGGATTTCTTAATAGGAACAGTATTTACAATTGGAGCACTTGTGATACTATATGCAATATTTAAAATATTAAAAGTATTATATTATTGGATGTTTTTATAAAAAAGCTTAGTAAAAAAGTTTCGCAATATATTCGTAAAATTCTTGTTTTACGAAATTTTTACCAAAAGAGAGGTTATTTTACTATTAAAATATTTTACATCCAAGTTATTTAATTCTAAATTCTGTCTCAATATCCCAAGATATCTAGGTTTTTGGGATAAAATGGAAAAAATAACATAAATTATATGGCCTCATATCGTCAAAAGTTTTTGGATTGTGGGTATAACTAAATACTTTTTTAAAATTATAGGGGTTAGTTCCTTTGTTTCTATATTCATAAGTTCATATAATGATTAAACATAATAAAAATATATGTTTTTATATTCTTAAACATACTTATTTCATAAGAATAAATAAATTTAAGAAGGAATGTTTTTTATGTCAGATATTGTATTTCCAAAAAATGAGAGCTTTGAACATTTTACTTTAAAAGAAATTGGTAAGCTTTATTTAAAGCATAACCAGCTCTGCAACTTTGTGGCGGATGAATTTACTATCCCCCACTGCTTCTCTCGTCTTGCAGAAAAGCAGTTTGATACAAAGCTTGGTTATAAGATACATAACAAAAGTATTACAGATGCTTTTGGGTTTAAGGCAACCTACTCTGGTGATGTGACGATTAAATCGGTTGAGGCTAAGGCCTCTTATTCTGACTTTCAAAACGGTTTCTGCATCGGCGGTGAGTATAATTATCTCATAGCACCAAAAGGAGTTATCCCTGTGGATGAGGTCCCTTCTTTTGTCGGTTTGATTGAGATTGATTTTGATAAGTTCTACTATAAAGGTAATAGAATAAAGTCGGGTTATAAGACTATCCAGAGGGCCAGAAAAATAAAGATACCTAAAAAAAGAAAAGAACAAACTGTTGAAAGATTAAAGTGGAGGATGCTTTATAAATTAAGTAAGGATTTCTACATGAGAAATAACTGGCTTTATAAAACTAAACTAAGGAAAAAATATGGAGATAAATTTAAGGATTGAGGTGTTTTAATTTGAGAGTTAAAAAGATAAAGGTGTTTAAGGGCGAGCTATGGAATATCACTATTTATGCATATCTTATAACTGTTGTTTTATATGCTCTCCTCTCTCTTTTTGAGCTTGGTAGAGATGTTGAATATACATATACATGGACTGCATGGTTTTTAGATAATTTAAGATTTATTATAATGACTGTTTTGTGGTTTTATTACGGATATACTGAGGAGGACCGATTTAAGGATGAGCAACATAAATAGAAAAGTTTTTCGTCTTGAAGATGGTGGCGTTTTTAAAGAGGTTAACTTCAAAGACTTAAAAAAAGATGATATGTTTAAAATGTATGAACCAGATGGAATGCTTGTATCTGATAAGAATGACAGAGTTCTTTTTACATGTATTTCAGACGCATACATTAATGATGGAGTATATACTGTAGATATTAATGGGAGTTGATGATGATGATTAAAAAAGGAGATATTGTCTATCACAAAGGACTGCTCGAACGCCGTGGAATCAATAACAATTGTGAGTTTAAAGTTAATAAAGTAGAAAATGATAAGGCTGAAGTTGAGGTAGTTGTCCCTGCCGAGGACCCTTTCGATAGAGTCGGTATGAAGTGGACTAAAATACCAATTGAAAATCTAATTAAAGTTAGAGATTATAACCAAAGTGAAGTTAAAGAGTTTGATATGGAGGGATTTTAATGAGTGAAATGGTACATTTTAAGGGTCAGTTAGTGCCTTTGACAAGGCCTGAAGGTATGACACTTGAAGAACAAATGAAAGATGTAGCTGGTATTACAGAGGTTAAAAGCTATTATGACAGCTTAGAAGAACAGTTTTTGGAAGCTGCTTACAAGAAGTTTGCTGTTATCGATGATACTATCTACCGGATTGAAATGGAAGATGTTTATTATGATGATATCTTTGAATCTAATTTTAACGATGACGGAACTATAAGCTTTGAAACAAAGTATTATAATGGTGGCTGCTCTTTTTATGAGGCTTTAGGTTATGCCCTGAAGAGTGATAATAATGCCTAGAGCTTATTGCGATGCATCTGATTGCGAATATCATGATTTAGGCGAATGCTGGACAGATGAAGTTTTTTTAGATGAGAAGGGTAAATGCAGAAACTATAAAAAAGAGGATGATGACAACAATGAGTAAGGAGCTTCTATTTTCTGTAACTAAAAACGACTTAGAAATTGAGACTTTTCGCTCTGGTGGCCCGGGCGGACAAAACCAAAACTCACGAGAAACTGGTGTCAGAATTAGACATAAAGAGTCAGGGGCTGTGGCCGAGTCAAGAAACCACAGGACTCAGGCTAAGAATAAAAAGGCTGCACTTGAAAGACTTGTAAAGACAGATGAATTTAAAAAATGGCATAAGCTTAAAACAAGCTATGCTCTAAAGGGTGTTGATGACTATAAAAAGAAACTAGAAAAAGAAGTTGATGCCTGGATGAGTGATAGTAATTTAAAAATAGAAAGTTTTAATAGTGAAAGTAAACAATGGGAGGAATTAAATTAATGATAGAGATTACAACTGTAGAGGAATTCGAGGACTTTATCAATCAGGACAAACATGTTGTGGTTGATTTTTACGCTAAATGGTGTGGAAAGTGTAAGCAACTTAAAGGAAGGTTAATGGCCCAGTATGCTGATAAGTTTGATATTTACACAGTTGATGTTGACTCTTTTGAGGCTTTAGCTGAAGAGTATAACGTAAAAGGACTTCCGAAACTTATATTGTTTAAAAATGGAGAGATTGTTGAAGAACAGGATAAATCAGCTATGGTATTTCTAAAAAAGATAAAAACATTACTATAAAAAAAGAAGCCGTCCTTTTAAGGGCGGCTTTTGTCATTTCTATTTAGTTTTCTATTAACAAATCAGCTGTAGAATAAATGGCTACACCTAATGCTATGTACTCAATTTTTTCTATAAAGCTCATTGAATACATCTTTTCCTGTTCATTTATTATATCGTCTTTAAGCATTAGCTGCTCTTTCTGCAGTCCTATCACCTGATTGGCGTTAGCTATTGCACTGTCAAAAGATTCTTTCTGGTTTTTAATAGAAACTTTAAGCATGTCATTTTCATCTTCTAAGGATAATATGTATTTATCTTGGAGTTCATTCTCCTTTTTTAATCCTTTTATTAAAGATTCCTGTTTGGCTACAATGCTTTTTAGTTTCGATACTTCATTTTCAAGAGATTTAATCTTATTTGCAACATCAATAGCTTCCTGTTCTGTTAAATCATATTTTTTACTTTCTATTATCTTTTTTAGAGTTTCTATCTCTGCCTCTTGAGCTTTTATAGTGTTGCTTAGTTCTACTATTGTTGCAGATTCAGCATTAGCCTTCTGGCTTCCCATCATCATTAATACTATCAATAATATAACTATAAGCAGCGTCGCCATCAGAGTCGCCAAATTCTCCGGGTGCATTCTCATCGTCCTCGAGCTCCTTTTTTAGGGTTTCAATTTCCTTTTCTTTTTCCCTATTTTTTTCTTTCTGTTGTTCAATCTGTTTTTGAATTAAGTCTCTCTTCTCTTTCATCTCTTTGGTCTTCTGCATCGAATCCTCAAACTCTTTGTCATATTTCTTAGCGTCTTTTTTTAGCTGCTCCTGCCTGATTTTTACCTCTTCTCTAATTCTCTTTTCCTTTTCTTTTTTGCTTTTGATTTTTCTTTCTATCTCTTCTTTATCTTTACTTTTACTGAAGAAAACAAATGCTAAAGCAGCACCTATCCCTGATAGAATATAAACCAAAGCTTCCTTTATTTTATTAAACATAAATTCGCACCTTCTTTTTTTTATTTAAAGTTCTTAAGCAGTTCCTTTAAAATACCTTTAAGCATCGTCATCCCGCCGGAAAGACCTACAACAAGATAAAAGACAATTTTTACATCTTCAAAATCAATCATCTTGAGGAAAAAAGCCGGCACAGTAATCAAAAGAAGCACCAAGGCTAAGATATAATCTATAATTCTCTCCACTCTGTCATCTACTCCATCCTGGTCCCTGTCTAAAAACTCTCTTTTTTCTTCCATTAAGACCACTCCTATTTAAATTTTTACCCCCTTTTTAACCTCCTTTTTATGCCTTTACCGTCTCTCAATATCCTTTTTTATACTTTCAATCTCTCCCTTTAAGTCGACCTTTACCTCGCTTAAATCCTTTCTCATTTCCGCTACAGCTGTTGCTATCTCCTTAATTGCGTGGCGGTGTTCTCCCATCTGCACTTCTAATGTATGTGCAAATTTAGTCTGGTTTTTTTGTGACTGAGTTAAGAGCTTTCTCGTCTCTTCCGCATCACAGATTACTTTATCAAGCATCTCCGATTTTTCTTTTGAGTTTTCTCTTTCTCTTTCAATCATGACCTTGACTATTGAATAGATTACACCAACTAACATAGCTATCAAGTAGAGATAAGGGTTTGATAGTGTGTCTCCTAGTACTGAGATTAATTTTGTGAATTCTACCATCTTCTTAAGTTACCTCCTAGACATATTTAATGTCCCCCCTGTGATAGCCCCTTTTGAATTATAACTTATCACCCCCATTTAAGATAATGTAGGACCTTGGCTCAATTTTAAACCCTTGAACCATTTCTGCGTTGCCTCCGTTGTTGATTATTAGTTCGTAACATCCTCTTTTAGCGTGGTAAATGTTACATGTTGATTTGATAATCTCAAGGCCCTCTTTTTCTGTTTCCTTTTTAACTCCGATAAGAGTATCTATTTGGTCTTTCAGTTCATATCTAAAGTAATCATCCCAGAAAACAACAACTGGATTGTCCTGGAAGAATATATATGCATATGCAAGCTCTTTTTTCTCTGAGATTGCATCCTTATTTGAACTTCTCTCTCTTCTTTCAATATCGTGATTAGCAAGAAAATTAACCCTTTTGTTTTTGTTTATTTCTTCAAGTTTTCTGATATCAAAATCAGGATTCATACACATATCTCTTAATTTGTAAAATAAGGGAAAATTTAATAAATTTAAGTCTGGATTATAAGAGTGAACCTCATTTAGTTTTGAATCTGCACCTTCCCAGTATTCGCCCATCATAAATGTGTCAAGCTTAAAATATTGTGTGAATACTTTTGTAAAATCCCATCGCATATCTTTTATGTTATCTAGTCGAAAACTGTCGAAACCTATCTCATCTTTGAGCCATTTTGCCCAATTTATTAAACCATCTGCCATATATTTATCATCAGAGGAATAACAGATTGTTTCTCCAAATGAGTTGCGGCTGTCACAGTTTCCACATTCGTGACAGAAGTGTCTGTAATTTTTTTTAAATAATTCATCTTCAAATTTTGTATATGTTTTTTTATCAAAATAAGGATTATACTCAAGCTCTCCTCCAAGCATATGGCCTAATACTAAATCAGCCATGACATTAACATCTTCTTTATGTAGTTTATTTATTAGTTTTTTGAGTGTTTCTTTAGTACCAAACCTAGAATCTAAGTTGTAATGTTCTTTAATATCATAGCCCATTGAGTTAGAACCATTCATGCCCTTTGAAACAGGTGGAAGCCAGACTGTATCAAAGCCCTTGTTTGCTATCTCTTCAGCCAGATACTCTAAATGCTCCCACCAATTCTCAAGACAGTTCCAATAAAACCCCTGTAAGATTACCAAAGCCTCTCCACTCCTTAAAAATAGTAATTGTAATGTTTTAATGCTCCGTTTTCTATAACCACTGCCAGTGCTTCAAGTTCTTTTTCTATTTCAAAATTAGTTTTAATATCATTTATTTTTTCATCTAATATTGTTTCGAATTCTTTTAAGTCCTCATCAGTTAAAGGCTCTGAGACATCTTCGTACTTTACCCTGTTTACTGTAAAATAAAGTCTTAAATTATCTTCTATTTTGTTTGTTTCCAGATTGTAATCAACACCTATAAGGTAAGCTTTATCTAAAATAAAACTGCTTAAAACTAAATCATCAGTATTAGTCATACTTTTAAGTTTGTTGAGTTGTTCATTATTTAAGCCCTTTTTGTATAAATAAAAGGTTACGCTTTTTTTATCGTAAGATATAATTGAATAAACCGAAGATAAGAAACTTAAGCTTGTAATATCAAAGAGCTTATTATTAATCTCCTGGTTGATAACATCACCAATCTTAAGCTCATCTAACACTTTTAAGTACTTTTCGGTGTCGGCAACTTTATACTCATTAAATGTATAGTAAACTTCCTTTTTATCTGTATTAACTATGTCAGGCAGAGCTTCTTCTATTTCAAAGCCGAGCTCTTTTATTTTATTTTTTAATTTATCTTTATTTTTGAACCTGTAGTCTTCATTTTTTATTAAGCCGTCATTAATCTTAGTCATTACTTTTTCCACTTATCTTTGCCTCCTTTTACAAGTTTAAAATAAAATTCTTAAACTCTGTTTTGTTAAGGTTGTTATCTTCTTTAGTCCACATATTTTTATCTAGAGTAAGGCCTCTTTTAATAATGCCGAAACCCTCAGTGTTATTTTTAGCTAAAAAGGTGAGTCCGTATTTTTCTGCATATCTTTCACCAAAGTACAAGGAAAGTTCACACCCTTCTGAGAATTTAAGTTCAGATGAAGGTAATAATATATGAACTTTACTTTCTTTTGCTTTTTTAATTAGTTCCTTTTTAAATTTAAAACCTTGACATAGCTCTATGTATGGAATATCGAACTGTAAAATGCAATTTAAACTTTTTGAGTCGTATACTTTAGGCATCCATTTGATACCAACTTTTTTTGAATATTTATCTATTTCTTTCAATTCTTTTTTTCTAAGCTGTAATCTTCTCTCGCAATCTATATTGAGCATCTGGCCCCAGGGAGTATCAATCAGTTTAAACCAATCATCTCTAGTGATTGATAGCTCTGGAACTTTAACATCAAAGGATATAATATCTGCTCCTGCCATAAAGGCTTCCTCTATTAGTTTTTTAGCGAATACTATATTTCCATTATGATTTGTTTTTGCGTCTGCTATTATTTTCATCTTTTTGTCACCCTTTTTATTTAAATGCTCCCCCTATTAAAATTTTAGCTGTTGTATCTTCTTACTGCATTAACTACATCATTCATCATTAGCTTTAAGTAGTCATCGTTATTTAGTTTCTTTTCTTCTTCTATATTTGTAATAAAACCCATCTCTATCAAGACTGCTGGCATATGAGTGTTTTTTAATACGTATAAGTTCTTTCTTTCTTTAAGGCCTCTATCACGAGGATTAAGGTCCCTTATTACTTCTCCTTGTATTAAGCCTGCAAGCTTTTTACCACCAATACTGGTAGGGTAATGAAGTGTCTCAAAGCCTTCAGCACTCTCTGCAGCTGCTGCATTAGCATGGATTGAAATAAACAAATCTGCCTTTTCATTGTTTGCTATATTGCACCTTTCGCTAAGCTTTACATATTCGTCTTTATCCCTAATCATTACTACTTTGTGCTCTGTTTTTAGTTCGAATAAACTCTTAAGCATCTTTGCTGCCTTTAAGTTCTTTTCGCTTTCTTCTGTGTAGATTTCATCTTCATAAATATCATCATCATACTTTTTGTCTTTAGGGTCGACAGCCCCTCCGTCCTTTCCTCCATGTCCTGCGCTAATTGCAATTATTAAGTTTTCTTTATATGGCATCTATAGTCACCTCCCTTCTTTTTTTAGTTTTATTTATCAAACATTACTAAACATAAAACTTAAAGTTTATTTTTTTTATTCTCATAAGTAAATTTAATATCGAATGGTTCTCCTTTTAGCTTACTTATTTCTGCTGCAAGTACATGAACCGCCTCTATTAATTCTTCTTTTGTAATGTAGTCTAGGTCGCTTGCTAGTTCAGCGTTTTCATCTGTTAATTTTTCGTAACCTTTTGAAATAACAATAGTGTTTTCGTTTTCGTTCATTATGTTAAATTTAGCCATTTGACCACCTCCTAAAAAACTAATCCATTAACACTAGATGCATGAGATTTTCCATCTGTGTTTCTGTGGCAGTTATTACATGCTTGAGGCATAGAGTTTTTATTACTGAATTTGGCCAGTATTTTTTTAGTTCTACTAGATTTATATATATCATCTATATCGCTTTTATAAAGGTTTCCAAGTATTAATTCTTTGTGAGAATCTGCATCACTTCTTGTGTGTGCACAAGGCATAACAGAGCCATTGTAGTCTATATATATCGAATCTAATGGTTCTGTACAGATTTCCGTTCTCTCTTCTCTGTTTTTTCTCCATTTTAATTTTGTTCTATTATGAATTACTTCTTCTTGACTTAAAAGCCCTCCTCTATTTTCTAAAAGTGCATGTTTTGGCCAATCTACTCTGTATAGAGCTGTAGTTCCATATTTTGATTTTGACAATATTTGCTTATTTTTTTTGTTGTATTTAATATTTTTAAAACCAGCCTCAGATATTTTTTTCTTCACCTTTTCTGCACCAAGGCAATCATAATCCATAATGTTTAACCTTGTAGCATAAAAATCTTTTAAGTCAAGTTTTTCAACAAAATCTCCGTTAGTTTTTACAACTATATTTATATAAGGGAAAAAATTTTTTATTTGCTTTATTCTTTTATTTAAAAGCTTTATATTTATGAGAGGCTCATGATATCTTGCAATATAAACAGTTGCATTTCTATATAAGTTAAATTTGTTTCTTTTTAAATCATTTAACAACTTCAAAAAAACATCTTCATCAAGCTCTTTGTAGAAGGTCCTGTCTATATCTTTGTTTGGGCACCACTCGCATTTTCTGTTGCACTGGCTGTGAAATTCTAATTCTAGATTTTTTATTTTTGAAAACACTTTATTTGTTACCCCCTTCAGGCTTATGGCAATAAGTGCAAACTCCTGGCATAGTTTTTATTTTCTCGAATTTTTTCATTATTTTTTTAGCTTTTTCTGATTTATATATCTCAACTATGCTTTTTTCATGAAGATTTCCTAATATAAATTCTTGATGCTTTTTTGCATCATGCCTCATGTGGCAGCAAGGCATTACACTTCCATCATAATCAACAATAATTGTATTAAATGGCTCTCCACAAAATCTATTTCTTTTTTTGTCTTTCTTTATCCATTCCATATCATTTATTGAGTTTGGGTCTAATAAACCAGCTCTATCCTCCAGTTCTACATTTCTCTTCCAGTTAGATTTATATATAATAATTCTTGAGTTTTCATCCCTTGCGCGGATATATGAGTTTTTAGCTCTTATAAAATCAAAATTAAAACCTATATCATTTATTTTTATTAAACAGCTTGCACTTCCAACACCGTCATAGTCCATTATGTTTAACCTATCAAATGGTATATCTTTTATGTTTTCTTTTGTTATAAAATCACCATTAGATTTGATAAGTAGATGAACATCTGGAAGTATTTTTTTTATTTGCTTTGACCTTTTTCTTGCAAGCTCAGGATTAATAAATGCTTCATGAAATCTTGAAATAGATATTGTAGAAGAGTCTTTTTCTCCGAAGCCGTTTTCCTTTAAATCACTTAATAATTTTAGAAAAATATCTTCATCAAACTCTTTATAAAAAGTTCTATCTATATATTTATTTGGGCACCACTCGCATTTTCTATTGCACTGGCTGTGGAAAGCTATTTCTACACCTGAAATATGAGAAAACATTATATCACCAGCATTCCTTAATATTTTTAATTTCTTCATTGTCCCTATATTTATGACATCTCTTGCATATTTTGGGGTAATCATCAATTTTCCCAAGCATTATGTTTCTAAATTTTTTAGATTTTTTTGAGTAATATATATTTGATATACTTTTTTCGTTTATATTTCCGAGTATGAAATCCTCATGCTTTTTAGCATCACTTCTCATATGGCAACAAGGCATAACGTTACCATTATAGTCAATAGAAATATAATTAAAAATTTCTATGCACTTTTTATTTCTTTGTCTGCTTTTCCTGTTGCTGTGCCACTCTATATTTTTGTACTCATGATTATGAGGGTCTTTAATTTTTATTTTGTTTTCAATATCTAAAAGTTCAGCTATATTTTCTATATTGTTATTCAGAGGCCAATTATAAAAATACCTTAACTCAAAAGAGTTATCATCTATAGCTGATATATATTTATTTTCAGTGTCAAATCTTCTAACTTTTAGGCCTAGATTGTTTATTAGCTCAAAACCATATGCTGTACCTCTGCAATCATAGTCCATAACATTTATTCTATCTAAATTAAGATTGCTAATATTCTTTTTGTTTAAAAAGTCGCCATTAGTATTTACGTATAAATATACGTTATCAAGGATATTTTTTAATTGGTTAGACCTTTTTTTAAGTAATTTAATATCTGCCATTGGCTCAGAAAATCTATTAAATGAAATCTTGTTGAATATTTTATTTTTATTTTTATTAAAATTATTTTTTTTAAGGTCTTGGATTAATTTTAAAAAAGTATCCTCCGGCATAGGAAGATTCTTATCTCTTTGAATATCCTTGTTTGGACACCAATGACATTCTCTATTACAATACCCATTAATCTCTATCTCTATTCTTTTTATATGAGAAAGCATTTTAACCCCCTATGAATTTATTCCATTTATCTTCACTATTTATTATTTTGCTTGGTTTTATAATGTCTTCATTATTTTCTTTATAAAGCCAAAATATATCTCTCAACCAGTGTGACATACTTTGATTTGCATACAAAAGGTCGCTATAATTATATATTTTCATTTTAATTAGTTCTTTCTTTGGGTCAAAAAATGAAGCTCCATCTCTCTTAAAACATTTATCTTTAACAAATTCTTTTCCGTCTGGTGTATTATATTCGTCTCCATAAACTACAGAAAAAGGTAATACTTGTTCTATTGGTTTTTTTAATTCTATAAATTCCTTGCCATATTTTAATTCATAAAAATCTCTAGTTATTATATTTAAACATAACATCTTTTTATCTTCTGGCCATAAATTATTTTTATAAAGGCTTCTTATTGATAACATTCGGTGGCTACCTTCATAGACATAAAACAATCTTTGATACCTTCTGGCTGATATAACTAGTGGCCAGTAAGTACCGTTTTTTAACACGTCCAAGCCTAACTTTTCCTTATTGTTCCTGGATTCTACAAGGTAAGCATCTTTAAATTGATTTGCTTGATTTCTCATTGCCCACTGCTCTTCTTTCTTTTTCTTTTCTGTTATATAAATAAATTTAGGGTGAATCCATAAAAACCTAAAAAGCTCAGCTTCTAAAATATTTTTCAAATTATAATTAATATATGTATTGTACATATATTTTATATATTCTTTATCAAATATACATGAGTTTTCCTGGTTTAAATACGCCGTGTGTAAATGCCTGTAAAGTGCAGGCAGAACATGCCTATCATTTCTTTCATCATAATCAAGCTTTAGTCTATCTATATTATATCTGTTCAATAGTCCCACCCTTGCTAATTATCTATATTTTCATTAAAAATTTCTCCTCCAACAAATCTATTCCATAAACTCTCATCATTAACAACTCTGCTTGACTTTATTGGAGTGCCTGTATCATTTTGATTTAACCATATAATATCTCTCATCCAGTGAGGCAATGCTTGAGTTAAAAAAAGTAAGCTGCTATAGTCATAAACTTCTTTTTTTAATAGTATTTTTTTATCACTATGAAATTCAATATTATCAGATTTAAATAAGTTCTTTTCTATAAAATCTCTATCCTCTTTTTTATTATTTTCATCTCCGTAAATTGTCACAAACGGAGCTAACTGTTTTACTGGTCTCTCTAATTCTATTACTTTTTTTCTAGCTTTGATTCTTTGGTAGTCGCCATTAACCCTCATACAAAGCACCTTTTTATCTTCTGGCCAATCGCCAGTTTCTACCATCTTTTTTATAGCAAAAGCTCTATGGTTACCCTCGTATACATATAAATCTCCATCTATTACTTCAACAACTATTGGCCAGTAAGTTCCGTTCTCTAAGATATCTAATCCTAAATTTACTTTATTTTCTTTTGTTTGTCTCAAATACATATCTGTATTATCTTGTATAACCCAGTTTTCTTCTATATCAAAATCTCTATTTTTTATTTTGCTTGGATGTTCCCAAGAAAATTCAAATACGCTCAAATTAAGTAAATTCCTTAAATTATAATTAATGTATGAATTATACATAAAATACAAATCTTCTGTTGAGTATTTTCTCATATTTTTTTGCTTCATATAATCAGTATGTGTATGGTTTTTTATATTTTTTAGTAAAAACTTATGGCTTATTTCGTCATATGCAATTGGCCTAACAATGCCTTTTTTTAGCAAAAAACAACACCTCCATTTCTTGTTTTAAACTGCACTTATCATAACTTCATTAATATTAAATCTGTCATCACTACCTGATATTATATACTCTCCTGCCTCTTCAATTTTTATATACTTTAAGCCTTCATATGTATTAATATCTATCTTTACATTAAATTCAACTCCGTTAATATTAAGTGTTACATAACTATAATCTATATAAGAGTTTAGATTGTCTAAATAAACTCTTATTGTTGCTGTATTATCGGCAGATATATTAATAATTTCATTTTCTAAAACTATAAGTGCTTCTGGCTTCTCTATCAGAACAATACTGCCATTATCATTTTCACTTAAGTAAAAATTTGATTTAGCCTCTCTTGTAAGTATATCTTCGTTTATAACTATAGTATTCATGTATTGGATTTCATCAAGCGGTACCCTTGCAGAATTGCATAATGCTTCAAAACTCGGAAGACCTGCGCTACCGAAGGGTTCAGGCTGACACCTTAATATTTCTTTGTTTCTTTTATCAAATAATAATCTGCTAGGCATTTAAGCTCCTCCTTCAACTGCAATCCACATTACATCTCCATAATCTATTGTGGTTTCGTTAGCTGTATAATAAACACTCTCGAGTGTTGCAGTTATTTGTGAAGTTTTTGTGTCCAATTCATTTGTATTAGCATAAGCATTTGCGTATACATACATTCTTACCTGATATCTATTAGCAGCTAATCCTGGTATTTCGCAGTAATATCTTCCGACACCAATATTTTGGTAATTTTTATAATGAGTCCAGCTTCCAGCACCCTCTATTTTGTAATATATCCTAACACCCCTAGGTGCTAGACTTGAATGTTGAGAAGACGAGCTATTAACATAAAACTGAATCTTTAAGTAACTAGTGCCCCCTGCCACTATGCCAGTAGTTGTATTATAGGCAGCAGAATCGTTTGTTGATGAATATGACCCCATATATGAATAAGCTGAACCCTGTGCCGAAATCTTGGCACCAATTGCTGTAGAGCCAGAAGTACCTTTAATTGTTGAACGACCGTAAACATAAAACCCGTCAGCATCAATTCCGGATGCATAAGACTCATATGTTTGATTTCTTGAGGGGTAACCAGCTGAGTAACTTCTTAACTGCCTTATAGCAGTAGAAACTTTTGGTTCATTTTTCCACCCTAGATTAATATAGTCACCATCTTGGGCTACTCCATAAGCAACTCTTTTAGAATAGTAATGAGGTGTTGAAACCCCGTTCTGATAAAAAATAAGAGAGTCATCTGTTAATATTGAATAGTCTCCATCTGTACCTAAAGTTTTTATTCCAGCATCATCGATGATTATGCTATTATTTTCTGAACCAGGCATAGTTTCTATTACGACATTATCTATTAAAACGCCACCACCCAAACCAGATGTGTCACCCCATATACCAATATAATCAACCCCTCCAGCAACTGGCTCTGGAACAGTGTAGTAAAATGAAAATCTTTTCCAATCTATATCTTGATTAAAGTGATGCCATCCACTATTTCCAGTGTCATTTGTTGAATAAGATACAGCAAATTCGCTTGACTCATTTACTTCTGGCCATTTAGCAAAAACTGAAATTCTTACTCTCTTACCTGCCAAACTTAGTGCTATTTCTTCGGGTATAGTCATTGAAGGTTCACCAATGGAGCCACTTGAAGCTGGAGAAGTATTTGATGAAGTAAAAAGCCCTGAATAATTCCCAGAAAAACTATCTGTTTCCCTAACTACTCCAGAAGACCACATATCAAACTCTCCATCTTCAAAGCCATTCCGTAGCCAAGAACCTGAAGATTTTAATGTAGAACCACTTACTGTTTCTAAGTCTTCGGCGCTTGTATCAATACCGGCAATATTTGAGCCTACATTTACTGAACCGCTAAATGATGCGTTGCCATTACTATCTATTTTGAATGTGTCTTTAGAGCCGTCATTTGCTGTTATACCAGTGTTATCTATTGTGATTGAGCCTGAAGAGTTTACTAGTTTAAAAGCTCCATTTACTACAGTTATACCTGCTGAATCTATAGTAACATCTCCACCAGAAGAAGTTATTGGGTTGCCATCAGCATCAGTAGTAGCTATTGTAGCTTTGCCATCATCAGAAACGTTGATACCTGTTGCTGACAGCCATTCTGAATCAAAGCCATCAGTTAGAGACTGAACCCATGCTATGTAGTTTGTGTCTTTATTTAATGTTATATTTCTAAAAATATGCTCGTACTGAGTTGTACCTCTATTTAATATATCTGTTTTTTCTGAACTTGTTTTTTGTATAATTATTGCCTCTGTGTTAGGGTCAGAGCCTTGGGGGGCTATTGCTACATTAAACCCCTCAAGTAACATTTCGTCTCCTTCCCAGGTCCAAGACACATATATATCTTTAAGTATCTTCGCCATTATTGCATTACCTCCATATCGACTGAATCCGGCATATCAATTTTTACACTTCTGTTAGGGTCATAAAACGGTGACCCACCCATTCTGCCAATCTGTTTTTGGTCTATTATCTGTGGAAAAACTAAAAGCTCATCTATATCAATGGCCCCACTTTTAATAGTTATTTTTTCATTTGTGCTCTCAAACCAGCTAACATCATACTCATTGTTTATTTCGTTATCAACATAAACTTCTCCATTTGAGTTGATGAATATTGTTCTAAACTCACTATCGTCTATACCTCTTCTAAATACATGCATTGTCCATTCAGTAAAATCGCTGATATCAATTTCTAAGTCTGATAGACCTAGCCTTATGCCTTGCGAGAATTTACCGCTTACTAAGATAGGTTCGTCATACAATACCAAGATATCCTGTAGTGAAGGTGCCGGACCTTCTGTTTTGTTTATGCCTGCTTCATATAATGTTTGTGATTTATAATTTGTTCTTTTACCTATTTCGTAGAGTGTAGGAGAATCGTATGACTTTGATAAAACATCTATTATTTGAGAACTTGGCGACTGGTAATCTTTGTTGATACCAGTTTCGTATTCTGTTTGAGATTTATAATCTGAGTTTATTCCCATTTCATAGTCAGAATTAGTTGTTACTGTTCTAACATTTATGATTCTTGGTGTATAAATCTCATTTCCTTCTTTATCAACCCAGTGTGCTCCCTCTATCCGGCCGTCATTATCACCTGCGTGGTCGATTAAAGTGTTGCCTGAAAACTCGTTCATCTTGTAGTAGGCAACCAATCCAGACTCGTCACCTGTTAATTCTTTATGCATATTTTCCTGGATTTCGGTTTGGGTTCTGGCTGTGTTCCAGATTCTAACATCATTCATTATTCCGTGCAGATATCTGTTTCCTGAATTAAACCCAAGAGTAAAATCATTATAATTAGCAGATACGCTACCCGGTCCAGTAGCAGAATGAATCAGCTCTCCGTTTTGATAAAACCTCCAGCCGTCAGTTCCAGGAGTTGTTGTTATTGCAAAATGATGAAGCTCATTTACTGGAGAATTAGTGTAAATTGGGCCAATTCTGTCAGTTCTAAAAACATCTAAGTACACTTTAGTAAAAGAATTATAAGGATATAAGTTGCCATTAGTACTTTCAAATCCAGAAAGTTGAACTATTCCACTTCCGGTTGAATATAATTCATCTGCTCTACACCAAAATTCAATAGTAGCTTCTGTTCCACCATGTATTTCTTCAGCTACATCTGGTATAGTAATATACTCATTACCATCAAAACTAAGCGCATAATCATATTCTTTCTCCCATGTAGCCCCATTAATAGTTCCATGATTACTATTAGGTGTTACATCATAGAGAGTATTTCCACTCCCTTCTGAGAAGGGGTAGTATGCAACTAAGTTAGGGTCGTTAGGGTCAGGCTTGTTGTGCATGTAGTTTTGTATTTCTGTTTGGGTTAGTGCTTTGTTCCAGATTTGAAAATCGTAAATAAGCCCATCAATTGAATAACCTAAATTATTATAATTACCTATCCATAAATCATCAAAATTTACAATTTCTGAACCTGTTTTGCTATCAACTTCATCTCCATTTATATATAATCTCTCAGTAGAATTGTCATAAGTTAAAGCATAATGAGCAAACTCACCTATTTTATAACCCTGGGAATAATTGGTATATCCTGTAGAACCAAGCCCCCAAATTATTACAGAAGTGTCACCATCATCCCACTTCATCAATGGGTCTCTTTCGTCCCCTGTATCAAAAGCATAATTCTTACCTGAAGATGTGTTTATTTTAGCCCAGAACTCAATAGTTATTTGTTCTGAGTTAAATCCTACATTATTTATTTTCACATAATCATCAACACCATCAAAACTTAAACAATTATTATCACTTCTTTTTTTAATATTATTAGTAGCATTATCTATTACATTAAACTCTGCACCTATCTCTACTTCTCTTGGTATATTATTAAAAGTAGCACTCTTTACACCACCACCTGTTATATTATCCATGTCAACATTAGTTGTTATACCATCAGGCAAGGTGTTTTCATCGTAGTACCATCCACCTTCATCCCAGGTAGCACCATTTATTGTGCCGTTATTAGAACCTGCTTTGTCTATCAGGGTGGTTCCTGTGTCTTCGTCCATTGGGTAGTAAGCGACGAGGCCAGTTTCGTTGCCTGTTAGTTTGGTGTACATATTATCTTTAATCTGGTCGGCTGTTCTGGCTGTGTTCCAGATTCTTGCATCTTTTACCACACCAGAATATGCAAAACTGGAAGTAAAGTCTACATCTCCAATATATAAATTAGATGTAACAATATTTATAAGCCCAGTACCAGATGTTTGATTTTCTAGAATTCCATCAATATAAAGCTTTAATTGAGCACCATCATAAGTTCCGGAAATGTGATGCCATTTGCCATCTTGAATTATAGTGTTGCTTTCTAATTGTGCTATCATGCTTGAGTTAGAGTCTAACCTGAATCTTGCTGTACCATTAGTATCAAAAGTACCCAAAAACCATGAGTTGTCATATCCTTTGGCAAGAATCCTATCCCAACTTCCAAGATGGTTCCCTTTAACCCAGCACTCTAATGTTATACTCTCTGTAATATCTAGTTCTGTACTATTTCCGCAATCCACATAATCATTAACACCATCAAACTCCAAGCCGTTTGACCCCTTATAAAATCCTAACTCTGTCTTATTAACACCACTATAAGCATCCTCTACATCCCATTCTATTGTTGCTGTATAGGTATCATAGACATTTGTTGGTGAATCGAGCGTTATATTGGTTGAGTTGATTACTGGTGCTGTTTTATCTATCTTGTACGGTCCTGAGTAGTCATAGGCTGTATTTGAATAATTATCAGTTGCTTTGATGTGTAAATACCATTCACCTTCTTGTGATTGAGAGGTATTGAAATTAGTAGTTGTTCCCATTACAATCCATCCATCAGTAGGTTGAACAGCTGAGTTAGTCCACTTATACCATGCCTCTGCTACACCAGAACCCGCCTGGTCATCAACATTAATTACCTCATCTACATTTGTGTTTAGCCAGTCTCTGCTATTTAAATTATAGCCTACTACAGGTTCTGTAATGTCATCAGTTATCATTAGGTGGTAACCATCATTTGCTATATTCCCAGCCTTATCATAAACTCTAATATAATATCTGTAATGTTGATATTCTTCAAGCCCATCAACCGTATATGATGTTTGAGTTCCAATAGGAAGACTGTATTCAGTTGTTCCATTGCCATCAATATCTATATCGGCAACATGAGCATTTCCTGAATCAGATTTTTGAACATAAAGTCGGACATAATCAAGGCCGCTCAGGCTGTCTTCAGCCGTCCAGCTTAGAGAAAGTGAATGGCTGGTATTATTTACTAATGTTACATTTGGAGATACTGGCGGAGTTTTGTCAATATTGAAAGTACCTTTATACTCAGTAACTGGTTCATTATTTTCAAAATATTTTGTATGCAAATACCAGATTCCGTCGGAAGATTGTGTTACAGGATTTGCTGTTATTTCATCCCACAAGGAGGGGGTTGTTGTATTTGAATCCCACTTATATTGAATCGGGGTTTCTATCTCTACTGTCAGACTATCTAAAAAAGTACTTACTGTTCCATCTTCAGTTTTTAATGTTGCCTTTATATAAAGGGAGTCTGCTGAATTCATAGAACTTTGAATTTGCCCTCCGTTACTAACACTTTGCCAAGTTGCTTGATTATCTGCACTTGTTTCCACGCTTATGTCATGAGCCCACTTAACATTCCCTGTTTGTCTACTTCTATACTTTTCAACAATTTTTTCTCCATCTATTTTTGAGAAAATTAACCAATTACTTCTATATTCCAAAGTAGATATAGATGTGCTAGAAAGTCTATTTGCTATAGCATCAATACAGGATTGAGTCAAATTACCAGAACTTGCTCCTGAAGCCGCCCCAGCAGCCTGGTCTTGAGATGCAACTATTAAATAATCAGTATTTGGCAACCCATTTATATATGTAGCACAAGCATCACTTTCTGCAGAACTTCCATGTGTGTCATAACTCTTACTTTCTATGTAGTCCCCGTTACTGTCTAACCTAACTAAATTTAAACCTCTTGAATCTAGTGATTTTTCTGCTCCATTAATTAATATGCTGTGGGCTGAGTTGTTATCTTCCATCCCTGTCCCAACAATATAATACGAATTATTAAAACCATACCCCCATGAAATATTGCTATTTGAAACACTGTTCATGTTGGACAAATCAATTTGTTTTGAGATATAGGAGCCACTTGAGATTCCAGCAGCATTTTCTGCCTGGAGACCAATCTTTTCTATTTGTGAGCCTGTTATTTCATATGGAACAACAACTAAATCCTCTATATTTCCATTAATTTCTCCATTGTTCCACCCATACCTGCCAACAAATAAATTATCCCTAATAGGGTTTGCAGAGGTATCCCAATTTGCATCATCAGTCACACTCTGATAGCCGCTTTCATTTGACACTGTATGAAGTGTTAATTTAGAGCTATTGCAGGTTAAAGCAACTAATATCCAGTCCTTAGCCTCTGATGGGGTTAAGTTAATACCTCCTCCAAATTGCCCTGCTTTATTTTCATAACCATAAAGATTAAGTCTGTTGGTAGATGTCCTAGTGCCTACACCTATATCAGTTTCTCCTGCTATATAGTAACTTCCAAGCTCAAAGGCTGTTGAACGTGTACCAGCCGTAATTGTCTCTCCATATTTAACCCAGGCCATTACTGTCCAATTTTTACTATTAAAATCAACTCCAAAAGATGATGGAGTATAAGATAATCCAGCACCTGTTCTAGTGCCATTAATAAAGTCTGTTGCATAAGACTTTTTTTCAAGTTGGAATGGTGAAAAATATCCAATGCTTGTATCATCAGTAGAACCATAAAAAAATCTTGGTACTTTCCAAGAAGAATATGTCTTCCCTCCATTATCTTGTATTAACATCTCTACTTCATAATACTGCCAATTATTAGGGTCAGGAGATGGTTGAGATTTCCACGTTTTTGTAGCCCTTGACCAAGTGCCATCAGTGTAGTATATTCTATCAGCATAAGCCGGTTGGGAATTGCCCTTAAACCACCAAGATAGAGTATATATATCTCCAGTATTAAGTTCTGTATCTGTAAATGTAACAGAGCCTAAATCTTCAAAGCTAGTATTTGTGGTTGCATCTAATTTAATAACTTTTCCATCACCAACAGGACAACTTGTGTCAGTTATAACTTCACAGTCTCCACCTTCAAAACCTCCAGCCCCCCACAAGGCTGTAGTTGCTTTTGTTGCTATAATATTTTCAGTACCTCTTGGAACATATAATGAAGAATATATTCTACCATCATCTCTGTATGTATAGTTATCAGTAGCAGGAGGGTATCTGGTTCCACTATATAAATCAACAATATCTTTATCTATATTATAGCTAGCATAATTATTAAATCTTATTAGTTCTAAATTATTATCAATAACTTTTGCATTATTAAATTGACCTTCCAAAAAATTAGTATCTGTCCAGGTAGCTCCATAAATTGTACCGTCATTTGTTCCTGCCATGTCAAAAACTGTTGTTCCGCTATTATTATTTATATCCCAAAAAGATATTAAGCCTGACTCGGTACCAAATGGAGCTTTTCTCATATATTTATTTATTTCTGTTTCGGTTAATGCATTGCCCCATAATTCAAATCTTCCTATTTTTCCGGACCAAAGCCTGTTAGTATTAAGTGATGTAATTTTAGCCAACCTAAATGGTGCAATATCAGTATAATCAATTACACTTATTGTGGTTGAAATAGAGTTGCTCAAAACTCCATTTATATAAATTCTTTGCTCTAAGCCATCCCATACACCAGTTATGTAAACTGGTTCATTTAATGAAATTTTCGAACTAGCATTGAGTTGGGATTCTAATGCGAATGTTGGTTCTCCACTGCTCCTGATACCAAGCCAATATCCAAGACTGCTAGTATTTCCTTCACCACCTATAAAACTAACACCATTAGTTGAATATGATTTTAACTTAACCCAAGCACTGATAGTTAATGCTCCTGTTTGTGGTCTTATTGTAGACATTTCTACATAATCATCAACACCATCAAAATTAAGGGCAGTATATTTGTTATCATGCCTAACCCCATTAAACCCATCAGGGTCAGTTACATTAACATTTACATCTGTATTACCCCAATCTCTACTCTCAATACTGTAGTCTAATGACAAGCTAAAAACTCCTTTCTATTGTTAAGTATTATAAATATTACTAAACTAATTACTTAACATATTCGTCATAATTTTCTATGTGATGTTCTATATTACTTATTGTAAAGGCGGTTGTTATGTTTGGTGCTGTCATCTTTCTCCAGATAGGTACAGGTGGGTCAAAATCATTATTTGGAACACTTAAAACCTGATTGTATGTACCTGGACTTCCATTACTGTCTAAAGCATATTCTATGTCAATCTCTCCTGCGTTTGATGTATGGTCAAAATCATTTACTGTGCTGACAACTATATTTTCGTATGTTAAATTAGGGTCATCTGAACCTATATAAATTTGTGTTTCTGATATAATAGTACTGCCTACAACATCAGCAAGTCTTTCATGGTCTACATCTGCTTCTGTTATTTCTTGAGTACCTGCTGCATCATGATAAAAATGTAATGCCATTATCCTCACTCCTTAAACTGGTTTTATTATTGTTATCATTTCTCCCTGGGTGGATGTGAAGTGCTTGTCAAAATGCCACAACTTACCACCTTCGGGTTTTACATTTACCTTTTCTTTCACTGATTCGTTTATCGTTTTGAGTATCGACTTGCCTTCTGCTCCTACTGTAACACCATCAGATATGTATCCATCTTCTGCATAAATGGTTCCGTTTACAAGTAATCCTAGGTTTGGTTCGTAGTATAATCTTCCACCAAAATCTATAATGCCGCTATCTAGGTCAACCTGAGCTCCTTTTGTTTGTGGTTCATAATTTTCTGACTGAATCTGCCCTGTCCTTACTACTCCACCAGAAATAGTTGTGTAATTTGTTGTATCAGAAGTCCAATTTTCAACAGCACCAACAGCATTTTCTGAATAAGATTTAGCGTTTTCTTCAGCAGAATCAGCTTTGCTTTGTGCCCCTGATTGTGTTTCTAAGTCATTGGTTGAAGTTGCTGTACCTCCAATTACTATCTCGCCTTCAAAATGGGCGTTTCCGTCGGGGTCTATACTAAAACTACCGCTTGTATGCCTAATACCGTTTTCGTCTAAAAGGAATGTCCCTCCACCAGCTGAACCATTTACATTGTCGTGATTGATGGTTGCATCACCAACATCAACGTCTGTCCAGCTTACAGGACTTACTATATTGCCAATCTCTAATCCGTTCTCTGTTCTTCTTGCTGCTGCTATACCAAATCTATAAAATGTATTAGGAGCAAGTCCTTCTAATAAGTAGTACGCGCTATTGCTTTCGTTCACACTAAAACTAACATTACTATCTTCTGTTGTTGGTACCCCAAGACCTGAAGCATCACCTTTTTTCCAGAAAAGAATAAGCATATCTGCTTTTCTTGCACCCTGACTATATGGTGCCCACTCGACTCTAATATCTAAAGAACCGTTACTGTTTTCATTAACAACTATATTGGTCGGTGTTGGCTCATTAGTTGGAGCCCCTTTTGTTCTGTAATTAACAGTCTCATCTAAAAGAGCGTCGTGCTGGTCTTTGGTTGTTATAGTGGCTGTGCCGTCATCATTGGCTATAAACCCGCTGACGCTTATCCACTGACTATCTTTATTTTCATAGATAGCCTGAACCCATGCCGTATATTCAATGCCGTCTTTTAGTGTAATCTGCCTGAATGTATGCTCAAATTTTTCCTTACCGGTTTGAGCTAATACAACAATCTCATCAGTAGGCTCAACTCCAACAGGTGTTATTGCTACATTAAATCCAAGAACAGCATATATGTCTCCTGACCAATCCCATGTTATCTTTAAGTTTTTTATAACATATGCCATTATTTCACCTCTCTATTTTTGAAGTTTACCCCCTTTAAAAAATTAAATTTCAAAATTTTCTATATTAACCATTCTATCTCCTACATAAACATCGGCAGAGGGTTTTTTAAATAATAATTTATGGTACCTCACGCCCCAGTCCTCAAACTGCTTTTCTGTGACAAAACGCCAGTCAATTTCAGTTTCAGTACCTCTAGCTGTGAAGTACCATATAGTATTTCCTTCATCATATAATCTGTTAAACATTTTTATTTTTTCTTTTTTTGGCTTAGCATCATGATAGTTTTTCTCTTGTGTACATATAGTTCCATCTATATCTACAACATATTTCATTTATTTATAGCAAGGAAACCTCATCCTAATCTTGTCTCTGATTAGGGTGGGGAGGAATTGCGTAATTTAATATCCTTACTATTTTTTCACCATCCTTTTTTAAATATTTTGTAACATTTAAGTGTTTAAATACTTGACTTTTACAACAAAATGTGGTATAATAGTAGTATGAGGTGATAAAAATGGAACGAACACAAGTCTCTTTACCTAAATATCTTAGAGATAAACTAGATGAAGAAGGAAACAAAAAAGGCATAGGCATTTCAGAAATGGTTCGCTATATTTTATTTCAATACTATGAAGAAAGTGATAACAATGAGTAAATCACATATCACACTACACCACATTAAATTATTTGAACCTACAAATATTAAACGTAATGAACTAAAAAAGCTTTCTCGTAACTGGAACAAAGCTATTCGTTCAGCCCTCAAAATAATTAAACACTGGGGGCTTACTGCTTACACTAAATCACATAAGCATGTATATAGAGTTGTTAAGAATAATTACAACCTCCCTTCACAGGTAGCTATTGAAGCTAATCGTAAAGCTATGGAATCTTATAAGTCTTGTCATAAAAAGTTTAGAGATAACGTTAAGTTTAACTATCAAGTACCTGTTGATTTAGTTAAGAATAAAAGTTTTAAACTTATAAGAAAAGATAACGGTACTAATATTATAAAGATAAGCATTGAGCCTTATAACAATATCTACGTACCTATCTCTTTAAGCAACTACCACTTAAATTATATTAATAATGATAGGTACGAGATTAAAACAGCTGAGCTATATAAACAAGATGGTGAATGGTATCTTAATTTTATACTAAGATACGAAGTGAAAGGAAAAGAAACAGACACTCATCTTGGTGTTGACCTTGGTATTATTAATCTAGCTACGTTTAGTGTAGTAGACAGCAGTGAAAATATTTTGCATACTGAACACCTATCAGGTAAAGAGTTAAGGTTTAAACGTATGAGATATAAAAGTAAACGTAAGCGTAAAGCTTTTAAGTCTGATAGTAAGAATACTTCACTGATTAAAGAAAACAGAATTACTAAAGAAACTAACTGGCTTATAACTAATAGAATTATTGAGATAGCTAAAGAATATAATTCTACTATTGTATTTGAAAACCTTAAGAATATTAGAAAGAATATTACTAACGATAACAATCTAAACAACTATGAGAAAAATAGTTGGGCTTACTATCAATTAAAACAGTTTGTAAAACATAAAGCTAATCTTAATAACTTACCTGTTGAAGAAGTTAATCCTTACAAAACATCTAAGATATGCCACGTATGTGGACAAGAAGGCATAAGAGAAACACAAAACTTGTTTGAATGTACTAATGGTCACACTTTTAATGCTGATACTAATGCCAGTATAAATATAGCTAAACTTGCTATGGGTATTGAGATAGAAAATCCTTTTGTCGATGTAGCATAGCTGTTTAATACAGCTTACAGAGTAATCTGTAACCCACTGTGTTTTAACATGGTGGATAGGGTGAAAAAGATTCACGAGTCAACCATCCTGTAACTTTCTTAATCCTGAATCACCCACTTGTGGGTTTAAGAAGGTGCGAAAACTTGTTAATAGACTATACTGAGTATGGTTTATTACTTAACAAGCTCCCTTCTAATCTTGTTTTTGATTAGGTGGGAGAAGTTGACTTATTTTCCCACTTCCATTTAGCAAATTCATAATCCTCTTTGGTGTCTATATCTATTACTTCTTTGTTTGGTACTTCTATTAGAGAATGGTTGTCTTTTAGCATCTGTCCATCTTTGAAAAAATTATCTTTGTTAAAAATATGAAAGCAGTGAGCAGCTTCGTAATAATCAGGTATTTCTTTTGTTGTCAGCCTCTCATAGTTTATATCTGTTAAGCATTTATTCTCATTATTAAATAACCAGTTTTTATAGACCTTTACGCTTGTTGCATAGTTGCCCTCACAATAATCTTCATCTAAACTATCAAATGTCTCTAATGACTTTAAGATTGTTTCTTTTTTTAAAAAAGCAAGGCACGGATTTAAAAACATTAAGTGGGTATCTTCTACTTCTTTTAAGTCTTTAAATATATACTCAAGCGGGCCATCAACTAAGGCCGTATTTTCATCTCTTAAAATAACTGTTAGATTATCATATTTTTGAGCAATCTCTACAAGCTCTTTGTCGTAGCATAGTGCATATTTATTATACTTATCTGGCAGACTGTTTAGCTTTTTGCAGGCTATATCCCAAAGGTTTGTATCTCCTAAAGGAAGTATTAATTTATTTGGAAGCCTTTCGCTCTGTAATCTACCAGGAATAAAAACTCCGATTTTTTTCATTTTTTAACTCCTTTTAATCTCAATATTTTATACCGGGATTCTTCCTGGTATACCTTCCCTCTTCTTTGATGCAGTACTTGCACTGCTCAGGAAAATCTAAGTTTTGAAGTCTTAACTGTAGGTCTTTTAGCTTTTTAGAATCCAGTATTGACCTGATACTTTTGTTTTTTATGTTACCAAGTACAAATCCCTGATGGATATCATTGTCGCTTCTGAAGTTGCAGCAGGGCATCACATTCCCGTTGTAGTCTATCCCAAGAAAATGAAAAGGCTCATAACATTTCTTTTTTCTTATTTTTTTATCTGCTTTTTCTAAAGAGCCCGCCCTGTCTCCAAAGCTTTCCAGTCTGGCCCAGTCACTAACATACACTACTTCCATGTCGTGACCAAAACCGTATATCTTATTATCTATTATTTCTGTTATCTCAAAATTTAAATCTTCCATTCTTTGAATACAGTAGCCTAAACCTTTGTTGTCGTAATCCATTATTGAAAGCTCATCTATCTCAACTCTATCTAAAATTGAGTTTGTAAGATAATCTCCATTGGTGTTTGTTACAAGTCTTGCTTCAGGTAATAACAACCTTGCTATTTTAGTATACTGAGTAAAAATTTCTTTCAGTGCAAAAGGTTCATTATACCTTGAGTAACTTATTGTTCCTTTATAATCGATGGACTTGAGTTCGTTTAAAATATTTGTATAATTAGTCTTAGGCAGTATCTTTTTTATCTTTCGATTTATATATTTATTAGGACACCAATTACATGTTCTGTTGCAATAGCTGTGTATTTCTATTTCTACCATTCTTAGATTAGTGTACATTTTGGCCCCCTTTTTATTCTTTCCTTCTATATATAATTATACCATATTCTGGACCATTTTTCAAGTTGTTTATTAAACTAAACTAAACCTCTGTTATACTTACATTACTTGGTCTTTTTGTGTTTGTTTTAGGGTGTAAATCAACGAATGGTTTATCCATTTCGTACCAGTTTTGGATGGTGGTTTCATCAACCGCTCTTTTTAAAATTAAAACTTCATCCATTAGGCCAAATTCTTTGATATCAATATATCCAAAAGGCACCCTGTCTGATTCTGTATAATTTCCTGTTTTGACATTTGTTCCATTAAAATACATATTGTAATTCCCATCAACATCCCATGTCCAAGTCAACATACTCCAGTCATTGGGGGGCAAATTTACATTTGAATAATTCCAGCTTGCTCCACTTCTTAAAAACATTCTGTTTGGCACAGAGCTATTAGCATCTTTTCTTAAAATTATAAAGTTATTTGTTCCGCCAGTTTCTGTTCTGCAGTCTATCACGTCTATATAACTTGTGTCACTATAAATATAATCATGAGGTTTAATCCATAAATTTAAAGTACCTCTTTTGGTGTCAACTGCAGAACTATCGTATTTTAATATTCCATTAGCTCTTGTTTCTTCTGTGAATGATGTTGCATAAGATTTTTCCTCAACTTGTAAATTTGAAAAAATTATATAACTTCCAGCTTTTATATTTGTATTATCGCTCCATGTAGTTCTCCAACCTACAGTGCTATTTCCATACCAGCTAGATTCATAAAGATAATTTATTGAATAAAACCCTATTTCGTTATATTTACTATTTCCATAAGACCTTCTTGATGGACTAAATGAACCAACAGATTCTGAGTGGTTAAAATAGTCGTGAACATAAAATGAAAGAGTTTTTTCGGTATCCCAAGATATATAATTAGTCATTTCTATTTGGTTTTTTCCAGATACATCTTCAACAATATCAAGTCTCCATTTATGTTTTTTTAGTCTTGTATATTTAACTTCTCCTCCACCAACACCTTGTATGTAAGACTCTCCTTCTTTTAAATTTTCAAGAGGGGTAATATAATTAGTTATTAAATTCTCTGTACTTTCCTCAATAGCAATAGCTCCATCATGTTTTCCGTCATTTCTTAAGCTAACTGTATAATTTGTAGGTTCCAACCCATTAGTAGAAGTCAAATGCTTATCAAAATGAAAAATATGAGCATCCTCATCATCTATTAGGTGTGCTTTACTGAAATCCTTACTGTTTTCATAGGCATTTTCCATTTTTTGCTGGAAGGCATCACTATCCTCTATAGTTGCTGTGCCGTCATCAACTGCAGTTTTTCCTGCAGTATCAACCCACAAACTATCAAAGCCGGGATACACTGCCTGCACCCAGAGCTTATAGTTTTTATTGCTGTCAAGTTTTACATTGCTAAAATTATATGTATAGTCGTAATCTCCACCTGTTGTTTTAGGGCTGTCTGTAAAAGTTTCAACCACGGATTTAGATTTTGGTATGTCTTTTTTGAATATTTGTTTTATCTCTAAATCATCAAGAGGCCTATTGTAAACTCTTACATTTTGTATCTTGCCATTAAATCTTCTAGTAGAATTTTCTTGTCCTATTCTTATCCAGTCTAAATTATTTCCACCACCATTCCCAACACCTTCAATAACTTTGTCAAGCTCTCCATTCACATAAAACTTAATAATACCTTCTTGGTTCCAAGATACAGCTACATGTGACCACTTGTAGTCAGGAACTGAATTAACATTAGAATAGTGGTATCCCTGACTATCCCACCCATACCAGTATGTTGCAAGCCTGTCATTTGAGTAATGCTGAAAGTAAAATTGGTCAAGCCTTACAATTGGAGCTCTTCCATCTGTATGCCCTTCTGGATGTATCCATGCACTAACAGTTATATTGTCATTAGGATAATTTAGAACATCTGTACCTAAATAGGCTCCACCATTATTATTTGCATCCTCATCAAAGAAATAAGATTTTTGTCCAAGGCCTGAAACTTCTAATGACCCGTGATTATCAAGATTGTAATTATTTGTAGAATAATCATTTAAATCACCGTCAAGTTTCCAAAAGCCTACCAATCCATTATCTAAATTATCATAGTTATTATTAACTTCTTCTTCTATTTTGATATTAAAACCCTGGAGGGCAAATTCATCGCCCTCCCAGTTCCAGTTTGCAGTTATATCTTTAATTATTTCCGCCATTTATTCCACCTCAATCATAGTCACATTAGTCGGTGTAGAAGTGTTAAACTTCTGTTCGTTATCCTCAAATGGTGTTCCGAGTTCATACCAGTTATTGATTTCTTCTTCTGTTACATCTCCATCTTTGATTAGAAGTTCGTCGTAGATGTTGTTTGGTTTAAACTGTAACTTACCGGGTTCAGTTATATCTATCACGGCATTCGGTACTGCATTTATTTGATTACCGTTTAAATAAGCTGTGCCGTCAGGTTTAATAGTGTACATCTTATATTCATCATCACTGTCAGTAAAGATATATGCCTTTATTTCTGATAGAGTTGGAGTTATGGTTGTGTCGGTTGTATTGAAAACCTGCCTGATATCTAGAGTATCAGGGTCAGCTGGTAGATTTGGTATAGGTTCTCCGTTTAAGCACTTGTCCCAGCTTGTACCTCCGTCAACAGAGGTCTCAATATTAATATTATATTTAAAACCTTCAACTTTAGAATATCCACCAATTAGAGAACCGTCATTTTTTCCCGTAACATCTATAACACTAGAAGCTTCAACTTTGTCCATTTTATAATAAAGCTCTAAAAAGTCTTCAGTACCACTGAGTATGGTATTCATGTCTTTTTTTATTTCAAATTCTGTTTTTGCTTTTCCAACCCATAGCCTTATATCATCATGTATTGCATTTGTAAATTCATTATGCCCACCCTGAATAAAAAACCCTGTATCTGGTATATCCAGTCCTGCAACACTGTGTGTTACATCTAAATTTCCATTTATATATATTTTTATTTCGGCTCCTGTATATACAAAGGCAAGATGACTCCACTCATTAATACCTATATTTGAAACCGCATTAAAAGAACCGTGTGTTGATTTGTGGAAGTATGGATTGAGGGCACCCATTTTACATGCAAAATAACTCTGTGTTGCAGATGAAGTAAAAAGGTGTGTATAACCATTAGATTGCTTTGGGTAAACCCATGTTTCAACACTCCACTTATTAGTACCTATATTTATGGAAGGAGTCTCTATTTGACCATCAATACCATCAAACTCTATTGCAAAATCGCTTAACCCTTCCCACTCTATTAAACTACCAGTAACATTATTAATATCAGATAGATTTAGTTGAGGTGATTGTCGGGTGCCAGATTTTTTGTATTGTTCTATATAGATATTATCCAACCCAGTTCCATTAACATCAGTATATCTTGCAAGAGAATGAAACTTGCCTTCATCAACTACTCCTTCTGGGGCTGAAACTTCCCAATCCCAATTCTCAGGCTCAGAGTCTCCTTCAATCCATATTTTAACTTTAATATCAGAACTATCTTTAAACATTTTTATATTAAACCATTGACCAGCCATATTATAATAGTTGTATTTTGTGTCAGAAAATAAAGAAGTGCTTGCCCCACCTATTAAAGATAGTAGTTCTATTTTATAATCTCCGCTTTTGAAAGTCCTCATGTAAAAGGTTAATCTATCATCATCACTATTCCATATAGGAGATACATGGTATTGGTCCTGTGATGAACCATGACCATTGTTCATAAATTTAAAATTTATAGTTTTTTTACCAGACTCAATAACGTTGTTAATAGTATATGCAGAAATATTGTCTGCTGTATGTCTTAAATATCCATTGTCAATATCAAAATTGCCTGTCCAATTATTTGAGTTTAAAAAATCATCTTCAAAAGTAGGTTTTAATAACTCAACCCCATCACCAACAACCTCTACATCAGTCAACTCACCCTTACTAAAATCCTCGTTTGTATTTTCTACTAAACTCGTAACACCTTTTCTGTAGAAATTAATTGTTTTATTATCAGTATTGATAGGATAGTTAAGCTTACCTTTATCTCTGGTTGATTCTGTGAATGAGGTTGGTATTTGTTTTTTTTCTAATTGAAAGTTATCCCAATACACAGGGGCAGAAGAATAATTATGATAACAGAAAAAATAGCAAGTCGAATTGCTTGTTAATGGCTTTTTGAATGTTACAGACAACTTTTCCCAACCATTACCTGAATGACTGGTTCCTATACTATTGTCCCAGTTATAATCTCCTCCTTTCATTTCTATTTTTAAATATGGTTTTTCATCTTGACTGTATACCCACGCCGAGAAGGTTACAACATCACCTTTTGATAATCCTTTTGTTCTGTAAAACCTTGTGCCTCCAAGGCTTTTAATAGATTTATTACTAAAATATCCCATATCTTTACTAACTACAACATCACTACCAGTTTGATTGTAAAATCCTACAGTGTCCCCTTCGTTATATGACTCAAAAGTTGTGTCGAAATAATTTGCTATCAAATTCTCAGTCGCTTCCTCTACTGCTACTCCACCTTTGAACTTACCATCATCTCTTAGGGTGACAGTATAATCATTATCAGGTGCCATGCCGTTGGTTGATGTTAGATGCTCATCAAAATGTATAAGCTCGTCTTCATCTTTTATGTACCGTGAATCGAAATATTCTTTTGCATTCTGTTCTGTTTCATCTGCTATAGTGTCTCCATCAGTAGAAGATACTATGGTTGGTGTTCCGTCATCAGGTAGTGTCATTTTACCCGTAGTCTGCCAGGCACTATCTCCACCTTCATAAATGGCCTGCACCCAGCCCTGATATTCTCCATCAGCATTAATAGTTATATTTTCAAAAGTATAAGACCTTGATGAGGCTTCAACTCTTGCCTTTGCAATTGACTCACTGTTTGGGTTGCCACCATAGGGGGTTATGGCAACATTAAACCCCCTTAAGGCAAAGGTATCTCCCTCCCAGCTCCATGTTATATTTCCGTCTCTGTTTTGTTTGTTCAAAGTCTACACCTCTCTTTTAATTCCAACTCATTGTAATTGAGGTTGGCTCCGGAACATCTATTGTAAGTTCAGGGTCAAAAAATGGTTTCTGCATATCATACCAGTTTTTTATCTCTGCTGCTGAATTTAATTCTGTTGAGACCATCAGTTCATCATATACTCCTGTATTGAGTGTTATATTTGGTGCACTAACTGTCATGAAGCTTGTGGTAGCTCCGTCATTTCTCTCTCCATTCACATACTTCTCTCCGTTAGACTTTATTACATAATGGTCAAAAGAACCGCCTAATGTGCTTGTATAGTAGACTGATATAGTATAATCTGTTAAACTGCCGAAGTTATACGACAGACTACTGACTACTTCTGCTGCTCCACCGAATTTGCCTCCATCTTTGTGCAAATTAACATCATAACCTGAGTTAGGCCCTACTCCATCAGTAGATGTTATATTTTTATTAAAGTGGAATAGATATGTTGTGTTCGGGTTAACTATATGAGCGTGTGTTAAATCTTTTGTATACTGTTCTGCATTAGTAGCAAGTTCCCAATGAGAAGCTGTGAAGTTTCCTGTTGAACCATCAGCTGTTGTACAGATTTTCATATCAACATTATCCGGTCCAAGCCACCACATATCACCTACATCATAAGGAGAAACTGGCTCATTTGTGAATATTGTCTTCTTTTTATCAGCGGTCCCTTGAGCTTCTCCTGCAGCTTCCATAGCGTCTATTGCTTTCTGGTCTGTTATCTCATTCCAGCCTGCTCCATCCCATCTTTTAAGCTTCTGAGAGCCTGCGGTATTATCATACCATAGGTCTCCTTCGTGAGAGGCATCAGTACCAGCCCAGCTTGTAGAAGGGTCTGTTGAGCCAAACCAGGTATCTATCTTGCCGTCAATCTGACCTGTTAAATCGTCAACTGTATCTGCAAATGTCCCGTCTATGAAAGTATTTACTGTTGTGTCATCTGTATATTTTACTGCCTTTTCCCAGTCTAAACTGCTGTAAGAGCCTGTGTCTGATTTAGGAGTAATACAGCGATATAAATCTCCGCTTTCTCCTTCTGTCCATAAATCTCCGACATCATAAGGTGTGGTAGGTGTATTAACAAAAACTCTTCTTTTCTGGTCAGCTAAATCTTCAGCACCTCTTGCTGTTGTAAGCGCTTCAGTTAAAGCGTTATCTGTTATTTCTGTCCAGGAATATGAGCCTGTTGAGCCTGTAAAACGGTAGGCTGTACCTGTTACATTATCATAGTAGATATCTCCCAGGTGAGAATCTCTGATATAGTAATCTGTATCATCAGTTGAGGCATTATCTTCTGTTTCCCAGTCTGTATAAGGCTGGTTTGTTAAGCTAGGAACCCCATCCATAAACCAGGTTGTTATATTGCCATCAAGCTGGTTTTGAAGCTCTGTCATGTTTTGGGTCATGCTGTCAACAAAGTTCTGATACTCTGTTCCTGTCGCATAATCAGCAGCTTTTTCCCAGTCGTTAACTGAATAGCTTTCTGTGCCTAGCTTTGCTGTGTGACAGACATACATGTCTCCTGCTTCACCCTGTGCCCACATATCACCTACATCATAGGGGGTTGTAGGGGTTGAGGTAAAGATTCTTCTCTTTTCGTCTGCTGTATCCTGAGCCTTAGAAGCGTTATCGTAAGCGTCAATTGCTTTCTGGTCCTGTATTAAAATCCAGCTTCCTGCAGAACCGTCCCAGTTATATCTTTTAAGCTGGTTTGAGGTTCCGTTGTACCACATATCTCCGTGGTGTTTTTCCTTTTCAGAAGCTGTTGTCCAGTTTGTCTCGGGGTCAGTTGAGGTAAACCATGTTTCTATCTTGCCGTCAATTTGTGTCTGCAGTGCTTCTTTATCTGTTGTGTACTGTCCGTCAATAAATGTTTGAACTTTATCTGCGGCTACAGTGTCAACTTCATCAAGTGAAGCTATTGACGGTGTTCCATCATCTTCTATAACCAGAGTACTTGTTGAAAGCCAGTCACTATCCTCGTTTTCATAGACTGCCTGCACCCACGCTACATATGTATTGGCTGTATCTACTGTTATATCTCTAAAAATGTATTCATAAAGTCCGTTTGTGTTTTTTGTAGTTCCTGCAGATGCATAAACTGTTGCATCCTGTCTTGGGTCTCCCCCTGAAGGGGTTAAAACTACATTAAATCTTTCTAATGCAAACTCATCACCAGACCAGTCCCATGTTATCTTTGCGTTTCTTATTTGTTTATTCATTTTTATACCACCTCTTAATTTTTATAACCAATTAATATTTACAACATCAGCAATTGGTACAGATATATAATCTTCGGTATCATTAAACGGCCTATTCATTTTGGACCATCTTTTTATCTTCATATCGTCTTCAGCTTTGTTAGAAATTAAAACCTCATCTATCACGGAATTAATGTGCTCCTCGTTTTTGTTTTTGGAACCGAAGTATATTATATCTGAGGCAAAAAATTCCGGCAGATTAAAACTATTTTTGATAAATTTTTCGCTACCTATAAAAATAGCCATCTCATCAGGGCTCCACTTAAAAGTAAAGCGTTTAAATCCTGGCTGATAAACATGATTTGCGGTAACTTCCTGTGCTGTTGTTCCGTCATGGATTCTAAATCTGAAGGTGTTGTCGCTTAAGTTATAGTAAGCTATAAACTGACCCTCTGCAGCAAACTCTCCTATGCTAAATAATCTCTTGTAACCTGAACTTCCTTTAAAATCTACATCACTTGGTATCTTAAAAGCCATCGATATTGTTCCTGAATTTGTATTTAAATTAAGGTCTGCTGTATTATAGAACAAAACTCCCTCATCTACGCTGTGGATTCCAGCACCGTTTTTAAATAATCCAGTTTCTATTGAAGCTGTAAAATCTCCTGCTGGATGAACACCTTTTGTTGATGTAAGATGCTTATCGAAATGGAATATATTTATCTCAGGGTCACTTACTATATCAGCTTCAGAGTAAAGAATAGCCTCTTCCTGCTTGGCATCTGTAATTGAGTTGTATAGAATGACTCTTTTAGATTCCAAATCATCAAATAGTGCTCTTACTTCAGTTCTTGTTGCATTTGTTGTCGTAATATCTAAAGGATAAAGGTCAGAATCAAGACCTATCCACTCTGAAAGTTTAACCTCTAAATCTATTAAAGCCTGTTCGTAAGACTCTTTGATAGTGACTATATTCTTTTCTTCAGCTATCTGAACCAAGTCGACACTCTCTGTCTTTAAGCTTTCTAATGTTGTCTGAAGAGTGTTGGCTTCTGCTTTTGTAATGACAGAGTCCATTGAAAATCTATCAATCTGGTTTTGCATCTCAGTTTCTAATGAGTTTATCTCAGCCTGTGACCATGCTATAGCAGCATCCTGCCTGAACTTTGTTATCTCATTTAAAAGCTCTGCTTTGGTGCTCATTACATTATCGAATTTTATTTCTATATTATCTTTATCGCTAACAGCTATATCAACAGGGTAAGAATCTAATCCTATCCATGAGTTTAGCTCAAGCTCTAATTCGTTTATCGCATTTTCTGCTGCAGTTCTTTTATCAGCAAGCGATGTGATATTGTATGTTGATGTGGAAATAATAGAACTTGCTACTGTATTTAAGGAAGACCACTCTGATTTAACTCTTTCTTTTGAACCCCTTAAAGTTTCGGCCTCTATTCTTGTAAGTTTTAAGTCATCTACAAATTGACTCAGCTGGTTTCCCAAAGAGGAAAAGCTTTTGTTTAAATCATTCATATCATCTGTTAACTTATCGTTTATTATTTTAGGGTTATACCCCTCTTCGTACTGAGTATCTGTTCCTATAACTATGTGGTCTGCACTTAATCTACCCCTAACATCAAGCTTCTCTATATCAAGATAATCAATATGGGCTGTGTTAATCATTGCTTCTTCTATCTGAGCTGCGCTTGTTATAATCGAAGCTGCAGCTAGCTTATCACCAGTAACAGAACCGTTAGCAATTAAATTAGCCTCTATATAAATATTTCCAGTAGTTGAGTCAACAGCAAAGATTGGTCTTCCAACCTCAGCTCCGTCTTCTGTATCTCCAAAAACAAAGAACCTGTCGGCCATGACTGAGAATTCAGATTCTCCATCTTCACTAGCTAGTCCAAAGCCTGATATTACTTCTTTGCCGTTTGCATGCTCTCTTACCTTAACTGTAAACTCGTTGCTTAATTGCCTTACCTGACTTGTGGTGGACTCTATTCCGTACCATTCACATTTTTTGATAATCCCGTTTTGAACTTCTTTGATGTCGTTTACTATTAAGCCCGAGCCTTCATCTATCTTATATCCGCTTAAAAGGCCGACTTCATTCCCTTCAATATCATCCATCAAGCCTGTTGTCTGGTAGCTGTTCCAGAGCTGAATCTCGTCAAGATAGCCGTTAAAAAAGTTAGAATACTCTGCCGAGATAATACCTGAAGCTGGTGATTTTAGCTTTGTAGTACCAAAAGCAAATCCATCTGATAAGTAAGATAAATTAAAGCTATCTGTTATTTTGCTTTTAACCACTTCTCCATCAATTTTAAGGAAAAGCTTGCCTGCTGGTCCATCAGCTATAGCCTCTATCTCATACCATCTATCTTTGCTTAAGTTTTCCAGTCCATAATCTGTACTCTTTTTAACTTCATTTTCTACAACCGTGAAGTCAAGATTGTTATTATAAAGTGATACCTCAAGACCGCTGACATTATCTCCACCTACAAAAAGAGCCTGATGTCCCTCAAAGTCTGTAAAGTTAACCCTTAATTTTATCGAAAGAACATTGTTGCCATGTACCGAGGCTAAAGTGTTAAAGTCAATCCAGCTTTCAACACCTCTAAACCTAAGATAACTTCCTTCATCTATGTTGATGTGCCTTACTGTCGACCTAATAGAGTCAGCATTCTGGCTGATTTCTGTCTGGTTTAATTCTATGTTGCCTTCGTTTGTGTCAAGTCTATTTACTGCCGACGTAATGTTTTCAGCGTTGACTGTTATTGCGGCTTCATTAGCTGAGATATTACCCTCGTTTGTAGTAAGTCTTTCAGCATGGAGGCCGATATCAGTCTCGTTTTGAGAAATAGAAGTCTGGTTGGTTGAAATGGACCCCTCGTTGCCGCTAACCCTTGTTTCAAGACCTAGAATTGTAGAATCTTCAGGTATAGGCTCGTTCCATTTAAAGCCTTCTCCTTTAAGTTGGCTTATGGTATCAACTACGCTTACATCAACTTCCTTGGCTGTTACACCTCTTTTGATTAAAGCGTCAACTGCAAGCTCTTTCATTGTCTTCTTTACTGCATAGCGGACTACTATATCTGTTAATCCATCAGGAAGATTTGGTGTTGCGGATAAAACTAGGTGTATTTCCTCTCCTGGTTCTTTCCCGTACCATTTAATGTCATTTCCTTCTACATCTTGATGAGGTAATTGAAGCCCGTTCTCGTCAACTAAATCTATAACCTCAACTGCATTACCATCTGCATCAAAAAGCTCTCCGTAATTCTCGTCAACAAAATCAAAAAAGGCATTTGGGTCTTCTAAAGATGACCCCACATAAATGTCCTCCGGGCCAGAATACTGGATTAAATAATCCATAGGTGTTAAATCCTCGGTTAAAGTGTAGCTTTCTTCTACCGGATATCCTATTTCCTTATCCCAGTAAGCAGACCTGGATTCAAGGTTATTTATTTTATCTGTTAAGCCGTCAACAACTAATGACTTATTTAAAAGATTAAAGTTGATAACTGTTTTTCTGTCACTTACTACAACAGCATCTTTAAAATAGGTGTAATAACCATCAGCTTCGGCTTTTACTGTGTAAGGCCCTTTAGGTATTCCTTCCCATAAGGCTTTAAAACTGCTCAGCTCATCTGCATTTATAGTTTCTTCTCTCTCGACGAGAGTAATCGTTGCCGGAATTGATTCTCCTGCGAGGTTAAAAGCTTCAACCTCCAAGTCTCCAAGGCCTGACTCCAAAGCTTTTAAGGCCGTAGAACCTATATCTACTGAAGTATTTGCTATTACTTCTACATTTGTTATTGTTTCTGTCTCAAAACCGCTGGCGTTAATTGTAATACTGTGTGTGCCGGCTGTTAGTCCGGGCAGTGTAAAATATCCATCAGGACCTGTAACAATGCTCATTCCGGATTCTACCTGAGCGTTTGCTATCCCTACACCGTCTTCTCTTGTTACTCTACCTGTTACATCTCCAACTTCGGGGTCAAGGGCTATGATACCCATATCTGTTACCCCGCCGTTGGTTATTATTATATTCTTTCTTGCTTTTGTATAGTGTCCATCTGCACTTACTTCTACTAAGTATGTATCAGAAGCTACTCCTGTAGCCTTGAAATCCCCGTCCTCATCTGAAGTGAAGGTGTAATTATCGAAGTTTCCATAAAGGTTTATTGTAGCTCCTTGAGGGACTGTGCTACCGATTAACGTTCCCGGTCTTGGCAAGAGATAAACCGTTCCTATTTCTTTGATGCTGTTTTTTTGAACATTAACTTCTATAGTTTTTGTTTCATAGTCTGGATGGTAAATCATTACTTTCTGCAGCCCAACCTCAGCTTCAACTATGAACTCTCCTGTAGTTCCAGTGATGGTGGAGTTTCCAGTAACTACAATAGTTACATTATCTACTGGGTCTTCAGCTGTCTTTACTTTGATAAACCCGTGTATTTTACCGGGCTTTGGGTCTAAAAATATCTGGCCCATTTACTCAACCTCCTTAAACTTCTTGTACTATGAGTTCTAGTTCTGTTGTTCTGTTTGCATTAACATCTACGTTATACCAGGCTGCTATATAATCAGCATGTGAAACCTTCATCGTGTAATTGCCGGGCCTTACGTTAATCATTGTAAATCCACCGGAAGATTCTGTGACTGCTGTTCTGTTTTCTGCATCATCTACAAACAGTTCCACATTGGCATTTAATATCGGGCTGTTATCATAGGAACTTTTTACTATACCTATAATCTGTCCAAATAAATCAATGTCTACTGTCATACCCTTTAAAACGGGAGTTGCTATTCCATCTGTCTTATTTATCGTTACTTTAATCCAGAATTTCTGGTTATAATTTGTCGAAATATTTGTGCCTATATTGATTGGTACTAATGTGTTTGTCTCTAAGTTTTCTGCAAAGACATCAATTTGAACTGCTCCCGGGTCTTCTGTGTTTTCAAGTATAGGTGTGATATCCTTAATCATCTTAACTTCTGTTCCCGGGTCAAGTACAGCATAAAAACTGCTTTCTTTTATGTAATCAATATTATAGACTGCAATATTTTGGATACCCATCATAAACATCTTTGAGGATGAGTCGATATCAATAGCATTTCTCTGCCTGATATTTATCTTGATTTTTTCTATTGGTTTCTTCTCAAATGAAAGCATTACATTATTTGAGTTTTCTTTTGTTCTAAAAATATCCTCATCCTGAAAGTTGAAATAACCTTCGCTGTTAATCTTTGTGTACTCAACTGATACTATATCAAGTGAAGAGTCTGGGTAAGGGTTAATAAAAATTGTGTTCGAATACATGTTGTTAATAATACTTTTAGGTAATGTAATCTCTATTGATGCATTTACACTTGATATCGGTGAGTTGATATCATAAACTACCTTTCTCTTCCACTGAGTTGATATGTCCTGGTCGAAAGCGTACTTGATGTCGTTTTCTTTAACAACAGCATCTGTGTATTCTTTTGGCGTAACTTCAACTCTTAAGTCCTCAGGTAAAAATACCTCATCATCCATCTTATTGTAAAGGAAGGTCTTGCTGTTTTGGAAGACAGGCTTAAGTGTTGCCACATTGTAGTCGTTATTGATATAAGCTCTTTTTGTCTCTTCTATTGGCTCTGTATCTATTTCTTCACCGTAGGATAATATTTCAGAGCGGTAAAAATCTATGTACTCTTTATCCACATCCATATTATTAATCTGGTTTTCTAGAAAAGAAATCCTATTTGCAAGCTGCTGATTGTTAACCTGGAGAGTTTCTATTATCTGGTCAAGTTTATTATCTTCTGTTGCAAATGTTTGGAATAATCCTGTAAGGTCGGTACCGAGCTCTTTATTCATTTTATTGAAGTCTTCTGAATCTAAAACATTATTAAACTTCACATTCCTCGGTTTAAATATAGAATCCATTTTCTCACTCTCCTTTAAATCTGTACTGTTTTATAAAATCAAACTTCTTTTTAAGATAACTGAGCCTTCTTATAAGCTCGGCATTTTCTTTAATTATATTTAAAATATCTGTCTCTAAAATTTCAGTATTTTTATTCTTGCCATTTTTTAGGTATTCTAAGTTTATCTTAAGCTCATTTAAGAGCATATTATACTTAAAAGTTTCTGTTGGCCCATTTTTACGGTTGTTTCTTAAGGTCATTAAGGGCTTGTAATTTTCCATTTTAACCACTCCTTACTTCTTAAAATACAAAGCTGTATTTTTGATTTTCTATATTCCAGTAGCCCTCATCCCATACCCACTGGTCCCAGTAAACATTAAGGTGGTTGTTTATATAACTTGAAATTGATAAAAGCCTTTCTGAGGCAGAGCCGTCAGCCTTTTTAAGTTCATTTAAATAACTATCATCAGAGAGTGAGTTAACATTAACTTCATCTTTGTTAAGTGAAAGCTCCCTTGCTATATGGTTTCTTAGCCCCTCTACTGTTGAATCTCCGGGGTTTATTCCGTAATCTAATATTCTTTCCTTCAGCTCTTCGTTTGTTTCTTTTTCGTTTCTTTCCATATCAAAAAGGAGGGCAAACTCATCAAAGACATTCCATATCTTATGCTCTTTTAAGTTCGCCTCCAGGCTGTATGTGATATCATTATATAAATCGATTAGCTTTAAGTCTCTGCCGTAATTATCGCTGAAATATATTACCTCAGTTTTTAAATTAAAATAGCAGAGTTCATCTTTGGAGTTGTAATACTTTTTCTCATCGAAAGTTATTGGTATGTATTTACCCTTATACTTTGCCTTAAACTGCTCTGTATTGGCTATTAAAGGAGTATCCTCTCCGTTTTTGAAGTTTTTAGCTCTCGTCTTAAAAGCTATAGACTTCATTGATGTGTCAGCTGTATCTAAAAAATAGTTTTTTATAAGCTTGTAGTATTTACTTCCTGCATCTTCCACTTCTGTAAAAACACCGTGGTTTAAAATTTGCTGAAAGTTTGATTCTTTCTTCCTGACATCCATCCACCTTGGCAGTTTGGTAGCAGCCATCTTGGTTCTTGGTGAGTATAGGTTATCTGTTGCCATAATTCCATAGGTGCTGAAATGTTCTATATATGAGATTGCCTTATTTCTTAATTCATCCACCACGGTAGATAGTTCTTCTGGTTCTGTGTTATCAAGGTAAGCCAGTTTAAGCCCGCTCTCGCTCTGGTAGGAGTTGAAATTAAAGCTTGAATAGTCAACCTCAAGCATAGCAGGTTTTAGAAACTGCAGTCCTTCAGGGCCAAACTCGAAGCCTATAATATCATCTGCAAATTTCTCTTCTGAGCTTGCAACTCTTCTAATAGTTATCGTCTCATCGGCTGTTAAAGCTCCTTCTGGAATGTATAAGCTGACAGGGAAGTATTCTGTGTCTAAACTTATAACTCCTCCAGCTTGGCCTATAATACGGCTTGTACTGGATTCTGTTACCTCTTTCTGTACGTATCCACTCTGCTCGCTAGGAAGTAAGTATTCGAGCTTAAAATAATCGATTGAGTTCTGGTAGTTTTTGCTGTTTGAGATATTTATCTTGAGTTTCAAATACCTACCTTTAAGTTCCTGAAGTTCTTCTTCAAGCTCATTTGAGATTGTAAAATCTTTTTCTGTAGGAACTAAGTTTATGCTCCTTGACATATCTGATTCAATTGTCTCTGTGTTATCAGAAGCAAAAACATCTATTGTGATTGAGTTGGAGCCGTCCTCTATTAGTGCAGCTTCAGGAAAAGTACCGCTTAATGTCAGGCTATCCCAGACTGCAGAGTTTTCTCCTGCATCAAAAATCTTGGACTCGTAAGATGTTGTTTCGTTAAAACCTTCGGCATATATCTCTTTAATGTTTAGCTCTTTATCAACAATTGAGTTAGTACCGTTATTTGCCGGCTGTACCAGTCTCATCTTTGATATTTTGTTTGCACCAAACTTAGCCCTGTACCAGATACTTTCATAACCAGAACATCTTAATCTACTTTCTAAATAATATACTGCTTCAGTCTCGTCATAATCAAGTCTTAAATCAACAAAGAAGTCTGCAAGGTTATTTGTTATGATTGATGTTATCTGACCTATTGAACCTACAGCAGAGTCTTCTACAGTAAATTCCGTGGTTGACACTCCATCTGTGATACTCATCTTTATTTCCGACTGGTTTGTTAAAATAAGCCTGTAGACTGAAGATGCGCTATCTAAAAACTCTATATAGGCATTTTCTTTGTGGTTTGTTTTTAGTGCTTCCCAGTCAAATTTAACTGAGATATAATCAAGCTCGTGAGCTATATTGTTCTTTTTGAATGTGCTCTCAGCCAGCATAAAGTTATCTTCAGTTAGTGCTTTTTCTGCGTCTTCTTTTTTTACCTTTAAATTTATTTTATTTCCTTCAATGTCAAAGCTTGAATATTCCTCAAGGATAATACTTTCTGAAAAATCTGAGCGTACTGGAAGCTCAAGACTCTCATCATTTAAGACCTTGAGTGTATTTTTTATGGTGTTTGAGTCTGTTGCTTCAGCACCAAAAAGCGTACCTTCAAGCCATTGACTTTTATGGAAAATAGCCATTTCTTTTGAGGCCATTATTTATACCTCCTTAATATTTTGCGTTTACTTTTATCGAGTCTATCTTGGGTGTGATATATGTGTTCTCACTTTCCATCTCTGCCATTATTTTTATAGATTTTACCCTGTTTATATTGTATTTATAATTAATTGAATAGTTGTTGTTGATTCCAGCTTCTGAGTTGTTGAATATGATACTGTTTCCTTCTATAGCAAACACGCTGTCATCTTCGTAATCATAGCCGGACATTAAGGAAGATAATGAAACCTGCTTTAAACCTTCTCTCTTTGCTCTCCATTTTTCAAAAGAACTTAAATCTATTAAGTCCTCAAAAAAGCTGGCCTTTGTGCTGTCTCCAAGATAAATTACAATATCAATCTTATTCCAGCCTCTATCAAGCTGAATATCATAAAGGTATGTGCTTCCGTTTACCTGTCTTTCAAGCTTCATTCCGTTAACATAAAGTGCTTCATTCTGGTAACATTCACTGTAATCAATGCCGTCTTTTGTTATTGACTTAGGCTCATCTAAATAAAGCCAGGTAGAAAAAAGATAATGGCTGTTATCTGTAGCATCAAGACTTACATTATCTTTGTATGTCTTGGTAAAGCTTTGACCCATTGGATAGTAAAAATAATTCTTTTTAGTAAAGGTTGGCATCTTTCTTTTATTCCATAAGAATAAGCCGACCTGAGAGTCTAGATTTATTTCCTTTTCGTATTTATAAACAGACCATCTGTTAACACCCGCAACAACTTCAGCCTCTTTTTTGAGAGGTATATACGGAAGATTGTAGCTTTTGAAATCCTTGCCGTGCTTATTTTTATAAAGTGAAAGATTTGCCGTACTGAAATTAGCCTCTCCCTTAAGCGTATTTTTAAGCTTTAGAGAAGTTTTGTTTTTGGGGTTTTCTCTATTATCAGGACTAATTATGTAAGGGTTGCTGTAGTCTACCTTTCCTGCCTCACTACCCTCAACCAGGAAGAATTTGTCTGCTAGAACTTCTGTTTGAGGGGTGTCAGAATCCTTTATTCTTATTCTCTGAGTTCCCTCTACCTCGTTTAAAAATGTATACTCAAAGTGGTTCCATTCTTGGTTGTCCTCTAAAGATAGAACCTCTATAACCTCTCCATCATGCTCTCTTATGATATTGATTGGTTCCATTGATATTTCTCTTTTTAAATAGCCAGACAGTGTGTATTCTCTTCCGGGAATAAGCTCTACATCCTGATACATTCCTTCAGAACTTGAATCTCCACAGTAAGAACCTCCGTCAGCACCACCTTCATCATAGTAGTTTTCTGCATGCCAGCTCTCAGCTTTGTCAAACTCGGAGTCATTAAAGAAGTTGTTATTCTCCTTTATCTTAAGGTAGTATCTTATCTCAGAACCCTGTGGTACTATCTCGTCTGCGGTTATTGAAAGTTCTTCCAGTGTGTCCTTATCTTCTCTGTCATTGATTGTAAGCTCCTTTGTTTCTATTTTTGCTGTAGGCTCATACTCTCTGTAATCAATTGAGATATTTTTAAGCCCAAATAGGTATTCCTTTTCTGTTAGTTCAATATCGGGAGAACTCTTAGATAGTATCAATTTTATTTTTTCTGTTTTTATAGGTTCAGGGAAGGAAAACCATGCTTCTTTTTTGTTTAAAATTGTCTTTTCTTTGAAGTCGAATTTGTGCCAGCCTCCATCAAGAAGATAATGAAGCTCTACTTCCATCAAGCCTGATGACTGCGGTGTTAGCTGTATTTCAGATATCTTATATGAATCAGCAAGCTCAATCTCAAGTTCTAGGCTGACAGAGTTATCTATCTCAAAACCTTTAGGATAAATCACTTTAGTTGCCCAGAAGGTATTTAAATAATCATCAAGAAGGTTTGATAGAGGACTTACCTCATTTATATATGCCTTCTCAGTTGGAGTTATGTTTGTTATTTTTACTCTGGCGTTTGACAGTGGAACCTTGACAACATCCTTATTTGAAATAGGGAGCATCGCTCTTTTCTCATTCAGGTCAATAAATGCGTTAGAATTTTCCATGTCGATGTTTTTAAAGCTCGAAAAGTTTTCCTCAAATGAATAGTTAAAGTCATTTGATTTACTGCTTTCTGTTGTCAGCTTAGAAATCCTGTTCTGAAGGCTTTTTATTTTAGCCATCAGCTTTATTCTCTCATCTTCTTTGATTGAAAAATTGTTCAGAATTTCTTTGTGCTGCTCATTAAAAGATTCAAAAAGACAGCTTATATCAAAGTGTATATCATCTAGCAGGCTGTTGTAGGATTTTATATCTGAGCGCTCTCTTTTTTCTATAGGCTCAAAGTTGGCCATCGGCATCCCAAGCTCGTTTCCCTCAATGATTTTCCCAAACAAAAACTCAATGGTCTCCTCTGTTGGATTAACACCGGATTTAAGCTGATTTGACATAATAGCCTCAAGTATTCTTCTTGTTTGTATGCTTTTGTTGTCCATTAATAATCATCTCCACTTAAATCGATAAGCATATCTGCTTTGAAATTTTTCAAAATAGGAGTAAAAAACTCGGCATCTTCAATTGTTACCGGTCTTTTAAAAACAGCCTTAAATTTGAAGTTGTTATCGGAATCGCTTTTGATATACTTTACGTTCTCATTCTGCATTTCATCAGGTATTTTTGAATTAAGATATATTTCATTTGCTATTCCATCTTTGCCGTTACCTATTTCATGCCACTCTTTACCATCATCAAAACTAACAAAGTATTTAATCCAGTTATTTTTATTTTTAATAGATGTCTCGCTATTTTGGCCGGAGTAAAATACTTTAGGCAGATGTTCATTTGCACTAATTAGAACCCTTTTTATTCTGCCGGGAATTATATAGTTTCTGGAAACAATCTGTGATTCTTCAGAGTATCCATAAGCATTTACATTAATATCTCTAATTCCAATAGCCCATCTTTTTCCATCGAAAGCTTCGACTCTGTTTTCTGTCTTGTCGGAAACTATTGTTTTTTCAACGCTACCCCCAAATATGCTTTTAAAAGCGCCCTCAAGCCAGTTATCGTCGTTTCCTTCAATTAGTTTCTTATCGTATTTATTGAGCTCTGTTGGAATTCTATACTTTCTTGTTTCATAAGTTGTATCATCGCTATGGAACCAGCCACCATCTTCTTTTATTTTTATTCTTGTTATTCTTAAAACATAGTTGTGACCTATAATGCAGCTATATGGACTGTTCTGCTCAAAGGTAATATAGATATGTTTTGCAGTCCTTGGAGAGAATGTAAATACACCTCTGCCTGTAAAATCATCATTGCCTGGAATTAGGTCTTCATCTAAAAACCTGTCGTAGGTTTCTGTATTTTCATTTAACCTATAGTTTATGAACTCATTACTGTAGATGCTCTTTGGAGTCTCGTTTATTCTCTTTGATGTTTTTATGCTTTTTATTATGGCCCCTTTTGCACCCTTAAATTCTGGCACATATGGGTTAACATCAATCCAGTTTATTCTTTGAGCTTTATCTAAAGTTATCTTTAAAGTTAAGCTAAGCCTTCCATTTTTAGGGTTTCTTGCCCATGACACCTCTTTATTATCCGATACTTTGTAGCTAAAACCATAGCCCTTAGCCTTCTTTTTGGCCGCATTTGAAACATTAACAAGCTCATACTCAAACCATGTATTTGGGTTGTCATCTAAGATGTCATACTTATTTAATCTAGGATTTTCTTCTCCATACCAGACAATCTTTTTTTCTCTTTCATTTCTGCTGTACTCTATATCTCTCACACCATCAGTTTTAACCTGGTGCAAGTTGCCCACAAAACCTTCAGAGTCACCAACTATCTCAACTTTTGTACCTGAATCTATCAGGTTTATAGAGCGGTCCTTGTTTAAGGATACAACACCGCTGTGGTTATCTATATCAGCTGTTGTTAGGCTTTTATCTATATTATTTGATGTTTTAAAATCTTCTGTTATGATAAAGGTTCCACTGTCATTTTTTACCTCTACCTCATTATTGTAGAGGCTTATTTTGTCAACCTGATTTTTTAGCTCAAAAACTTCTTTTTCCAGTTTATTATTTGAGATGGCATTATAGTTGAAATTGTTTTTGATATCATTTGTTAAATTTTCAATTTCTCTATAGGAAGAATCTATATCATTACAAATTTCTCTGATGTTTTTATTATAATCCTCTACATTGGGTATCCTTTTGGCATACCTTTTTTGAAAAGAAGGTTCTCCTATACCATCTATTGCCTCTTTTATACCAGAGACTATAGAGCTTATAATTCCTCCGAAGTCCATATCTTTATTTTCTTCTAAGTTGTCATGTATCTTATTAACCCCATCTTTTAACTGCTTTCTTATTGTTTCAACATTGTGCTTGAATCTATATGGGTTTGGCATAAAAGCCTCCTTTCTATTTGAATGGTTTTACTTTGACTGCATAATTTTTTATAACAGGTGTTACTCCGTTCTGGTGTTTTACATTCCTGTACATTACAGCCTTTACTCTAAGACACTCTGTTAAGTATTTGTATTTTACTCTTATCTCTGATTTTTTATCTCCGTCTTCTAAGCTGTGGCTGAATATTATATTTTTTCCATCATGAAAGTAGTCTATGATTGGGTAGTCAGAGGCGGAATACTCTATTAAAGGTACCTGTATTCCCTGACTGAAAGGTAGTGCTTCTCTGCCTCTGTAATCAGTCTTATTAAAAAAGTATGGCTTGCTTTCTTTTTTGTACTCAAAAGATTCAATAACACCGTCACCGTTAGTGTCTTTAAAATAAGGGAACCTGTATGGAATGCCTGAAAGGTCCTGCTCTACGTTAATCTCTTCTTCTTTTATTTCGCTTCCCTCTAGATACTCAAGCTTACCAAACCCACTTACCTCTATTGGCCTATAACACTTATGGTAGTTAGGATTATATGAGCCGTAAAATGGGTTTTTATCTGTTGAGCTTTCCTTAACATCTACTTTAGGACTTGAATAGAGTTTTTCTTTGTCAGTGAAGGGATAATATTTTAACCTTATTCTATTGTCACTGTAGTCACTGATATTAAAAAGTTCTCCCTCATTCCCGTCACTGTCTATAAAGTCAACAGGTGGTACCGACTCTTCAAGGTCTAGTATAGTGGGGTCGAAGCCATCTTTGACAGTGTAATTTACAGTATAGATACTGCTGTTGTAGATTGAGTTTATTTCATTTACAAGTGTGATTATATTGTCTGTTAATAGTGAGTTTGATGAATCAGTTTCGCTATATGTAATATAATCTGAGTCAATCTCTACACCATCTTTAAAAACCTCAATGGTATCAGGATTAGCTGGAAATCTTATTTTTGCCTTAAAATCCTCTCCACCAAGAGCAAAAAGCCTTTCGCCTTTTATTTTGGGGTTACCGTTTATATCTCTATATTCATAGTTTGTTGGCAGAATAGGATACCAGGTAGCTTTTCTTGGAGACGGGTTCTTTAAATTTGTTATGTAATACTCTGTTGAGGTTGAAAACTCCTCACTATCCTCATGGTAGAGTTTTTGATTTGTTTCATCAACTTCTATTGCAACCTCTTTTATATTGCTGATAAAATTATATGGTTTTGATACATATACAGCCCTATCTAAATATTCCTTGTATGATGGCTCTATATTTTTAAAGCCATACTGATATGAGTATTTGTTTAAGCTGACAATCTTTTCTGTTTCTTTTCCGGTGTTTTCTGATAGCGGATTGAATTTCTCAGAACTTAATTCAGGTATAATTGAGTTGATTGAGTTTAAGATATTTCTTATTACCTTGTTTTTGTTGTTTACATCAAGCTCTTTAAAAAAGTTTCCAACCATATCCTTAAGGTAATCCCAGAGGATACTGTTATTTGAGTAGTCAAGCTCAAGCAGAGATTCATTGCTGCTTTCTTCAAGGTTTAAAACTGTGTGCCGGCTTGAATACATTTTCTCTGCTATATTAATATCGTTTTTATCTGACTCTTTAATGCTGAATTGTTCGTATTCGTAGTGTTCTTGGTTAACAACAAACTCGACAATCTGGATGTTTCTGGTAGGAAACTCGAGTGTTTCAGCATCATCAATATACTTAGGGTCAAAAAAGGACTCGTAGATATCTGATAAAATAGGATTTGCAAAATCCTCCCCCTTCATATAATCTTCAGCATTTTCGTATGTGTTTATCTTTATAATCTTTAAAGGGTATTTGCTGAAAGGGTCTATTGAAATATTATTAATAGGCATCGGCTTTTCAAATATTATCCTAAATTTAAATACCGCCCCTTCTTTCTCTTCCTCCATTTCTACCTCAAATGGCCTATCTGTGAGTATGCTCTCACTCCATACATCTTCAGGTTTATCATTTTTTATAATGTTTTCCAAAGGGTAAAGGTTGTTTTCTACTTTAAGATACTTCCCTACCTGACTGTCCATCTCAACAAGGGGAGCTTCAGGTCTGATAGTTCCTATAGGAGATAGGGTTAGGCTATCACTGTATTTATTTATATCTGCTATAAAATCAGAGCTATAGATTCTGTCATCCTTTGGGTTTGTAAAAAGCATCTTGGTCTCATCGTTCATTTCCTCAAAAGACTCTTTATCGTTAAAGTTTTCAAACTTTACTTCTGAAAACCCTTCATCATTATTTGCTATGTAACTGTAGGCCTCTATTTTGTTTTCTATTTTTTTAAGGTTATTCTTGAGGCTTGAAATAAAGGAATCATAAAGGTAATTATTTGTACTGATTGAAGCTGATGTTTTGTTTGCTAGTGTAAAAAGTTTAATCAGGTCAGTCAGTACATCCTCAAACTGTCTGTTAAAAAGCTCTGAACTTGTTTTTTCACCCTGATAAAGCGGCTTAGATACCGCTCTCAGGGCATTGTTTTTAAAATCATCTATAATTTCTTCTTCGTTTTTTTCTGTAGTTGTTTTATTTTTTACAGTTTCTACAAAAAGCTTTTTATCTTTGTAATCTAAATTAAGATTTAAGCTTTCTAAAGTCCTGGTTTCCATTGCTTCACCACCATTCTTTAAACGTATTCTATTACAGGAAGAACTCCTAGAGCTACCTGTTTTTCTACTCTTGCCACTATTTCATTGTGTGTAAACCTTTCAAGAACTTCTTCTGGAAGCTCTATAACAACAACCCCGTTTGAAGGGTATGACTTTCCGTTCCACTTTCCTATATCCCAGTAGAATTCTGCGTTTCTATCAATCTTTTTAACTTCTTTAATTAGCTTTTCTTTAATCCCTCCACCACGAGTTCTGGTATCTGTTACTTCAAGCTTTTCTGGATTAGTTATCGGTACTATAAAAATCCTAGAAATTAGTTTTACATCTTCATAATTGTAGTAATTATTTTCTATATCAGAATTTATCATCGGATGGTTCTCGCTTACGTGAATATCGTTATTTATAGTGTGGAATAATGTTTCACCATTCCTTGTTATTATCTCATTTCCGTCGATTACATACTCAGGTTTTAAATAAATGCTAATCATTTTGCTTGTAAGTTTATATGAGGGAATATTATGAGTTACAGCTCCGCCGTTTTTTATGTCCTTTGTGCTGTAAAAATGTCCTGACCGAGGGTTTATATCAAGTTGAATAAACTGCCCGTTTTCATCATAATATCCTCTATATTTAAACTTATTCTGCCTTACTACATAGTCAGCAATTATTTTTTTGTAGATTATGTTTTCATCAACATAGAGCAGGCCGTTTTCTATATCCCAATTTTTTACTGTATATTCATTACCTGCTGTATCTTTTAGGCTTATATTTGAAGGAACTTTAATGCCTTCCTCGTTAGTTTCTGTCTTTATAAATAAAGGTGCGTTTTTAAGCTCAACGGTATGTTCGTCTACTACGCTAACTTCTTCCTCGAAATATTTCATGCAGGGATAGCCGTCAATCCAATAAATATCTTGGTATAAAAACTCTGGAATTTCATAGATATATAGCCTGTCAATTTTATTATCAACAAAAGAATCTCTGTTAATATCTATATGCCATGAGTCGTTTTTTCTTAGGTTTTTATTTACACTGGCATAAATCTTACTTGTAGAGTCATTGAAAGAAAGGAAGAATTTTTTGGTATCATAAATGAAGTTATTAGAAGATAGGTACTCTTCTGTCCTTACTGAATCATCATCGTTTACTATCTGCATAATAGCCTTAATTGGAACCATGATTGCAAATCCATTTCTTCTGTTTTCTATAGCATAGACTTTATCATTGGTGTTTAACCTATTTTCATAGAAGTCGTTTGCTGAAACTCGCTGGTATATTTCTACGGGATTAAGTATTTCTTCGTAGTTGTTTAACTTTTTATTTTCCGGATTATATATTATTTTAAACTGCTCATCCGGTTTAAAGTTTAAATAAATAGTAATTTCATATCTGTTTTTGTTGTTTGTCTGGCCCGGAAGCTCCTTGATGTCTAGCTTGTAAAAATACCTTTCATCTATTGAGTCTCTTCCTTCATCTATAATATCTATATTCTTTTCTACCTGTTCAAACTCTGTGTCAAGATGAATATATCTCAGCTTATGTCTAAAAAACACAGCCTCACCATCTATAGTTATATCTGTTAGAGAAAAGTCTTTTGAATAAAAAGTATCAACAAAATCATCACTATCTCCGTATATGTTGTAAAAGAGCTTATAACCTTCATCAACATAGCATACCATGTCAGAATTATTGTTTATATTATCGTTCATGCTCACAGATTGATTGATTATTTCTATATTATTTTCTACTGTAACTTCTGGTGTTTTGTAGAATGCAATATTTACATCTTGTTCTGGAACTTCCCTGCCAACTTTTAAAAATACTTCGCTGCTTCCGTTAAATTTATCTGGCATAGAACCCTCCTTCCTTTCTTTTTATGCTCTCATAACCGTAATATTTGTTGTATCCTCGATAACTGAACCCTCAACATCTGCACTTGCTTTAATCATGTAAGTATCAAGCACTGTGTGGCTTAAGGTCTTAACGAACTCAAATGAACATAGTCCATCTTTATCAGTTGTTAAACTTTTAGATTCTGTGCCACCTGTATAAGTGTCTTTTATTTCTATATTTATCGCAGTATCAGTAATCGGATTTTCATTCTTGTCGTACATTTTTACATTTACTCTGATTTGTTCTCCCTTTAAAATAACGTACTTATCAGGAGTGATATTGATTCTGAATTCATCTTTTGTTTCGTTATTTGTGTAGGCACTATTATCAAGGTCATTTTTTATTCTCTTGGGGTTTATTCTTACAGTATTTGACGCTGATAGGTCTCCGTAATTTCCATATATTAAATCCTCACTAAGACCTTCTCCACCAGCATAAGTATATACTGCATAAACGTTACCGAATTTATCCGGTATTGATAGGTCTTCTCCAGGAATTTCAGACTGTAAATTACCTTCATAATCTATAAACTCTATGGTTCCACCATTACTTCCAAGGCTTACACCTTTTGTCATATCAGGGTTAAAGAACGGATTTCCGTAATTATCAAAAAGCGAAACCTTTAAGTATACTTTCTGCAGCCCATCTGAATAAATAGTCTCTGGAAAAACTGAGATTTCCATAGTTCCTATCTGAGGTTTTTTGTTTGAGATAAATAAAAAGCCTTCGTTATAATCATTAATGTGTGGGTTTAAGTTTATCTCAACCTCTTCAAAGTATGAAGTAGAAATTGAACTCTCATAAGATATATCTACACCATCTAAATAGTTGTTACTGAATTTGATTGTGGGAACATCACCAAAGGTGTTTACTAAAAATGAATCGTTTATCATGTATTCTATATTTACTTTTTGGTCAGCATAATCAGCTGTAAGGTCTATTTCTATATAGTTTTTGTTAACATCTTTGACAGTGATAGGGTTTCCTTCATGGTCTGAGACCACAAGTGTGTCCTCTTTGATGTTTGTATAGTCTGTAAATATACCTGCAACAAAAGCCTCACTGAGCTCTATTGTAAGCTCTGAAGAAACGGTTAGTGTATCAGTCTTTTTATTTGAACCTGAATAATAATATTCAACATTAACAACGTCTCCTGGACTCACCTTTGAACTGCTTAGGTAGATTATATTACCTTCTTTTTTAACAACATCTACTTTGATTTCTGATGTGTTTATCACACTTAACTTAACTGGAGTATGCTCAACTTTAACATCATGAGACTCTTTACTTGTCAGGCTAGGATTATAGTTTTCATCGAAAAACATAACACCTGTTAGCTCTTTTCCTTCTTTATCTTTTGCTATTACTGGTGATAGCTGTTTAGGGAAATCCTGAAGCTCGTACTCGTAGCCGTTTACCACCTCAATTATTTCTTCATCTTTAACCATAGAGTATAGATAGTATTCTTTCGGCATCAGGTCATTGTTAGCATCAGTTATGTAGAAATATCCGTTGTGAATATATGGCTTCCAACTCATAACACTTGTCATCTTTACCATAGCTTTAAACTGTTCATTTTCCTTCAATATCACCACATCAGGGTTTAACATCTGTTCTCGACATTCAGCAAGCAGAGAGTAACTTCCTATATCTCCTTCCGGAACTGAGAAAACAGAGGCTAGTGACATATCATCTTCTGGTATTTTCAAAGACCAGATAGGTTCTGAAAGGGAAACTGAACCGAGCTTTGTTATAGTATCACTCCACCCTTTTAAGTAATACCCATCTTCAAGGATATCCGAACTGATATTTATTGTATCTTCAGTAAATAAGTTGCTGGAGTTTGTCGAGCTGCTTGTAAAAGAACTTACTATATCATCAAGTTGAGCTTCGACAGTCTCTTTAACTATGTATCCATACTTATTTTCTCCAATAACAACTGTTGTGTCCTCAATGCTGTCTCCATTTGCAGTAACAGTAATAAAATCATAAACAGCTGATTTTAAGTCTATATTGTATTCTACTGTGCCAAAATCTATATCTCTTGGAAAAAGAATTTTAGCTGAAACATTATTACCTCTGTTTGAGTTAACTATTATCTGGCGTGAACTGCCTGTGCCTGTCTGGTTTATGGAAGCACTGTAGTCATATTTTCCTGTTTCATCCTGAACATAATAGCCGTTAACATATGCCTTTAAGTTAATTGTAGCATCTTCTATCTCGTCTTCTGTAGCAGGCCATGGTTCGTCAAAAATTGTAGTTGTAATAGCAGCTGCATTTGGGAAAATTAATATATTGTCATTGCTTAATGCTCCGTTTATTTCGTGATAATTTGTAGTGTCTGTTCTTGTTAGCTCAAACTCTATATTTGTATCTTTAGGGTCAGCTAATTTATTTATGAGCTTAATTTCTATCTTTGAATCACCAATAGTTGAAGTTATTCCATCATCATCTATTGTTACCTCTTCTATTCCAGACCATAAATCAGCACCAGGAAATCTTGGGTCTTCCTCTCTTATCTTGGGAATCTCAACTCTCTGGATTTCATCAAGTGTCCCAGTAAGGTTTTTTACTATCTCAAAGTCTGTACTTAAAATTACGCTGTCGGTAATTGCTGTTGAACTTAAAGTTCCAGAACTCGACCACGAGAAATTAAGTGGCTTTTCATAGTTTTCGTACTCTTCAAGTACACTAACTGGTGTTATGTCCTGTATCTCGACTCTGCATAATGTGTAATCCTCAAGTGTCGGATAACCAGACAAACTTATTGTTGGCAACACGTTTGTGTAGTTTTTGCCAGAATAATTAAGTGAGTTGTTACCATCAATATAATTTGAGTTGCTAATTTCTGTAAAACCATAAATTCTTTTTTGGGTATAGCTTGGAGACTGCCAGAATCTATCCTGTCTATCAACCCATCTTCTTATCTTTAGATAACTGCCGTTGTTTCTGTTATAAGTTTTGCCCCAATAACTTACAGTAAAGTTATGGTAGACAACTCTTATTCGTCTTCTTTTTGTGCCGGATAAGTTGATAGTTATATTTCTGTTTTTGCTAGAATAATTACTGGTATCTTCAGTGCTTTTTTTTCTAGTGTAGTAGTTCCAGGTTGACTCACCTTCGTTTTGATAGTAAATAGAGTAATCTACTTTAAATCTCCATCTGTCCTGGTCCGAATGGTATGTTCTGTCCTTTTCATAATGGTCACCATATTCAGTAAAAGAAATTTCAAGTCTATCAACCTTATCCCTTGACCAGGCAGAAATCCACTCGTTGCCGGCACTGATATTATTGTTTATATAGTATCCTTTTCTGTGTTTATAACTTGAGTCTGGCTTAAACCAATTATTAGAAAGATAAGAATCTTTTCGCTGTGGCTTAAGTATTTTATTTGCCTGATACCAGATATACCATGAATTATTAACATTAGAGATAGATAACCTGTTATCCATATCAGCCTTAAAGATTTCATTAAAAGTCTGTGTAGATAAAACTTTACTAGCCTCTCCATATTTTAAGAAGTCATCTTGGGCTGTATTCTCTAAAACTATATACCTATCAAAAGATATGTTTTCAAATCTTGCGTTTGTAACCCTGTATGTTGCCAGACCAAAACCATTAGCGGTGAGCGGGTTGGCATCATTATATGAAATAACCTTTCTGCCGTTTGCAAAAACCTGTATTTGACCTTCTATTTTCCTTACTTCAAGGGTTAGGATATTAAAATCAGGACCAAACCGACCAGCATCCTTAATTCGCCTAGCGTATGGTGATTTTGCTAATACCTCTTTTGCCCCTCCAGAGACTTTAAAAAGTGTAATTTTATTATCGACTCCATTATGTCCGGCAAAATAAAAGTTATTAGCATCCTGAACATTAAAAGCAAAACCAACAAGTCCATACCCTAATTCTTCAAAGGTTAACTCTGCTTTAATTCTAAAATTACTGTAGTTAAATTCGCTGTGGTTGGCTTTTAAGATAGCAAACCTTGAATTCGCTCCGTTTACAGATGCTCTTCCTTCTCTCTGGTAATAGTTATATCTAGGATAACCAAGAGAAGGTATTGAGCTTTCTCCTGAATTAATAGAGCTGTTGTATAATTTCTGCCAGGTGCTAAAGCCTGTAAATCTGTGGACATAAAAAGCTGAAGTTTCTACAGTAACCATCTTCTCCTGATGAGAGAAGGTCATAGCCCTCCTGTTTAAGGTTGAGTTTGTGCCGTCGAGAGTTAACACGTTTTTGTTGCCTTCTGATTTTTTAATTGAAGTTCTTTTATCTACATTGTCAATTTCTGTATCAAAAATAGGGTCAAAAGATTTTAATCTATAATAAGCCTTAAAGTTGGGCTCGTATAAAACATCAAAATTGTAATCAGCTGGGTCTGTTGTTCTTTCAACTTTTCTTGTACCGGAAGCTTTTACCTCGTAGTCAACATCAAGCTTTGGGTAAAAGGTGTCATTTTCTAATGTTTTGCCTGATAAGGTTAAGTCTACCTCGAAGTCCTCTTCATGTTTTCTGCTGTAGTCATCTAAAACTTTTAGGTCTTCTAAATCCCCGATACCGGATTTGAAATATTTTTCGTTGTCTTCTATCTTAATTTCTCTGTCCAATTAGAACCCTCCTTTAGGTAATCAAGGGATTTTAGTTTATTTTTATATCTCCTGGAACTATTCTTTCGTCCCAATATGTATTTTTATTGCCTATTATTGTCTCTCTACCATCTACAAACATTTTTAATATTTCAACATTTTTAATTTTGTTACGGTCAACACTCATTAAAATATCTATAAGTCTATTCAGTACAAGCTCAGAACCAAGCTCTAAATTTGCTAGATATTCTCTTATCTCCTCTTCTGCACTGTAAACTATTCTTGTTTTATCCTCAGCGTTAACATTAGAAAAAAATGTATACTGAAGAGTGAAATCTATGTACTTAAGTTTTGGGCTAAGTGCAAGGCCTTTAACCCCTGCTGATTGAACGCTATCTATCTTTTCCTGAACCTCTGATATTACTTCGCTTGGTGTTTCAGGGTCTTCTGTAATAACATAAGCATCGAAAGTTCCTGTGCCTCTTACATACTTTTTTATTTTGATATCTATCACTGAGTCTACTGATAGGCAGGCTAAGCGGACTGCTATCTCATTTGCTGCTGCTCTTGTTTCTGTCCAGCTTTTAATCCTGTATCTAAAATTCCCGTCATCTTCTCCCTGCTCTCTTTCGATACCAAAAAGTAATGCCAGCTCATCTAAGTAAATCCCCTCAGTATCTGAGATGAAATACTTTTTAGCAACCTGAGATAAATCCCTGTAAAGGTCATCTAAGTCATCGTAAAAAACCTCTATTAGAGACCGTGCCAGAGAGCCTGCAGAAAAGTCAGTAAGCTCAGTTTTATCTTTAAGTCTATCTATGGCATCTTCCACCATCGTATTATAATCTTTTAAAATCGCCTCATCATAAAGCATTTTATCACCGCCTTAAGCTATATCTATTGGAAACTCCATTGTTATCTGTTCGTTGTAACCGAGTCTTACTGCAATATAATATGTAATTTCGGTTCCTCCTGTAGGTACCGCCCTAACATTCAAGTCTTTTTCTTCAATAAAACCATCATGTGTCAGCGCTCTTACTATATTAGCCCGACCGGACTCTCCAGTCTGTCTTGTATTATCCATACCTCTTAAATCTTCAAGGTCACTTCCTATATTAAAATGCCTGTACCAGTCTGGATTATCTGTCTTGAGTCTTTTTTCTATGCCCTGCTTTACCGTTTGTTTAAAATCTGCTAAAAGCAGTTTACCTTCATCTATTATAATATCGCCAGAACTTGCCCCTTTGAAATCTCTGATAGAATCCATCTATACCAAATCCTTTATATTTTCCATGTCTAAATCCTGAGCTATCCCGCTCATAGCGTTTTTTATAGTTCTAAGCATATTCAGCTTTTCCTCTCCGTTGTAAGCTCTTATTCCCTTAAACTCAAAGTTATTTAGAGACTTAACTGTTCCTGGGCTTACCGGGCCATCCTTGGCAACATAAGCACCTGATGATGTTAGGCTGTCAATTAAAGCTTCTGTACCCATAGGTGTTGTTGTCACAATCTCTCTTAAGGGGTCGCTTAAAGCCCTGTTAAAGGGTGTAAAGTTCCACTTTAGTCCGTTGTCATCTGTTAAAAAATGAATGCTTGAGCTGAACATATTTGTTTTATCAGCAAAGATATTGATTGAGTTATATTTTGGGTCAAGCCTGACTCCAGTCTTGCCGTTTGCAAACATCTGAATTATACCATTATCTTTAATTCTGATATTGCTTTCATTGTCGGGGTGTTTAATAACTATATCATTATCGCTAGGAAGAGCTCTTTTTTTAAGCTCTTCTTCAGGATTGAAAGGGTCTCTTAATCTTTCTTTTCTTATTCTCCAGCTTCTTTTTTCTCCCATAACTTGTTGCAGGGATTAAATTCTAGATGTATATTCTGGAGTGTAGTTTCCTGCATCTGATTTCAGGCTTTCATTTATCTCTTTGGGGTTTTCATAAACCCTACCTTTAATTCTTGGATTTTTAGCATCTCCACCCTCAAATGACATCGAAACTTTATCTCCTTTTTTAATCCTTGCGCCTTTCACACCTCCCATAGTCCCACTTATTATGATAGGAACTCTATGAAATATATGTTTAAAACCAGTGGAAGGCAGCACCACCTCAACATCTGCAGCGTTGTAATTTCTGGCCTCTACATCTGATGTTTCCTCGTCGTAATATGTTCTTACGACAGTACCACTAATAGTGTACATTTTTTCATCAAGAAGTGGCTTAACTATATTATCATTTATCGCTTTTTTTATTCTCTCATTCATTTGCTGCCCCTCCACTTTTTTCAATTAATTTCTTTTTCTACCTCTAATTCTATTATATCACATATCGGTCCACTTTTCAACTTCCGTAACAGTCGTCAATAGTATTGCTGACAGTGTTCTTAGCATCTCCATATGCCTTATTGTAAGTGTCGCTTTTTAGCTTTTTATTGTCAAATAAAGGAAATAAATCAACCTGAACAGAGTTGTCTTTAAATACCTTTACTGTTCCGAATCCGTTAACTGCTGCTTCCTTAATTATTTTTACTGTATCATTGATATCCATCTCACCTGTTCTTGGCTCAAATCTGATTGCAAGTCCATTATCATAGAGGATTTTATCCTCATTATAGGAGCCGAAAGATTTTCCATCTACTAGAGCTATTACATTAGTAGAGCCTAAAGACCTTTTTACAGATTCAAAAAGTGTTATTATTTTAGGGTGAACTTTGTGACCTTTGTAATCTGCTAGAATATCAGGATTGTCTTTTACAAAAAGAGAAGCTTTCATGGACCAGCCAATTCTGTTATCTTCTTTAATGTCGTATATTGACTTGAGCTCCTGAGTCTTTTTCTTTCCCTCGTCTTTATTATTCTTATCTACTTGAACGGCATCTTTTACTTCCTTTTTCTTAGCTTCTTCTTTGGCCTCTTCTTCAATTTCTTTAGTGAAATTTAAGTTGTATGAGTCTTTATAGATTCCCTTAACATCATCTATGTTTGTTACTCCCATAACTTTTCTTGTCATTTCACTATTTTGTTTGGCACCATAAAGGCTTGCCGAGTTTGTTATCCTCTCACTATTGTCAATCATGTACTGCCTCATCTCATCTTTACTGATTGACTCTTCTGACTTTCCGATGAAGAAGTTTATTATACTGCTGTCCCAGAACTTATCCATCTTGCTTGGGTCGTCACCTATGATACAGCCCTTGTGTCCTTCAAGTCCTGCCGTGAATTCTTTACCATCTCTTTTGAGTGGCATTATTGTAAGAACTTCTCTATTAGCCCTCATATTTTTTAGAAACTTCATGATGTGGCTTACTATTACAAATTCCACAACCTCAGTCACGAGAAAGAACATTGGGCCTGACAGTATCTTAGCTACATCTTTGGCATTTGAAAGTCCGTAAGTTGTTAGCCTTCTAAAAACCCTGACATCGTCAAGTATATCTCCGACCTTCATTCCGGATTTTCTGAGCTTGCTGTACTTTCTCATATCATTCATAAATCCGGGAAAATCGTCAGCATTTCTAGATGCAGTTTTTAGGTATTCTCCCATTCTTACATAACCGTTTCTGAAATCATTTAATCCGTCACTTATCTTTTGTGCCCTGCTGGAAAACTTACCTGAAATCATCATCTTCCTCAAAGAGTCTACGTTCTTAAGCCCTTTTCCACCAAGCTTGGATATGTCGCTCATTTTATTTGCATTATCTAAAAATCTTGAAACCCAAATAACAAACTTATCTGTTTTTGTTCCGAGGTCCTTTATTCTTTCTAAAACATTTTTTCCTAAAAGAAATGGAAGGTAACCAAGATTTGAATGCTTTAAAGCGTCTGTTGTTACGTCAAGGTATTTAGGAACGCTTTTCAGGCTTGCTAAAGCTGTGTATGTCGAAAGCCTTGCTACAACACTGTTAGCATAAAGACTTGAGAACTTGGAGTTTGTCCACTTCCAAAAATCCTTGTCGTATTGAAGGCCCTCATTTACAGAAACTACCGGTGATGGATTGATTGATGTTACAAAACCAGTTGTATCATTTAAGCTGTGGACAACTGATGAAACCTCAAAGGTTCCTGAAATTCTATCTCTTACATCTGCTAGGTATCCATAATCATATGGTTTAACAGAAGGGTCTCCTGTAACTACTATCTCTCCGTCGTACATATTCTCTACTGCCTGTTTTAAGGCTCCAGCCCCATACCTTCTTGCATTTATCTCAGCGTTTTCTGGTGTAACCTGAAAGGTGTTTGTAAATTTCTTGACAAAATCAGGGGTTGGTATTGAAGTATCTATCTTTTTTAACCTCTGTCTATCAGGAAAAATATCTGTGTCTACAAACATCTCATCAAGCTCTTTATAGATTCCGTCTTTTGAAAGGACAGGCTTAACTGCTGTGTACATATTCTTTTCTGTAGCTCTAATATTATTTGCTATTATGTCATAATAGCTTGAATAGAAATGGTTCTGCCTGTAAGATTTTAACTTTTCTCTAACATTTAACGGCTCTATCTTTCCTCGAACCAAGGTTTTGAAGGTAAAAATTACATTTTTTACATCGTCTTTTGGAGGGGTACTGAAAATAACACGACCTAATCTATGGTCAATCTTGTCGATATTATCTGTTATTTTTTTGTCTCCATCCCTAACTTCAAGACTTCCTTCAATTATATTCATTCTTAGTTCAAAGGTTTTTCTAGTTCCGTTACCTGTAAACGAAAGCTCAACTTCTTCCTCTTTAGATTCTTCCCTGATATAGTTGCCCTTTTCATCCATTTCAGCTTCATAGTCATAAGCCAAATCAAAGTTTGGGTGGCCAAAAAAGATTGTATTTCTAAAAGCAAATGGGTGGACTGCTGCTATATAGTTAGGTGCTACAAGAGCACATGTTTCCAAAACATCCCATACTGTCTTACCATAGAGATACATAGAGAAGTCTTTGTTTTCATAAAGAGATGAGTTTATGTTCTGTGTAACCTCATAAGTTCTTTCTTCATCCCTGACTGCTCTTTCCATCTTGTCGCTAGACCTTGAGTTTTGATTTATATATATATCAGTTATTGGATGTCTTTTTGTTAAATACTGACTCTCATCCCACCACTCAGGCCTTTTGGGCTCTCCAAAATGCTGTATTCCGTAAGCACTCTCATTATAGAGTAAGTTACCTGAAATGTTATTCATAAACCTAGACCATAAGTTGCCTCTATCTCCTACTATCTTGCTGATTATAGTTCTTGGTTCATCTAGCTGTCCAAGTATGTCAAAATCAGTCTTTTCGTTTGGAGATGCTGGTATTGGTTTGTTTAACTCTATGCCGTCATTTTGAGCTACAAAGGTTATAGTATCACCAAGCTGAAGCTCTGTTATAGTTCCGTTGAATACAGTTGGAAGCTTATCTGGTGTTGAACCATAGCCCATTCTTAAATGAAGCCTGGCACCTGTTGCAAGCTGTACGCTTTCAAACTCTGAGTTTCTCTTAGCTTTTTCCCACTCAAATTCAGCAAAAGGTGTTAAAGACCATAAAGTCTCCATTACTCCTTTTTCCTGATAGTATTTATTTCTGTAACCACCAGAAGCATCTGATAATCTGCCCTTTGAGTTTGACATTGTAATCATACATGTATCTGATATGTTCTTCTTATCTCTGACAACATCTATACTCTGTACACCATTGTAGTGGTAGAATAAATCCTGCATTTTCCAGAACATAAACTCTCTACCCTCATCAATCAGGAGCATGTAATAGGATGGAAAAGCTCTGATTAACCTTCCTTTTCTGTCATACTCAAGCATGTCGTTGAACGAACTTGCAAACCTAACATCTTCTCTTCTTGACTGCATGTATGTTCCTTCAGATGTTAAAACAAAATTATCTCCGTTAATAGATTCTAGAGATTTTTTAATTAACATCGCAAAATTAGGAAGCATATCAATCATTTCTGTGGGATTTATATAAATACCCTTAGAACCTATAATATTTTTAGCTGATTTTTCAAACTCTAAATATGCTTCCTTGACATTATTTGCAGACTCAGGATAACCTCCTTCGTAATTAGATATATCATTTAGTGAGATGCCTTTAACTAAAAAGTATGAAAGCATCTTGAACATATAGTCAACACTTTCTCTTTTAGAATAGTTCTCATAAAGATTGCTTACACCTGTGCCTTCGATTCTGTCAAAGTTTATTTGTGGAGATTTTTCTTTTAATATGTCATATATTTTCCCAGATTCAAGCTCATACTTTAGTATGCTGGCCCTGTAATTAGAAGCTATTTTTTTCTTAACATCTTGGTTTAAATTATCTCCATTTAAATTTAAAACACCATAATAGCTAGCTTCAGAGAGTTCATCTACCAATTCTCCACTTCTGTTTCTGTAAAGGCTTTTCTTTGGAAACTCCAGGTAGTCCTCATCTATGTAGTCCTTATCCCAGTTTCCTACAATAAAACCTGCTGCAATTATTCTTTCGATTTCGCTAATATCTTTCTGAACAGTGCTATCAAGCCATTTAATAACATATGACTCCCAAAAATCACTAATCTTTATTTTTCTATGCTTAACATTGCTTACCATTTTATCTTCAGAGGAGAGATAGCTTTTAAGCTCTTTGTCTGATACAAAAGACATGTTGCTTCTATCCAAACTTCTATTATCCATAAACTCGCTTAACTCATTGTAGCCTACATCTCCTTTTTCGTATGCTATATCTGCAAGTGTTGGCTTGGAATCTCTTTTGTATTCGCTTTGAATATTAGAGTCAATTAAATTTATATTACCTTTATCATCAACTAAAGCTCTAACAGCATTACCCTCTGTGTCTCTACCGATAATTACTGCATCATCTTCATCATATAAAGCCCTGATTACATCTTCTGAAAATACTTTTGGCACATCAAGAGCATAAAAATCAGGGTCTACAAAGCTGTCATCATTAGCATCAAATAGTTCGTGCCTTAATGGAAGCTCTGAATATCTAGGAAGCTCAAGGTCCGGATAAAGGTTGATGTATTTAAGTCTCTCTTTCATATTGAAATAGTCTGTTAAATTATCGTGACCCATTTTTCCGTCGACACCAAGCTCCGAACGGTACTGAAGTGATAGAGAGTCTTTGTCTCCTGGCGCACCAATATAGCCGAAAAATGAAATCTCAATTTGGAATAATCCCGGCATAGAAGGTACAGTATTTGTCTCTATATTTTTAATATAAGCACCATCTAATCCAAACATATCAACTATATTGTTTTGGACTTTCATTACCGGATTATCTAAAACTTTTTTGTATCTAAGCTCCATAGCACTAGTATGAGATGCAAGAAAGTTAATGCTCTCTAATGTATGTTCGTTATCTGTGACAAAGCTAGTTGAAATAACTATATCTTTTGAGCCTAAATACTGATGAGTTGGTTTTGTGTGCATATTTAACTTTACGGTATTTACGCCGTTTGACATCGATACATTTATTTGGTTTAAATGAAGGTCGCTGTAATAATGTTTGTTCCACTCGTAATCATCCATCTGATTGTCGGTCATAGATACAGCTTCTTCTCTTTCTTTTAAGAGGTCTTTACCACCGGCTATTACTCTGTCTTTGATATATAAAAAGCTGTCTCTTGAGATTTTAATATTAAAAGAATTAGCCTCTTTTATCCTCTCGATTTCTTTTTCAGTTGACTTAACTAAATCGAGTTCTGTTGGTATTAAATTATCTTCTTCTTTTTGCTTTAAGTAGTTGATTAAAAATTCTTTATTTTTCTCGCTTCTTAAAGCTATATCGAAATAGTCACCATCATAGCCTTCAATTTTAACAAGGTCTTCAATTAGATTATCGTAGCGGCTAAGTCTTCCATTTTCCAAGAAATCAAGCTCGTTGTGGATATTAGGCTCATAATAGAGCCCATCGTTGAAGCTGTCATTTCTTCTTTCCTGTTTGTCAGCAATTTTTCTTATGTATTCTAGGTAAAGCTCTTTTTTTGAATCCTCATTATTAAGGTTATAACTTCCCTTTAGCTCATTAAAAAGTTCATACTGTTCCAGAGCTTCTGTAAACACCTCATATTCAAAGACTAGCTTTTCGTATTCTGTACTGCCTTCTTCAAGGTCTATCTGGTATTCTCTTAAGACATCTTCCAGTGAAGCTTCAAGGTTTTCTCTTTTCTGTAAGGACCAGCTATCTACTGTAAAGAAGGAAAAATCCTCTCCGTCTCTCTGGTAAAAGGGTAGTTTTGTACCCCTATGCTTTATTCCGGTACCATCTATAAGTCTCTGGTAGTAAAATCTAAATAAACCCCAGTCGAAGACATCTTTAAAAGGTCCAACCATATTTATGTAAGCTTCATGATTAAACTCCAGTGCTATTAATGTAGCCTTAACAAGTCCCGGAAATCCCTCAACATTACTGATTGATAGGTTTTGAAGTGTTAAAGCTGAGATATCATGAGTTTTGTTTAGGTATTCATTTTCTATAGGTAAAAAAGGTGTCAATTTAAATTGGGCCATTAAAGGCCTCAATCCGTTTATGTAATATACTGGTCTAAATTCCTCTCCATCCTGCATGATAACTGCGCTTTTACCGGCAGCTAATTTAGGAAAGCCGTTAATCTGGTCACCTTCATAGGTTCTTCCCTTTATAAGTTCTTTTGTTCTTTTGTTGCTGTCGAAATAAAACTCCATCTGTACCTGTTTTTGCCTGTGGCCTGTTGAGGACATTAAAGTGCTTCCACCACGAATGACTGATGTTGGATTGACTTCATTTATGTCGTTTACCACAATAGCTTCAGGAGGTATCGGAAGAATGCTGTCACCTATTTTGATGTTTGTTTCAGGGTCAAAAGAACCTACAAACTCATCTAAGTCCTCTTCAATCTTTTCTGTTTCTTCTTCCATCTTCAGCATATCTGCTATAATAGATAGGTTAGACCACTCTTTTTTCTCGCTGTCACTTAAGTTCATAGCTTCAACATAATAAGGTGTCCCGAGAGAGTTTGTTAAAAGAGAAACGTTGGCATTTACATATTCTTCTCCCATTTTAGCAAAGATAATTGCTATCGGCCGTGAAAACCTTCCTGTTATCAAGCTCCCGTTTTCTTTAGTCCTTAAATCAAGTATTACTTCCTTACCCAAAAGTAGGTCTTTCATAAAAAGAAAGGACTCTTCAGAAAACTCATCTTTTTCTTCATAACCTGTGTACCTATAATCATCATAATCTCTTAAGCCAGACTTATCATCTTCCATATCCCAGAAAGATGTGCCCTCGGGAGCCTGAACACCCGAGAGTCTTATTGAATAAGTGCCGTCAAATTCTTTTTCAGTACCCTTAAATATAGGGTCTGAACTGGTAACATATATAGTGTCACCATCCTGAACTCTTACGACTTTTGCTTTAACAGGCTTTGACTGAAGATTTTCTTTCATTATTATATTTTTAGTTGTTGCGTAATTGTACTTTGCCATAAAAAACACCCCTATTCAAGTGCAGCAAGAATTCTATCTTCTATCCAGCTTTGGTTTATTGAACCTCGATTATCACTGGCGTTGACATTTATGTTAACCGGTATATTCATTGCAGAACCTACGCTTTGTGATACAACTCCTGCCAATTCGTTTACATCTTTATCTATTGTTGTGTTTCCATTAATTATGATATCCATACCCTGATTATTTACTATATTCTGGATGCTGTTCATATCCATCATGGGCTGTCTTGAGCCTGCACCAGAAACGGCATTCATTGCCGGATTATTCATGTAGTCCATAGGTAGAGGCTGTGTGCTCATTGCAGCTCCAGCACCCATTATAGCTCCACCTATAGCTAATCCTGCGGCCGCCATAGGACCGAAAGCCTTATGCTGTGCTACTTCTGATGACATAATTGCTGCAGTTTTGGTATTTGCTACCTTTAAAAATTCCGAAGCTGCATTGCCTGTATAGTTGATTCCGTTTTCAGCTATATGACCAGCATTTTTTGATAAGTTTTGATTGCCCTTGTAGATATTTCTGCCCGGGCCAGTTGTATAAACACTTGCCATTTCTTTTTCTAAACTATCTACCATTGTATCTTTTATCATGGAATAATCTGCAACGTTAATTTCTCTTGCAACTTTCTCACTTAAAAATATCTTGTTTGCCACATTTTCAAGCGGATTATTTGCATCTTTTCTCATTCTAAAGTGGACATCGTTCATCGCCTGTATCTCTTCTGGTGATAGGTCCATCATGCCTTCAAAGTTGCTGAACTTACCTTCTCTAACCCATTTTATAATCTGGTCTGTTGATACTGATGAGCCGGACTTTTTAGTCATTGAGTGTTTACCCGATACAGCTTCCTGAGTGATTAATCCAAGCCCAGAAGCAAAATTAACAAGCTCTTTGTCGGATGTTGCATAACCCTTACCAAGTCTTTTGATTTCATCTGTCAGGTTATTAATCATACCTGTATAAGTTGCATTTGTAAGTTTAGCTTTAGAAAGCCTTGTTGCATAATTTTCAAGCTCTGATTTTGTCATTTGCCTTGTATCCCAGACATCAAGTTTGCCCTTAAAGTCTGAATTTGATTCTATTGTTTCAAATACTGAATCTACATAATTCTTCTTACCTAAAGTTACATTTTCTAGGGCTACCATATTCCTTTTAACCCATGGCCCTTTTGAGTTGTATGAAGTGTTTCTCATTTCATCAGCAACTCTGGCTACTTCTTCTTCCATTTTTTTGGCATTTGTTCTGACGCCTTGTTTATTATAGGCCATTACAAAAGATACCTCGTCACCATCAGAATCACCAAATTGAGCAGCTGCCATTGTTGATGATATTCTAACAGTATCATAATCAAGCTCATCATCTATTCTGTATTCAACAGGCATTGCTGACTCTGTATGGATTACAGGTGAGCGGAACATCATTCCAGGCATTCCTTTACCTTCTTCAAGTCCTGACATTATATTGTCAAACTGTTTTTTGTCTGTTTTTTCCAAACCTTTAAGCATGTCTTTTGCTCTATCTCGACTGATATAAATAGCATTAGATTTGTCAAGGCCTTTGTAGCCAGCACCCTTTACCACTGCATATGCTTTTTTTATTACTTTTTCATCTATATCAAATTTTCTTGCTACCTTTGATATTTTCTCTTCTGTAGTGCCGCTTGCTCTATTAACCTCATCTGCAATTTCTAGAGCTGGAGACATAATCTGCAGTTTAAGCCTTCCCGAGCCTTTAAACCTTGCCGATAATGCCCTGTTATATTTTTGCCCGTGAGAGCTTGTAGACTGATGGAAGATTGCGTTATAGTAATTTTTGATACCTGTTTTCATACTTCTTAAAGCTTTTTCTTTAGCCTCCCTTGCTGAAAGGTCTCCAGCAAGTTGCGAGGAGTTTTGGACTGCTGTATTATATTCCCTCATCGCATTAAAGATGTCTGATTCTTCCCTACCTATTTCTCCTAAAGAGTAAAGGGCTTCTCCATTTTTTTTCTTGGACATCTCAATTGCCGTATCTGAAAGGAATATTTCGTTTAATTTAACCCTTGTTCTTCCTGTTTTTTCGTTTCCAAACTCTATCTCAAGTTCTTCTGGCAGTGAAATATAAAGGCCGTTTTTCCCTCTTCTTCTGTATTCGGGGTCAAAAACTGTCTTTGTTAAATCCGATTTAGAGAAAAGGCCTTTTTCCTGCCCCTGAGTTCCACCTTCTCTTAACTCGCTTAACTCTTCTAGAACTTCTGTGTATTCATTTATTCTGGAACCATCTGGTACTGCACCTTCACCTCGAGCTGCTCTTGCAAGCAGTTCCATAGCTCTTGATTGGCCTTCAAGTGCTCCATTTAAGCCTCTTGTTCCAGGTAGTGATGAAATCCTGTTTGCCTGTTTTGCTTCTTCTAAAACTGAGTCTTTTAGCCATCTGGCGTATTCTGTGTAACCCTTGTCCATCATGACTCCGATATGTCTTGGACCTACTTTTACGCCTTTTTTGCCGTAGCCTCCGACTGACATGAAGTTTATGTCTTCACTGTTTTGAGCTAAGACTGCCTCTAGGTTTAAGATATTATCTTTTAATCCTAGGTTGAAGGATTTTATGTTGTTTAAGTTAGTTCTTAAATCTTTGATACTTAAGGCACCTTTGTTTCTAACTACGTTGGCAACTCTTGGGTCAATATTTTTAAGACCTAGATTTGCCTGGTCTATTCCTCCTTCGGCTACCATCAGGTGCTTGAATCCGGCTTTGTTGTTGTTGATTACAAGTCTAAACTTACCGCTACCTGTTTTGCCCTCTTCTTTGATTGTTGTTGCCAGACCAAAGGTTCTATCTACAATATCCTGAACTTCCTGTATAGCTTCCTGTTTGATTTGTCTATCTATATTTGAATGGTTTATTTTATTTATCGACTCTTTGATTAAGCCCTCTGCTACTTCTCCATAACCCTGATGTCCTGCGTGGTTTATATTACCTGCAACATGAACGCCTTCGCCGAATGCTGCCTTCATAATTTCATCAGGCACAATATTTCTGACAGTAACCTTCTCTGAAGCCAAAAATAGTTTGGTTACCCCAGCCCTTGTGCTGAAGTTCTCTTCGAACTTGAAGCTTATCTTGCCGTCATTGATGTTGAATCCTGTAATGAAGTGTTCAACCCCATCTTTTCTGGATACCCTTTTAAATATCTCGTCAGGACCCATCTGCTCCATGTAACCCATTCTGTAACCTGAGCCGCCATCTTTAAGTGAACGTTTAACTTTATTAATAAAGCCTTCATCTAAATCAGACAGCTTGTAGTCTTTTGTATATGAGTTTACTGAATGTAGCGAGTCTGCAAAACTTTGAGATACAATAGCCTGGTTTTCCCAGAAAGAAGGGAAGTTAGCTGGAGATTTACCAAAAACACCTTCCATAGTGTATTTGTCGCTTTTATCAAAGGCATTTTTTAGCTTCTCTATTCCCTCAAGCTCATCAACATTTGCTATGCTGACATTAACGCCTGGATATTTAGCAAAAGCATTATCAGTATCTCTTAAAAACTGTTCGGACTGTGTGATAAGTAAGGGGTCAATAGAGAGTCCTGAATAACCCTTAGCTTTATTTATATTGTCCTGTATTGACTCTATAGCCTTTTTAGAAAGTGTTCTTTTATTTCTCATCTGTATCATGTTGTCACGACCGGGAGAGTTGTACATCCCGAAGTTAACAAAATTTCTGTTTTCGATTGAGCTTAAAAAGAACTGATTTACTGCGTGTGCACCTCTTGTCGATTCTAAGGATGCATCAATTCCTAATTTATTTTTAATCATTTTTTGAACTGAGCCATCAGCAAACATGTTAAACTTTTTAGATGGGTACAATGTTTCACCATCAAGCCCTACCTGTTCGCCTTGATTTTCAAAGACACCTCTAAATAGTACATATCCTTTTTTAAGAAAGTCGGCTTCTGCTGTTGAAGAATACATCTTCTCTGCGTCTCTTACATGCTTGTTTGAGCCCGAGAGATAGCCTAAAGATTTTTGTATCTTACCGTTTGCTATCATTTCTATTCTTCTAAAGTCGCCTTCCTGAGCTGCCTTAATCATATTGTTGGCCTCTCCGTTAAGCTCATGCATCATGTAGCTGAAAGAGGTTCCTGTTTTTATATCGGCTCCTGCACTGAATTTATCCCTATAAAGGAGTGCAAGTGGTGATATTTTTTTCTGGTTTCCGTAATGAATATACTGGTCTGCATTAACCAGAGGTATATCTATTATAGCAGCATTTTTATTTGCTTTTAATGCATCAAGTGTTAGCACATCATCTGAGCCCTGCTTGAAAATAGCCATTGATACCTGCGGCTTTTCTACCGTACCTGTGTTGAAGAGCTCAAAGCCTAAGTCGATATCTCCTTTGCTTGAGAACGCTGTCCCAAATTTGCGTATGGTGCTATTTAGCGAGCTTTCCATTGTAGGTATATTTGAAACGAATTCTTTTTTAACTCCCAGTGCCATATAGTTTTTCTGCAAAGCTTCATCTAAAGCCCTTACAGTAGTTAAAACACTGTTGTTAGCTCCACCTGAAAGACCCTTAGCAAAGCCGTGATTGATGGTTATTCCACTAGCATAGTCTAAACCTTTTCTTAAATATGTATCCACATTATCCATCATCTTTTGGGTTGTGAAAGCATTTCTTGCTCCAAGTCCCTCAACTTCCATCACGCTTTTTTTAAGTCCCGGTATTTTATCTCTATAATCAACCAGTAGGTCTGAAAGTGCATTTATCTGGGTGAAGGCATTGTCCTGACTTTTAGCCATAGGTCTTATAATTTCGTCAAGCCTGTACATAAAGCCCTCATAATCTTTGTTGGCCATATTCTTCTGGTACTGACTTGCATGGTCTTTTACGCTGTCTAAAACTTCAATAAAAAATCCGTCAGCTGTTTTGAAGTTTCTTCCTGCTGTTGACTCTGTATAGTTGAATAGTCTTCTTAAGTCACGTCTTGCATTTGATTTTCTCGCAAGTGAGATTCTTGTGTTTCTACCATCTGGCCCCAGAAGGTCTATTCCGTAAGCCTTGTTGCTTTTAAGGTTTATAATATCTTTATTTTTTCCAAAATCTTTTTGCATTTCCTGATAGGCATTTACAACTGCTGCGTGTCTTTTTTGCACCGGCCAGTAGTTTGGGTTTTCTTTATCTCCACCATGCAGTGCTTCTACTTCCTTAACAAGCTTGTCTAGTATAGGAGCATCACTTGTAAGTCTGCCCCTCATTCTTCTGTAGTTTTCTTTCCAGTTGCCCCTTATAATTTTAGAGCCGCTTTTATCTGTATATGAGAATATTTCATCAAGTTCGTTATTTAAAAGACTTCTTCCCTGTGCTTTTTCTAAGTTATAGGCCTTTAATGTTGCCTGTAAGTTTTTGTAGTTTTTAAAGCTGATATTGTTTGTCATCTGTCTGAACTTAGAACGAGCGATATCGTTTCTGGTATTCATATACATTCTCTGCATATCGGTATTTGAATACTTTGCAGCATTGTCAAATTTGGAATAGATAAACTGTCTTAATTCCTTCTCGTTTGACTTATTGACATAGACATTTTCCCCTGTCATAGCATTCTGCAGCTTAACTCCGACCGAGTCTTTATTCCTAAAACTTCCTACAAATCTGTATTTTGTGTGTGAACTTATGTAAAATTTGCTTCCATCTACTACTTCTTTGCCGTCATTGAATGCCGTAACAAAACTCAATGGACCTTTACCTGTATCCATTGCCCCTGCTGTAGAAAACAGCTCGTCTCCGGGTTTTAGGGAGCTTATATTAAAGTTCTTTGAAAAATCTCCACCACTAGATAAGATGTTTTTATTTATGTGGTCGAGGCCCTCTTGGCTGAAAAATAAGTTTGAGACTACGTTAAAAGCTTTTCTTGTATCATCAGCTGCTGAGTGAGTATAGTTTCCAAAACCCATAACTTTGGTCAGGTTCTCCATTTTTAAATGACCTGAGTTAAGTCTTGTTAACTGCCCTGTATCTACACTGCTTAATTTCTGCAGGTCAAGCGGTGTGGAATAAAAGGCGTTTGCTAAATCCAGTGTATCTATATACTGTTTTGGTTTAAATCCGTTATCAAAGCCGTTAGCCTGCATGAATTTTGTCAGGCCTATATTATCAAAATTTTCTATATTGTGACCCATAAAGAAGGCATTTGAATTTGCATTCTGTTCGGCAAGATAGTAGCTTAAGTTTTGAGCTACACTACTTGCATCTTTACCATATTTTTGTAAGTTGCCCAAACCCTCTCTTGCTAGGGCCAGCATCTTTTTACCTGAACTTGCAGAGCTTAATCTTTTAAGCTGACCTCCATCAGTAACAAACTGTTTGTACATATTAGAAGCTTTTCCTAGTTCTGTCATAGAATTTTTCTGTACAAACTCTGCACCGTTTGAGTATTTGATTAAATCTCCGAGAGTCCTTCTTTCGGAGTCGCTGAGCATTGGAGTTCTGCCGTTTTCGTAAAAAGCCTGTACTTTATCAAATAGCTCGTTGATATTATCAACAGAAGCTCTATTTGGTGCTACAATAAATGAACGCTCTAAGGCTCTTTTAGAAAGCTCATCACCGTTCATTGTGGCAGAGTAGAAGGAGATTTCTGTCGGTGTAAAAATATTACCTTCATTCATATCTCCTAAACTCTCTATATCGAAACCAATTATTTTTGAATTTGTGTTGATGGCCTTCTGCCAGTTTCTAATAGCTTTATGTGGATTCCTGCCGTAAGTTACTGCATTTACATCCTTGAAAATATCAAGGGTTCCTCTTTTAACACCATTTTCTGTCATTGCATTTTTTATTTTACCAAGGTCATTATATATTGCATTTATCTCTTCAAAGTTGTGCGAATACTGAACGGCTTTATTGGCAGCTTTATCAAGCTTTGCCTTAGCCTTTCTTTGACTGCTTACTTGAAAGAGAAAGGAAGGCTGAGGGTCAGAGACCCTATTTGTAACCTTTAAACCGTATTTATTATACATTTCTTCTTTGTAATCCGACGAGACTGCCGGCATGTTATCAAAATCGTACATTTACTAGCCCCCCAGTGCTCTCTGTATTTCAAGCTGTATTTTTCCTGTTACATCCTGTACCATATCGAAATTTATATTTATACTGTTATCTTCTCTTGGAGTTATTTTAATATCCACATCTCTGATATCATAATCTGTTAATACTTCTTCTAATCTTGTTCTGATAAATCCGGATGACTTTCTGTCGAAACGCCTACCATACTCAACTGGAGCTGGTGTTAGCTCTTCCTCTACAGTGTAATCCTTCCAGAGTCCGAAATCTTTAGGGTCATAACCATTATTTTCAATGAGTTTTATCATTGAATCTTCAAGGTCTGCCCCTTCCCTCCAGCCAAACCAATTTTCATCTGGCAGTGCATACTCTCCGAACATATCTATTAGAGATTCTTTTTCTGTTTCCATACCCCATAGAATTTTGTAAGCTCTCTTCTGGTTGTCAGGAACAATTTTTAGTATTTCTTCTCTTTCCTTTTCGTCTGTAACCTTAGAGAAATGCTGTAAATATTCCCTATCCTTACTTGGAAAAGCAGAAAACATCTGCTGGAAAGTTGAACTTCCATCAAGTCCAAATAGTGTAGAGCGGTATTCCTGTCTGTATTTAACCGCCATTCTTGCATAAGGGCCTAAGCCAACAAGTACTTCTTCTGCTTTTGTATCCCTTAATTCTTGAAGTATTTCTTTTCTTTTTGATTCTATAAACTCTTTTTCTGTGACTAAATTGTATTCGACCCTACCCTCTGAGTTTATTCGTTTTTGGACAGTGTCTTCTTTACTGATGCCGTATCTTAGTAAGTGTTTTGAAAAGCCTTCAAGCATTTCTTCTTTCTTTTTTAGCCTTTCGTCAATCTCTTCCATTTCACTTATTATCTTTTCAACATCAACATTTTCTTCTTTTTTAGCTACGTCTACATATTTATTATATAGCCTCTTATTTTTAACAAACTTTAAGAGGTCGTAGTATTCCCATATCTTTCTTTCTTCTTCTCTTCTTTCCGGTATCCACGCCTTACCCGTCTCCAACTCGTACTGTGAGCGAGCAATAGAACCGACACCTGCAGCTACCGCACCGAAGCCACTCATTGCCTTTCTAACTCCGGGACCTCCAAGCAGAAGTCCTGTTATAGCTCCTGCTGTAGCACCAGATAATGTAGCCCAGAAAGGATTTCTGGCCCAGGCACTCTGGAATGACGGTACTAAAAGGTCGTCAACTGGCTCGTTCCATGACTGCCATTCTTTGCCGTAAACTTGATAGTCTTTGTAGTGTTCCATAGGTGAGCGTACATTGAAGAATTTATTATGGACTATAGGGATTGGGGCGTGTGCTACTCCTTCCCATATCCTTCCTAAAGCCCTTCCTCCTACGCCTAAGTTTACATAAGTATCAATAGCCCCATCTTCTTCTTTGGCCTGAACTCCGCTGTCTAAAAGCCTTCTATTTACATTTGAGTCCTGACTGTAGACAACGGCTGGAGTTGAGGCGTTGGGGTTGCTGTCTTTTGATGCTAGAAGTGTTATTTCGCTTCCAGGCATCATTGTCTGTTCTAATATGTTTAGGGTGTTTTTGCCCTCTTCGGTCTCTGCATTGAAGTTGGTATTAACACCTGCAAGGCGGTATATTCTGTCTGAACCTTTAACCGTAAAGCGGCTGGAATCTAAAAACTTTTCTACAACAGCTGATTCTCTCTCTATATCCTGACCCAAAAACTTATATGGTGTTATATGATATTTCTTATTTGCCTCTTCTTTTTGTTCCTTAGCCTGAGCTAAGAACTCTTTGGCCTCCTGTGAGAGATTCTGTTCTGAAGCTATTTTAGACCATAGCTTATATTCCTGTGAATATGGAGCTATATCAGCTAAGATGGCTGCTCTATCAACTGCTCCATACCTTCCGTACTCATCAGGGTGGAGCTTATTCATTGACTCGTAAGCTTCTCCTGGAAGCCTTATTTCGCCGCGTTTTACCTCAACGAAGGGGTCTCCGGTGCGGAACCTATCAGGCATCCAGCCGGGCATTGTATTTGGTATGTCGTTTATTACCTTATATAATCCAGGTCTTTTGTTGATAAATCTTCTGAAAATCTCTGAAAGCTCTCCACCACGGCCACCAAGCCCTGTATCCCAGAACCTTGATGATGCAGCGTAAGCATCAGATGCTGTCGCTAAAACAGCCTGACCTTCACCATAATCGTCTCCTCCAGTTACCATAGAAGCTAAGAATCCTCTTGCACCTGTGATATCCTTGAAGATGTCTAATGTTCTTTCCATACTGTAGCCGATATCAGTTGGGCTTTGCACATCTAAAGCAAGTTCGCCTTCTTCTCTCGGCTCGTAATATGACATTGTAAATCCTGTATTTAAAATGCTCTTTTTGTTTATCCTGCTTATCTTACCTGATTTATCTATAATTGATTGGTTTATATTCTTTAAATCTTTTAGTGAGTAGTTCTGGCCGTTTACTACAAGACCACTGCTTTCAGGGTTTTCAGTAAGCCTAATAGCAGCTCCTGAACCTCCCGGACCACCACCTTGAACACCAACTGCATTTGAATTTGCCTTATTGCCTGCAACACCATTTACCATGACATTACCCGAACCTATTCTTCCTCCACCTGTGGCAACGCCAACATTTGTTGACATTGTGTATTTAGGTATATAGGTTGAAAGCTGTAAATCTCCACCTGAGAATCTGGCTATTACATCTTTGGCATAAGCATTATTTTTCTCTATTCTTTCTAAGTCTTCATCTGTTGCGCCTGCAGACAGTTTAAATTGTGGTTTTAATATCCTGCCTATTGTTGGGTTTAAGAGTGTGCCCCATAGTGTATTAGGGTCAAACATTTCTCCTGTTAGAGGGTATGGTCTGTCTTTTAAGTGCATCTTTTCAAACCAGTACCTGTCCGTCACGAAGCGTTTAACTGGTGCAAGAGGTTCTGTTGGAGTAGGCATCCAGCTGTGAGCCCAGTAATTTTCTCTTGAGCCGTAAACCGTATCTGTATATTCCCACTGACTCATAGCCTGTCTATAGCTATTTGGTTCGTAGTGGTCTATACTTTCACCCATCCAGGGGGTTGAACCTAATATCCAGTACCTACCCTTTCTGACCGGGTCCTCTCCTGTATTGAAGTAATCTACCCATTCTTTTTCAGTTCTGCCGCTAAATGTTCCGACAGAATTTAGGGCTTCCATACCTATTGTTAAAGGAGCTAAAGGTCCCATGAAAGGAAGCTTATTAACACTTGCCTTTATACCTTCATTTCCCGGAGTTACCCTATCAAAAAATTTGAAAGCACTTGTAAGGCCTGTTGCATCTTTAAACTTTGAAAGTCTTAAGGTTGCATTTGCCTTTGCTCTTTCTTTGTGCTGTTCTAGTGTGTATCCACTACCTGATATTTCAGACCAGTAATCGCTTGTATATTTTAAGGCTGTAACACCAGCGTAAATCGGCATAACTCTTTTAGCCATAATGTTGCCAAATGTTGATAAAGGTGAGCCCATACTGTCATCTGACATAGCAAGAGGCATAAAATCAAAATGCCTTACCATATCATTTAGTCTGTGCATCATACCGTAAGTTAAAAGGGTTCCCTTATTAACTTTGGACATGTCATTGCGACCGCCGGTTATAACTGACTTCCAGTCGTTTAAAATCTTAGGGTTGAACTTCTTTACCGGAAGTACATCTCCGTGGAAGTTTTCTTGGAATTCCTTAACCCTTCCGAAGCCAAAAGCAGGGTGTGTTTCTTTTAGTGAATCTTCAATAGCAAGCCTTACATAAGGGTCTTTCTTGCCTGCTAGAATCTTAGTGATTTCAGCTCCATCAAATGATGAGCCGTCCATAGAACCGCTTATTTTAAAGCTTGCAACTGATTTATTTATTTCAACAAATTGGGCCCCTGATATCTCCTTATTTTTATACATTGATTCTGCAATCTCTAGGGTTCTGTCACTACCCCTTAGATTAGTTACATTCTCTGAGATATCTCTTAAGAGCCTGTCTTTACCTTCGTTCAGTTTGTTTCCGGCAAATATTCTTTTATTTTTTCTCTGAGTTGATGTATTAAGAATATTATAAGCCCTTGCCCTAAGAGATGTATCATCTGGCATCTTAGCGCCTTGTTTACCAAGATGCTCTTTTGTAACTTTAATATATGATTCAACAAGGTCGTCTTCTGTATTAAATTTTAATCCCTTTAGTTTTGAGCTGATTTCTGTACCCTCTAAATCACGAAGAACCTTATCTAACATCTCATGGCCAAAGCCTGATGATTGATGCCTCATATACTGCTCTAGGTCTTTCATCATTCTGTAATCTATTTCTGGTAGAACAGATGATGCTGTGCCGGACTGTATTTTTTGAGCCATATCTTCTGTTACTGTAAAGAGCCTGTTCATTTCATTTTTGAAATATAGTGGGTCTTTAGATTTTGTAAAAATAGATTTAAACTTTGTTAAAAGCCCCGGCTGTCTCTTGCCTCCTACATCTAAGAGCCAGTTGTATGCCCTTTCATTGCTCCAGTCAGGAGCGTTAACTCCAGACATACTTGATACTAATCTCTTAGTAGAACCGTACCTTCCTGAAGCTATGTGGAAGCCTTCAGCTAGAGGTTTTGACATATCATTTAGTCTGTAGATGTTATCTCCAACAGAAATTAATGATTCTTTTAAAACCCCGTCTTTTCCTAAAACTCCATATCCATCAAGTGTTGGTACATTGTAGCCTGAACGAATCAGTGTTCCAGCTCTCTTAGAGAAATCATTCATGGCCATTAAGTCTCTCTGGTAAGTTAAGTGACCTAAAATACCACCAGAAAATCCTGAGCGAATATTTCTGCCAAGCTTTTTGAAGTTTCTGGAATCAACAACCTTACCTTTGTACATGTATAGGCTGTCATCTACTACAAACTTTTTAAAGTCAGCACCGTGGTTTATCTTTAAAGTGTTTAAAAACTTTCTGCTCTCATCATCTAAAAAGTCGTCACCATAATTTAAAAGGTCATCCACCGTTGCGTTTTTGTATCCAAAAATATTATTAAACTTTTTCTTTATAAATGAACTCTGGGACTGCTGGTTTTCTACAATCTCATCCATCATTTTCTTTAAGGCATCTGCCTGAATATTATCTACATTCTTTGGTCTGGCCTCTGAAGCCCCTGATATACTGTCAAATATCATTTTTTGTGCACTATCTCTAATTTCTTTATTAGCTTCATTAAATGAGTCTAATTTTGCAAGTGCATAGTTAACTTCTTTTTTATCGCCAGAACTTAGCTTTGAAAGTCTGTACTGGTTTTTTTTCTGAAAATCAGAGGCTATTTTGGCTAAGTCGCCTTCATTATCTTCGATAAATTTATTTAAATTCTTATTTGCCTGAGTGCTGATAGCATCTCTTTTTAATGCCTTTTTAATTCCGTCAATAACATTTGTTTTCTGTTTTCTTAAAATATCTATATGTAAGTCGTCTGTTCTTTTTGCAATACTTTTATATGTACTTCTAAAATGGTCTACTGCACCCTTTGGATTATTAAATACATCAACAGCGTTTATAGCTGTATCAACACCCTTTAAAACTCCGTGCCCGGAACCTGACACATATCTATCCATTGTGCTTTTGAAGGCTCCAAAGGCAGCATTTGTGGGCTTTGCTACACTCTCTAAAGCTCCTATTATACCTTTGGGGTGAAGTGTGTGGGCTGCAAATGCACCTGCTGTAATTGCGGCTGCACCTGTTAGAAATTTATTTGTTTTAGACCAGGCCATTTTAGACTGTCTTTTTTCTTCTCTTTGCTGGAGGCCTTTTTTATACCTCTCTATGTATCTGTTTGCAGCCATCTATTTCACCTCTATCTTTGTCCGAAAAATGAGGAGCCTCTGTTTTGCGGCTCTTGAACCTCATCGCTTTGCTGATGTGGAAGCTGGTGCATAGGCATTAAATTCTGGATAATCCATTCAGCCCTAGTAAAATAATCTAAAAGTTTATACATGTCCCAGCCCCTAATCTCTTCTAAAGTTACATGAGGAAAGGCTGTTATTATAATGTTTTCCATTTGTTTGTCAAAATCATTTGCTATCACGGAACGATACTCATTTGCTTTTGCTTTTAAAAGGTCGTTATTTGTAAAACCAGATACCTCTTTTATTTCCTTAAATAGCACATCAGGAATCCCTGCATAGTCCGGATTTTTGAAATCGTAATCCCTTGGATATAATACACAGATTTCCGATATTTTCTCTGCAAGACAAACTTCTTTAACACCTGGATTATTTAAAATATACTCAAAATATTCAAATTTTGTAAGGGGCCTGAAAACAAATTCAAGCCCTTTGATGTTTATTACAAAAATATCTTTATGCTCTCTTTTAAGCTCTACTATTTTCGTCTTACTTTCAAGAAGAGAACTACTTTCAGTTTTTTGAGGTTTTATGCCGTCATCTTTTATTAAAGATTTTAAAAATCTCTTAATTTTTTTTAGCATATTAAATCCCCTCTTTACAGCTTTTTAGCTCCTGTTGTTGGTAAGAAGCCTGATTTATTCATAATCTGGTCTGCTAAAACAGCAGGAACACCAGCTTTGCCGTCAATAATATCATCATGGCTGTAATTTTCTGGCCATAATACACACAGCTCTGTTACCCTTTCTTCTCTATAGAAATCGTCCTGATTGCCTTCTGCATTAACAATCTTTTTAAATTCTAGTCTTGAGATTGGTCTCCAGATAAAAGTCTCTGTGTCGAATTCTGTCATATAAATATCTCCACCGAATTGGTTTTTCCAGTTTTCTACAGCGTCTTTTGTTGGGCCACCCTCAAATACCTTTTCTGTTCCTTTTTCCATCTGATTGTTGAATTGTTCTTTTGCCATTAATATAACCCCCTTAAGGTTATGTAATATTTTTATGCTCTATCTAAATCTTGTGCTAGAAAATTATAAACTTCTTTGATTGGTTTACCACTGCCATCAATGACCTGTGATAAGCCTGTTATCTGTATATTATTTATTGAACGGACTGTGCCGTTATTAACATTTTGGTAATAGTTTAATTCTTTCTCATTGCCAAAACCCTCTTTAGCATAGAGTCTATCTTTGCTGTAAGGACCGTAAGTAATTAGAATATCAAAGGTTTCATCTGAATTATCTTTTGACTGAAAAAAAGCTTTATTATCTCTGCTGTAGTTTATATTCTTATTGACTCCGCCCCAGATTTTATCTTCATATTCTGTGGCCATCCTGTCGAATTTGGTGCTCCAGCCTCTTTCAAGATATTCATAAAGCTTATCTCTTTCTTCAAGCTCATTTTCTAAATAACCCTCATTTACATCCTGCTCTTTTGCTATATAGTTTTGAGAGATATCAAACTCACTTTTATCTTCTATAACTTCTCTGATAGCCTTTCTTAAATAGTCAGCTTCTTTGAAGTTTATTGCAAATGTGCCTTGCACTATTCTTGAACCTCTTGCTACAGCATCGTAGGTAAAAGAATTATAGCCGTGTATCGGCAAAACCCTTTCCTCCATCACGAACTGTAAGTCTGTGATTTCATCGATTAGTACATCTTCAAAATATACCCTGATATCACTGCCAGAAAAGTATTCACTTGGAAATCTTTCGTAATTAACACTTGGTTGTGGTTGCAATATTATCAGCTCCCATAAATATATTTAATAACGTTTGGATACCAGTTCTCATTAAGATGGTGAGCATCTCCAGGAGCGTAATTGCTTCCAAGATAATAAAGAAAATCTTTCTGTTCTGACTCGCTCAAATCATTAAAGTTGGTACTCAAGCTTCTGTTGTTGTTCTCAAGCCAACCTTCCCACCAGTCAGTTACAGTAGTTGCAGAGCTTGCGGCAAACCAGGCATTTGTATTATCTTTTAAGTCTAGGTTGTCGACCACATTATTAAAAAAGTCATTGTTTGACTGATGGACAAATTTATATCCGTTAGATTTAAAGCCTGTTGTTCCGTAAGGAACTGAGGCCCTTTTTTCAGGGTTTTGATGGTTTATGTCACCCTCTGCATAGTTAATAGCAGCAAGTACTGTTGCCAAACCTTCATTTCCTATAAACTCTTCTATTCTCTTTTCATTGCTTGCTCTAATTTCATCATACGGAGTGTTCTCATTAACTTTTGATGCTACTTTTGTTTCTTCAATTTTTTGATTTTCTGGTACCTGATATGTGTAGTGGAACTCTTTTTCCAACTCTCTTAGTGTCATATCCTTATCGATATTGACCTCTCTGCTTTCTGTTACCGGGTTATAATAGGATAAAACTCCAGGCTTTTTTTCGGAGTCTACCAAAACAATATCTTGAGCAACGAAAGAATACTGCTCATTTGTCTGCAGATTATCAACTGTCATGACCTGATTTCCCTCTACAATCTCAACACCAAATAATGCTATATGGGTTTTGTTGCCGTACTCATTAGCCATTGTTATATCTATTGAAAATGCAGGCAGTTCATCAGGTATAATATTAAACTTTTTTGAATATATTTCTTCTACAATTTGGTTTATTATTGACTTTTCAAACATCGTAAAGATTAAAGACCCGGCTACTGTTCTGCCAGCTTTTGTATAGCCCTTTGCATTAACATGACCCAGTGCTCTTACAGGAAATTTATCCCTGTAGGTACTAAAGCTTATTGTTGCAAGTTCTCCAAAAACTAAGGGTTCTTTTTTTACAAAGTCAGGAAATTTAAAAACACAGACTATATCAGTACCTGCATATCCACTTTGATAAGTAGGCATTCAAACACCTCTTTTCTTAAAAAAAGGGCATGAAACTCTCGCCTCACACCCTTAAGTTTTGTCAATTATTTTTCTATCCTACTGTTGTAAATGGGTCTGGATTGTATGTGCTTGGTCTGTCCTGACGATTTCCAATTCTATCAACAGGAGTTAGTTCCTGAATGTCACGGCAGACGAATGTATAGTTTTGACTTGTTGCTAAATCATCAACACTAACACCCATACCCTGATTTAAAATTTCTACATCTGTAAGAGTAAGTTTAGCTCTTGCTCCCGTCTCATTAACGAAGTTTACTGTTATGTCGAAGGGCATCAGCTGGTCTGCATACTCTACATCATTTGTAAATTCAGTAGCTTCTAGTAAGCCCTGATTGTTTGCTGTTCTGCTCATCATATCGTTAAATGATTCTGGCTGATAAAGGTCTCTTCCACCAGGAAGTTCTACGAATCTTTCTCCTGTTTCAGAAGATGCTTTATAGGAGTAGTATCTTGCAGCTTCTCCATCTATAAGTGAACTACGTCCACCCTTTCTCATTTCAGCAAGCAGTGCGTTTCTATCAAAAACACCAAACACCAAAGAACCTGCAATACCTCTGCGTCCACGAGCAAATCCTCTTGGGTTTTTAAAGCCCATTGTATAGTTTGGAGCTTTTTCTCTAGTGACACTCCAATTGATACTTAAAAGTTCACCAATTACACGACCGCCAAAGGTCGCTGTTATATCTGAACCTGAAAAACTCTGATAGCTAGGCATAATTTTCCTCCTTCTACTTTTTAGAGAGGGGGGCTGCCCCTCCCTTATTTGTGTTTAAAATATTACTTAGTCAAGCTGAGCATTGATGGAAACAACTGTATGAATCTTCTGTAATTCTCCAATAGGTACTATATCCAGCTCGACAACCATTCTTCCCATTACTTTATCTGAAGGACTCTGAATTAAAGTATAATCAAAGTCTGCAATAGTATTTTTCTTTTTCAGGGCATTATAAATATCGGAATCAAGAGAGTTTCTCTTCTCGATTGTGTTACCCTGTCCGATATATGGGTCATAGATATCTCTTAATAAGTTGATTGCATTAAAGACAATGTCAACTGTCAAGTATCTTGTCCATCCGGAGTTTGGCTGTGCACATGTTAAAGCAGAAGCTACTTTTGGTACTCCGCCTTTAACCATAAATACTACAAGTTTGTTACCTGCTAAGAGGTTAGCCTGTGTATTTGACAGCTTGTATGCTGAGCGTGCTCCAGGAACCTTCTCGTTTGTAGGAGAGTTTGTCTCTGCAAGTTGTGAAGCTAATCCAGCATATAGTGCTGCTCCGTTTTCTGGTGATGCTACAGCTAAGTTTCTGTCAGCAACCAAGAAGTCATGAGCTACAACTGAGATAAATTTACCTACATCAACTTTATTTCCTTCTCTGTCTCTGATTTCGTTCCCGTTATCATCTGTCAGGAAGTAGTTTGTATCAAGCAACTGCAGTTCTTTAACTCTGTTGATTACATTAATTCTGCTTGGCTTGCTTAAAGGCTTAGTTCCGATAATACCTCGGATTTCATTGTTTCTAAAGAACGCCTTGGCACAGAAGTTTGCAAGCTGCTGGTCGAATTTCTTAAACTCGCTGGCAAGCATATCATCTGCATAAACGCCCAATGGAACAACAATGTCAGCTTCTTCATCTTCTAAGAGGATATCGTAAGCTCCAGGTCTCTCTTCAGAGCCTCCTAAAAGCTCGTAGATTTCTTCTTTTGTGATGTTGATGCCGTCTTTACCTTTGCTTAAGTAAGTTGCTGTTCTAGCTGTATTACCTTCTGCATTGATTTTGACATCAGGTGTTTTTAGGTTCATTGCTGAAATAGCTACATACTCTTCAGGAATGCTTAATCTTACAACATTGTTTGAAGGATGAGCGTTTACAGCTGCAACCAGTTCACCTAGAGTGTTAATTACATCTCCAACAGGGAATTCAATAACTAAATCCTCTGTTTCGATTCTCTTTTCTTCAGGCTTATAAAGCTTTAATACCTTTGAACTTACATTGTAATATTCGTAAGCATCAGCTGTTGCTGAAATATCATCAGGTCTAAAAGCTAAGGCATTGTCTAAAATTGTGATAATACCATTTGCCCAGTTAACACTGATATCGCCGTTGGCTACTGTTAAGGTGCTTTCTGAAGCATCAGTTCTTGTGATAGTTATTCCAAAAGCGTCATTTGGAACAATGTATTCATTGTTAAGTCTTGCTTTTGTAGAAGAGATAACATTCAACTCTTCACCAGCCTCAACTGACTCAGTTTTGTTTCCTAATTCATCCTCATATAAAACATCCTGCATCTCGAATTTAACCTTGTTGTATAGGTTACCTCCGTAAACACTTTCTGCTTCTATTTCTGGCTGAATTAACTCTTCTTTAGAGTAGTAGTACTTAACATAAACATCTTCATTAAGCTCTCCTACACCAGCATCAATAAAGACTCTGGATGTGTCATAGCTTGTGTAGTTTACGTTGTAATGTACTGGGTCTACCTCAATTCCTCCGACTGTAACAACCATAGCTTTAGAAGCGTCAGCTGTATGTTCTAGGTCAACAAAGAAGTCGCTTCCTTCTGCATCAAATGAAGCCTGAGCTTCTTCTTCTGTTAAATCCTTCCAGTCATACTCGAATTCGATAGTTTCTGTTTCTTCGATAGCTCTTTCAAATGTTACAATACCAGCCTGATAGTCAATGCTGTAAGCTGGCTCTTCTAAGACACCAGTGTCGCTCCAGGTTAAAATATCGCTTCCTTCGATTAAGTTTTCATTGTCAAGCTTAAACTGAACACCCTCTCCAGTCATATCTTCTGGAGTGGCAGCTGTTACATTATAGATATTTACATCTACTTCTTTGTAATAAATATCAATAACTGCACCAGAGTTTGCTGCATCTTCATGAAGTGTTACTGTACCAGCATTGCTGTTTACAGTGTACTTGTATGAATTAAGCATTGCTCCATCTGCATATACTGAAACATCGTTAGCATAAACATCATCAAAGCCCTCTTTTACAACAAGCTCTAAATCAAATGTCTGCTCAACATTCCCTGCATACTTACCCGCATATTCTCTAGCCTGATAAGTTTTTGTCTTAAGCTCCTCGTTCATTTTGATAGAAGCTGATGCATGACTTCCAGATACTCTTAAGAGAGTTACGTTTGTAGCACCCGCTCTTAAAGCTCTTTCATAACCTTTCATCAAACTAGCACCATTATAAGTTTTTGTTGCCTTGTCATAATAGCGACCGAATGTTTTTTCACCATCGTTAAAGGATTCTGGACTGATTGGCTCTAAAACAGGTCCATCGATTGCTGTACCAATTAAGTACACGTTCTTGCCACTAAGACTGTTGTTTTGCATGTTTTTAATCCCGTCTCTTAATTCCATAACACTACCAGGTAGGTTATTGTAAAAATCGGGATAAATTCCGGTTCCAGGCATTTTATTCCTCCTTACTGAATTTTAATTACTTTATTCTGTCTTTTATATATTGATAATTATCAACACTATCGTTTACTGCTGTATCAATAGAGCTGATATTTTCAACTGGTAATTCTAAAACCCTCTCATTTCTAAAATAGTAATGAAGTGGTTGTTTTATAAAATTATTGTCTTTAACCTCTACTATCTTATCCTCAAGCTGTTCTTGAAATATAACTTCAAGCATCCCCTCTTCCCTAAACTTATCTGTATATCTGAGCATAAACTTCTCAAACCACTCTCTTTTATCATCGACAGTCTTATAGTCTTTGCCCCAAATAGCAAATTCTATTGTTCCTGCAAACATCTGAGAGTATTTAAGCATTGTATTGTCTTTGTCATTTTTATCAGGGTAGCTGTCTTTTCTTCTGGGCTTATGGCCCTGATATGGCTTTCTTTCTTTTATCCTGTAGGTTATACAGGGAAAGCTTATATCTTCGATTAGGTAGATTGATGTCTCGGGATAAAAAGTAAAATCCTGATTTATTTTCTTTCCTATGCTGTTTATTAGACTTAAAAAATGCTTGACTGTTGTTCCTTCTTTAATCTCTGTAGTCACTTACTCACCACCTTTAACTCCCGGATACGATTCCTGCTTTGAGAGTTTTTACTTCATTGATAAGCTTTAACTCAACTTCTGTTTTGATATAGCTTGTTGTTGCATTTACTATCTTGAAGCTGTAATCATCAATCTTTCCCTCTATCACAAGGTTATCCAGAAGCTCTACTGATTTTGAGTAAAGCTTTGACTGTATATTAATGTTGCCCCTGCCGATGAAGACATCAGTTATTTCCTTCAGTCTTTTTTTCACTTCTTTAACCACTCTCACATTTTTTAGCGACTTAAATTCTGTAGTCTCCGATAATGTAACAGCTTTGTAAGGGACAATACCATTCCTGATTGAGTTGTAGGCGAAAGTATAACCATCCTCTGTCAGCTTTTTAATTTCTAAGTTGCTAAACTCATCCTTTACTTCAACAACAATCTCTGAGTTTTTGTTTGTAGGACTTATGCTGCTTGGGAAGCTTCCAAGAATGCCTGTAAAAGCTTTCTCGTAACCTGTTTTATAGCTGCTTGAGTTGATACGGTATAAACAATCAGATGCTACTGCAACTACATTTTTGCCGTAGTTTCTTTTTTCGTTTAGCATTGCTTTAATATCAAGTATATTTTCTGACATAGCTAGGTAATCTTTGTTTGATTTTTTAATAACCCCAACCGAATTTGTAAGCTCTGCAATTTGAGCCAGCTTCTCTACAAAATATTTATACTCTGTGTTATCTGAGATATATTTTTGGTAGTCAAATTCAGCATAAACAAGACCTTCTCCATCTTTTTGAGTGTAGACATTAAAGGCTTCATTCTTACATCTTGCTACATAAACAGCCTCCTCATCACCGTAGAAGAACTCTTTGGCCTTCTTTTCTGTTAGAACACTGTTTTTAATATCAACATTGATGTTTTTATTAAGGGTTATACTATTTTCTATTCTTCCGTTTAAAAACTTCAAAATTTCAAACTCAATCTCTAGATTCTTTATACAGTTGTAATCTATAGTTATGGTGTCTCCTCTATCTAAATCAAAGTCCTCTCTGCTTAAAATAACAGCATCAAAGTTACCATTTACTCCGCTATCTCTTAAAGAGTAAAACTTTGTTTTTTCTCCTTTTACTTTGACGTAGTTGATTGACTCCATTATTCTCTCTGTTTCAAACATCAGGTCACCGTTGTAGGAAAATTCCTCTTTGTAATTAAAGATGTTTGGATATTCAACTATCTTATCAGTAAGCGATATTCCAAGAGGCAGGATGACATCTACATCTCCCATGCTCTCTAAAACAAAGTATGCATTTATTAAATCGTAGTATCTTTCGTATTCGTTTTCGGGGTCTATTCTGATTAAGTAGATATACTCAGTGCCGGCATTTATAATCTCTCTGGCAGATTCTACAAGCTCTCCACCACCAAAAATATCGTATGCATCCTCTATTGATTCTATAAATACAGGCTCAAGAATCTCTCCTTTTTGAGACTCTCCAATCAAAACAACCGAGCGACTGTAGTAGTTTCTGTAATTTTTAGCCATTTATTAAACCCTCCCTAAGTCTTTTGAAGTTATATTTCTTAGGGCTTTTTGCATTACATCCTGTTCTACGAGGACTTTATTGGCTATAAATGACTTGAATGCAGCTGTTCCTCCATCACCCTCATTAAGTTTGTCATTTTTGATAAAATATAATGGATACTTATCTCTGCCTTCGCTGTTCATGAACTCTATAATGAAGTCATAAGAACTTACGTCACATTCTGTTTTAAAATAATATTTAAAATTTAAAGTGCTTATATCAAACGGAAGCCTAAAATCTATCTTGTCATTTGATGCTGATATACCTGTTGAGCCCTGGCTTCTTCTTGCCTTTGTCAAAAACCAGTCATACTTCCAGCCGGTACCAAAACATTTATGACATTTAGGGTCTGCATTTTCTCCATCAAAGCAGGTGCAGTGGTTTTTTCTTTTAGTATGCCCTACAAGTCTTAGAGTTCCGTGCTTTTCTGAAAATCTGTCAAATTCATTTTTTGTAAAGCTCAAATTAACCACCACCTAGAAAGTTCTATCGCTTAGAGAATATGTGCCTTCTGATTTTGTTACACTTAGAGGACTGGCAAAACTGCTTTCATTTCCTCTTAAGACACCTTCCCAGTAGTCTATCTGCTCTCTTAGTTCATCAAGTATTGGGCTTATCTCCTCAAACTTAAAGGCATCAACTGAAAAGTCTCCAAGTGTTGTTGACTTTGTGCTTGTTTTTTGGAGATACAAAGCATACAAGAGGTCAAGCTCGGACTTTAATGTCGTATATTTAACTGCCTCAAAAGAGGGTTTATCAATATCTATTTCGTTCCCACTTGATTCTGCTATATCAATAGCAAGCACTGAGTTATCATAAATGCTGTAGAGTACAATTTCATCATTTATATCTTTTAAAAAGGACCCGACATTACTGTTTTTTATAATCTTTATGGTTGTAAGTGCAGGGCTTATTTTAGATATCAATTTAAATGTTTGTTCATTACCTAAAGCATTTACTTTTAGTGTGTATTCATTATTCTCAAAAAGTTCTGGCACTGAATAACTCAAACTTAGATAATTATCTTCTCTGCTTAAGAGGCTTAAAGTGCCTGAAACTTCTCCGTGTCCTTCTATATATGGAATGTCATTTATAGCAAGACCATCAAGCTCAACTGAAATATCTTCAATACTTTCTGCACCATAAACCTTAAATTTTATTTCACTTATGTCGGTCTTTACATTTACAAGGCTTTTAGGTGATACTATCTCTACGTCTCCAACTGACATACCTTCGAGAGAGCTTAGTATGGAATTTTTAAAATCTTCCTCTATTTTTTTCTCGTAGTAGAATGAAACTGTTTCAGACCAGCTGCTGTTGTCTTTTTTGATTCCATAATCCATATCAACCAGAACTGATTCTAACTTTATATTTCCTGCATCTATTAGGATGCTTTCCATCTGTGGGCCTATCTCGAAATTTTCAGGCTTCAGATTGTACGCATTGTTTAGCTCATCAAATGCTGTGACTGAATTGACTGTTTCTACAGGTGTGTACTTATCATCTATTACAACTTTTCTTTTTGTATCTTCGTAATAGTAGATATCACCTTTTTCTATTTCAGTCTCTATATTTGCCGTATCATAGATTACATCAAGCGCTCTAACTCTTAGGAAATACTCTTTATCGAATTCAAGATTCTTAGGAGTTATGCCAACTCTTTCTTTGTCTGAATCAATAATTATTTGGTAATCATTAATAAAATTATTTGAATAAACAAGTCTTTTGAAGTTAGGGTCTTCGGCAATCTCTACTCCATAAGCTTCAGCAAGGTCTGTTTTTTTCCAGACTACATCTGGATTATTTACTATGGATTGATTTAAGGGCTTTATAATTTCTGGAGATTTTAAAATATCCAGGTCGTTTGTTTTAAATTCAAAGAACTTATCTTTTTCTAAACTCTCACCTGAAATATTTTGTATCTCAGAATCAAGCTTTAAAGTATACTCTTCGCCAGAAATTAATCTATTATCCGGACTTACTGTAAGCATTCTCTTTTCGCTATCATAATCAAGATTTACCTTAAGATAATCTAAAGAGCTTGAGAATATTACAGTCCTTTGGTTTAAAGTTGCCCTATCGACATCGTCAGAGAAAATTATCTTTATATCAGTGCCTACATCAACATTTTGAGCTTTGTTTTCTGGTTCAATACTCTCTACAAATAGTGTCGAATAGGCTAGATTTGGCATTTAACCACCTACTCTTCGTCTTTTTTATGTGTTCCGCAGTATTTTGGGTCCTCTTCAGGGTATTTAGCAGCGTTTTTGCACTGGCTTCCAGAGCCTGTAATCTCCTGACATCTAGGGTCACCATCGTCAGTAAACTCTTCTAAAGCCAACTCTTCTTCCTGCAAAACTTCTTCTGTTTCTTCCTTCACAGGTTCTTCAGTTACTTCCTGTTTAACTTCATTTGTTTCTTCCTGCACTACTTCTTCTGCATCTACTTCAGTTTTTTTAAGTACATTTACATTTATAGCAAACTCAATATTTTCCATATCAAGTCTTTCAAGCTCTTCATCGCTAAAAGTTCTTGTCTTTTTGCTGAGCTTTAAGCTTGTATTTGTCTTTGGGTCAAAATAAGATGTTCCTTTATTTAAAGTTACTTTATACATTTTTTACCCCCCGTAAATTTGATAAAATAATAGGGGCTTAAGTTAAAAGCCCCTATTTAGTTGTTATTTATTTCTAGTTCTGAGTTACATCTAAAGTACGAACAAGCTGTGGCTTTTCGTAAGTTGTATCAAGAGCAATATTCTTAGCTACACTGATAGCTTTACCTTCATCAAGTATGCCCAGTCCATAACGCTCTTTGAACTTTAAGTTATAGATATCTTTATATGGGTCAGTAAACTGGTCAGTTGTCATATCTTCACGCTGTACGATTACACCAACATTGTTTCTGTCGATTGCGTACATATCGAAAGTTTTGTCCACCTGGTTGAAAGGAATAAATGGTGAAGCAGTAATATTTAAACTGAAAGGTAATCTACCCTTAGTTGCATCTCTATCGATAGTACCAATACTAGCGTCTCCACCTAAAGCAGGCTTACTGAATAAATCGATAAGACCATTCTTAGCAAAAACACCCCATGTCAGCGGATGTACTAAAATATCAGTTGGCATATACTCGTTGTTCATTAGAGCAAGAACGATATCGAACATATCCTCTGTGCTTAATGTATTGTTTAGATTACCATACTCATCTAAACCAGTAGTTCCAGCTTCAGGATACTTTTCTCTTCTATCGTTGTCGAAAGTTGTCCATCCGTGCTTGGTCATAGCCTTAAAGATTAACTCTTCTTTAAGTCTGGCTAGTGAACGTCCAGCTGCCTCAACGTGAAGTCCGATAACTTCCCACTGAGAATCGTCAATCATTTCTTCGGTGATTCCTACCATTACACCTTTCTTTGTAACAGTAACCTCAGTAGCACGCTCTTTGAGCATGATGTCTAAAGATTCCTGTCTGTAGGATTCACCTTCACCCATTTCGTGAGCTCTTAAAGCTCCGATTGCAGGAAATACGATTCTGTTTCCACTATCAAGGTTAATCTTTTTGAAGAACTTAGAACCGATATAGAGTGGCTCTGCAGCCTTTTCCATTGTTCCTTCCATTACTTTTGTCATTAAAACAGCAGCATCAGAAGTAGATAGTGCTTCTTTAACACCCTTTGGGCTTTCGCCTAAGTCAAAATTACTCATGTCACCTTCACTCATTAAAGGTGTATATTTTTTTACAAATTCAATGGCTTTTTTCGCTTTTTTGGAATCTGCCTTAGCGCAGAATTCACGGAAATTATTTGTTTTTCCCATTATTTTTGTTCCTCCTTAAAATTTTTGTAAGAGCCTCCGTTTTTCAGAAGGCTCAATATTTTTTATTTATTAAAGCTGTAGTAAAATGTCTGCGTCTCCATATACTCCAGAGAAATCATACTGACTTGGTAGACCTGCAAGCTGCTGTTTAGCAGAGAAGTCAACTGTTACTTCAACAGTTTCTCCAGCTGCTGTAGCGTTAGCTGCATCAAGTTTAATCATAATTAAACCAGCATCAGCATCAATGTGCTCAACTACATCTGCAGTAACATCTACACCGTCGAATTTAACTACTACTGTTTCTCTTAAAATAGGAGTTTCAGTAGGTAGCACACGGAAGTTAAAGCTTTCGCCCTCTGCCATGTTTTCAGGGATTGTTCCTAGAGGCTTGTCAGCATAAGGAACTGTGATGTTATAACCATCTGTTAGACCAGGGATTCCTGTAGGAGCCATAGTCTTGTCGTCGAAACCTTCAAAGTACTGAGGGTCATAAGGATGGCCGTCAGCAGATAAATCTTCTGGACGATATCCGGAAGCATCTACATATTTACCTTCTGGCATAACCCACTTTAACCAGCCAGCATAGTTAACCATACCGTCATTTACATGAGCGTTTAGGTTCTGTACCTGTCCAACAATCTGCTCAGCGTTGGATAATACGGAGCGGTAAGTTACTTCAACTTCAGTATCAGTAGCGTCAATAGTAACTTGACCAGCTTTGTGGTCTACTGTTGTAACTGTAACTGCTGTACCGTCAGCTGTTGTAACAACTGCAAAATCTTCTGCAGCTTCTCCAGGGAAAATTGCAACATCTAAGTCAACAATACCTGAAGCGTCAGAAGTTTTTACTTCAGTTTTTAATTTACCTTCTTTCCACTTAACAAAACGGCCATTCTCATCAGCCATAACTTTATCTCCTGGCTTCAATGGACCGTAAACACTACCCCACTCTGTCTTTTCAGCATCTGCTTTAAGGGCAAAGTATGGTAAGTTAATATTGCTTCTTGTGTAGTAAACTGGAACATTACCTCTAAAGCTGTCATCTAGGTCCTCATATACGTTAACTGTGGACACACCTGCAGGTTTATTGGCTGCTCTTACATAATCTTCTCCATCAGGATTAGCTTCTGTTACTTTTTTACCACCGTTAGCTAATGTAGCTACGTTGTAGTACATTTCATCGTCAAATGACTTTCTTTCAAAGTCAGGGTCAATCGCTACGATACGACCTTTAGGAATAACTACCCATCCGTTTTGTCCACCGAAGTGGAACTTGAATTTCTTTTCTAGTCTTGGGTCAACTGCCTTTCTTCCAGAAGGAGCATCCCCCTCATCCTTGATTAAATTAGTCTGAGTTCTGTTATACTCGTCTGCGTTACTTTCAATAATGGAAGGTTCAGGATTCATGTTATATAATGCCATTATTAAATTTCCTCCTTGCTTTCTTTTAGTATTTTTTTAAATTATTATAAGTTTTTTAGCTCTTCTTTAATGTCGAACTTATCGTCTAAATCTTCGTCTTCTTCAACAGTCTCTACGTTCTCTTCACCCTCAGCATTGTGTAGGCCTTCTTTGTCAGTTGGCTCGCCGGGTTCTGTAATTTCTGTTTCTCCTTCAGACTCTTCAGCAAGCATTTCAGCTTCTTTTTCTAAGTCTTTTAGAGTATCCTTTAAGGACTCTTCTTTTCTACCTACATGCTCCTCAATAGCATCTTCAAGCTCTTCTTCTTTCAGCTTATTCATCTCGATTTTTTTCTGAACAACTTTCTCAGCTAAAATCTTATGCTGTTTGTCTTTCAACTTAGCATTTTCAGCAGTAAGGTCGTCAAGTTCATTTTCTAGATTTGTAAGCTTAATCTCAAGATTACTATTTTTCTCCGATAAAGTTTTGCTTTCTTCTAAGGCTGCATCTCTTTCACTTTCGATATTTTCAACCTGTTTTTCTAAAAGAGTTACTCTTTCTTCTTTAGTTTTATATGACTCATTTAGTTTGTCATATTTAGACTGTAATTCTTTTAAATCCATTTCTTTACCTCCTTGCATATTTTCTTCAACAGCTTTCCCATTTGTTGTTATATAAAATTCTTCTGTTGTTTTTGTACCCTGTGATTCTTCGACATCTATTATCTTTGCATAGCTGTCTGCCGGCACGTTAACAAATGAAACTTCAACAAAAGTTAAATCAGCCATTTCAAGTGTTGCTGTCTTTCCATCATATTCATAACCTGGCCAGTGCTCACATCTTCCTTCTTCCAACCAGTCATTACCACATATACTGCAGTATGCATGTTCTGCACTACCACCAATGGATACAGTAACATATCTTCCATCTTTGACCTTTTCTATAGCGTCTTTATCTGTTATCTCAACAGTTAAGACTATAACAGGTGGTCCAGCCTGTGAACTTTCTTGATATTTAGCTTCTATTACTCTACCAACTGGTTCTCCATTGTATGAGTTGTGGTGTGTTAATACTGGCTTATTGTAAGGATGTGTCCATGAAAATGCACCAGTTCTTTTGGTTACATCTCCTCTAAGCTCCTTTGCAGGATAAGTATTATAATTTCCTGTAGTTATTGCATGTATTGCTTCGATTTTTACTGTAAGCTTATCCTCTTTGTCGTTTAAAAAAGACTCTTTGACTTTTGTTTTTTTTAAATCTTTTGATTCGTTTATCTTGAAGTTTTCTTTAAATTCAAGCCTCTTCACTAGCTTCCCCCCTTTCTTTGAGGGGTTTTATATTTTCAATTCTATATTGTGGTACCGTATTTAGCATATTTTCATCTACATCTAATTCTATGTTTTCGCCTTTTTTGAAGCTTATATCTAATTTTTCATTACTTCCTTTAAAGGCTTCTATAGCTCCTGTGTTGTAGGCTTCATTGTTTTGGATATTAAAGCCTTTGCTGAATTCACTTTCGAAAGATTTAAGGAATATTTTCTTATCTCCCTCATCTAAATTTCTTAGCTTCTCTATGAACTCATTCTTTAAGGAGTTTAGTTTAACTTCGACAGCTTCTACAAGTTCTTGCAGGTTTTTACTTTCTTCAAAGTCAAAGTCTGAATACTCTTCAAAACCAGAGCTGAAAGATTTTCTGACACTGTTTCTTACATAAAATAGCGACTTCTGGAAAAACTGTTCTGTTATTGATTCAAGGGCCTCAAGCTCCTCGGCTTCAATAAACTTTTCTTTAAAGTCGATATATAATCTCTTTATTCTGCTCTCGTATGGATAATAAATGTCCACCTTATTTTCAGACTCAGCATTTGAGTGCTGATTTTGTGGTTGATTTTTATTATCTGTATCTGCCTGATTTTCTAAGTTATTAAACATATTAGACTGCAGTCTTGATTCATCAGCAACAGGTTCTTTGCCAAGTGCTTTTCTCATTTCTTCATGAGTCCAGGCGTTGTGTTCAAACATGTATACTGCATGGTTTTGAGTTTTGATTTTTAAGTCTGCATCTATTTCTTCAAATTCAAAATCTACATCATGGTCAGGATTTAAAAGGGGGTCATATCCACCCTCTAAAAGAAGCTCCCTGATAATAAAGTGATTTACATAATCTTCTATTACTGTCTGGAAAGCACGAACTCTATCTCTCATCTCTGAAGACTGATTTTCGGCTGTTGAGCGATTTGAAGTGTCTGCCCTTCCCATTAGGGTCTGGCTTACTCCAAGCCCTGTAAATACCCGTTTCTCGTAGTATTCAAGGTACTTTTCTGCCGGAATGCTTCCGTTTGTGTTTAGAAGTTCAACATTATGCCTTTCTGGTAGAACAAGCCCACCATCAATCGGCATATTTCGTATTTCCTGCTGCATCTTTTGTATCTCTTCATCTGTTGATTCATAGCCTGCCTTATCAAGACCTACTTTGTAAATAAATAAAGGATACAAAAATCGGTATAAAAGTCGAGCAACATTATCCTCTACCTGCCTTAAAAGTTTTACATCATCTATAACGGGTACTAAAAACGGTACCCCGAAAAATTTTCCGGCCGGCTTCTTATAAGGAATGTGAATTACATCCATAGGATTAAACTCAACCTGCTCTTCTCCATTATCCTGCTGGTATTTTTTTATTGTTCCATTTATATCTACTTTTATCTTCATTGTTTCTGCAGGAAGTATAAAGTATGCTCCTACAGGTTTTTTCTTGCCGAGCCCTTTGTATGTTAACCCATTAACCTTCGGCATTTTCGAAGGGTCCATCCTCTTTTTAACAATGAAAACATTGTGATGTTTTACTAATGCGTCAGCTATATCCTTCCAGAACTGGTTCATCGGAAGTCCCATCATGTCAGATAAAATTGAAAATCTTTTATTGATATAATCTTTAACATTTTCATCCTTACCGACAAAGTGAAAACCTGCTTTAAACATCAATTCTATGTGCTTATCAATAGCCTGTCTTACATAGGAGTCTGTGTTGTAAGCCCTGTTTATTTCTTCTAAGTCAAAGTCGGGGCCACTAAACTCATCAGCTCTTGCGTCTCCGTCAAACATCGCATAACCTATCTTTTTTATAGCTCGGGCAAATGGGTTTTCATCATCAGCTGCTTGATTGAAATATTTTATTGGATGCCTGACAAATTCTTTAACTTTATCAAAAAATGATTTTTTTATTTTTTTTCTTCTCACATTTATTTCACCACCTGCCTCGTAAAAGATATTTATTGTATGTTGTCAAAAAATACATTATGTTCATCTGTCAGCCCTTCTCCGTCTTCTACCACGAAAATCTGCTGGCCCGGTCTTGCTCCAGTCTGCATCATGTTAGCAGAAAGCCTATCCCCTCCAACGAGGCTTGGTAAAAGAATTCTTCTGTAAGAAGGCCCTTCAGCTGCTCTGTGATGTAAGTGTCCCTGGCATAAGTAACTTCTCTTTTTAGGAAGCCCTTCAAGCTCTAATATGCTTAAGGCTTGTTTTTGTGCTGTAGGACTGTCCACTTTTGTTGTCAGGAAGTTGCCGTGGAACTGTACAAGATAATAGTCGTAAATCTCATGTACTTTGTATTCTATGTTTTCAGAATCTACTTTGATATCTTCATAATCTTTAAGTAATTCCTTAATGAACATATTAGCTAAAACATCCCAGTTGATATTGCCTTTTGAGTGGTTTCCTGGCACTCCAGCATACTCTACATGCTGATGGTGCTGGTGGATTGTTAGGATAAAATCAACAACATCCTGAACATAACCCATTACCTGCTCTTCGTACAATACGTCCTGATGTTCTCTCTGGCCCGGGTAAACATCTGCATTAGGAGAGTCTGGGCCATCACCGTAGTTTAAAATTAATACCTTTTCCGGTTTATGTCTCTCTAGCATCATTAAAACTTTTTCTATGAATTTATCTATTCTCTGCTGGTATATAACTTTGTTTAACTCATTGTTTCCTAAAATCTTGGCACTTAAAACAGTTTTACCTTTGTGCCAGTCAGAGATATTAACTACTAAAGTGTTTTTGTTCAACTTCTTTTCTTCATTTAAGTGAACAATTTCTGGAGGCCTGTACTCTACTTGTTCTAAGTTTTCTAAAATTCTATCGGCCTGTTTTTTTAGAAGATAATCTTTTTCTTTGTATTTCTTGTTTTCTCTGATAGCTTTTTTGTACTGTTTTTGCTCTATCTCTCTGTAGTATAACGCTTCCTTTTGCTCAAGACTTAAGTCTGCCATCTCCTGTGGAGTTAGCTCTCTTTGAACTTCTTTTCTAAAAGGAATGCTGTCGTGGATTACTCCGTAGCCTTTTAAGATTACGTGAACTTCTTTAATTGAAAGCCCGACATCTCTTGCAGTCTCTTTTTTAGTAAGTCCTATATTACAGTAGTCTTCCAAGACTCTATCCAAAATGTCCTTGCTTACATCAAACTCTCCGAAAGGAGCTCTAAAAATGTAAATGTCATCTATCTTCTCATAAGGATATTTGTTTTCATCATTTAGGTAGTAGTCGCCATCTAGTTCTTCTTCAGTAAAATCTACATATTTCTCTTTACCAGAAAACTCCAACTCATCTTCATATTGTTCATAATCCTCAACTGTAATACCATACTTATCCATCCAGTACTTAATTGCTTTATGGTCGCAGTCAAGCTCCCTTGCGAGAGGTCTCTGGCCACCATACTCTCTAAGTAAGGACAGTAAAGTTTCCCTGTCTTTTTTAGCCTCGTTATAATCCAAACCTATTCCCCCTTAATAGTTTAGGTCCTTATTTTCTATATAATTTGCTGCCAATATCGGTACATCTTTATCGGCAATATCTATATCTTTTTTGAGTTTCTCTAATAGATTTTTGTTCTCTTCATTTTTTGCATCTGTATTCAACTCACATGAGAAGCTAACAGCTTTATCATCTTTAATCCACTTTTTATATTCTTGGTTATTTGCGAATTCTATTCTTGGTATATCTGAAGGGTACTCTGGTATGAAGTTGTTGTAAGAGCCGTCATAATCAAAAGGACTTATACAACCTCCAACATTTACATTTTTATAAGTACCTGATTCATTGTCGTAGTAGGTTCCAAAACCACTATCAACCAGGAATCCTTCTATCCACTGTTCTATCCCCTGGCTTAGCGAGAATTTATCTAATGTATTCAATACCTTAGAGAACTTGGTTAAAAGGTCGTAAACAGCCTGTGTTTTTGCCTTCTCAAAAAGCTTTACAGAATCCTCATCGTAAATATCTATCTGTTGATGGATGGCTCTGTAGATATCTAAAAGGCATTCTTCTATTTCCTCAAATACCTCATCCATTTTGTCAAAAGTAAAATCCATCAGCTCTTCTAAATATATACAGTCTAATATATTATCTGGATTATCAAAATCACCGCTTACACTGTCGAAAAGTTTATATACATTTCTAAATGCTGATATTTCTAAATCCCTCAGCATACTTATTGACTTTCCAAGCAGAGCTTTTAGCGGAGCTGTGAGTATGTCTATCAGCTCATTTTCTATTTGTGCCAGAATTTTAGACGCATCATTATAAGATAGGGCAAGAAGCGCCCTTATCGTATCAACCGCATCCTTTAACTCTTTGATGTTTAATCTCTCCAGCCTATCATCGATATCCTCTATATCGTCATCTAAGCCTGCCTGCTTTAAAAGTGCCTTTAACATACAGCAGACAGTACCATCAAAGTTGTCATAAGGTGAAGCTATAACCATATATCCTATTTTCTGAACAAAACTATCTGTCTTTTCTAATTTTTTGTAGATGCTGTAAGAATGGCTTGCTGTATAACCTAAGCTGTTTTTAGTTCTTGAAATTTCTTTTCTAACTCTATCCATTTCAAACTGAATTGAGCGGGCTTTATCAGCATTGCCTCTTCTACTCTCTTTTTTAAATTCTTCTTTTAAATTCTCTCTTTTTCTTTCCAGCTCTAAAAATATATCATTTAAAATCTCAATCTTTTTCTTTGAGTCATCTATTACATCCTGTCTGTAGATTATGTCTAAATAATCTTCCTCTAGGTCAAACCCATAAGCTAAATCTTTTATATAATTTACCAGACCCTTAGCCTCAAACTTCATCAAGTCTAAAATAGCATCAAGGTCATTTTCGTTTTCTCTTTTTAAGCTTAAGAGTCTTTTGTAATAGTCAATAGCCATATTGCCAGTTATGTCAGACTGTCTTCCTTCAAACTCTGTGACATAGCTATTGTCCTCATCGCTTAAGATTTGCTGGCAATAATATTTTTTTACAGCTTTTGGCCTGTAATCTTCAAAACCATCTTCTTTTGCAAGTTCTTTTTCTGTTTTGTCAATTAGAAAATCGATTTTTACATTAAGCTCTTCTACTTTTTCTTCATTATCTTTTGAGCTTACATAGTTTTCGGATTTGATTATCCTATTTTTATACTGGTTTGGCGGAGCATCATCCAGCTTGTAAAAAATATTCGGACTGTATTCAATTCCGTAGTTTTTAGCCAAAATAAATCACCCTTTTCATTTTTAAATCTATATAAACACGGGAGGAAGGGGGAGGAAACCTCCCATGTCTATAACATTATAAGTTCTTTCTTCCCGGGGGTCGTCTTTGCGTGCCACGAGAGCCCCAGGTATTATTACTCTTTCTAAAATTTCCATACTCTATTGATTTCATATGTTTAACATATTCCGGCTCTCCCTCAAGCTCTTTTTCAAGCTGCCTTTGTTTCTTTGTTTTATTCCGGTCATTGTTAAACTGTAATTTCTCTTTTACACTTTCAAGCCGTTTGTTTACCTTGGCCATGATTGTTGCTTTTCTTCTTTTTTCTAAAAGTTTTGTGATATCAGGAAACTCCTGGTTGAAGGCAAGCACTGTCAATACAAAAGCATCATGAGCGTGCTCGTTTTCAGAAGTATATATCGGCTTACCGACAGAACTTCTTTTGACAACCTGATAGTTTTCCATCTGCTTTACTAGAAGGTCATCATGTGCTGAAAACATCAACTGGTCTCTTTCTAGAAGTATCTGAGCCTGTGTAATCATGAAGTGTTTTGTTTCTTTTTTGTCTATTGTGTTATCTGCCGGGTCTAAAACTTCTATCTTAGAGTTAAAGGCTATACCTTTTACGATATCTTTACCTATACTCTTTTTTAAGACCTCAACCTGATACTCACCATAACCTCTATCGAGGTAGATTTTGTCAGGTTTCCAGAAATTATTTAACTCCTGTATCTTTTTAACCGCATTATCAAATGTATATTCAGTTGATGGTATCTCTGCTCTTTCGATAACCCTTATCTTTTTATTTTCTTCATCATATTCGGAAACAACAATTTCTGTTGCGGCTCCGTATTTATCCCAGTCAGAAGCGATAATTCTAACTCTCTGTGGCATCGGAGAACGCTGTCTCATTTCTTCATATGTGTAATCATATTTTGAGTCATCTAATTTTGATTTATTGTAAACGCCTGTTGTGGCATCACCAAAATCAGCATCAACCTCGTGCACATAACCCTGAGCACTAAACATGGCCTTAAGTTCTTTATCCATATCATCAGACCATTTAGGGTTAACCCATGATGGATAATGATACTGAACCCAGCCGTTTGCAAGGTTGTCATCTCTTTCAATATAATTTTCGCATCGGTCAATATCTTTAGTTTGAAGCCATAATTCTTTATCATCCACGGTATAGGTCTTACTTGCGTAAGTACACCACTCCCAGAACATCTTTCTCTGTCCTGTTGGAGTTGAAGAACACCAGATACCAATCGACTCCATATCTTCAAGCTGCATACCCATGATGGAGTTGATATCGCCTTCTGTTAAATAATCTGTCTCGTCAAGGAAGATGTATGTTGCTCCCTGTCCACGAATAGAGCTTGCACCCTTACCTGAACCAGAGCCTGCTGATAGACCCATTATCATCGAGCCGTTTCCAAACTCAATCCTTTGTGGACTTTGGACACTTCTTGTGACCGAAGCCTGCAGTATAGGAGAGTTCTGGATAAGCTTTCTCAGCTCATCAAAGATTGTGTCTACCTGAATTCCGTATGGACCGATAACTAAAAGTCTTTCATCCTTGCCATCTGGCTGAACAAAAGCCCTCCATATCATATATAAAACCATGCCAAAAGTTTTTCCTGAACGGCGGCCCCAACGGGCAACCTTCTTTAAATTCTTATCCCTCAGTATCTTCTTCTGATACCAGCGAGGGTTAATTCCTAAAACAGCCTTTGAGAATACAACAGGGTCATCAAAAATACCGCTTAACTCAGGGTCGTTCATTAATTCCTCTATTAAGCTATGCATTTCATTTTTTGCCATAATAATCCCCTGCTGTTTTAATATTTATGTTTAGTTAAGATGTCTTTACTATACTAAACAACCTAGTTAAATTTTTAAGTAAGCTCTTCAGTTAGTATGTCTTCTATATTTTCAAAGTCCCAATACGGAATCTCTATTAGCTTATATTCGTTTTCTTTGCAAAATTCTTTTTTTCTTTTATCATGTTCTTTTTGCTTTTTTAATTTTTCATACCCGCCCCAAGCCTTTATAGGCTCATAATGCTGTCTTCCATTATATTCTATAAACCAGTATAAATCATATAAAACATCTCTTTTTTCCATATTAAATACCTCCGATAGTATTTTCCGAATTTTATTAGAGGGCAAGAAATCAGTTCGGAATCTGACTTTCGGTAATGAGCCTATCTTGCCCATATATGTAATTACATCATATTTAAATTTCCTAAAAATGGTAACGCTTAGCTTCTCCTCCGACGCTGCTGGCAATCGTTGAGCGGCTTCTTTTAATTTGCTCTAAAGCCCTTGCTCTGCTGCTGTGGTTAGATTGAGCGTCTAAATAGTTGCCACCTAAATAATTCATGTTTTTAGAGTAGTACTCTTTTTGAGAAGCAGCATCCTTGATTGCAGGATATGCCTGAACAGCAGCCTTACCTATCATTCCAATCATAAGCTGTGGGGCAACACCATAAACTGCGTTCTCTACAAGCTCTTTACCTAAAGAGGGAAGTAATGCTTCGCCCTGCTTTAACCTGTAGTTAGTACCCCAAATAGTACCTGCTGTTTCTGCTATTAACCCAAAACCACCAATACCGAAATTTAAATCATCAATCTTGCTTGATAGTGTTTTGTATCCGTCAGATGTCAGAAAAGATTTGGCCGCTTTTTTGCCGCTACTTGCAGTAGCTTTGCCAAGTCCTGCGGCTTCACTTCCTGTTTCTCTTGCGTAATCAATACCTCTATTAAGATAATCTTTTGGATTAATCATTAATTATCATCTCGTTTCAAATCCGTATTTGCTGAGTGCTAATGTTAAATCTCCAGATGTTCCAAGAGCCGTATTCTGCCTCAAGTCATAACTCATTGACTCAGCCTGAGATATTCCCGGCTGAACATTAGAAATTGTTGGCTTGCCGTATTTGTTCTGCATAACAGCTCCTCCAATCATTCCGGCAGAAGCACCAAAACCAACAGCATGACCAAGACCTGTAAGCTTAACACCACTTAAAGCATTATCTATTGTCCTTTTATGACCACCTGTTGCTAATCTCCAATCCATTTAAATCAGCCTCCCTATAAGAAAGGAACTAAAGGAACATTATGGCCAGGGTCTCTTACTTTTCTGTAACCCTGATAACCAGCAGCAGCAGTCATTGCTTTACCTGTTTTAGACATTCCTGGAGCAAAAGTTTTTATGCCACCAGACTGTTTTACAAGACCACCTTTCCAGCTTTTACTCATCTGCTTTCTGGCTCCTGTAAGCCCATTTTCAAGTAATTCAGAGCCAGTTCTTCTGTAAAAGTCTGCAACTTCGCCAACTCCTCTTCTGAAACCATTAATAAGACCCATCTTTATTCCTCCTCTATTTCAGCTTCATTTGTTACATCTATAGTGTTTTCTTTTTCCTGTTTAAATTTATCCAGTTGTGCTCTCATATCAGAAATAACTGAGCTTGGGTCAAGGTTATTAGCCCTTCCAGCTTCAGCCTTATCTTTTCTTGTACCCTGCAGAAGCTTTAATGTGTCCTGTCTTCTTTTTAATAGTCTGCTCTGCAGTTCATAAGCTTTGTTTATCTGAGGCTGTCTTATAGGCTGACCTTCTTCGGTAAGCCCGATAATTATATCCTGTACAATCTCAGCATCCTTAGCTAATTTTTTATTACATCTTAAAAGTGATATATCCAAGTCAACTAAATTTCTAATCATTGTGATATCTACCATATCCTTTTCCTCAACCTCAAATTCAACCATGTATCTTTTTACAAGGTCTTCTATAGTTGAGATTTCTATAGGACACGGGTCTTTATAAGGAGCATTGCCGTTTTTTGCTAGATGACATACATCAGCATATGGGCAGTCCTGACCTTTGCACCTGATTGGCACGTTGGCATACAATCCATGTTTTAAATTGACCATTTGGTCTGATATTTTTTTTGCTTTTCTTCCTTCTGGCGACATATCCCAAACATCTTTTGGCAAATTCTTAGCACAAATTGCTTTGCCCTGTTTAGTGAAAGGCCCTGTTTGGCCTGTATTAGCCATAAAAACACCCCCGTTTCTACTTAATAGCTCTTACTATATCCGGATAAACAAAAAACCTTTTATCTGCTACCTCTCTTAGTAGGTCCTTACCTATTAAAAGGCAGACCGGCTTTTCCGGCAGGCTTTCAGAATAGCAGTAGTCAAAATGTTTGTGGCCCTGCTTTGACCTGCCACCAATGTTTTTGTCTACAATATTTTTTGTATCCGAAATCATTCGCTCTTTTGTGTATCCTAAATCGTTTAATTTATTTAACAGCTTCCTTTTATCAATCATTAAGATGTCAAGCTGGGCTATATTTTTTGTTCTAAATTTGTTTATTTTACCTCTATGCCAACCTTTTCCCTCTTTCGAAAAAGGGAATATCACAAAATAGAATTCTGTTTCAAGCTCCTCATCAACAAACCAACCACCAACTCTTTTGTCTAATCTCTGATGGAAAAAACTTATCTCAAAAGCATTGGTCTGTAAGTTCTTATCTATATAATGTGACTGTATCTTCTCGTCAATCTTAATATTTTCATAAAAAGAGCCATCCTGAAATTTAAAGGTGGCAATTGTATCAATTCCTGCTAGCTGTTTATCTCTGTCAAATACTCTTTGATATGAACTTGCCACCATACTATAAAAGTTCTCATCTAAATATCTGCTAAATTGGTTGTCTAAACTTAAATCTATTCCATACTGTGCCCCCACTATTAATAACCCCTTTGTTTTTTGTATTCGAATCCCGGATAAAACCACACCCCTCTAAATGCGGCATCGTTTGTATAATCCTGAAGCATATGGTCCCTTACAACTTCAAGCCAGGCCTCTCTTTTCTTCCTTCTAAAATTTATTCTTTTGGGTTCTCTTATAATTTCAACCCCATCTATTGCTACAAATCCGTTTTCCCACTTTAAATTATCAAGGTCAACTTCTATATAGCCCATAAACGGAAGTACATCACTTTCTTTTATAGGAGAATCCTTAGTAGTTATAATGTAATTTAAATCTCCTGAAGTGCAGTACCCATTCTCCAAGTCAGCAAATGTCATCTTTGCTTCGATATTTCTGACTATAAACTCATAATCTTTGGTTTCTTTGATGTATTTTCTTTGGATACCAACTGCATCAGCAACTTTTTTCTTCCACTTAAAATCTCTGTATTTTTCTCTGAGCTCTGTGTTGTAAAAAAGCCCAAGCTCAACTTCTGTTCCGGCAAATTTTGAGCTAAACTTAGTTTTAAGCAGTGATAATGCTACATGTTTTAGTAGGAAGTGTTTTTCAGTCTCATTTCTTGGAATCCTAATATCAGTATTTGGTTTTAACATTATAAATCACCACTTATCCTCTTTATCTTTAAAACATTCTGTACAATTCTATTTGCTCCATAGCAGATAAACTCTCTGAAATACCCTTGCTTGTGCTTGGGTAACTATAATTAGAACCGTAATCTTTTGAAATATCTTCTTTCTTGCTTCTTTTAAAAGATTTAATTATTTTTGATAGATTAATCAAAATTACCACCGTCCTTTTATAAAGACTGGCGGTTACTAGTTACGCTTCTACTCTGCCGTAATTAAATTTCTACTCTTTTACTTTTGGTGGGAGGAGGAGGATTTGAACCTCCGAACCCTTTGGGATATTAGTCATCTTGCAATTCAAAATAATTATCCACAAAATCTTTGGATATATTAATATATTTTTTGGGGTTCTCAAACATATCTTTCCATTTTATCCTTAATATTTCCCAGCCATTCTTTTTTAATAACTTATCCTTTTCTTTATCTCTTCTTATTTGTTCTTTGAACCTTTCGTGCTGTGAACCATCAATTTCAATGGCTAACTTTTTATGAACCCAGGCAAAGTCTATACTAAATTTGCCAAATCTATATTCATAATTATATTTTTTATCTTCAAAATTATTTTTTATTACTCTTTTAAAAAATTTTTCTGGATATGACACATTATTTTTGTCCCTAGAGTCTAACCAACTACCAGCCCTTCCTTCTTCGTGGGCTTTTTTCATAGATTTGCTCATTTTTTTCTTAGACTTTTCAGAGTGTTTTTTGTTGTAAAATGGGTGATTTTCTCCTTTAATTGCCTTACTTACAGCTTTAGCATTTTTAGCTACTCTTTTATCAGTTTCTTTTGTTAATCCTTTTTTCCACCCTCTATTACTTAACGAATTCTTGTTTTTGCAATATTCCTGACCTTTGTTTGTATGCTTTAACCTAATGTGATTTTTAATACCATATTTAGAAGTTATAAGCCCACAAACAGGGCATTTTCTTTTGGAATTATTAATAATCTCTATTTCGCTGTATAGTTCTTCTAAGCTTTTGCTCGAAATCATAACTCGGCCACCCTTCCAAAAATACGAATGGACAATATTCTCTGTTTTATGCATCCGTTGCCCTCGGGTGCAAACTTATGGTGGGAAGAAAAGGAATTGAACCTTTGCTTGAGGTACTTCACACCCCCACTCTACCTACTGAGTTATCTCCCCATATTGGCTGTAGCAGCAGGTCTCGAACTAACGACCTTCTCATTAACAGTGAGCTGCTCTACCGCTGAGCTACAAGACAAAATTGGCAAGGCTACCCGGACTCGCACCGAGAGTCTTCAGGATGAAAACCTGATGTGTTAACTATTTCCACTATAGCCTCTTAAAATTTTGGCGGAGATAAAGAGAATCGAACTCTTACTCTATGCTTGACAAGCACACGTGCTAACCGTTACACCATACCTCCATAATTGGAGCTAACAAAAGGAATCGAACCTACAACCTGATGATTAACAGTCATCTGCTCTACCAGTTGAGCTATGCTACAGTATTTATTGGAAGCGGGAGCGGGAATCGAACCCGCGTTAAAAGGGATATGAACCCTTCTTGGAAGCCAGCATCCTTCCCGCCCGCTATCTAAATCAAATCGTTACTACACTTTCTGCAGAAATGGTCTACATTATGCCTGTTCTCTGCTCCACAATCTTCACAAATTACTTTTCTCATTTTTTATTCCTCCTTATAGTCTTATAAACTTATTGGAAATATCCGAACCTGAACGCTTTTCTTAAACTGTCTTCTTTTGCTTCTTCCACTCTGTCGTGGTAATCACTGCCGGCCAATAAAAATTCCTTGATTCTTTTAATCATAGCTTTCCACCTTCTTATATTGTTATATTCTTATAATGTTTAATTTTAAAATTCTTAAATTCTTAAGTTCTTATCCATCACGATTAATAGAGTCTTTTTTAAATAAGACCAAAGGCTGAGGGCTCATACCCTCACCGCCCTATGGTCTTGTCTACTTCCAAAAAACATCTGAAGCTTTATTCCTAAATTACAAACTTCAAAACTTCCTAGTTTCAAACATTCATATCAACCTTTAACCTGTAGCCGTCCTCATCTTCATCAAAAAGAGAATCAGTACTAAGATTGTTGCTGTCGTAATATGCCATAGTTTTTACATTCATGGTTTGACTTGCACTTCTCATGCCAGCACTTGTAGCTTCAAACTCAAGCATATTATCTTTAGGAATCGCAATCATATCTGAAAGCTCATCAAGGTTTTGATTCGCTCCCATATAAGTGAAGGTCCAATTTCCTTCTTCCTTTAATCCATCTATCTTTTTTCTTATATCCTCAAAAGTGTAATCTAAAGAACAGTTCTCATTACCGTCTGAGATAATTATTACTAAAAATCTGTGTTTAAACCCATCATCAAAATCTCTTTTGTTAACTAAATCTAATGTGTGCCCTACTGCATCAAGCATAGCTGTTGTTCCACCTGGCTGATAATTGAGTTTATTTCTTGGTTTAACTTCTCTTGCATCCTTTTCTACAAATTCAACATGTATATTGTTATTAAATGTAGTAAAGGTAACTTTCGCATTCTTTTCTTTTTCGTTTATTGTTTCTAACTGCTCATTGAATGCATCACGAGCTTCTTTTTCAATTGATGTCATTGAACCTGATTTATCGAGTATAAATAAAACATGTGTCTTTAAATTAGAATCTTCCTTCTTTAACCAGACACCATCTTCGAATCGATACTCATCAGCTTTTAAGAAAAAATCCTCAGCCATGGTCACTGTGTGTGTTTGGTAACCATAATCTCCAGCATCTTCTCTTCTGTACTCAGCAGTAATTTGAACTCCGCTTTTATCTTTCGAAATCTTTATTACCTTGCCTGGTTCATTTAAGCTAGAACCGAATGTCTTAGTCTTTTCTCCTTTTAATAGAACCTCATCACCGATTTCAAATTTCAAACTTAAACTCATTTTTAATCCCCCTGTCTTACTTTTTTGCTTCTTTTATTCTTACCTTCATAGTAATTTAACAATATATATTCAAAAGCATAAGGGGGCAAGAATTGATATTTCAGCATTTTAATTTTGAAAATCAAACCGAGTTTTAAAGGTGAAAGGTGAAGTCGGTTTAGTTTGATTAACTTTACTAAACAAGGTAGCCGTAGAAAAAGGTCACGCCAATGCCGCGGACCTTAATTATAGCTTTTTTATTTAGTTTTGCCCCCTAAATCTTTTTTAAACTTTAATAAAATCATCTATTAAAACATCTATGTTATCAAAATCCCAGTATGGAATTCTGAGCAAGTCTATATTATTTTCTTTACAGTATTTATCTTTTATTTTATCGTTATTTTGTGTAATATTTAGTCTTTCATCTCCGCCCCAGCATTCAATTGGTTCAAAGTGTTGTTTTCCATCATACTCTATCATTTTAATATCTTCGTCGTTAATGAAAACTGCAAAATCAAATCTGAGTTTTTTATCTTTTTTACCTATGCAGTCTTCGAAAACAAATTCTTTTTCAAAATCATATTTGGCATCAGAAAGTTTTTTATATATCTTCCTTTCGCCACTTGATGCATTTAACATTGGGTGACCAGTTCCTTGATAAAGAAAATTTTCAAGTCTAACTTCAAATTTCCTATTATAATTACTGGATATAAAATCTCCGTTATATTTGAATGTGTATTTATATGCAATACCTTTAGAACCATCTTCAGGCCCAGATACAAGTTCGTATTCGGGTCTTTCATTTTTGCAGAATTCTCTTATCTTTTCATCTGTCCAGTCAGTAAAATTAGTATCAATGCCAAACTCTTTTAGTTTTTTACTAATATCTGTTTGTCTCATTCCGCACATCTTGCCGATAGACTTTTGTGATAAACCATCAACTTCATAAGCCTGCCTTAAGAAATCTTCTGTGGGCTCAAAATAGTATTCCATATTTAACATCTCCTGTAATGTGATTTCCTGATGTATAAATAAGGCAGGCAGTCAGGATACTGCTTTTCGGGAGCTACCCTAGCCATATTTTTTTGTTATTTTTTTGGGCGTTTTTTACCGCCTTCAATACTACGAGTATAGAAAAACACCCCATTTGTTGCAGGTTCATGTTAATAAAATATGGCAATGACCCTAGATACCAAGCCTTAATGCCGCTTTACGCTCCTATATTGCTATATTCACACCCAATTCGTTTTGTACCTACAATAAATATTAATAGTGGGTACAAAGGTTTTAAACTTACAAACTTCACACCTTCCTGTGAATTTAAGATTATATGACGGTGATGACGCTTGTGACGGTGGATTTTATATTTTCTAATGACGCAATGACGCGATGACGGCATTATATTTGATTTTAAATTATAAGCCTTACTTTAACCTTACTTTACTGCTCATCCTCTAGTAAGGTGGCTCATTCCATAAATAGCGGGCGGGAGAGCTATTTTCTTACTAATCTTACCGCAAATTTAAATGTTTATAATATATATCATAATAACTGGCTGGTATCTAAAAAAACGGTAAGGTCGGTAAGGTTTTGGCTATAAGCTCTGTCATGACAGTAAGGAGACGTCTTACCGCAAAGAGTAAGATTCTTACTCTTAAAAGTAAGGTTTTTGCATTTAAAACCTAAAACCCTCCATCACGAAAAAGTATGTCTGACCTTTTAATGCTAAAGCACCGTCATCACCGTCATCACCGTCACAAAGTTTTTTGTCATGATAGACGATTTTAAGATTTAATAACTAAAACCTCACGCTTAACTGTTATTTCTCACACTCAACTGTGAGCTTTAGATGACTGAAGTAACAGGGTTTTTGGCAGTTTCTCACACTTCTCACACTTAAAATTAACTTCATGCTAAATAAATTATCATATATACTCTGAAGTTAAGAATAGCTGTGAGGTGAGTTAATTTAAATTAAAATTAGAAACAACGCCGTCATCGCGTCATCGCGTCATCGCGTCATTACAATAACAAAAGTTCTTTTTCGTGATAGACAGGGTTGTGAAGTAAGGAAGGTGTGAAGTTATGAAGTTAAGATTATAAAAATAAAGGTTGCTTGCAAACTAAAAATATGGTAATATAAGGTCAAAGAAAACTAAAAAGGGGTGAATATAAGAATATGAATCGCACTAGGATAATTTCAATCTGCAATGAAAAGGGTGGAGTTGGAAAGACTACTACTACTATTAACTTAGCTTACGGGCTTGCTAACAGGGGTAAAAAGGTACTTCTTATTGACTTTGACCCACAGGCTAACTCAACAACTGGGCTTGGATTCTACGATACTGTGAGCCCCAATCTGTACGAGGTTATTAAAAGTGATAAGGATATAAGTGATGTAATCTATGAGACTGAGTTTGAAAACTTAGATTTGGTTCCTGCCGACAAAGAGTTAAAAGAACTTATTGTGAAACTAAACTCAAAAGGCATAGGTAGAGAGTTTGCTCTGGCTAAATCCATGGTTCGTGATGGAGGAAGTAAATTATCAACTTATGATTTTATCTTTATTGATAACAATCCGAGTTTAGGAGTATTGGCCGTTAATTCGATGGCTGTTAGTGACTATGTTTTAATCCCGCTTGAGGCTTCAGCCTTTTCTGCCGAAGGTTTAAATGGTTTAATTGAGGTTATTAGAGATGTGCAGTCTATTAATGATAAGCTAAAAATTTTAGGACTTGTGTTCTTAATGGTTTCAAAAAGGGAGAATTTAGAGGAGTCTTTTAGGGAGGGGTTTGAAAGCATTGCTGATTCTATCTTTAAAACATCAATCAGGAGAAGTGTTGCTGTCCACCGTTCTCAGGGTGCTGGTGAGCCGCTTTTAGAATATGATGATACCGCAATTGCTGCCGTTGACTTTGAGGACTTTACAAATGAATTCTTAGAACGTATCGAAAATATCGAAAAAGAAGCGGAGGTTGTTTAAGATGGCAAATGATAAAAAGGATTTTAATGAAGGTAGAATGAAAGATATTATGAGTAACTCTGAAGATATCTTGAATCCGAAAAAGAGTGAGAAAAACGAAACAAATAAAGAAAATAAAAATAATTTGAAGTCTAAAAATATTGACTTCGGCCCTTATAATGACCTGGTGTATACTGAAGACTTTGAAAAAGAAATTAGAAGAACTTATAAAATAACTAAAAAGCATATTAATATCCTAAACTTAATTAAAATGAAATCAGAGAATGAACTTGATTTAAGAGAAGCTGTCATGGAAGCGATTGAGCTTTTATGGAAGGTTAAGTTTGAAACAGAAGCTAAAAGCTAAAGTTCGTCCATCACGAGAAAAGATGGTTTGGGATTTTTGACCCCTGCCGTTTAAAATTTAATATATAATTTTTGAGGTCGCCTTAATTGGCGGCCTTTTTTGTTTGTATATATCTAGCCCCACCCCCTTTAAAAATTTACCCCCCTGGGTCGTTGGTTAGTTGGTGAGTTGAAAAAATTTACCCCCCTGGGTCGTTGGTTAGTTGGTGAGTTGAGTGCAACTATTATGATTAATAAGGGTTTGTGAATCTTTCGGAGCCCGACCCCTTAACTATGCTACACCATAAAGGGTAGACCAAGTTAGCAAGGGTAAAATTAAGGAGATGTTTATATTATGACAGATTTAACAAAGGCAATTATTAAAAAGGACATTGCTGAGCTGGAGGATGCTATTCATGAAGTCTATCTTAGTGGTGCAGATGTAACAGATGAGGGTAGTAAAGAGATAGCAAGATTAGAAGAATCAATAAGAGAACTAGAAGCTTTATTAGAATAAATTGGGGTTAGATACTTTAAAGAACTTCCATTTGTTTAAATTAAGACTAATGGAGCTCATCTATAACTAGGTGGGCTCTAATGAGTTTTAATTAACTCTAGCCTGTATTATGCCTGACTCTTAGAGCAGGAACAAGTTAATGCAGACAAAAATTAAGGAGATGTTTTAAATGTTAAAGATTAATGAGGTATTAGCACTAATGGACTTTTTGGAGAAAGAACCTAAGAATGAGTTTCTAAGATTAGAAATTGAGGCATGGTTAGATTACATGTCTGCTTTTGCTGATGTATGGTCATTAGAGGCTAGATATGCAGCAATTATAAAGGAGGTGAAATAGATGACTAAATTAATTATTATTTTATTATTAGTTGGTATATTCTTTGGTATTTTAGGTGGAGCTATGAACAGTTGGGCAAAAGATGTAAATCAGTCAGTTGAGGATTATGAGACATATGAGTACACAGTGCGTTCAGGAGATACCTTGAATGGTATTGTGTATCGAGAGTATTCAGAACATTCTGGATATGATGTAAGAGAAGTAGTGTGGGAGATACGTAATGTATATAATGATGAGCTTAGCCCTATATTGAGTGTTGGCCAAGTAATTATTCTACCAAAGGAGGTGAAATAACGGGTTTCTTTGATATTTTGTTTGCATTGTTTGCTCTTATTATGCTGAATACTGGAAGATGAGTAGTATGTTATTAATGGCTATACTATGCCTCACCTATATAGGGAGGAACAAGTTAGATAGCTTTAGTTTGAAAGGGGATTATTATGTATAAATTAGAACATTTCTTAGCTGGTGCTGGTCTGGACCATGAGTTCGCTACTGTTGGTTTTACAAATGGGTCTGTTGAGAATATGAAGGGTATTGATGAAGACTCTATCTTGGATACATTATGCCATAAGGGTGGCAAAATAGTAAAGCATGAGCGCTTTGCTATAGTCAATCACGAGACAGAGTCCTATGCATGTTGCTCTATTAAGGAGAATATATCAGGGCTTGGATATTTTGTCAAGGTATATTTTGTAGGAAACCTAAAGAAGAATGGCCCTACAAGGGGGATTAAGCATGATGCTATATTCTTTGTTGACTAAGTTCATAGATTGTTGTGAGTATATATTCATAGATTGTTTTGATGGTGAGAGCAGACATTGGTAGCGTCCTATGGTCCTGAGCACGACCTTAAAAGGCTCAAACTCTACCTGAATTTTAGGAGAGTAAATTTTAAGGAGATGATAGATATGAAAAACGAAACTCTTTTTCCACAAAACAGAACAGAAGAGGATATTAGAAATCAATACATGCACTTTGCAGCAGAATTTGCAATGTGTCAACTTCTCTCTAAAGATACATCTCATGCAGGAAACTGGATGTATGACTTAGAGAAAAATTATGGCGAAATTTCTTTTACTATAGACGATGTTAGGAGGGCTATTTCTGAAGCCGAAGAGAGATATGAGTATTACTCAGAAATGATAAAGCAAAAGGAGGAGAGGGAAAGAAAAGCTGCTCCAAAAACTTATGAGCAGATACTGAACGAAATAGATGACCCCTGCCCGAGCTTAGAGTATGAACTACAAAGCAACGAGAGGAATGCTATAGATAATCTGTCGGTTCTCTTAACAAAAATGAAAAAGGAGATGAAGTAATGAAGAATATATTAATGTTTGAAGATGACAAAAGAGTTATGGATATGGTGGAAGAAGCTAATAGTATTGGGGCTGCTGTAATTTACAACGACGTAGAGGCCCTTATAGACTATAAAGAAAATCTTGAACTTTCTTCTCTTGCTAAGGTAAGGGATAAATTTCTGAAAGAAGATAAAACATTCGGGATGATGAACACAAAGGTTAGTGATGATAAGAGAAGTCTTAGTCATCAATTTGTGTTTGTAACAGCAAGAGAAGACCAGAGAGAATACTCTATAATAACAATGGCTCATGAAATTGGTCATATGCTAGACTTTAATAGAAGGGGTGATGAATTCTTAGCTTACCATATCTCGACTCCGGAATTTGAGGTTGAGATAAATGCCTGGAAAGAAGGGTTTAAGTTACTAAAAAGAAAGGGGGTGAGGTTAAATCTAAGCCTTAACGAAATACTAATGGACTTTTTAACTTCAATAGATACTTACAGTCTTGAATTTAGCAATGACTATGAAGAACTTTTAAAATCTGAGGTTGCAGAATTAATAAAGGACTACTACAAGGAGGTAGTTATTAATGGCTAAAAATATTCAGAATCTTCAAAAAGAAAACGACAATGCTGTAAAGTCTTTTAATAATAAAAAGGAGGAGTTAAATATGAAAAATGTAACAGTTAAGTTTTTATCTAAGTTTGAGGCAGAGGTACTTGGTCAAGACATGAAATTTAGAAAAGGTGATGAGGCAGATATGAAGTTAAGAGAGGATGGAGATGTTCAATTTGTTCTGGGAGACGAAGTGTTTTTCTTTACTCCTGGTGAAGATGTGAAAGTTTTAGAGTCTGCTGATGATGACAAGGCTGAAGATAACAACAATAATAAGGAGGAAAATGAAATGAAAGAAATTAATGTAGGTATTGAAAGTTTAGAGGCTCTTAATAATGGTGAGGTTATTGCACTTATGAAAGATGGTATTGAATCTGTCAATCAGGAGACATATGAAGCTGTTGTTTCCGTTATCGGTAGTGACAGACTATTAGAGGTACTTGAATCATATGTACCAGAAGAAAAGGAGGTGGAAAATAAGATGGAGATTACAAGTAAGGAATATGTTGAGAAGTCAGAGTATAAGATTGAGCTATCTGAAGTTGGATTCATGACTAACAGAGAGGCTATTAACCTTGGTCTTAAGGGAATTAAGTATTTAACTCCCGAAAACTTAGACGATGTAGTAGAGGTAATAGGAGATAAAGCACACAAATTACTGCCTAATCCTAAGAAATATGTAGAGTATGCTAAAGAAGGTACTCCATTCTGCTTAATTATTAACAATATGCATGAGAAAGTTGGTGCAGTTGAGTGGAATTTCCTATCAATTACAGAAGCATCTGAAGCAAAATTAGATAAATTCAAAGCTTTAGAGTCTATTGATGGTATCGACTACCTTGGAAAGATAAAAGGTAAATCTTCAAAGAAAGAATGGGAGGTTGATTTCATGGTAGAGGTAGATGGACAAATTAGCTTCTTTAATTCTAAGTTTAATGTTGGTAAATCCAGAGTCCGGGCCAGCGTTAGAAAGCTAAGAACTATTGTTGCAGAAGCTCAGTCAAGATTAATGCAAGCTGAGGCTGAAGCACTTAGTGATGCTAGCTTTGATGAATTAGAAGCTGAAATTAATAAAGAGGCTGAAGTAGAGGAGACTGTAAATGCATAGTGTTATCCGGACACATTGGCATTTATTTATAGATGGAGCTGGTGCTAGCCTTCGGCACCGGCTTTTAAGTACTCCATCTAACGTTCAGCCTTCGGCACCAGCTTTAACAGCACCTGACCGAAAAACAAACGGACCAGAGTGATGTAAAGCTGCTAAGTTGTGGACAGGGTTAAAGGAAGTTAAACTAGCAAGATTGGAGAATCTTTAGCTTAAACGAACCAATCACCCTGTCCATAACTATTTTATCACTTTTAAAGTAATAGTCAACAAGCTTAACAAAAATTTAACAAATAAAAGGAGATGTTAATAATGATTAAAGTTTCTCAGGTAGTGTTCGCAAAAAGTTGGGGCAATAGACTGATGGAAAGACTAATAGATGCAGGCTATGAGGTAATAGGTATAGATGACCTAGATGATATCCGGGCCATCAAGTATGTAGGTTCCAAGAGGATGTGGCAGTTAAGGAAGTATTTAGCATGGTATGAGAGTTATGAGCAGTACTTGGTAGAGAGAACGAGCCAGTATGAGCTTTATAGGATGGATGACGGCAAGGTTGTTATCCGTTTTAATCTTGAATTTAAAAATGGTTTTATTGTTAATAAGATAATAGCTAAGCCTTCTTCCTCTGATGTAGTTGAAGGTAGATTGTTTGGTGAATATAATGATAGACTTGTTTCTTTCTCATTCAGGGTTAGTAGTGCTAGTTGCTGGATGGAAAATATGAGCATCCCTCGGGCACTCCAAGCTGTATTCAAACGAACCCGAGAGGTCACTCTTCAGAAGTAAATACTCTATTAAAGGTAAGGCTACGTTTTTAACCCCTCGCATTAAATTGAAGGGGTTAAAAGCCTCGCCATCAGCATATATCAAGGTTTACAAATACAATCATTTTAAGGAGATGATTAGGTTGACAAAATTAGAAATGGTATTAGATTATTCAGACAAGGCTTACAAGGCAGAGTTATTTGGTGAGGAATTTGGTAATGTCCCGCTGATTACTAATGAGGTATCAGAGGTTATAAAAGAGTTAAAGGGACAATATGGTAAGGCTAAAGATGATGATGATAAGGCCCGGGCCATCGCAGACAAGATAAGAAAGGCTAAGTATCTCTACGATGAGCTAGTAAAACAGGAAGAGAAATTGTTTTTAAAGGGAGACGCTGAGGTATTTAAGGTTGAGAGATTGATTGAGCAGAACCCTAATAACAGGGCATTATTATATAAGATGGATGTTAGAGTAGGTGAGAGTCCATTCTCTATGAGGGTAAGTGTTATTAATCCTCATGGTAAGAATAAAGATACAGGTGAGACTTACGACTACTTTAAGATAGTTTTACCATTTGAGAGAAGTTGGAAGGAAGAATACACTGTTGGAGAAGGTAAAAATAAAGAAGTTAAGGAGCGTACTGTTTATGATTATAACGGTATGCAGCTTAATAGAACTGGTGATGAGTGGTATCAGGATATAAATAATACTTGGCAGAATGTTAAGGGAGCTTTATTGTCTGGTTTCTTTAAAATCTCTGGTATTTATGATAGAGAGTATAAGAAGATATATCAGGCTAAGCGTAAGAAGATGAAGACTAAGAAATATAGTCAGTCTTGTGAGAACTGCCGCTGGCATCATTCAGAAGAGATACCTGCTGAGACTGAAAGTGGGGTTACTACTAGCTTCTGGAGACACAAATGCTATCTAACAGGAGATACTGTTGACGATACAGCTCATAAGTTTTTAGACCAGGATGGCAAGGAAGATAAAGGTCCACTGCAGAGAGGTAAGGATATCATCGTTAACAAAAACTCCTTTGAAGAGGCAGACTATCGCCCACACACACAGCGTAAAAAGTATTTGAAACGTAATGCTTTATACGACTTTGGAGAGGATTGTCCATACCACCTATTCTTTACTAACTTTGGTGGAACAATAGACGGCTTCTACGATGAGAAAACTACTAAAGGTATTATGCCTTCGCTACAGGAGATAACAGAAGATGATGAGGCTCCTGTTGAGTTTCTGCTGCCTGACAATATTATAGTTGACTTTGACGATGTTGAATACGTTGAATGGAAACAATTTAAGGAACTTGACGAGTCTGATAAGTGTCCTGAGATACCTGAAGGAATGAAAGCTTTAAAGAAGGTAATTGGTGACGATGAGAGAAAACTGCGCAACGCTGCTTCAGAGTATGCTAAACGCAAAGAATTCACTGCTTCTGAGTCAGAAAACTTCGTCAAGGCATATTTAGCACTCTAAAGAATAACACGCTCTCAGAGGTCAATAAAAGGCTTCTGGGAGCTTTCTTATATATATGTAAGTTGTCTAAAATTATAAATCATTTTAAGGAGATGATGAGTAATGCAATTAAATCATGAAATTTTATCAGAAAAGTTGGTAGAGGATAAGTTAGTTGGGATGTCAATCATTATGATATCTGATGTTGTTGAGGAGCTAAGAGATGACCCCGACTTTAATGAAGAAGCTTATCGCAGTATCTTAACAGCTGAGCTTGAGACTATCCACAAGGAAATGAAAGATACCTGCCGGATGTGTCAGCTTGAAGATGAGAAGGCTTGTTGTGAAAGTGACTGCAAGTTATTCGAAAAGGCTGTTGAGTATCATGAGAATATCAACGCTGATTATGATATATGTTATCACTGTCCTGAAAAGGATAAAGGTTGTTTAGGTTTTGACTACTGCAGATTTAGAAACCTAGATGAGAAGTTGTCTATAAAGGATGTCCATTTATCCGCAGACGCTTTACTCTGGGCTTCCGTTATTACAGAGGACGATTACTTCGCTCTCTGCGATAAAGGACTTCGTTTTATTTCTGCTTTTGATTATGAAAGTGTCTTAGATGTTGTTGGCCCGGATGTTATGCGAAAGGTTCAACAAAACTTCTTTATCCTGATGGAGAGGCACTTTGGTTCTTATCTACCAGGACTTGTTGAAGCTGTTGGTGAGAGTGAATCGAAAGTATCTAAGCGAGTCGTCCAGTTTGAAGAAGATTTCAAGGAGTACATTGCTTCCAAGCGGGCCATCTCTCGCAAGGAAACTTCAGCATCTAAAAACTTCACTATCGCTATCAAAAAGACTTCAGCTAAAAACAGCTTTATCGGAGTCCTGATAGACAACAGCAGTGAATCTCGCAAGCCTCTAAAGTTTATCATTAAGAGTGAGTACATCTCAGTTAAAGGTAGTTTACCAGAAGGTGCGCTCAATCTTATAGAATCTAAAATATGTAATGAATTCAATGAAAATTTCAAGATGCCGAGTAGAGTAATGCGCTACTAAAAACGCTTTAAACTTTACTCTGCCGCGATAAGAAGCGATGATTTTCTACAAAACTTTCCACTTGACTTTTCTCTAGAAAATTATCGCTTTTTCCTTTTTTCTCTCTTTAACTTAAGTCATTAGACATAGATTACCCTAAGTGGCGTGAAATACACTTAGAATAAAGAATCTGTGTTTGCTTAAATATTCTGCACAGACAGTATAAATACTCAACAGGCTTAGGTATAGTGACTGTCCATATACCATAATTGCCTTGTTGTACCCTAATCCCAATGCGACTACCAGTCTTCCCCCGAGCTATGTTCGTTTTACCTGGATATGAGCTCAACAATCCAGTTACGCACGGGAATATTGGCCAGAATAACCTCACCTGCCGGCTCTACTTATTGCATCGGCTAGAGCTCACCTTATACGTTTTAGGGTGTAACGGCATCCACCACCTCAAAAGAGGGCTCATCTAAAAGAGATTCACCAGCCCCTCGCTCCCGGTCACAGCATTGGTAGACCATAGGGTTAAAGAACACTAATGAATATTGAAGACTGTTTATATTTAGTTGTATAGGTTAAACTAAACCAAGTTAGCTTAGCAAAGCCTACCGGCCCATTAATCCGATAGGCGAAGCTAAACTTGAAAAAAGTTGCCAAAACTCATTTCCTAATATTAGTATACCACAAGCCACTTCATTTTTCAAGTGTTTTGTTTATTATACTAAACTTTTAACCTAATATTATTATAGCACAAAGCTAACCATTTTTCAAGTTTTAAGTCGTGAAGGTTGTCAAAACAAGGATTACAAAAAATCAAAAGGAGTGATTTAGATGAAACTTAGTACACTTAAAGAAAAAGGTATTGCAAATGAGCAGGAGATTTTGGAACTGGCTATGAACGATGTGGCTGAGGTTACTATGGAAAATATAGAAAAGGTGCCGCTGACAGCTAAGTCTAAAAGAAAGTTTAAGGATTATTCCGCCCGGGCCAAAGCAAAGAAAGTCCCTTATCAATTCCTGACCGATGAAAATGATAAGATTTACGGTGTAGAGATGGATGTCTCTTTAACTTTTCCATCAGGAAAGGCTGAGTATTCTTATTTAAAGCTGCAGGAAAGCGACTGGGACGAGACAGACTACTACGGCCACACCAAATGTACCTTCAAGGGAAGAACTATCACCACACTCGTGGCTGTAAGCCTAAACACAAATGTCTCCTTCGGCGACTATAACTTCCCGTCCAAGAAGTTGGAACATCAGGTGGCTAAGTTCATTCAGAAGGTAGCAAATAGACTTGACGAAAGAATTAAATCTCAAAAATAAAGGAGTGGTAATTTGCTGTTTTGGATTTTAGTTGCAGGATTTTTGTTCGTTTTGTATAAAAACTATAAGGAGGAAGAAAAAATGTCAAACAATAAAAATAAGAGCGCAGTTGTAAAAGAAGAAACAGACTTTCAGGACAGCCAGGAGTATATTGAGCTAATTAAAAAAGAAACTATAAAAACTGTCGAAGAAGGCAACCTGAAGAAAACAGAGGAGTTAGTCAAGTTGTGGTCGAAAAAGGAAAAACAGATGGAGAAAGAAAAACAAATTGATAATGACGAGGAAAAGAAAACTATAGGCTATAGATTAGGTAAATCTGTAGGTTCACTATTTTCAGGCTTCAAAGAAGGAGTTAATCAAAAAAGCTAAAGGGAGTGATTTAATGCCAGAATATGAATATATTCCAGAAGGACACAGTAAATTATTAGATAAATGGATGAGTGATGAAAGCCGGATTGTCACCCTGATTGATAATACTAAAGAATATAGTAACTATACAGATAACTCAGCTTTATATATTACAGCTAACCTTAACAAAAACAATAAAATAACAGCTTTCAGAGCTTATTATATCTTCCCGGTACCAACCCCGGGCCAGCAAACAAAGAAAGAATATCAACTGTCCGTAGACATAGACAAAAGATTAAACGAACCAATGAACTATGAAAATTTCAAGCTGATTGTAGGTGGTCTCTGTAAAATATTTGAACGCAGATTTAATCTTTAGACAAAAACACCCCCTGCGGGTGTGATTAGATGCGCATTCTGCTAAAGAAAATCTTTTTTAAACTTCACACACACCATGCAGGTGGGCTACATTTTAGTGGGAGGGGCCTTAAATACTAATTTTTCACTTAAATTTGCCCCTCTTTTTATACTTTTACCCGTAAAAAACACCATTTTTTATGATTTTACCAGTGTAAAACACCATTTTTTATGTTTCAACCCGTAAAAATCACCATAAATTCTAAAATGTAGAATGAAAACAAGCGTATCCGGGCGTACAGAGCGAAGTGACGGAGTATCCTACTCCTAATCGAGCGATGTGGGCTTATTCAAGGGCTTCGGGCGGTATATGAGCCTTTTTTCATCTCCTTAACTCTAATGCTGAGCTGGAGCCTTTAAATATTCCTATATTTCTCCCTTTTTATTCCCTTTAAAGCTCATTTCTATGCTTTTACCCGCATATTACATCATTTTTTATACTTTACACCGTGGAAATCACCATTTTTTATACTTTACACCGTGGAAATCACCATTTTTAGTGTTTCAAGGCGTAGAAATCAGCATAATCTGTGTTTCAAGCCGTGAAAAACATCATAAACTAGCCTCAAACGCTATCCATCCGCATCTCTCTTCTATTTTTCTGGCCTATTTTATGCCGTGGGGCTTTGAAGTGATGTAATTGCCGTTTAAAAGGGCTAAATCGTCCATTCTAGACGCTTAGGCGTTAGAGGAAGGGGGTAGGTAGGCTTTAGCGGGGACTATCTAAATCCACACAATTAACGTCTCAAATTCAATCTATTTTAGATTATTTCAATCTATTTTAGATTGTTTCAAGCTATTTTAGATTGTTTTAAGCTAATCCGCATATTTAACACTCTAAATTAAAAGTTTATCCACACATTTTACACTAGAAAGGAGGGTTTATACTTTTTCTCATTTCAGTTTTTAACTTTTCAATTTCAAATTAGGTTTCACTTTCTTTGTTGTAACAGGGATTATAAGGGTAGGTTGTAAGGATAATCGACATACGAAGTTGTAAGAATAATCGACATATGAAATAAATATACGAAAGGGGTTTTAATATGTTAATGGAACTAAAAAACGTTGAAGAGGTAGAAAGTATTAAGAGTAATAGTTTTATAGATAGGAAGTATGGATTAATAGAGGACTCACACATATATCTTTTAACTTTAAATGATGATGGTTCTTATACTTGGGAGGATTTAAATTTTATTTTAGGAGAAACTGATACTAACAATAATTTAAAGCATAACAGTATTGAGACTGCATTAGAGTTTGTTATTAAGCGTAAGGAGACTAGGGATTGTATATTATATAGTAGTAATGATATTGATAGTTTGTTATATAAGTTATTAAGTTTAAAAAAGAGAGGGCTTTAGATTTGAATATCTTTTATTTAAGTTTGATTTTGTTTATAATATTAATCTTTATAGAGTTCTTGTTTATATATTTTAATTAATGAGAGGTAGGTGGTAAGGAGTAATTATAGAGATTGTTTGTTTTTATTATTTATCATTCAGGATAAGATGTTTTGGACTGGCCCGGCCGGCTCAGCTTAAATTGGTAAATTATTACATCAACAATAATTATGACTAATTAAGCACTGTTATTATAAGTGCTGATGTTTTTTTGTGATTTAGCTTGCTTTTTATTTGTTTATATGTTAAGTTTAGTTTATACAACTAACGGAAGGGGTATTGTATGAAGAAAATCATAAGTGACAAAGTTGAGAGTATACCTTTAAATTCTTTAAGTGGTTCTCATTTTAATAGTTACAATTTTGGGGTTATAGAAGATGGTAAAGCTTTTATATTATGCTATGATAGTCATCATAAGAAGTATTACTGGAAAAGATTTGAGAGGTTGAACACTCACAATAGCTATCAGTTGTGTTCTTATAAGAATTATGATGACGTTATAGGTGCTTTGGGGTTGTGGGTAGATGTAGATGACAGTATTAAAAATAATGTTAGCATTTATATGGATAGGTCATTAACTTCTTTAATTGTTGGTATGTCTAATTATTTTAGTGTTTAATTTTGTCTATCAGGAAAAAGGAGTGATTTTATGTTTCAGAAAGTAGTAGAAGATGTAAATACTGTTACTTTATATGATTTAAGCGGCTTAGAAATAGAAAATAGTCATTATGCAGCAATAATAAATGATGATGTTTATTTTTTAGTTTTTTCAGAAAGAGATGGTGCTTTTCTTTGGAGAGAAGGAAAATATTTATTTGGCAAAGGCTCAGGCTCAGACATAGGCTGTTTTGAGAATAAAAAAAGTGCTGTTGAATATATACAAGGTAAAAACAATAGTATATATAAAAGTGGCTCTGTTATGGAACTGTTAGAAGGTTTATTTGATGTTTTAGCACAGGGGGGAGTTTAAAGATGTTAACAAATTGTGATTTATGTAAGGCAGAAAAAGAGCAGGAAGAGCTTGTTAATATTGACCCTGCTATTACAGAGGATGTGGGTGACTTAAAAAAAGAGTATCAAAACTTTGATGGTATGGTTTGCCCTGATTGTTATGCAGATGAGATGATAACTCTTAAGTTTAGAAAAGAAGATATGCTAAGAGCTAAGGCTCAGACGGTTGCTGAGTATAAGAAGGCTATCATAAAATAAGGAGTGGTTTTATGCCAGATAAAATTGAGGAATTTCGGGATGAGTACTATTTCTTAAGCAACTTCAGCGACCACGGTTTCGAATATGAGGGTATTTATTATCCTACAAATGAGCACTTTTTTCAAGCAATGAAGGTTTTAGATAATAAGGAACGGCAAGAGATTGCTTCTGCTGTAACTCCTTCTAAAGCCAAAAAGCTCGGCCGCAGGGTTAATTTAAGGAAAGGTTGGGATAAAAAAAGACATAAAGTTATGAAAAGAGGTTTATACGAAAAGTTTGCCCAGAATCCAGCCCTGATTGACAAGCTTTTGGGCACAGGTGAGGCTGAACTCATTGAGGGAAATACCTGGAGGGACAATTATTGGGGTAATGACTTCAGAACTAAAAAAGAAGGCAAAAACTATCTCGGTAAGTATCTAATGCAGTTAAGAAAGTATTTTAGAGAGGAGAAATAAGATGTTACTTTATGCAGGAGTTGGAAGTAGAAAAACACCGTTAGGGGGCTATTATGAGCTATATTAAATTAAAAGAAGAAATTTTTGAAATTGATGGAATGTATAAAGTAAAAGGGTATTCATTTGGTGATTACTGGAACGGATTTGAGTGTCCATTTTTTACTGAAGATGTAGCAACAGATATTGTGGAAGAAACTTTAGACGCTGATTTAACTCAGGATTATTTTTTATCTTATGAATATGATGAAGAAAAAGATATGTTTATTTTAGGAACAAGAAATGCCGATTTAGAATTCGAGGCTATATATATAGAAACAGAAGCTGGTAAAAGAATTGCGCTTTATCCTATAGGTAGTTGGATATGGTGCTGGAGTAAGTCTGAAAAACAACCAGATAATCCCAATGTAATTAAAGCTAGGAGGCTGTAAAGATGATAAAGAAAGGTCACAAAGTAAAGATTGATGTTCTGGCACATAAGATAGCTAAGTTGTTATCTGATTATTACTACGACAGTGATACAGCTATATATTTTAACGGCAAAAGATTGCAGTGCTTTACTACTAATGATAGAGGGGGCTGGATAGAAGAAGAAGGTTTTAAAGGCTCTGACTATTGTGACTATGCTAATGATGAATCCATCACGATGACTTTTGAGGGGTGTGGCTCAATATATGATGTAATTAACGGTTACAGCCGAAATTCTAACTTTGCTGAGGCGTTTAATCAGCTTTTAGATAGATACGGTTATTACTATGAGTTGGGCAACGCCTGGAATCTTTCACTTTATAAACTCTAGGAGGGGCAAAAATGGAATATTTTGAAACAGAAGAACACAAGCAAAAGTTATTAGATGATTTTTATAGTATTTACGAAGACGAAGTTTATAATTTTACAGAAGATGTTTTTGAAAGAGGTGTGTTAAATGCTCATTTTGAAAACGAACATGGAGAGCTGAGGTTTTTAACTATAGCCTGTGACAAGTTTGGTAGATTTTTTAATATATCAACATTAGAAGAGGCGCAAGCTACACCAGATGTTGATTATGATAATTTAAGATACAGCAATTTAATTATTATATCACCGTTCAAAGATTACAAAAATATACAGGAGTTTATAAAAGAACAGTCAGAAGAATTTCTTTTCAATAAAGAAGAGGGGGACTTAACAGATGTTAAAGGTTTAAGAAAATATAGTTTTGGTGTTGGATATGCAAGAAAAATTCCTGGAAGACATTTTAAAGAAACAGTTTTGTGTGAAGAACATGAAAAAGGAGCAGAAAAAGTATATTATTTAAAAATAAATGAATAGGGGGTTATTTAATGAAAGCAAGAACTGGTGACCTTCTTAAAGCTGAAGAACTTGTTATTATGCACGGCTGTAACTGTCAAGGAGTTATGGGTGCTGGTGTGGCCAAGCAAATTAAGACTAAATGGCCTGTTGTATTTGAGGAATATAGTAAGTACTGTCCGGATAATAACTTGATAGGTAAAATACAAGCTGTTGATGTCGGCAGTAAGCTTATAATCAATGCTTTCACTCAAGTTTATTATGGTAAAAAGCACAAAAGATTTAATTATAGCAAATTCAAAGAAATTGTTCGTAAAGTCAAAGATTTATGTTTAAAGTATGGTTTTAAGAAGGTCGCTATACCCTGTATAGGTGCTGGTTTAGGTAAAGGTAGTTGGTCTAAAATTAAAAAAATATTACAGAGTTTTGAGGTTGAAGATAAGTTTGAGTTTATAGTATATTCACTATAGCTTATATCAATCAGGAAGAATAAGTTTTTAAAATTCTAAAACAGGAGTGATTTAAAATGGGAGAATTAATTGATTTAAAAAAAGTAAGACAAGATAAGTTTGGCATGGTTGAGTGTGATTTTTACGAAGACAAATACTCTGATGAAATCTATATGACAGCAGAACAGTTGGGAAGAGCTTTAGAGTATTCAAAGCCAAGAAGGGCAATAAATAATTTAATTAGTAGAAACACAAGGCTTAGAGATAAGAAATTTTCAACTGACATCAAATTGATGTCGGTTGAGGGAAGCCGTGAAGTAAAAAGAAATACCAAGGTTTTTACCGAAGACGGAATACTTGAAGTAAGATTCTTATCAGGTCAGCCTAAAGCACAGGAATTTAGAGATTTTGCCAGAGAAGTAATCAAAGAATTAAGAAGGACAGGTAAGGTAGTGGTTACAAAAGAAGACTTTAGCAGTGTAGATATTTTACAGACCATGGTTGACGCACTTAGAGAACAAAATGAAAAAATGGATATTATTAAATCACGACAGGATACACATGAAAAAGAATTAAAGCAGGTATCCAGTGCTATTATGGTAGATGATACATCAACTACAAGACAGCAATTTAACCAGGCTGTTAGAGAGTATGCAGCTAAAGCTAAAATTCCTTATAAGTATGCATATAATAAAGTTTATAAAACAATTAATAATAATCGTTGTATGAATCTTCAAGTCCGGGCCAGAAATAGAAGTATGAAAGTTATTGACTATCTACAAGAAAACAATTTATTAGAATATGCACTTAGAATAACAATAAACTTACTTGATGAGGTTAAAAATACAGCTGTATAAGGAGGTAAATAAATGCCGATTATTGTAGGAGGAAATTTTTTAAAAGTTATACCAGAGGAGGAATTTAAGATGAAATTTAGCGAAGGAGAACCTGTTATGTTTCAAAAAAGAATGAAGGCAACTGTTGTTGCTGTAATTAAGGAGTCTGATAAACCTTATGGAATTGTCTACACTACCCCAAATAATAAGGACAGAACACTTTTCACAACAGAAGAACACCTGTCTAAAAGGAAAAATGCAACAGAACTTTCCGTGGGTGACAGGTTTAAAACAAAGAATGAAGACACTTATGAAGTTATATTCATAACAAGGGAAGAATGTAAGAATGAAACTGTATATATTGCCAGAATTATTAAAAAGCATGGAATAACAGGACCAACTTTAGACTATATTAGAAAAGTATACCCAAATGATGTCTGCCAAATAATATATTAAGGAGTGATTTTATGATTTGTAGTCTCTGTGGCAAAAGGATAATAACTGATAACTTTGATAAGAAAGAAATGACAATTTGTGATGAGTGCAGAGAGTCTAAGAAAATAAAAAAGTTAAAAATTGAAATAAAAAACACCAAAAAAGATATAAAAAACAAAGGGTCAGAATGGAAAGACGGATATCTTGCGGGATTAAACAAAGCGTTAAAAATATTTAGATAGGAGTGATTTTATGAGCTACTATTCAAACGAGCGTTTTTATAGAATTAAAGAATACAAAAGATTATCTGGTCACTCAAGACATAAAACTAAAGATATCAATGCTGAAAACATTATAGAAATAGTAAAAGATAACGATAAAGAACTCGGAAAAGTTGTTAGATTACCAGAAGGTTATTGCCACAACCCAATAGAAGAATATTAGACTTGAAAAAAGTGTTATTTGAAAAGAGAGGGGTTATAATAATGAGTCAAGCTAGAAGAGTTTCAACAAGTCCTGATAATAGAATTAAATGTGAGAGATGTGAAAGAAAAGTAATATCTGTAGGTTATGATAGTGGGTTATGTCCTAGCTGTGAATTAGAGATTAGAAATGAGAAGATTAAAGAGTTAGCAAGTAGTTTTGAAGTTTCAGTTGATGAGTTGGAGGATAGAGCAAAGGAATTTGATTTAAAGGTTATTGAGATTGATACCTTTGAGAGTTTAATCAATGATTAAGATGAGTAGGCATAAGGATAAATCCTATAAGTGTAGGATAGTAGATGGAGATGAGCATTTAGGTGAGGAGGGGTATGTAGTATCAATATATGAAGGTATAACTTTTACAGCATGTATAGTTTCAATAGATAGTTCGGAGGAGCCTCTATTTCTACCATTTGATTATATAGAGGGGGTGTAGAATGTTTGATATATTATTAGATTTATTTAGACCTAATAAAGAAGAAAAAGGTATCATACTATTAAAAGAGGAACCAGAATATAAATATACATCTATAGAAGGTAAGAAATATAGGAGATGTTGGATACAGACTGGACCATATTATGGACAGGGAGATAAACCTAGAAGGTCTTGGGCTTATATTAATAGAGATTATTGTTCTAATTATTATAGAGAGTTAAATATTAATGTAAGTAGAGATGGATGTAGTAAAGAGAAAATAGATAGGTGCTGGAGGGATAGCGATGAATATTTTCAGTAATGAAGAAAAAGATGTATGTCAGGAATGTGGATATATAGGCAAGGATTTTCCAGAAATGACTAGAAAGAATGGTCTTATATTTTGGACTGTTAAGGAGACTGTAAAAAGATGTCCAGAATGTGGTAGCTTAGAAGTTAGAGATTTAGCTAGTTGTTTAGAGGAGATAGTATCGGATAAGATTAGACATGAATAAAAAGAAGAGAGATAATCTAAAAAAGGCAATGAAGATATATGAGGATAGAATATCTAATAGGGAAGTTAAAGAGGGAGAGATTGAAACTAACATAAGGATTAAGCATAGTAAAGAGGATAGGGAGATAGAAGAAAAGTATAAATATCTAATGAATACTATAGAGAAATAACATAGGGAGGTTATAGATTTTATCGACAGAAAACCAGATGGGCTTGCCCTCTGGATGAATGCCGATATCTTTTAATGCAATTAAATATTTCTTAAAAAATATAATATCCTCCCAATTTTCTATAAAACTACTTTTT